>Ga0099827_10001080_pt1 | contig 13598 bp, 12 predicted proteins | sample CZO8metaG_FD_79339 | JGI IMG/M metagenome (GOLD analysis project Ga0099827, IMG submission 79339) | Vadose zone soil microbial communities from the Eel River Critical Zone Observatory, Northern California, USA - CZOApr15con1.8 metaG | ecosystem: Environmental > Terrestrial > Soil > Vadose zone ...
CCGGAAACGTATTCCTGACGTGCGCGGAATGCTCACGCCACTTTGATGACCACTTTTCCCGTCGCCCGTCCGGACTCGGAATACGCGAGTGCGTCACGCACGTGCTCGAGCGGAAACACCTTGTCGACCAGCGGTTTGATCGCGCCGCTTTCCACCAGCCGCGTGATTTCTCTCAGCTGTTCTCCGTCGGCGCGCACGAACAGGTACTCGTAGCGGGCGTGATGGCCTCGCGCTGCGGCCGTCGCCTTTCGGGACATCATACGGATCGCCAGGACAATGATCGGGTTGAGCCCCCAGCTCCGTGCAAACCCGGCTGATGGGGTGCTGCCAATGCTGACCACCACCCCGCCAGGTTTCACGCACTCAAAACACCTCACGAGCGTCTCACCGCCCGCGCTGTCCAACACCACGTCACAATCTTTGGCCACGTCTTCAAAACGTGCGCTACGGTAATCAATGGCGACGTCCGCGCCCAGACGCTTCACCAGTTCCACATTGCGTTGCCCGACGGTCGTGAAAACCGTCGCGCCCAGGTGACGGGCTAACTGGATGGCCACACTGCCGACGCCACCGCTGCCCGCGTGAATCAACACCCGTTGGCCGGCGCCCAGCTTTCCAATCTCCACCAAGGCCTGCCACGCCGTCAGCGCCACCAACGGAAATGAGGCGGCCTCTTCAAACGTCACGTTGGTGGGCTTGAGGGCGGCGGCGCCTTCGCGGACGACGGCAAATTCCGCAAACGTTCCGATGCGGTCTTTGTCCAGGCGCGCGTAGACCGCATCGCCTTTCTTGAAGCGCGTCACCTGTGCGCCCACGTCGGAAACCACACCTGAGAGGTCATTGCCGAGCACCAGCGGGAACCGGTATTTCAACAGCGTCTTCAACTGTCCATCGCGCGTCTTGACATCCACCGGATTCACACCAGCGGCATGTACTTGAACCAACAAATCCATGGAGCCGATCACGGGGACGGCAGTGTCCGCTATCTTGACCAGGTCATTGCTGCCGTAACGGGCGATAAGTGCGGCCTTCATGGAGCTCCTTGGTTTCCGTCGTCAGATGACGCCGGCGTAGCCCGAGGAGGGGGGCGCGAGCAGCGTGTGGGGCGATGATTCCGTTGTAGCTTGCGGCATGACTGGCTGTTCTGGCAGCTTTCAACAGTCTACGCAATCTTCGCGTCATCATCACGGGATACTGGTGTGAGCAGTTCGGAGACTCCTCGTCGCTTTCAACATTTCGTGGCACTACTTCCCAATTCGTTCGAACCGGTACGCGATCTCTGGTCCTTGATCTCCCTCATACGCAAGTTGTGCCACGGCGAGCGAGAATGGCTCTACATACCTGGCGATCCGCAGTGGTCCGGCGTCCACGGGATCGAAACCGACATCTCGAATCAGCCGCGCCGCGATCTTCTTCGCACTGCGGTCGTCTCCGCAGTACAAGAGGCTCGGCCAGCGGCGGGTCCTCTTCTTGCGCCTGAAGACATCGAACAACACTTCACTCGGGACTGTGCTGAACGCGGAGACGACGTGGGCCTTGCGAACCTTCTTCGCCAACGTTTCTGCACCCGACGACGTGTGGGCGACGACCAGCGCGGTGTCGTTCGCGTTCATCGGGAGCGAGCACGTGACAATCACTTTGCCAGAGAGATCGCCGGCCTGCTTCAACACGGCGTCGTCGCGCGACCAGTGCACGGCCAGCAACAGCGCATCCGCATGCAGAGCGGCCTCACGCGGTGTGCCAGCCCGCGCGTGCCCCTGCGTCTCTCGAGCGAGTCGCTTCAGCTTTCGTTGGCTGCGCGAATAGCTGAAGACCACGTCGTGTCCTGCTCGCGCGATGATCGTCCCGAGCTTGGCGCCCATCAATCCGGATCCGAGGATACCGATGCGCATGTCTACAACCTCTCCGTAAATGAGTGTCGTGACGTGGTCAGCGGTCGATTATGGCCATGTTCCCCTCGTCATGGCGCTCACCGGTGGCCGGCGTGAGGTGGTTCAGCCGTTTGACCTGCTCGGCGCTCAGCTCGATGCCGTCGGCCGCGGTATTCTCCTCGACGCGGGCAACCCGCTTGGTGCCGGGAATCGGAGCGATGTCGTCGCCCTGCGCGAGCAGCCAGGCCAGAGCGATCTGTGCCGGTGTTGCTCCCACTTCCCGGGCGACGGCTCGGACCTCGTCGACGATGCGCAGATTGCGCTGGAAGTTTTCGCCGGTGAAGCGCGGGTTGGTCTTGCGCCAGTCGTCGTGGGAGAGCTGCTCGGGCGAGCGGATCTCACCCGTGAGGAAGCCGTGGCCGAGCGGCGAGTAGGGAACGAATCCGATCCCCAACTCGCGCAGCAGCGGCAGCAGTTCGGCCTCCGGGTCACGGGTCCACAGGGAGTACTCGGTCTGCAGCGCAGCGACCGGATGCACAGCGTGAGCACGGCGGATCGTGGCGGGTCCGGCCTCGGATAACCCGATGTAGCGGACCTTGCCTTCGTCGACCAGCTTGGCGAGAGCGCCAATGGTGTCTTCGATGGGCGTGTTCGGATCGACTCGGTGCTGGTAGTACAGATCGATGTGGTCGGTGCCCAGCCGCTTCAGGGAACCTTCGACCGCGACGCGGATGTTCGCCGGGCTGCTGTCGAGCACGCCGGGGCCGCCCCCGGAGTGCGAGACGATGCCGAACTTTGTGGCCAACACAACTTTTTCGCGGCGGTCCTTGATGGCCCGCCCGACCAGTTCCTCGTTGGTGTAGGGACCGTAGATCTCGGCGGTGTCGAGGTGCGTGACGCCGAGGTCCAGCGCCCGGTGGATGGTGCGAATCGACTCGGCGTCGCTGCCGGCTCCGATGTTGTAGTAGCCCGCCATCGACATCGCGCCGAGTCCTAACCGGGATACGTCGAGTCCGCCGATCGAAATGTGGTTCATGGCTGCGTGGCTCCGTTCTCTAAATGATTGGGTTGTGTCTTTTTCCGAATGTAAGTCGAGAGCCCCCAAACCGGTTGCCAGATCCATCGAATTCATTGCCTAAAATGACGTTTCGATGACGGAACTGGCAATGCCCTAACCCGGCGAATGCTACACTCGCGGTGTTAGAGTCCAGGTCGTGGGGCGCTCATGGCGAAGCGAGCAAAGGCAGAAATTGCCGAAGTTCCGGCGACGGGCGCCCTCGCACGCGCAATCAGGCGCTTTGCCCAAACTGACGGCGACCACAACACTGTCATTCCGGCGCTCACGCTGCACCGACGCCATGCGCCAAGCGAACCTCTCCACTGCATCTACAACCTGGGCCTGGGCGTCGTCGCGCAGGGCGACAAGCAGGTCCTGCTCGGTGGCGAGGCGATCGACTACGGTCCGGGGCAATCCATGCTCACGACGATCGATCTCCCTGTCGTCTCGCATGTCACGCGTGCTCGTGTCCGGGAACCGTTTCTGGGCATGATGCTGACGCTGGACGTCCGCGCTCTCGTGCAGATAGCGTCCGAGATGGACGTGCCCCGGTCGTGGCGCAACGACGTCTATGGGTCCATCTCGTTCAAGGCACTCGACGCCGCCTTGCTCGATGCCCTGATCCGGCTCGTCACGCTGCTGGACGAGCCGGCATTGGTTCCCAGGGTGGCGCCGCTGATCCAGCAGGAAATCACCATCCGCCTGCTGACAGGTCCGCACGGGCCGCAACTCCGGAACCTCGTCACCGCCGGGTCTCCGAGTCAGCAGATTGCGAAGGTCGTCGCCTGGCTCAAGCAGAACTTTGTTGAGGCGCTCCATGGGGACGACTTGGCGGATCGCGCGCACATGAGCCCATCCACCTTCCGGCAGCATTTCCGCGCCCTCACCGGCTTGAGCCCGTTGCAGTACCAGAAGCAACTGCGCCTACAGGAGGCACGTCAATTGATGCTGAACCAGAACCTCGACGCGAGTAGCGCCGCAGGGCAGGTGGGCTACGAGAGCGCCTCGCAGTTCAGCCGCGAGTACAGCCGCCTGTTTGGCGATCCGCCGCAGCGCGATATCAAGCGCATGCGGTTAATCTGAAGCGCGCCCACCGTCCGACGTGCGGGCTCCCGAACGAATTCTATGAGAAGGATAAACACCCCTGCCGCGATGACAGGCGCAACGTAATCAGGAACCATGAGCGGTGCCCTCAAGCGCTGATGCCAGTTGACCGCGCCGCCTGGAGTCTATATATTCCCATCAATCACTGATGGGACTCACGAACACGCCGTCCGATCTCCTTCCCGGCACGCTCGAGCTCCTCATTCTGAAGGCGCTCAGGCCTGGCGCCAAACACGGCTACGGCATCGTCGAGCACCTGCGAGTGGCGTCGGACGACGTGCTCACGATCGGCGAGAGTGCGTTGTATCCGGCGCTCCAGCGGCTGCTGCTCAACGGCTGGGTGAAGGCCGAGTGGGGCACGTCGGAGAACAACCGCCGCGCGCGCTACTACACGCTGACCGCCGCCGGCCGCAGGCAACTGACGGCCGAACACGCCGAGTTCGACCGCATGGTCAGCGTGATCCAACGCGTGCTCTCCTCGACATGAGTCCTGCCGGCCATCGGACTTGAAAGGTGCCTCTCATGAGCGCGCTGCTTCGCCGCCTGATGTACTTCCTCAGTCGCTCGCGCCACGACGCCGATCTTCGTGACGAGATCGAGGTGCACCGCGCTCATCGTCAGGACGCGCTCGAGCGTGACGGCCTCTCGTCCGACGCCGCGGCGTGGGTGAGCCAACGGGCCATGGGGAACGTGACGCTTGCCGTCGAGGACGCGCGCGACGTGTGGGTGTTGGGTACTGTCGATCAGCTGTGGCAGGACATCCGGATAGCGGTTCGCGGGTTGCGCAAAAACCCCGTCTTCGCATTCGTCGTCATCGGCACTCTGGCGCTGGGCATCGGCGCCAACACGGCGCTGTTCTCGATCTTCAACGGTCTCATCTTGCGCCCGCTGCCGGTGCGCGACCCGGGCCGTCTGGCGCTGCTCGCCGAAGGATCGTGGTCCTACCCGGTCTGGGCGGAGATCAGGGCTCGTGAGAACGACCTATTCGACGGCGCCTTCGCGTGGTCCCCCCAGAGCTTCGATCTGTCTCGCGAGGGGCAGAGCGCCTCTGTGGACGGTGCCTACGTGAGCGGGCGCTTCTTCGAGGTCCTGGGCGTGTCGGCCGTGCGCGGCCGCCTGCTCACCCCGGCCGATGACAGCACCGCCGCGACGGATCGCCTTGTGGCCGTCATCAGCCATCGATTCTGGCGCGAGCAATTCGCCGGCGTCGACGACGTTGTCGGACGCCAGGTCACGGTGCAACGCAGCGCGTTCACCATCATCGGCGTGATGCCGCCGGGGTTCTTCGGCGTGGACGTCGGGCGGATGACGGATGTGATGCTGCCTTTTGCCGCCGAGCCACTCATTCGAGGTCAGGAAAGCTGGTTGGCATTGGTCGACTCGTCGTGGCTCGAGATCATGGTGAGGCTGAAGCCCGTGCAGAGTCTCGAGGGGGCGAATGCCGCGCTCCGGGGCGTACAGCCGCAGATCCGCGCCGCGACCGTGACCGGTGTGGTCGGCGCAAGGGCCGCGCGCTATCTCACCCGTCCATTGACACTGGCGTCGGCTGCAACCGGCAATTCGTCGCTGCGCAGAGAATTCGGAACCCCGCTTTTCGCGATGGTCGTGGCCGTGGGGCTCCTGCTACTCGTCGCCTGCACGAACATCGCGAGCCTGCTGGTCGCACGCGCGCTGGCGCGGCGCCGCGAGCTCAGTGTGAGGATGGCGCTTGGCGGCTCGCGCGGTCGGCTCGCGCGGCTGCTCTTCACCGAGAGCCTGATAGCGGCGATGGCAGGTGCCGCCCTCGGATTGATCTTCGCGAGTTGGAGCGGCGCCCTCCTTGTCCGACAGTTGACCACGTGGGAGAGCAACGTATCGCTGGAGCTCGTGCTCGATTGGCGCGTGCTCGGATTCACCGCGGCGCTCGCCTGCGCGTCAGCGATTGTCGCCGGCGTGGCGCCCTTGCTCGGACTCACGAGCGTTGCCGCCGGTGAGGCGCTCAAGGATGCCGGTCGAGGCCTTGCTGGCGACCGGCGCTTCGCCGTCCGCGGCACGCTCGTCGTCGCGCAGATTGCGGTGTCGCTTGTGCTGGTCACCGCCGCCGGGCTCTTTCTTCGCTCGTTCGCATCGCTCAACCAACTGCCGCTCGGCTTCGTGCCGGAGCCTCTGCTGGTCGCCGAGTTGAACCTTCAAGCGAGTGGTGCGCCGATTGAGCAACGCGGTCCGCGGGCCGAGCGCCTGCGCGCAGCCACCGCGGCCGTGCCCGGCGTGAGGTCGGCATCGCTATCCAGAGTGTCATTGCTCACTGGCGGCGGCTGGGGAGCCAACCGCGTCGCTGTCGACGATCGGCCGATGCCCGTGGAGGATCGGAGCTCTGAACGACTCTGGCGCAATGCCACAACCCCCGGCTGGTTCGACACCATGGGGACGCCGCTCGTGAGCGGCAGGGACTTCACCCACGGCGATCGCGTCGGCGCGCCGCTGGTTGCCATCGTCAACCACGCGTTCGTGCACCGGTACCGACTTGGCGAGCAGCCCATCGGGCGAACCGTACGCATTGGCTTGTCGAACGGTGAGAGGCGCTACGAGATCGTCGGCCTGGTTGGCGACAGCGTTTATACGTCGCCGCGCGACGGCATGATGGCAACGATGTACGTGCCGCTCGCGCAGCTCGCTCCAACGGCCTTCGGGGAAACCGTTGTCCTGACCATCAACGCGGCTCGCGGCCAGCGAGCTGCGGTGGAGCGCGATGTCGCGGCCGCACTCGCGCGGACCGAGCCGACCGTTGCGTTCACCTTCAGGACCTTCGATCAGTTCATCGACGCGACAGTCACGCAGGAGCGCCTTATCGCCATGCTCTCGAGCTTCTTCGGCGGACTCGCTCTCCTGCTGGCCGGCATCGGGCTTTACGGCATCGTGGCGCAAGCCGTGCGCACGCGCCAGGGCGAGATCGGTCTCCGCATGGCGCTGGGGGCGCAGCCCGCCGGGATCGTGCGTCTCGTGCTTCGCCGCGTTGGCGTCTTGATCGTGGTCGGACTCGCGCTCGGCGTGTCAGGCAGCTTCTGGGCGGCGCAGTTTGTGGGACCGCTATTGTTTCAGGTGGGGGCCCGCGATCCGGCGACGTTCGCGGGCGCCGCGGGGGTTCTAGTGGCTGCGGGTGTGCTGGCCGCCTGGCTGCCGGCGCGGCGCGCCGCCCAGCTTGATCCTGCGGCCGTACTGCGCGAAGGCTAGAAAGCTCCTCCGTCGCTGACAGATTGCCCAGATCCGGGTAAGTGCGCGTATGCCGATGCAAGTCGAGATCTGCTGAACGGGGCGTTCGTTTGTCGTTATTTGTGTACAGAACTCGGACACTGGTGGAGTCGCGTCGAGGCGCCGTCTCCTCAAGATGATTCGTGGTCAAGAGTTGGGAAGCTTCGCCGTCATGCCGCGGTGATCAGCCAGTTGCGAATTCCGTCCCTGACACCCGGATAAGACAGGAAATACGTAGCGAGTAAGACCGGCAATCTTCAGTGCCCCGCGGACATCAGCCGATCTGAGCGTGACTTGCCTCCGCGTCACGAGCAGGCCCCGCGATCTTGCGCCAGCAACAGGCTGCGGAGCGCGCCATGGTCTCGAGATGGGAACGCGATCTTCTCGCCGGCGTGCCCGCCGCTCGCATCGTCGAGCTGGCGGGTGCGAATCTCTACATGTTTCTGTCCAACGAGGCTGACGTACTCCGCGAGGTGCGTACGTTTGCAAGCGTAGTTTCGCCGTAGCCGCACGTCGCGATAAAGGCCGCGGGGTTTATCAAACCGCGCCGCGAATGATTGCGACAGCTGCCATGTTCGCGGCCTCCTCGTCGATGCTCCGGATCGACTTCCCCACCGCGCGATCACAAGTTGGATCGGACGGATGCGCGTACGCCTCGAGCACTTCCTCGATCTTTTTGGGGAGTATAGTTGGCGCAATGTTTATGCGGGTCAACGGAAATGCGCCCACCAGGTGCGCCCACCACTGAGCCGCTTAGGGGATCAGAGGTGCCTGGCAGTTGCTAAACCGTTGGCGACTTTTGGGGACTTATCGTTCGCCGACGGTTACTCGCTCTTTCGGAATCCGTGATTACTCCCAGCGTAGCGCGACGACGGGATCGACGGCAGCCGCGCGCCGTGCCGGAATGTAGGCGGCCACCAGCGCGGCGAGCGCGAGCACGGCGCACGCCGCCGCGAGCGCCGCGGGATCGACCGGCGCAACACCGAAGAGAAACGCACGAAGGGAGTATCCGCCGGCGACGGCGATCGGGACCCCGACGCCGATTCCCAGCGCCACGAGTTTCAGTGCATCGCTCAGGATCATGGACAGCACCGCACGGCGACGGGCGCCAAAGGCCAGGCGGATGCCGATCTCGCGAGTCCGCCGACGCACCGCGTACGCAAGGGTGCCGTACAGACCGACGCCAGCGAGCAGCACAGCCAGACTGCCGAACCCTGATGAGAGGCCGAGCAGCAAGCGCTCGCGTGCGGTGTTCCGATGAAGTTGCGCCGACAGCGTGGTGATCTCGCGGACCATCAGGTGACCGTCAGTTTGCTTGAGAACGGTTTCCGCCTGTCTCGCAACCGCTGCCTCGGCATGCGGTTCAACACGCAGTGCGACAGAGCTCATGCGAAATGGCGCCTGTGCGATCGGCATCCACATCATCGGCTCAGTGCGGAGCTCGCGAAGATTGTTGTACTTGGAGTCGCGTACGACACCGACGATTGTGAACGGTCGCTCCTGTTCACCCGTGTACTTGATCGCCAGGCGCCGGCCGAGAGTTTCGTCCCCGCCAAACCGGGCGCGCGCCAGTGCCTCGTTGACCACAGCGACGCGCTCCGTGCCTTCACGATCGCGATCGGTAATCCCACGCCCGCGAAGAATCTGCATGCCCATCGTCTCGAAATACCGCGGCGAGACGTAATCGACTCGACCCTCGGGTCGACTATCGGGGCGGTCTGGGTCTATCAATGGAAGCCACAGATCTTGTCGGCTGAACAATCCGAGCCACGACACGCTCGCGGCGCGAACGCCCGGGAGCGCGTTGAGCCGCTCGTCAACCGTACGATACAGCACCGCGCGAGCCGCTTTCTGCTCCGCCGTGTCGACGCGTCCGAACGATGACCCCGGTTTTTCATCACGTACGTCCAGCATGACGACGTGCTCGGGTCGGAAGCCGGGATCGATGCCCGAGAAATGCAGCAACGTGCGAAGGAGCAGCCCTGCCGCGGTGACCAGCACCAGCGAGAGCGCGAGCTGCGCGGCCACGAGAGTGCGTGTCAAGCGTTGCCCGTGGCTGGTCGTGGTTCGGCCGTCGTGGGCCATGCTGGCGCGCAGCGTTGCATCACTCACGCGCAGCGCCGGCAAGACACCGCACACCAGTGCCGCCAGCACCGTCGCACCGATGGCAACCGCGATCACGCGCGGATCAGCAAGGACCGCGTCGCCCGTCCATACGAGCGACGCGAGTGCCGGTGTCGCGATCCACGCAAGCGCCAGACCCAGCACGGCGCCGAGCGCGGCAAGCAGGCTGCCTTCAGTGACGAGCTGACGCATCAGGCGTAGGCGGCCAGCGCCAAGCGCGGCACGTGTCGCGAGTTCGGGCAGCCGCGCGGCACCGCGACCGAGCAGCAGCGTCGCCACGTTGGCGGAAGCAATCAGCAGGACCACACCCACGGCGGCGAGCACGATCGTGAGGGAGGTGCTGAACTGCCGCCGCACGTGGTCGAATCCCTGTGCTCCCGATACTACGTGAATCCTGAAATCGGCAGGACGCGTTTCCGCATCAGCAGCCAGGATCTGTTGATAGAGTGCCGTCAGTTCGGTCTCGGCCTGCCTCATGCCGACGCCGGGTGCGAGCCGCCCCATCACGCCTCCAAAGAAGGCCATGCTACGGCTCTCGAGCAGTTTTCTATCCGTCAACGGCCGCAGCGGCAGCCACACGTCGGGTGCGTATCCTCCCTGATGGCTGATGAAACCCTGCGGGGCCACACCCACGATCGCGCACAGCATGTCGCGCACGCGCAACGTGCGGCGAAGCACGTCCGCATTTTGCTGGAAGCGCCTGACCCAGAACTGATGGCTGATCACCGCGGCGCAGGATTCGCCGCCCGATGTCTCCGGGAGCTGATCGTCACGCTCGGACAGCAGCCGACCTAGTGACGGCGACACACCGAGCACCGAAAAGTAGCTGCCCGAGACCAGGCTGCTGCGCACATACGACGAAGACGCCGCATCGTCGACGGTGACTTTGAGGAATGGCCTGTCGTCGTCGGCGAAGACGCCGGCCAGCGTCCGTTGCCTGCGGCGAAGCTCCTCGAAGATCGGATTGAAAAGGATGAATTGGGTGCCGCGGCGCTGGGGCTCGAGCAGCACCAGCCGGCCCGCGTCGGGCACCGGCAGTGGCCGCAGCATCACGCCATTGAAGACGCTGAACGCGGCGGTAGAGGCCCCGATGCCCATAGCCAGCGACAGGACCGCGACCGCGGTGAAACCTGGATCGCGACGAAACATGCGACCCGCATATCGAAGGTCCTGCACGAGCCCGTCGATCAGCGGCAGGCCGCGCTGATCCCGATACACTTCCTTCATCTGCTCAGCACCGCCGAACGCGCGCCGCGCCGCCGCATACGCATCTTCGGACGAAAGACCACGGCGGACGTACTCTTGGGTGAGAAGGTCCAGATGCACGCGAATGTCATCGTCCAGATCGCGATCGTTTCGACTGCCCAAGACGAATGCCTTCACTCGCATCGCCAGCACTCGAAGGGCTGTCATAACTATTCCTCCAGCAGCCGGTTCACCATCGCGACGGTGCGCGCCCACGTATCGGCTTCGGCCGCGAGCTGCTTCCGACCCGCGCGGGTAATCGAGTAGAACCTCGCGCGCCGATTGGTCTCGCTGGTGCCCCACTCGCTGGCGATCCAGCCCTTCTGCTCCAGCCGCAACAGCGCTGGGTAGATGGTGCCTTGATTGAGCGCGAGGGCTCCTTCAGCCATCTGTTCGATGCGCCGGGCGATACCGTAACCGTGGAGAGCGCCCATGACCTGCAGCGTCTTGAGGACCATGAGGTCGAGCGTGCCGTACGGGACTTCGCTCGGAGGAGGGTTCACGTAGGCGCTCTCTGTTGACTAACAACATATTACATGTTGAAAGTCAACAGAAGCGTGATGCTCAGCTTACTCCGTCGACCCTTTCGGCAAGAATGGAAACAGCTTCCTGATCATCGCCTCGTCGGGCCGCGTACCGTATTCGCAGATCTCGTTCGGCGGTGTCCGCAGATCGACTTCCCCATCGCGCGATCACAAAGTTGGAACGGGCGTAGACGGGTGCGCCTCGCGCAAATCCTCGATACTCTTGAAAGCGCCGTTCTTCTGGCGTTATTTGCGCCTGCGTGTCGGATTGATATCCGTACGGATCGAAGTTCGACAAACGCACGAATGCGAACGGGACTCGCTGTGGAAGTTCCATGTGTCACAAGTAGCACTTTAATTCCAGTCGCGTGGTCCGTGATCTGAATGCTGCCGATGGACTCGTTCGGAGGGCGACCTTCAATCGACGTTCAATAAGGCTTGGCGCCCGTCATTTCGGCAGCCCGTTTCAAGCGCCCGAGCGCGTCGGCGGGCCCGGTGACGAACCGCCGGCCAAAGATCGTCTCCAGGAGCCGACCCCGCCAACCTGGCGGGAAGCTGAACGCTCAATTAAACGTCGTGCGACACGAGTTGGGGTCGATGGGTGTGATCTGAATCTGCTCGCGGTTCTTGACGCCAAAGGGCAGCGCAATGTCGAGAGTGAGCTGCCGCGGGGCCTGCATGTCAACAACGTCGAACGTGATGGGGAACACGCCGGCTCGAAAGACGAGTTGATCGCCGGCGCTGATCGCTCGCGTAGGCGCTTCGACCAATCTCGTCCCTGACCAGTGGGCCAATTCGCGCGGGTCCGTTACCAGGCGCCAGATGCGCTCTGCGGGCGCGCGGATGATGTCTGTCGGACAAACGTCCATAACCGCGTCAGTCTAGCCGACGGTGGGCGCGGCGGAGGCGGTCGCGAGTCGCGCCGATTGCGGTGTCCGCCGGCGTCGGCGCATTGCTGTTGATTGCTGCGGGGATCTGGTGGTTCAGCACGGCGGCGCATCCCGTGACATCGCCGTCCGAGTACACGCAGATCACCAACTTCACCGATTCGGCCACCGCGCCGAGCCTCTCGCCGACGGCCGTCTGGTGACCTTCATTCGCGGTGGCGAAGCGCTCCTCAGCCGCGGCCAGATTTACGTCAAGCTACATGGGCCGCTTTGAGTGACACTTCAACCGAGACTTGACCTCGATCCAGTTTTGGCGAGGGTCAGGCGTCACCTACGTGTAGGCAGTAAGCACGTCGTGCACTCGCCGTCCGCCGTCGAGCGATGTCAGAACGATGTCCGGCGTGACCGGGATGCGACGGTAGACATCGTCGCCTACGGCGTCCGCGATTGCGGCAAGCACCGAGCCGAGCCCCGCACCAACCGGCGGCTCACCGACACCGCGTGCGCCAACCGGCGTTTCGGGATCGGGAATATCGAGCGCGGCGTGCCGCATGCCGGTGGGCACGTCCAGGATCGTCAGTGGTTTGTTGTGGTGGAATCGCATGGCCAGCGGCACGCCGTAGTGGTGGTCGTAGACGGTCTTCTGCGTGAGCGCGTGGCCAATGCCGAGGCAGCTCCCTCCCAGCACCTGACCGCCAAGGCTTCGCGGATTCACAACGACGCCCACGTCGGCGACGGCCGCGTAGTCCACGAGCTTCACGACTCCGGTCTCGACGTCGACTTCAACTTCGGCGAATCCAACCACGTAGGAGTGTGTTTCGCCGTCGTGTGGGTACACGTCCTTTGCTACGCCCATCAACCCAAGGCCCGCAAGGGCCGTCGCTGATGCTCGCGTCGTTGCGTGGATGTTGGACGGCAGCTCGTGGCCGTCGTATGTGCCGCCGAGAGTGATCGCGCGCTGCGCCGCCTGCGCGAATGTGAGGTGTCGCGCGGGATTCGCCCGGTGGTACACGCGGCCACCGCCGACGCGATAGTCGTCGGGACGGCCGCCCAGATCTATCGCCGCAATTTCCAACAGCTTGTGCTTCGCGTCCATCGCCCCGGCGTGATTCGATCGCGAGATCGCATGGATCGTCTGGCTGCCGTCCGACGTGCACGTATAGGGGAGGTTCCTGCTCGTGTCGCCCCAGATGACTTCGACATTGTCCCAGGGCGCGTCCAGCACTTCGGCCGCGACGCGGGCTGTGTCGATGACCGAGTGAGTTCCGAGGTTACCAACGCCTGACTGAACATAGAGCTTGCCGTCGGGACGGATCGTCATGAGGCTGTCGTAACCGATCGAGTACCCGCCGATGAACGGACTGACCGAAATACCCACTCCTCGGGCTTTCGTGCCGTTCTGTTTACCGCTGCGCGCCTTTCGTTCGTTCCACTGGAAGAGCTCCACTCCACGATCGATCGCTTGCTGCACGAACGCGCTGGTGACGTGGCGCCGCTTGCCGTCCTTGTCTGCGCCTCCGAACGGCGCCTTGCCTGACGGCGCGTTGATGCGATGGAG
>Ga0099827_10001081_pt1 | contig 13585 bp, 10 predicted proteins | sample CZO8metaG_FD_79339 | JGI IMG/M metagenome (GOLD analysis project Ga0099827, IMG submission 79339) | Vadose zone soil microbial communities from the Eel River Critical Zone Observatory, Northern California, USA - CZOApr15con1.8 metaG | ecosystem: Environmental > Terrestrial > Soil > Vadose zone ...
CAGAGCGAGCGCTTTCTGTCTCGAGGTACATGTCGGCGCACTGATGCTGCACCGCCTGAAACATTCCGATGGGCTTGCCGAATTGCTTGCGTGCCTTCGCGTATTCCACGGTGAGGTCGAGTGTGCGCTGCATTCCGCCGACCATTTCAGCGGCAAGAGCGACTGTGGCAATGCCGCGGGGTCTCGCTAGGGCACCCGTCTCGCCAAGTTTTTCGCCGGGCACGTTGTCAAACCTGACGGAATAGAGCTTCCGGGTCAGGTCCATGCCGAGCATGGGCTTGACAGAAACTCCTGGTATTTTCGCGTCGACGAGAAATACGCCGTTCTGCGCGACGACGATTATCCAGTTGGCGATAGCGGCATCGGGCACAAACAGTTTTTCGCCCGACACTTCTCCGTTGGCGGCGGCCAAGCGCACATCGACCGGGTCCCAGCTCCCGTCAGCCTCAAAGAACGCCACCGTGGCGCGCGCCTCGCCCCGGCAGATCGGCGCCAAGTATTTCTTTTTTTGTTCCCGCGTGGCAAGTGAGTCCAAAAGGCTTCCCGCCATTACGACAGTGGAGAAGAACGGACCTGGAAGCAACGCGCGACCAGCCTCCTCCATCAGCAGAATGAGTTCGACGATGCCCAGCCCGACGCCGCCAAATTCTTCTGGGAAAATAATTCCGGTGTAACCCTGCTCAGTAAGTTTGGCCCACAAATTCGAGTCAAACGCGGCGTCTGTCTCCATGAGGCGGCGGACTTCGGCGATGGGGCACTCGCCGGCGAAGAATTTCCGGGCGCTGTCTCGAAGGAATTCCTGGCTTTCGTTCAATCCAAATTGCATCGCGTCGTCCTCAGTAGCTTCGCGGCAGTCCGAGAACAAAATGTCCGATGATGTTGCGCTGCACTTCGGAAGTGCCGGCTTCGATGGTATTTCCGCGCGAGCGCAGGTAGCCGTACGACCAGATGCCTTTGTCAACCGCGAGGCTGTCGCCACCGAGCAACTGGCCGTACGGTCCCAACATTTCTTGCGTGACCTGCTGCATGCGCTGGTTGAGCTCACTCCAAAACAGCTTCTGAATGGAGCCCTCGGGGCCGGGGGCGCCCGTAGATGAGATGCGGCTGAAGGCGCGCAGCTGGTTCAAGCGCATGATTTCCACTTCGGCGTAACATTGCGCGAGTTTTTGCCGCAGAACAGGATCCTGAGCGGCCGGCCGGCCATTGCGTTGCGTCGTGCGAGCAAGTTCGATGAGCCTGTTGATGTTGCGCCTGAAAAGAAGAATCAGGCGCGCGCCATACGCGCCCCGCTCGTGCATGAGTGTGCTGACGGCTACGTTCCAGCCGTCATTTACTTTACCAAGGACGTTTTCCACGGAAACACGCACGTCGCGAAAGAAAAGTTCGTTGAATTCGCTCTCGCCAGTCATCTGGCGCAAAGGGCGAACCTCGACGCCCGGCGATTTCATGTCGACAAGGAGAACGGTGAGGCCCTTGTGCTTGGGGACGGTCGGGTCCGTGCGCACGACGACTTCGCACCAGTCTCCCACCCAGCCGTAGCTGGTCCAGACTTTCTGGCCGTTGACGATGTAATGGCCGTCCGCGAGACGGGCTTCTGTTTGTAGGGCAGCGAGGTCGGAGCCGGCATTCGGCTCGGAAAAGCCCTGGCACCAAATATCTTCCGCGCTGAGAATCTTGGGAATGAATCGCTTCTTCTGCGCATCTGTGCCATAAGCGATGATCGTGGGTCCGATCAGACCGAGGCCCAGATTGTTGGCCATAGGCGGAGCTTCCACACGCGCCATCTCTTCCCAGAAAATTGCCTGCTGCATTAAAGTGGCGCTGCGGCCGCCGTATTCTTTGGGCCACGACACTGCCGCCCAGCCGCCTTCCTGCAACTTTCGTTGCCAGGCTCTCAAGTACGGGAAGGATTCTTCCAGCGGCTTTTCCCGCCACTCGCTCCAATCCCTGGGAACGTTGGCCTGTAACCATGCGCGGAACTCATCGCGAAAGGCCATCTCTTCAGGCGTGAGATTCAGATCCATTTCTTCTCTTGCTCCTTCGTTACAACGGCCAAAAGACTAGTCGTTATGACTGGCCCGCCTAGCCGGGACGGCGCCGGAACTACTCTTCGGCTGTGGCGTCTTATCATCCGCTTGGTGCACAGCAAATTCAGGGCGAATCGTCTCCTGGCCTTGCCAATATTTCTTGCGCAAATCTCTTTTCAGAACCTTTCCGGTGCCGGTTCTGGGCAGACTCCCCAGGTACTCGACCGAACGCGGGCATTTGTAATGGGCAAGGCGCGAGCGGCAATGCTCGATCAGCTCCATTTCACCGGCTTGCGTGTTCGGCTTTAAGACCACCAGCCCCTTCGGCACTTCTCCCCAAACCGGATCCGGCACGGGGATGATCGCTACTTCCAAGACGTAAGGATGAGAGAGAAGAACCTTTTCCACCTCGAGCGAAGAAATGTTCTCTCCGCCGCTCACGATGATGTCCTTCTTACGGTCGACGATGAGGATGTAGGCATCTTCGTTCCAGGTGGCCATGTCCCCGGTATGAAACCATCCACCGCGGAGCGCTTCCGCCGTCGCCTCGGGCTGTTGCCAGTAGCCTTCCATGACGCCATCAGTGCGCGTGATGATCTCTCCCATGGACTTTCCATCGCGCGGAACATCCTGGTCATTCTGGTCAACGACGCGCAGTTCCACACCGGGAATGGCGTAACCCGTCATCGATTGCCCGACAAACCGCTGCTCCTCTTCCCACTGGACTCCTGGTTTCATGGGGGAGATGGACAAAACCGGCGCCGTTTCCGTCAGGCCGTAGCCGGAGAAGCAGGTGCAACCCAGCTTTTCCTCTACTTCGCGGATTAGGGTAGGGGACGACGCGGCGCCACCGAGCGTAATACGCTTGAGACTGCTCAGGTCATGCTTATGACGCTCGGGACAATTCACAAGCGCGGTGGCCATGGCGGGCACGAGGCTGCAATAGTTGACGCGCTCCGCTTCGATAAGTCGGAAGACTTCCGGCGGATCGAATTTCTGCATCATGACATGCTTGCCACCAAGCAGAGTCAGGAAGTGGGCGACGCCCCAGCCGTTTGCGTGGAAGAGAGGAATGGTGTGGAGTTCCACGGCTTCGTTGTCTGTGTGCAAGGCCAGACCGGCGTTGAGCGCGTGCAGGTAAATGTTGCGGTGCGTGAGCATCACGCCTTTGGGTTCCGCGCTGGTGCCGCTGGTATAAAAAAGTTCGGCGAGGGAGTTTTCGTCGACCTGCATTACGTCGGAGCGATAAGGAGACGCGGCAGAGAGGAGCGCTTCGTAGTCTTGCCCCGAGAGCCAGTCAACTTCTGGAGTGGCATCGAGAGGGTAAAAGGTCCTGATGGTGGTGAGGTTGTGGCGAAAGGACTCGACCAATTCGAGGAAGTGGCCCTGCAAGAAGAGCAACCGCGCACCGGCATCATTCAGGATATAAGCAAGCTCTTGCGGAGCTAGCCGGATGTTCAGGGGCAGAAGAACGGCACCTGCTTCGATGACGCCGTAGTAGGCTTCCAAAAGGCGGTGGCAGTTTGTGCTCAGAAACGCCACGCGATCGCCAGCCTGAACTCCGGTTTTTCGCAAGGCGTCGGCGAGCCTGCCTACCCGTTTGGCAAACTGGGCATAGGTGAACCGTTCTTTTCCGCACACCACCGCGGTCCGTTGCGGATACTGCTGCCCGGCGTAGCGAAGAAAGCGAATGGGTGTCAGCGGAACGTTCATCGCCTATTGCGCCTCGGGTCAGGCGGTCTGCCCTCCATCAACCACTAATACATGCCCTGTGACAAAGTCGGAAGCGTCCGATGCGAGAAACACGGCGGCGCCCTTCAAGTCATGATTGCCGCCAAAACGTCCCAGAGGAATCTTCTTCAGAAAGGCTTCCCGGTTTCTTTCGATCACCACCTCGGACATGTGCGTGGGAAACCATCCGGGCGCAATGGCGTTGACCTGGATGTTGTGCATCCCCCACTTGCAAGCCAAATCTTTGGTGAAGGCAATCACACCGCCTTTGCTGGCGTGATACCCGATGGCCGGGAATTCCGGCGGCGCCCCGCGAATGCCAGCCACCGAGGCGATGTTAATAATCTTTCCGCGGCGCTGCGGGACCATGAACTTTCCGACGGCCTGTGAGAATAGAAATGTGCCGGTCAGGTTCGTCTCTATCACTCTGTTCCAATGCTCCAAACGCATTTCCTCAACCGGAGCGCCCCAGGATGTGCCCGCATTGTTGATAAGAATGTCGATGCGGCCGAAATGCGAGACAGTCTGCTCCACGACCTCGCGAATCTGGTCCGGATTTTTGACGTCGCAGGCGAGTGCCAGAGGCCTCCCACCATGTTGTTTTAGTTCTTCCGCTGCTTGCTCGCAACGCTCCTTCTTGCGGGCGCAAAGGACCAGGTTAGCCCCCATTTCCGCCAAACCTCCGGCCATCTGGCGGCCCAGCCCGACAGAGCCCCCGGTAATGATGGCCACGCGGCCAGACAGATCGAAAAGGTTCTTGGCATTCACGAAGATGCCCTAAATTTCACGCGGCCCTCTCCGCAGTCAAGCGGGGTCTTGGGCAACTCAGAATTCTCATCTACGGTCGGGTACTCCACCACCCAATCTCTCGGTTGTTCCTTAGAAACTAAGCCGCACACCCAACTGAATTTCACGCTTTGGAAAGGCCGACGTGAATCCCAGGGGCTGGCTCGGAAGAACGGCACTCGTTCCTGTCACGCTGAAGGTGGTTGAGCCAGCACCACCGGCTGCTAGAGGAAGACCGAAGTTGGGCCCGACGACGTTGTTCACGCTGGCAAAGTTGGTCCGGTTGATGAGGTTGAATCCCTCGGCCAACAGTTGGAGGCCGGCCTTTTCGCCGAGCTTGAAGGTGCGCGACAAGCGCATGTCGAAGCCGACGAAATTCGGACCCCGTCCGGTATTGCGGCCCGCGCCGATAGGCCGGTCGTTCGTGGAATGGCGATCCCCATTCACATCGGCACCGGCAAGAAGCTCGAAAGGATGGCCGCTGTTAAAGCGCACAATGGGGGAGAGCTCGAAGCCGGACAGGAATGCGTTTTTCCACGGGCTATCGAGGACAGCGGCGGCGACAAACTTGTGCCGTTGATCAAACTCGGAGAGGCCGCGTTCGGCAGACAGATTGGTATTGTCCTGCGGCCCGAAGTCACTGTTGAAGTCTGTGGAAGTGTCATACGCTTTGCTATAGGTGTAGTTGGCGAAGAGCGTGAAGTGGTTGCTGAAGCGTTTTTTAAGTTCGATGATGCCGCCCTCGTAAAGAGCGGAAGCTCTTGAAGAGTATTGGTCCGCCTGGAGAATCAAGGGATTCACAAAGCAGTTAACAATGAGCGCACCGGCGCATCCCGGACTTCTCCAACTGCGGAACGTGGCGGTGCCGCCGTCCGCCAACGGGACGCTTACCGTGGGCGCCGGGAGAGCATTGATGTCAATGGCCACGGGAAGCCGGAGGGTATGGGAATAGATGCCACTGATCGACAGGGACAGGCCATTTGTGAGTTCGCGCTCGACACCCAAGGAAGCCTGCTCGGAGTAAGGATTCTGATAATCGGGCTGGCCGCTGAAGATTACACTGAGCGGTGGAATCGGACCGGTGTGCGTAACCGCGATGTTCAGCGATGGCTGGGCCAGGTCAGCCGGCGTGATGCAAGCGGCATTGCCCGGCGCCGGCGTTGTACACTGAACCTTGCCTTGTGCAAACAGCGTCTGGAAAATGCTCGCGGATGTAAGGGACGGTGGGCTTCCCGGAACGCCCGTGAGTGGCACGAATACCTGGGCAATCTGCCGGAAACCATTGACAAGGCCCAGAGTCTGAACCACATCAGCAATCTGGCCATAGACTTGAGAATAGAAGATCCCGAACCCGCCGCGCACCACGGTCTTGTGATTTTTGAAGGGATCCCAGGCGAAGGAAACGCGGGGAGCAAAATTGTCCTTGTCCGTGTTCAGGGGACCATACTGGGAATCCAGTTCGTAGCGTAGGCCGTAGTTGAGGGTGAAGTTATCGGCAATTTTCCAGGAGTCCTGCCAAAACAAGGCGGCGAACGGCCTGGGGTAGCTGTAGTTGGGATTGTCAAAGCCCTGCTGGTAGAACTGAGGCAGGCCCAAAGAAACCGTCTGCAACGAGTCGAGATTCGCCGGATTTACCCCGGTAAGTCCGCAATTAGCCGCCGGCGCCGCCAAACAAGGGCTGAGCAAACCTCCGGGAAGGCTGCCAAAGACAAAACGCCCCGGGAAGAAGGTATGTGACTCCGAGTGATTGCCACGATACAAGAATTCCCCGCCAAATTTCAGAGTGTGACGGCCCCGAATCAAGGTGAAGCTGTCAGTGATCTGGGGACGGCGCATGATCGTGAAGTTGGGCAAGAAGATCTGGGTGCCGAGATTTCCGAATCCGGGGATGTCGAGACCCACTTCTCCCGGAACATTAGGAATCACGTCAAAGTTGGTATAATTCCACTGCAGTTGAAGCGCGTTTTGCGCCGACTGGCTGAATAAGTGGAACCAAGCGCCTTGAAGGGTATGGTAAAAGGCGTGAATCGAACTGCCACGCGTAAAACCGGTAAGAGATTGGACGTCAGGAGATTCTTCAAGATCATGGGAGTAGTTGTAACTTAGAAAAACCTGGTTCTGATCGTTGAAATGGTGATCCAGCCGGCCGGACGCTTGATATCTGCGTGTGGTGAATGGGAACAGGCCGCCGTTGGCTTCAAACTGGCTGTTCAGGAACGCATTCCGCGCGATCTGACCTGCACTCAGACCCGTCGTCGGAGATACAGTCAAAGCGCTGGTCAGCGCGGCGGCACAAGCCGCGGCAGGTATCGCGGGCCCCGTGTTGAAGCAGGTCACGGGGGCCGCGCCTTGTGCCGTCAAGGCGCTCAGAATTGCAGCTTGATTATTCGCAGGATCAGTCTGAGGGCGAAAAATTCTGGTATTCGTGACCAGAGGAACGGCGTTCTGCGCGTCCTGCCGCAGGCCTTCAAAAGCGGCGAACAGGAAGGTCTTGTCTTTATGAATGGGAAAGCCGACGGTGCCGCCGTATTGCTGGCGGCTCAGGGTGTTTTTCACGTTGCTGCCTTGCGTGTCGGGCAGGGCGGGATTAAAAGTCTGGCCCGGCTGCAGCGCCTGACTGAGGGCAAAGGGATCGGCGGCATCCAGGGCGTCGTTGCGGAAAAAGCCATAAAGGCTTCCATGAAGCCGGTTGGTCCCGGTTTTCGAGACGATATTGATCGTGGCGCCGCTGGCGCCGCCAAGCTCGGCCATATAGTTACTACGATTAATTTGAAACTCCTGCACGGCTTCCTGGCTGAGGTTCAGGCGCACGCCGCCGGAATCATCGTTGGCTTCGCCGCCATCCACGGTCACGCTGTTGCCGCGGCCGTTGCTCCCGTAGAAGGAAAGGCCGCTCTGGGGCGTTTGCTTGACGCGAAAATCCTGGTTTTCGGCGACTCTGGTGGAATCCGACACGCCCGGCAGTAACAATGTGAAAGTGAGGTAATCGCGGCGGTCAATCGGTAAGTTAGCGATTTCTTCCTGGGCGAGGGTATCTGCCTGGCTTCCCCGCTCGGGTTCCAAAATCGGAACTTCCGAAGTCACTTCAATCACCGATTGGACCCCCGCGACTCTGAGGCGGAACTCAAGGACGCGCGTCTGGCCGACGGACAGCGTGACGGCTGAGACCATCGCGGTCTGAAAACCACTATGCTCTGCGCTGACTCTATAGCTTGCGGGCGCAAGTCCCGATAGACGAAAAGAACCGTTTTCGTCAGTCACCACGCTGCGCTGCTCGCCCCTAGCGGTGTCGATCGCGGTAACCTTGGCATTCGGTAGGGCGGCGCCTGAGGGATCCGTGACCGTCCCCGCAAGATCGGCGGACGCTCCGACACCTTGCGCGGAGACGACCTGGCTGGCCGGCAACAGCCCAAGCACGAGTACGAATAGCGCCGCACGTAAAGTCGATTTCATAGCTCCTCCTCGTATATCGAACGCCCCGAATCTCTTCCGAACTAGCCCATTTACGCTCTGCTTCCCGCAGCCTCGGCCCCACTGAGACGGCCTTGAGGGTTGTAACCGGACCAAATGCCTGCGCCTTCCATGTCAATCAATTCGCATTCAGGTTTTGCGGCAGACCTTACGTCAGCCTTCAGGACTTAAGGACTCAATTCCCCTCGACGGTTGCATCCAAAATTATGATAGTGGGTATCACATTTTAGGAAATAACGTCAATACGAAATTTGAGGGGACACCCTCTGAGCCTTGGAGACCGTTGTATGTCGTCGGAATCAGGGCCTGGCTAGTCTTGAAGAGCCAACGCCTATTTGTCGGGGTCCTGGAAAAAGGACTTAAGGAAAGGAGAGCGCAATCCGCCCCGAGACTTGCCCTAGGCGGAGTTGATCGATAACCATATTCACGTCAGAGAGAGGGTGTGCGGTGACGTGACACTGAATCTTCCCGTTGCTGGCCATTGCTAGCACTTCGCGCAAGTCGCGGCGCGTTCCGACTGCACTTGCATGGATGCGCGTTTCCTTGGCGGCCATCAGAATGGGAGGAAAGCATATATTCTCCGGCGGCAAACCAACGGCAAGAAGTGTTCCCGTTGGACGGAGGGATGCAAACGCCGTGTCATAAGCTGCTTTTGCCGCGGAAGTGACCATAGCCAGGTGGACACCACCCTTGGCACGCAATGCTTTCGCAACGTCCGTTGATGCAGCGTTCAAGCCATGCGCCGCGCCCAGTGTTTTTGCAAGGTGCAGCTTCTCATCCGCTACATCGATTGCTGTGACTTCCGCTCCCAGTTCTCTCCCGATCTGCACGGCAACGTGACCCAGCCCGCCGATTCCAAAGATCGCCAGCCGTTGGCCGGGAGAAATTCTGGCCTGCTTCAACGCTCGATAAACAGTAACGCCGGCGCAGAACAGAGGCGCTGCGTCGACGGCTGACAGTCTATCTGGGATCTTCACAACGTGGCTCGCAGGGGCTTTCACAAACTCGGCGAAGCCTCCGTCCACGGTCACTCCCGTAATCTTTTGTCCTGCGCAGAGGTTTTCGTTTCCTTCCAAACAGAATTCACATTCGCCGCAGGTCCAGTGAATCCACGACACACCTACTCGATCACCAATTTGAAATTCTCGAACGTTACTTCCTTTTTCAACCACGCGACCGGCGATTTCATGCCCGAGGATCAGCGGCATTTTTGTAATGCGAGTGAACTGAGGCCAGTCTCCATCGGCAACATGCAGGTCCGAATGACAAACGCCGCAAGCTTCCACGCGGATGAGTAGGTCGTTGGCTTCGGGGACTGGGCGAGGAACATCCTCGATTTCAAGGGCTTTTTTGAATCCATGCAGGATGGCAGCCTTCATACCCACTGCCTCAATGCCGAGAGCGGGCCGTCAAGCGAGGAACACTTCCGCACCGTCTGATTCCTGCCGGGAGAAAGGTGAAGTGGGAGATAGAAGGAAGCAAGCAAAGCTTCTCCCCGCTCAATGGCTTATGCCTGCACGGCTTTGAGAAAAAACTCGAGTGCGCTGCGGACCCGTTCGCTCAGATTGTGGGGCCCGGAAAGATCAACGGCCCACCGGCGAACAACCGTGGTGTAGAGTCCTTCCATGAACTCCGCAAGGTGGGCGACGGGAAAGGCCTTTGTGACTTCGCCGCGCTTCTGGCCTTCCTCCAGGATTTCCCTTAACAGACTAACGGCGATTTCCTCGGGCCGCCGCATCTCGGGTGAGCGCACGGGATCCATCGCGCCCGAAAGCACTACGGCTCTCCACAGTGGCCGGTCGGATTCCACCTCGCGGGCCATGCCACCATACATGCGCCGCAATCGTTCCGCAGTCGTGACGTCACTCGAGAGTTCGGCCTCCAGATGCTCCTTGATACAACTGAAGCCGCGGCGGCCGACTTCTCGTAGCACTGCATCCTTACTCGGGAAGTAGCGGAAAAACGTGGGCTGACTGATTTCCAGAATCTGGACAATGTCTTCGATTCTCGTATTTTCATATCCCCGCTTGCGGAACAAACGAATCGAAGTATCAATGATTTGTTGCCGCAGCCTCGCCTTCTTGCGTTCACGGAGTCCGACAGGTTCCGCGCTGGCCGTCCGAGATGGGCGTACCTGCATCGGGATAATTCTTCGCCTTCCCGTGGCGGGCCTGACTCTAGGAGGCGGCTCCCTTCGAGCGGCTTTTGCGCGGCTCATATTCCGACGTTCTCCTCGACAAGACAGAAGGCACACAGAGGGTGCGCGGAAGAAAAAACAAGAGTTACTCTAACATGATAGAAACCCACGTCAAGTTGACTATCACGTGAGCAAGGTCCGGAGGCTTTTCCTGCACCCGCCGTTTTCCTCGCGCCTGTTCTATCGCGAATACTTTAGTGAGAGCTTGTCCGCGGTAAAAACGGCAAGCTGCCTGAAGAGCGCTTCCGCCTGGGCTTCTTTCTCGGGAAGCGGCAGCCCCAAGTGACGTTGGACTTCCGATTCCATTTCCTGAAGTTCTTTGGCCGACGCGACGTCCACCAAATGATTGAAAAGTATTTTGTGAGCCTGCTTTCGTTCCATCACTTCCAGTCCATCTAGAATCTGGCGGTGCGAGGTTCCTTCCCAGATCGCGAGAATCATGGCTTCGCGAAGCCAGCGTTCTACTCCGTACTCTGCCAGCACGCCGAGCCCGCCGTGTACCTCCATAGCCCATTTCGCCGTATCGGTAGCGAACTCAGCCGTCCAATACTTCGCCAGATGCGCCACCAACCGGAACAGGTGATAGCGTTCGGAGTAAGGCGACTGCTCCATCCACACTTCGTTCATGAGGCGGACTGATTCCCACGCAAGAGCAAACGCCGATTGCAGTGCATTTAGTCGGACTTCGAACTGATGCCGAAGGAGCGGATGATCGAGAATCCGCTTTCCGAATGCGGTGCGGCACTCTGCGTAAGTAAGCGCGTCTGCCATAGCCCGTTGAGCTAAGGCAACGCTCACCACACTATTGGCGACACGCGAGAGGTTCAAGACTTCCAAGATAAGGTAGATTCCCGAGTCGGCCGAAGCCAGTAAGTATCCTTCACTGTCACGCAATTCCACTTCTCCGGTAGGCACAGAGCGAGTCGCGATCTTGTCTTTCAGCCGCCGGATGAAGTAATTGAGTTTTCCGTTTCTGCGATGGCGAGGCACGAGGAAGAGCGCCAAGCCGCGAACTCCCGTCTGGGCTCCCTCTGGCCGCGCGGCCACGACCGCCAACTCCGCCCCTACGTTGCTCGCAAAGTACTTGTCGCCCGTAAGCAGCCAACCCTCAGCGGCGGGCCGGGCCACGGTCTTTACGCCGGCACCTAAGTCGGAGCCGCCTTCGACTTCCGTCATCCATGTGGCCCCCTGCCACGCCAATTCATCCTTCCTCAAAAGTTGAGGCAGGAACTGCGCTTGGGATTCAGCGCTGCCGTATTTCGCGAGAGGGATAGCAGTCCCCAGCGTCACCGTATAGGGACAACAAACTCCGGGATCATAAAATGAGATCGTATAGATCAATTGATACGCTGGGATTAGCGATTTTTCTTCGAGTGCGCGCCAGACCACGCCGGATCGGTAGCCCCTTCGCAAAATCGTCTGGTATTCGCGAGGGTATAGGATTTCATCGACGCGACTTCCCGATTTATCGAACATACGCAACCACGGCGTGGCCGCTCGATCAATGGCGCTTGATATGACCACACCTTGCGACTTCCACCACTGCTGTTCGGCTTCGAGTACGTCAAGGTGCTGAATACTAGGAAGCCTGCTTTGCAGAAAGCTTAAGGGAAAACGGAGAGCGTCGAGAGCTGTCATGTGCGCGCATGTTAGGGCGCGGACCTGACCGGCGTCAAGCTACACAGGCTGCGCTTCCAGTTTCACACTCTTAACGCTTTTTGGATTAATGATCCCGGTTTTGTAGGTTTGTATCCCAGGTCCCAGACGATGGATTTCGTTGCTGCGCATGCACTTGCTGAATTGTCGAGGCGGCAGACGGCGACAAATGGACCGAAGCCCGATCACTATGACCAAACAGGAAGCGGCGCAGATGATTGGCGTCAGCCTTCGAACAATTGATCGGCTGATAGCCCTTAAAGAAGTGTCACCCATCGCCGCGAAGATAATAATCGCGTTCGCTTTCTCACCGAAGAAGAGGAAAAGAAGCTCCGGAAGGTCATAGAAGCCAAGTGGTCCTTGCATGTTCCCGAGTTAGATCTGGCAATCAATACCGGTTTGCGGAAGGGCGGCCAAATACAGCCTGACGTGGGACATGGTAGACTTTAGAGGTCGGATGTTGAACATCCCGCGGACGAAGAACGAAGAACCCGTACACGTTCCCTTAAACGTTGCTGCCGTAGCCGCCTTCAGGGTTGTGCAAGCACGGGGCGATGGGAAGGGGCGTGTGTTCCAGTCGGAAGAAACCGGAGAGCCACTTGAGAATGGGCGGCATTGGTTCGACGACGCGGAGATTGTGGCTGGGATGAAGAACTTTCGGTGGCACGACTTGCGGCACTCTGCGAGCAGGCTACGAATGAAAGGCGCTCCGCTGGAAGATACTGCAGACTTGTTGGGGCATAAGAGTCTGACTATGACAAGACGGTACGCGCATCTCGGTCCAAACAAGCTGTATGCCGTGGTCTGACTGCTGAAGCCAAGTGACCCACAGGTGACACCAGCGAAAGTCATGCCTCCAGCGGCGTCACGCAAATTGTTGTACAGTAAGCACTTTAGGGGCGTAGCTCAGTGGTAGAGCAGCGGCCTTTTAACTCGAAAAACCTAAATTCCTCACGGTCCACTTTCCACCGCACCTTCCACCTCTAACACGTTGAAAACAGGCGCATCCCGTTGAGCGCGCGGCCCGTTGCGGATTTTTCAGCGCGGGCGCAGACGGAATCGTCAGTCGTGTTCCATGCGGGCCGATGCTGGCCGATATTGGCCTGTCTGCTATTTTTCTGCTACGGTGCGGGGGCTGGCGGCTTCACCTTGGCGGGGAACTCGTACACGAACTTGAGCAGCATTTCAGAGAAGGTGATTAAGTCTTTCGCGTCCTCGACAGACATGATGTTGATCTCGTGGTTCGCTTCGTTGCTCTTCGTTCGAATATGGTCCACCCATCCCATGCCGTCCGGTGGAACATATCCCTTCCCGGCGAGATACTCGACGTACTCGATGAACTTCTTGCCGGGCTGCGCTCCCTTTTCCACTGCGATATGCATCAACAGCTTGCGACAGGTCAGCACGGCGGCCGTGAACGAGTTCACAGTCACGCAGAAGCGCGCCTCGGCGTACAAAGTTCCGACGTCTTCAGGAACTGACGCCACATCGTTTCCACAGGGAGGACCCGGGTACTGCGTCCTCTGAAAATTGAAGTACGTGGGCTGGGAGCAATTCGAACACAAGTAGATGCGGGCCTGATTATTCGTTTTTGTCCACCATCCGCGGTCTGAGGCGACGCGGTGGTCGCAGTACCCGCACACGTAGCCGCGTGGCTCGATCGGTCCGAGTGCGCCTTGCCATTCGTAGGACATAGCCGACTATCACCTCTACCAGG
>Ga0099827_10001082_pt1 | contig 13579 bp, 13 predicted proteins | sample CZO8metaG_FD_79339 | JGI IMG/M metagenome (GOLD analysis project Ga0099827, IMG submission 79339) | Vadose zone soil microbial communities from the Eel River Critical Zone Observatory, Northern California, USA - CZOApr15con1.8 metaG | ecosystem: Environmental > Terrestrial > Soil > Vadose zone ...
ACGAGCCGTGACGCGCCGAACAGGTCGCGCATGTGGCGGATCAGCTCCTGGGCCTCGGGATAGGGATAGTCCCAGGTGCCGCCCCAGGTGATCGGGAACATGATTTCGATCAGCAGATTCTCGCGCCGGTAGGCGGCGAGCACCTCGGGCGGAAAATCCCATTGGCCGGCGCGCGCGAAATGCGCCACCGGCGGGCCCATCACCAGCACGAAGCGCAGCGCGCCGTGGCGCTCGACGACCCGGTCGAACGCCATGAGGTTGCCGATGTAGCTCGCCCGGTCGTAGTGCGGCGTTGCCGAAAGCTCCACGAACACCGGCAGTCCGAACGACGCGATCTTGTCCCAGAACGGCGCGAACGCCGCGTGATCGAGGTTGCGCGCGTAGCCGTGGCGGGAGAAATCGTGCGCGTAGTACAGGCCCTTGAGGCCGAGACTCTGGTGTGCGCGATGGACTTCGGCGAGTACCTCGTCACGATCGGCGACCGCCTCGTCGACGTGCAGCAGGCCGGTGAATTTGTCCGGATATTCGCTCTGCGCGAACGCATTGTAGTCGTTCATCGCGCCGTAGCCGCCGCCCGCCTGCAGCACGCAGTGATCGACCCCCGCGTAGGTCATCTGCGCGACCATGAAGGCGGGCGGCGCCTCGATCCGCTGCATGCCGACCGGCATGTACTGGATCGCGTATTGCTCGCCCTCGTGGGTGAACTCGAGGCGGCCATAGGGACCCACGCGAAAGCCGACGTCCGCGAGGCCGGCCCAGGTGTTGTCGTCCGGCCGGAACAGCATCGTCGGCTTCACCTCCTTGCCGTCGCGCACGCGAAACGTCCTCGCGGCCGGGCGCGTCACGTTCTTCTGGATGTACTTGAGATGAATATCGACGGACGGATGCCCGCAGGCGCCATGCCAGTTCTCGAACACGTGGGCATGGCAGTCGATGATCATGGCGGACGTGTACTCACAAAACCCGGCGGCTTCAACACCGGACACCAAGACCGGCAACATCTGCTATCGTGAACCGATCAGGGAGGACAATATGGCGGATCCGATCGTCTTTTCCGGCAACGTGGAATGGTCGGGCGAGAACCCGGGCATCTCGCTCAAGCAGACGCCCGACGGCCCGTTCGTCACCCTGGCGAGCTTCTTCCGCGTCGTGCTCTCCCCGCACGGCCGCGGCCTTGCGCTGGTGCTACTGCAGTCGCCGCAGGACAAGAGCCCGCCGGCCGACCGGGCGAACCTGTGCCTGACCGACAACGAGACGCTGGCGCGCTATCTGGTTACCGCGTTCGTCGCCAATTTCGGCGCCTGGAAGGGGGCGCCCGGGCTTGCTGGCCTCGCCTATCGTCCACTCGACAGCGTCGAGGCCGGCGGCGACCCGGCGACGAGCTACAGCGAGACGGTGCGGGCGGGCGACATGACGGTGCGGCTCGACTGGACCGGCCTCGGTCAGCCGTTCTGCTTTGCGCTGCCGCCGGACAAGTCGGCGACCGGCCGGCACCACATGCCGAGCCTGTTCGTCGGGTGCCGGGACGCAACCGTCACGGTGAACGGCCGCGTGCTGCCCGGCAAGCCGGTCCCGCGCGAGATCGCCGGACACCGCATCAGCACGGCGATGCTGGCCTTCTCGGAGACCTGGATTCGCGCGTAGAGACGTTTATCGAGTCAGCATCAGGCCGCGGACCAGGGAGGATTATCGCAAGCCGAAAAGCTCTGGTTTGAACGTGCGTCGGCTCCCGATAGCCCGCGAAACGCCTTTGGTTACTGAAAAGCCGCGCTAAAACGAAATATCCATGCTGCGCCAAGCAGCCGGTAACGGGGCCGGCTGTTTGCGGAGTTTCCCCGTTCCGTTTTCGAGGGGATTACTCGAGGATCCACAGTGGCGGGCACTCTGAGCGGCCTGCCGGTTGTTATCTGTTTTGCCTGCCCCCACCGCCATGGCTACCTCCTCTGCGTCCTGCGGATCACCCCAGAATTGCGCGAGCGTGGGCCCCTCGCGCTCGAGCGGGTCGCGGAGGAACGAGACGATTTCATAAGGCCAGACCCGCCGGCCCATGCGGCTGTACCAACGCATGGCATGTCGCAGGCCGCGATCCGGATGCAGGAACGTCCGGTACAGCGCTTTCGGCCGGCACTGCAGCACCATCTCGATGAACTTCACCCACAGCAGCATGCGCCACGGCGGTATCTGACGCGTCGCCAGCACCTGGTGCTTGTAGTCCCATTTGCGGCGGTCCGGCTGGATGACCCTTCTTTCGATTGCCACGCGGTAGAACGGCGTCCATCGGTGCGGCGTCACATACAGCAGCTGGATCTGGTCGGGATCGTACGCCAGCAGCTGGCGCATCCCACGCCATTGGTCACTGTCTCCATCCTCCTCGAAGCCGACGACCCAGGTCGCCATCGACAGGATGCAGTTCGCCCGAAGGAGCCGGATGGCCTCGCGATCCGTCGCCGTGGTCCCTCCCTTGCGGATCAGTTCCAGGGTTGCCTCATCGGTGCTCTCCATGCCGAGAAGAAAGCGCTGCCATCCCGCCTTCTTGTAGAGATACAGGATATCGGCATCGCGCACGATGTCGTCAGCGCGCGTGGATCCGACGAGGATCAGATCGACGTTCTCTGCAATCAGCGCTCGAGAAAGGCGCGCCAGGCCTTTTTGGAGACGGTCGGGTTCTCATCGGCGAAGTTGATGACCTCGACGCCCGCGGTGCGGTGCAAGCGTGCCAGTTCCTTAGCAAAACGGACGGGATCACGATGACGCCAGCGCGACCAGAATCCGCGCTGGCCGCAATAGGTGCAAAGATGTGGACAGCCGCGTGAGAACTGCACGACGACCGCGCGTTTGCCGCCCCAGTAGCTGTAACGGGCGTGGTCGATCAGCTCCCATCCGACGCGGTAGGCGTCGAGATCGCGGATGACCGGCGCGGGCCTGGTTGCGCGCGGCTTGCCTTGATGGCGAAACGCAATCCCCGGAATCCGGTCGAGGGGCCCTCCCCGCTCGAGCGCCGACATCAGACGACGCGCCGTTTCTTCGCCCTCGCCGCGTACGATTGCCGTGACATAAGGCTCCGCGGCAAGGATCTCACGCCAGTGGTAGGTCGGAAACACGCCGCCATAGACGATCCACGCCCCCGGAAGCGCGACGGAAATCGCGCGCGCGCCGCGTGCAATGCCGGGATGCCCCGATGTGGAACCGGAGTGGCCAAACAGGACGGCATCCGGCCGCCACGCGTCTGCGGCAGCAACAAGGTCGACGACCGACATGGGGCCGAATTCGCCGTCGACCAGCGCGACCGCATGGCCGTCATCGATCAGCGGACCTCCGATCGCGAGTAGGCCGAGCGGCGGCAGGTGATCGTCTGGAATGCGGCTGCCGATGGAAGGATGCGGGACGTTTATCAGGAGAACGCGCATGGGGAACGCCTCCGAGACTGGGAGATGACGTGATTGAAACGGTTCAGGCCGGACCGCTCGCCGCGAGGAGCGGAACGGCCGCGAGAGCGTGGTCAGGCGCCGGAGCGCCTTGCGGCAGGCCGCCGAAGCGGCGTTCCCGGACTCGGTACGTGTTCAGCGCGCGCTCGAGCTCCTTGCCGTCGAAGTCGGGCCAGAGTGTCTCGGTGAAATACAGCTCCGCGTAGGCGGCCTCCCACAGCATGAAATCCGACAACCGCTGCTCTCCGCTCGTGCGGATGAGCAGATCGATGTCCGGGCCGCCGCCACGCTGCTCCAGCCGGCGCGAAATCTCCTCGCGCGTGAGGGAAGCCGGACTGGCTGTCGAGACGGCGGCGAGGATCGAATCGCGCCCCGAGTAGTCGATGGCGATGCGCAGATCGAGGGATGTCCCCTCCGCGGTCGCCGCCTCAGCCTGTGAAATCAGATCGGCGATGCCGTCAGGGAGCCGGTCCCGGCGCCCCATGACCTTGACCCGAACGCCCGCCGCCGCCAAACGCGCGATCTCGTTGTTGAGAAAGCGGCGCAGAATCCCCATCAACACCGCGACCTCGTGGGCGGGGCGACGCCAGTTATCGGTCGAGAAGGCATAGGCGCTGAGCGTCGTGACGGCGAGGCGCGGCGCTGCCTCGACGACCGCTCGCAGCGCCGCGACACCCGCGTGATGTCCCGCCTCGCGCGGCAGTCCTCGGGCGGTCGCCCAGCGGCCGTTGCCGTCCATGATGATCGCGACGTGGAGCGGCGAGTTGACTTGTTGTTGTCGAGTACTTTGCATTGCAAAGTCTCCTTGCAAAAAAATTTGCTTCCGTTCAGACGGGCCGCGGGGAGAGCCGACCGGTGGCAACGCTCGGCTTTCCCGCCGCCCGCGCAGCTTCTTTGACGACCCGCTCGAGCACGGCGAGGTAGTCGATGAAGCGCTGCCGGCCGGTCCGCGTCACGCGACACGTGGTCAAGGGCCGCTTGCCTTCGAAAGTCTTCACGATCTCGACGAACCCGGCCTCCTCCAGGACCTGGAGGTGGCGGCTGAGATTCCCGTCGGTTAGCCCGCACAACTGCTTGAGATCCGCGAAGGCGAGACCCTTGGGATGGGCCATCAGCGAGGTCAGGATGCCGAGGCGCGCCTTCTCGTGGATGACACGGTCGAGCCCGTCGTAGGCGAACGGAGCGTCGTTGTCAGTCTTGGCCATCCTCGCCTTCCGCAATGTGAAGGAGCGCGGCCATCACGAACTGGCCGATGCCGAACGGAATGCCCATGGCCCATGGAGAGAGCGCGCGAGACTGGCTGGACATGATCAGCACCGCGGCGCCGGCGAGGAAGTACCAGGCGGCGGCGATGGCGATCGAGCGCGGCAGGAAGCGCAGGCCGACGAACAAACCGACGCCGAGCAACATCTGCCATAGGCCCGGCAGAATCCAGCTGGCGTCGGGCGCGAAGCGAAGCAGGACCACGCAGACGACGGCACCTGCCGCCCCGACGGGCAGGAAATGCTCGACGGCATGGAAAAGCATGGCGTCGGCCAAGCCGCCGTGATGGCGCCGCGTCCGCGCGATCATCTCGATGCCGATGAGCGCGGCCGAGACGACCGCCACCGCCGCCCACACCGCGAAGAAGGTGAACGCATCGCCGGCCGGATCGAGCAGCAGCGATTGCACCGTCGCAGTAGCGATGGCAATCAGGCCGGTGGCGGCGATCACCGACGGCCCGAAGCCGCGGAACAAGGTGCCGGCGGCGAGCCGCAGCCGGATGTTGCCGATGTCGGCCAGCGCCTTATGCAGGTCGCTCATGGTCAATCCGTTACTTTACATTGCAAAGTACATCCGAGCGCAAAGGCTGTCAAGTGCCGGCCGCCAAAGCCCGTGACCGACGCAGATCATCGGGGCGGTCGCTAAAGATTGAATTTGCCGAAGAATGAAAATACGTAGGGTTCCGAGCAAGCGAAACAGTGATCCTCGGTAACGAATCATAATGGGAGCTAATCCGAAGTGGGCAAGGAGAGGATTGCTGCTGTTGGCCGTGGTTTGCGTGGCGCCCGTAAAAGCAATGGCAGCCGATTATCAGGCCACCATGGATGCGTTGACGCGGGGTTTACCGCGCGACGTATCCGATTTTATTGTGCGATCGTAATCATTGGGCCGGAGAGGAAGCGATCGACGATGAGCGGCGCCAGGAGATCCAGGATGCAATGGATAGATTGAATTGCCAAGCGATCGATGAAGACGAACGTTCGCTCCGGCACTCATATACAAATAATCCCAAAGTGCTGCGGGCCTTGGACGAGGCACGGAACGTCGTTTTCTGAACACCGACTTCGGTAGCCGAGGGGCCCGCAATGTGGAGCAAGTCCGCTGGTGCCATCTTTCTCCTGGCCATGGAGCTCTTTCAGACCCTTCCTGGATTTGCGCAAGATGACCTTCGTCGGAACAACGATCCCATCATCATTCCCGAGGGCCAAACGGAAGTGAAATATCCTCGTGTTGAGGAAATGCCACGGCAATTGCAAAAAGCGCTCTATAGAAGATGCGGCCGTGACCAACTCGATTGGCTGAAAGGTATTCCCGCTCGGATCATCAAGCCCAAGCCAGGCGGCCGAATCGTCGCGCTCGTGCCGTGCGGCCGAATAACTATCGGGGGTCTCGCATTCACTTTTGGTCGTTGGTGGCAGCCGCGACCGATCAGCTTTACGGTCATGGCCTACCCGAGCGGTTTTACGACGAGCGAACATGCCGGCTTTCTCGAATGGCACCCTGACTCGCTGGTACTTACGGCCACGCAGGGAAATGACGTGATAGATTGCCGGTATCCAAACCGGTTCAGGCATACTTACTCATATGTCGACCGCGAGGAGTCACCCTTCGTCTTAATCAAGGTGGAGGCAATAGCCGAGTCCTGTGGCGGGGGTGGAACAGATGCATCGGTGACCTTGTGGGAAACGCCCGTCTGGAGCGAAAAGTGGACGCAGTGAATGAAGGGTGGCTTGATCGAGGAGTTCTGCAACATCGCCGCTTGATTGCCCACAGACTCGTGGTCGCGTCGCCAGGTCGAAGTAGAACGAAACCTCGCGCCGCGCCCCCAGCGCCCGCCGGCGTCGGGAAAATTAGTCGCGATGCCTGTTACGCGGCGCCGAGCTTTTCCATGTGGTGCTTGAACAGCCGCTCGATCTCGCCGTTCACCACCAGATAGGCGCACCAGAAATCGAGGAACTGCTTCCACTCGGCGTCGCCGTAGCGGATCACCCAGGTGTTCGGCCGACGGTCGAGCGGATGGGCCGGGTCGACCACCGCCGCCCAGCTCTCGTTGCGCTTGGCGAACAGCAGCACGTCGCTGTCGCCGCTGATCCAGGCGTCGGCGCGCTTGGCGCGCACCGGCTCGGCCCCGAGCGTGACTTGCCCGCTCGTGGTGATCACCTTCGGTCCCTTGGGCAGCAGCAGTGGAATGCGCGGCTCTTCGCTGGCGCCGGTCGTCACCGAGATGGTGACGTTCGGATCGTTGAGGTCGGCCGCGGTCTTGAAGCGTCCGGCATTGTCCTTGTGAACCAGAAACAGCGAGCCCTTCGAATAGAGCGGGCCCACGTAGCTCGCCACCAGGGCGCGCTGCACCAGGTAGACGAGCGACGAGCCGAACAGGTCGTAATCGCCGCGCCGCAGGCCGACCGTCGAGTTGGCGAAGGTGACCTCCTTCCACTCGACCTTGATCTGGAGGTCCTTGGCGAGCACGTCGACCGCATCCTTGTAGATGCCGCCGAGTTCGCCGGTCTTGGCGTCCTTGTAGAACCACGGCCCGGTCTGGGCGTAGCCGACATTGATCACGCCCTCGCGGCGGATCTTCGCCAGCACCGAGTCCTCGCGGATATTGCTTTCCAGCATTTGCGCGAGCGCAGCGCCCGGCGCCACCACGCCGCCAACCGCGCCCGAGGCTGCGCCGAGCATGGCCGTCTTAAGAAAGTTGCGCTTGCGGTCGTTCACGTCGTCGCTCATGGAAGGCTCCTTGGGGATAGGCCGAGCGCGGTTTCGCCGTTACCATAGGCAAGGGAGATTTGCCTTGTCCACCTGCGCGTCATCGCGCGCGAGCATGAACGCAATTCCACGCATCCGCGTTGTCGACGTCCACAAGCGCTTCGGGCCGCTCGAGGTGCTGCGCGGCGTATCCTTCGACGTCAACCGCGGCAACGTGGTGAGCGTGATCGGCGCCAGCGGGTCGGGCAAGAGCACGCTCCTGCGCTGCGTGAATTATCTCGAGCCGCCGAATGCCGGGGAGGTTTATCTCGAGGGCGAGCCGCTCGGCTCCCGGCTCGACGCTGGCGGGCGGCGCCGGCCGCGCTCGCTCGCCGAGATCAACCGCCTGCGCCGCGAGCTCGGGGTGGTGTTCCAGCAGTATAATTTATGGCCGCATATGACGGTGCTCGGCAACGTGGTCGAGGCGCCGATCCGCGTGCGCAAGCTGTCGCGCGCCGAGGCTATGGCGATCGGCGAGGAATGCCTGCGCCGCGTGCAGCTCACCGACAAGGCCGGCGAATATCCGGCGCGCCTGTCCGGCGGGCAGCAGCAACGCGCCGCCATCGCCCGCGCGCTCGCCATGCGGCCCAAGGCCATGCTGTTCGACGAGCCGACCTCCTCGCTCGATCCCGAGCTGACCGACGAGGTGCTCGGCGTCATGCGCGAGCTTGCCGCCGACGGCACGACGATGATCGTGGTGACGCACGAGATGGCGTTCGCCCGCGAGGTCTCGGACTGGGTGATCTTCCTGCACGACGGCCTGATCGAGGAGGAGGGCCCGCCCGCACAACTGTTCGAGGCGGCAAAGTCCGAGCGCCTGCGCAGATTCCTGGCGAAGTATCGCAGGTAGCTCGCGTGTCGGACGGGCTGAAGCAGGCGCTCGATCTCTCGCTGTTCTGGGAGTATCGCGCCGTCCTGCTGCAGGGCCTCGTCTTCAACGCGCTGGTCTTTCTGTGCGCCGCCGCGCTTGCGCTGTCGGCGGGGCTCGGCGCCGCGCTCATGCGGGTGAACCGTTTCTTTCCGACGCGCCTCGTCGGCACCCTGCACGTCGAGCTGTTTCGCAATGCGCCCGACTACGTCATGCTGGTATGGGTGCATTTCGTCCTGCCGCTGATCATCGGCGCCGCGATCCGGCGGCGCGTCGAGTTTCATCCCTTCGTGTCGGCGGTCATAGCGCTCGGCCTCGTCTACAGCGGCTATTTCGCCGAGACGTTCCGCGCCGGCATCGAGGCGATCCCGCGCGGCAATCTCGATGCCGCGCGCGGCTTCGGCATGTCCGAACGGTTGATCCTGTGGCGCATCGTGCTGCCGCAGGTCGTCCGCCGCATGCTGCCCGAGGCGCTCAACCAGTTCATCTCGTTGTTCAAGGCGACGACCATCGTGTCGCTGATCGCGGTGCCGGACCTGATGTACGCGGTCTCGATGGTCACCCAGCAGGAGATGCGGCCGCTGCCGCTCTATACCGGGGCGGCGCTCACGTACTTTCTCATCATCCTGGTGCTCGCAAGCGGCGTGCGCGCGTTCAGCGAACGCTGGCGCCGCAAGATCCTGGCGTGACCATGGGCAACTGGGAGCGCCTGGTCTGGAACCAGCGCGACGCGCTGCTCGCCGGCTTCGCCGTGACGGTCGAGGTGTGCGTTATCGCCTTCGCGCTGGCGATCGTCGGCGGCCTAGTGCTCTGCCTCGTGCGCCTCTACGTGCCGCCGCTGCGCCCGATCGCGATCGTGCTCATCGAGTTCTTCCGCGACACGCCGATCTTCGTGCAGTTGATGTGGGTGAGCTACGTGTGGCCCGAGCTGTTCGGCTTTCCGGACACGTTCTTCTCCGCCGGATGCATCGCGCTCGGGCTGCAGTCGAGCGGCTACCTGGCGGAGACTTTTCGCACCGGCATCGAGGGCGTCCCGCGCGGCCAGCTCGAGGCCGCCTTCTCGGCCGGCATGTCGCCGCCCCAGACCTTCGCGCGCATCGTCATGCCGCAGGTCGTGCTGGCGTCCGCGCCGTCGATCGTCAATCAGTTCACCGTGATCGTCAAATCCTCGACCCTCGTCTCGGTGATCACGGTGCCCGACCTGATGTCTCAGTCGCAGCGGCTGGTGAACATCTGGTACGAGCCGATCGAGATTCTGACCGCCACCGCGGGATTCTATATCCTGTTCGTGTTCCTGGTCTCCGCCGCCGGCAAGCGCCTCGCCGACCATTTGCGCCGGCGCTATGGGTTGGCGGCGGCGGGGTGATATCAAGCTTGGCAGTCAAACAAGAATAGCTTGCAAGCAATCATCTGGATGGTGGAGCCAGGCGGAGTCGAACCGCCGACCTCTTGAATGCCATTCAAGCGCTCTCCCAACTGAGCTATGGCCCCTCCGGAGAACAGATGTCGGATGTCAGATGACAGATAATAGCCCGCTATCTGTTTTTCTGACCTCTGTCATCTGACCTCTGACCTCAAGTTTCCTCGTCGTCCTCGATGCCCTCGCCGATGATGTCGGTGACGTCGTCTTCCTCTTCCTCCTCCGGCACGACGAAGGCGCCGTCGTCGATCGGCGTGTCCTCGACCTCGACTTCGTCCTCCGAGCCCTCGGCGGCGACGGGCTTGGCGCCCTCGGCCTCCTTGTCGGCCTCCTCGAGCGAGACGAACTCGGCCCCGGCCGCCTCCGGCACCGCCGCCTCTTCCTCGACCTCCACGGCGCGGGCCGCCTCCGGCCGCGGGCGCAGGCTCGGCGCGATCTCGAACACCGTGCTGCACTTCGGGCAGACGATCGGGTCCTTGTTGAGATCGTAGAATTTCGCGCCGCAGCCGGCGCACAGCCGCTTGGTGCCGAGCTCGGGTTTCGCCACGATATATGATCCTTTTCGGCCGAAAAACGGTGCTTCCCTTGGCGCCTCGCGGGGCCGGTGTCAATAGCGCCGCACGCGTCCGACAAAAGGCCGCGGACGAGATGACGCGTCGGCAGAACGCGTGCTAGAGCATGATCCCGAAAAGTGGGCACCGGTTTTCGGAAAAGATCATGCTCCAGCAATAACCGATCCGCGCCGCAGCTCTTATGCCATCGCCGAAAGTGCGTTCGTGCAACACGCCGCCGTCCTCGCCCCGCTGACCGCGCGCCGCTCGGGTCCGCTCACCGGGCGCGTGCGCGTGCCGGGCGACAAGTCGATCTCGCTGCGCTCCCTGATCCTGGGCGCGCTCACCGTGGGCGAGACCCGCATCGCCGGGATGCTGGAAGGGGAGGATGCGCTGAGCACCGCCGGCGCGATGCGGGCGCTCGGCGCCAATGTGGAGCGCACCGGCGCGAATGCCTGGCGCATCATGGGGGTGGGCGTCGCCGGCTTCGCCGAGCCGCGCGCGGCGCTTGATTTCGGCAATTCCGGCACCGGCTGCCGGCTGGCCATGGGGGCGGTGGCCGGCTGCCCCATCACCGCCAGGTTCGACGGTGACGCCAGCCTGCGCACGCGGCCGATGCGGCGCATCCTCGACCCGCTGGAGAGAATGGGCGCGCGCACGCTGGGCACCGCCGACGGCGGGCGCCTGCCGGCGACCTTGCGCGGGGCGGCCGACCCGATCCCGATCGTCTTCGAGGTGCCGGTTCCCTCCGCGCAGATCAAATCGGCGGTGCTGCTCGCCGGCCTGGCCGCGCCCGGCGCGACCACGGTGATCGAAGCCGAGGCGACGCGCGACCACACGGAGAAAATGCTCAGGCATTTCGGCGCCAAGGTCGAGGTCGCGCCGCACGGCGACGGCGGCCGCCGCATCACGCTCGAAGGCCAGCCAGAGCTTGCGCCCGCGCCGGTCATGGTGCCGGCCGATCCATCCTCCGCCGCGTTCCCGCTGGTCGCGGCCCTGATCGTGCCGGGCTCGGAGATCGTGCTCGAGGGCGTGATGACCAACCCGCTGCGCGCCGGATTGCTGACCACGCTGCGTGAGATGGGCGCGGCCATCGAGCCTCTCGACGCGCGCAACGAGGGCGGCGAGGACGTCGCCGATCTTCTCGCGCGCGCGGGCCCCCTGAGGGGAGTGGACGTGCCGCCCGAGCGCGCGCCGACCATGATCGACGAATATCCGATCCTCGCGGTCGCAGCCGCCTTCGCCGAAGGCACCACGCGCATGCGCGGATTGAAGGAGCTGCGCGTCAAGGAATCCGACCGGCTCGCCGCCACCGCCGCCATGCTCGCTCGCAATGGGGTCGCGATCGAGATCGAGGCAGATGACCTCATCGTCCACGGAACCGGCCGCCCCGGCGGCGGCGGCCTCGTCGCGACCCACATGGATCATCGCATCGCCATGGCGGCGTTGGTCATGGGCCTCGCGAGCGAGCGGCCGGTGAAGGTGGACGATGCCGGTTTCATTGCCACCAGCTTCCCGGGCTTCGTTCCCCTGATGACGGGCCTCGGCGCCGATCTCGCATGATCATCGCCATCCACGCTTCTTTACCTCCCCCTGGAGGGGGGAGGTCGAAAAGGCGGCCAGTGGCCGCCGTCTTTTACGTCAAAAACGCCGACGCGAAGCGTCGGCTATGCGAAGCGCGCCGGGTGGGGGTGTCTCTCCGCGATTCCGAAATGTGCGGCCTCACCCCACCCCGCTCGCCTTCGCTTTGCTTCGGCGCGCGACCCTCCCCCTGCAGGGGAGGGTAAGAAATGATCATCGCCATCGACGGGCCGGCGGCCTCCGGCAAGGGCACCCTGGGCAAGCGCCTCGCCGCCCACTTCGGGCTGCGCCATCTCGACACCGGGCTGCTCTATCGCGCCGTCGCCAAGGCGCTGGCCGACGCCGGGCATCCGGTCGACGACCGCGCCCGGGCCGTTGCCGCCGCGCGCGCGCTCGATCCGGAAAAGTTCGACGAGGCGGTGCTCAAGACCCATGCGGTGGGCGAGGCCGCCTCGATCGTCTCGGCGATCCCGGAGGTGCGCGCGGCGCTGATCGACTACCAGCGGGCGTTCACCGCAAGCCCGCCCGGCGCGGTGCTCGACGGGCGCGATATCGGCACCGTGATCGCGCCCGATGCGGATGTGAAGATCTTCGTCACCGCGACCCCGGAGGAGCGCGCCCGGCGGCGCACCCGCGAGCTCAACGCCCAGGGCATCGCGGCCGACGAAGCGGAGATCCTCGCCGACATCAGGCGCCGCGACGAGCGCGACCGTTCCCGCGCGGTGGCGCCCCTTGCGCGCGCTCCCGACGCGCACTTGCTCGATACCACGCATTTGGATATAGACGCCGCGGTCCGGGCTGCCATCGACATCGTCAAGGCTGCCCGAGCGGGCTAGGCCGGCACCGTTGCATTCTGGAACCGGGACGCCCACTTCGGGGTTCCGGGACAGAGGGCGGCGGCTGTCGGCATTCGGGTCACTCGCCCGCCGCTCCCGCCGGCCTTACGGCTGCGGCACCCGGAAGAACATCGTCCCGACCGTTCGGTTGATCGGGCCGGCCCGCCGGACAATCCGGCGGCAGCCGAGGGTCTGCGGGGCTCTCGGCCCGAACGGAAGGGGCGCAGCGCAACACGAGCTGCCGGTCGCCCGTCAGGAGATTTCATGGCTGCCATCGCCACTGCCAGTACCGCGCCGTCGCGCGAAGATTTTGCCAAAATGCTCGAAGAGTCCTTCGACCACGGCAATTTGCAGGAAGGGTCCGTCATCAAGGGGACCGTCGTCGGCATCGAGAAGGACCTCGCCGTCATCGATGTCGGGCTCAAGACCGAAGGCCGCGTGCCGCTGCGGGAATTTTCCGGGCCGGGCCGCCAGAACGATCTCAAGATCGGCGATACCGTCGAGGTCTATCTCGAGCGGGTCGAGAACGCGCTCGGCGAAGCGGTGCTCTCGCGCGACAAGGCGCGGCGCGAGGAGAGCTGGGGCAAGCTGGAGAAGGCGTTCCAGGGCAACGAAAAGGTTCAGGGCGTCATCTTCAATCAGGTCAAGGGCGGCTTCACCGTCGATCTCGACGGCGCCGTGGCGTTCCTGCCGCGCAGCCAGGTCGACATAAGGCCGATCCGCGACGTGACGCCGTTGATGAACGTGCCGCAGCCGTTCCAGATCCTGAAGATGGACCGCCGGCGCGGCAACATCGTGGTGTCGCGGCGCACGGTGCTGGAGGAGACCCGCGCCGAGCAGCGCCAGGAGCTGGTGCAGAACCTGGAAGAGGGCCAGGTCATCGACGG
>Ga0099827_10001084_pt1 | contig 13573 bp, 10 predicted proteins | sample CZO8metaG_FD_79339 | JGI IMG/M metagenome (GOLD analysis project Ga0099827, IMG submission 79339) | Vadose zone soil microbial communities from the Eel River Critical Zone Observatory, Northern California, USA - CZOApr15con1.8 metaG | ecosystem: Environmental > Terrestrial > Soil > Vadose zone ...
CGCCGAAGGCGCGAGCCCGGAATCCATAAGCCCAGGCTGTGGTTATGGATTCCGGGCCCGGCGCTTACGCGCCGTCCCGGAATGACGACCGTTGGATGTGATCGGTTTCATGGAATCGATGGTTCTAGTGTGGCTTTGGATTTGACGTTCCTACGAAGGATTCGCCGCAACACTGGTAGGAACGTCAAATCCGCCACACTGCCTCACACCCCAAGACGCGGATCGACTACCCCCTGATCGCCCCGTACTGCGGCAGTTCGTTCGTCTGATAGCCCTGGATCACCCGCTCGGAGCCGTAGCCCCAGTAGTTCCGCAACGTCTCGGGGCCGTGCATCTTCGGATAGAGCGGAAATTCCTGGTGCCAAGGACGCGGGTCGAAATAGCCGAGTTCCTCGTCTTTCATCTGGTCCATTTCCGTGAAGATCTCGACCCGCACCAGATCCTGATTGCGGTGATAGATCGCAACGTTGTGGCCGATGATGTGGCGGCCTGGGCCCCACACCAGATGCACCTTGTTGTGCGCGAGGTAGTCGCAGGCCTTGTGAATCTCGGCCCAGTCCACGACCTCGAAGGCGATGTGGTGAAGCTGCGGCTTCTCGTCGATGATGAAGTTGAGCGCGTGGTGGTCCGTGTTGCAACGCATGAAGACGAAGAAATCGCCGCGCCAGTCCGACACTCTGAAGCCGAGCACGTCAGTGTAGAACTTGACGATCTTCTGCACGTCGAGCACGCGATAGGCGACATGCCCCAGCTTCAGGATGTTGAAGATCGACGGAATGCCGTCGAGCTTGGCGAAATTGTACTCGGCATAGAGGTCGATGGGGGTGCCTTTTGGGTCCTCGAATGTGACGGCGTGCGAGACGCCGGGTGAAATCCCCTGCCGCAATTCGCACTTGATGCCGTCATTCCGTAGGGTCTTGGCGACCTCGTTGAGGTCGCTGCCGGGCGCGATCTGGAACGATAGTCGCTTGAGCTGGCTGGGCTCGTCGCGCACCAGCTCGATCGCCTCCAGCCCCTGCTTGCTGCCGAGAAAGACCCGGTCCTTGCTGCGCTCGATGATGCTCAGGCCCAGAAGCCGGCTGTAATAGTCGGTCTGGGTTTCGACGTCGGGCGTCGATATGGTTGCGTGGCCAAGTCGGTGGACCTTGATCATCGTGATCTCCTGAGCGGAAAAACGACTCGTCAAGCGCTGTGCGCCCTGACCTCGATCTCGAGCTCGCCGATCAGATCGCATCTGCCTCGCAACACGTCGCCGGGCTTCACCGAAGCCACGCCTTGCGGCGTGCCGGTGTAGTAAACGTCACCCGGATACAGCGTGTAGAACGACGAGGCGAGCTCGATCAGCCGACCGATGTCGTAGATCAGGTCCTTGGTATCGGCGGTCTGCTTGAGCTCGCCGTTGTTGGTGAGCGTGATCTTGACGTCGTCGGGATCGGGAATCTCGTCGGATGTCACGAACCAGGGCCCGAGCACCGAGTAGCCGTCGATCGACTTGCGGAAGCTGCGGTCTTCGCCGCCGCGGCAGGTCATGTCGAGGCCCAACGTATAGCCGGCGATGTACTCCTTCGCCTGCTGCCTCGGTATGTCGCTGCCCTGCTTGCCGATGATGGCGACTAGCTCGATCTCATGCTCGTTGGTGCGGTCGAGGAACCGCAGCGGGATGCCCTCCGAGGGCCCCACGATCGAGGAATTGGCCTTGAGAAAGATGCCGGCGTTGCCGATGCCGCGGGGCTGGCGCGCGGGTGCCTCTTTCGCGAGGTCGGTACGGGAGCGCATTTCCTCGATGTGCTTCTTGTAGTTTGCGGGCGCCCCCATGGTCTTGGAGGGGCGCGCGACCGGCGAGATCAGTTTCACTTGAGCAATCGGCTTACCCGGCGCCTTCGCGGCTGCGTCCTCGATGCGCTTGCGCCACGTCGGCAGCGCCGCGATCACAGCGTCGCCCTTCATGTCGTAGCGGGCGGCGGCCCTGATCTGGGATTGGATATCGGTGACGTCATGGACCTTTTCGCCGATCACGACACCAAGTCTGTCCTCATCAAAACGACAGAGCTTCACCTACTTCTCCTTGGTCCGATTCCGGAAATACCGCAGGTCGGGGCCCGGCTGCCCCGTTCGCGTCGGCGTCAGGTAGCCGTCGTCGCGGACCGCATAGGTCTCGGTGCCGATCGTGACGTGGCGGTTGTTCTCGGAGCACACGAGCTCATCCCACTGCGCATTGCGCTCGCGGCGGTAGCTCCGTTTCACGGTCCAAGGTCGAGTCAGGGCATTGTCGATGGTCGTGATCTCGTCGTGCAGGAGATTCGGATCGGCCTGGTCGAGACTGATGAGTTCTTTGACGACGGTCTGATTGTCCCGGTGCAGGGGAATCCCGGTGCTGTCGAACGTGCGGGAACCTTTCATGCCGCGGGTCTCGACCACGAGCGTGTCGTAGCGGCCATCCCCGTCGGCATCCTCCCACGTGCCGATCGAATAGCCTGCATAGGCTCGTTCGATCTCCTCGGGCCACTTGCGGCCGTCGGTGAAGATCCGGCGAAACTCGTTCATATGGCCTAGCACCATGTAGGTGGTATTCGGCATGACGATGATTTCCATCGACACGTAGACCATCATGCTCCGCGGCATTCCCGGCGGGATGCAGGATGCCGGCGGCCGGCCACGCTCGGCGTCACGAGCGAGTGAAGCCTCGAAAATCGCCTGGTATTCCGGCGTCAGCGGAGCCTGCTGTCCGCGACCGGCTGGCTTGGTCGGATCCCATGGTGCGTCCGGTCCGATGCCGACGCTGACCCATTGGCCGTTCAAGTCGGGATATTTCGATTGATCATGCGCGCGGGCGCCGACCAACGTGGCGGCCATTGCCGCCACCAGCGCGGTCGCGCCGATCGAACATCGATCAAGCACGGTTCTCCTCCCTTGTCGCGTTCGCCGTCCATTCATCGGACGTAGTGTCTTTTTGGGCGTAGATCTCCTCGCCTCGTCACTTGGTCGATTGATCGAAGTATTTCAGGTCCGGAGGCGGTTGGTCCTTGTAGGCAGGCATCAGATGGCCATCCGCGCTCAGGAAATAGAATTCCTTGCCGATACCGATGTGGTTGTTGCTCTCGGTGCAAAGGTATTCGGGCCAGACCGGCTTGCGCTCGCGATTGTAGTTTCGCGTGACCGTCCAGGGGCGGGTAAGGGCATCGTCGAGCGTCGTGATTTCGTCATGAAGAAGGTCGCGGTTGGCCTTGTCGAGGTAGATCCGCTCTTTGACGATCGTCCGGTTGTTGTCGTGCAACGGGAGGCCGTCGGCGTCGAATGTGCGCGGCCCCTTGAAACCGCGGGTCTCGACTTCGAGCACGTCGTAGCGGCCGTCGCCGTCCTCGTCGATCCATTTGCCGATCGAATAGCCATCGAACGACAGCTTGATCTGCGCCGGCCGGTCGCGTCCGTCGGTGTAGATACGGCGAAAGTCGGCCAGATGGTCCACGCGGACATAGGTGGTCTCCGGGGTGATGATGACTTCCATCGGCTCATAGGCGATCATCATCCGCGGCATTCCTGACGGTAAGCAATGGACTTGTGGATCGGTGCCCAAGTTGCCCGAGTGAAGGGCCTTAAGATTGGCTTCGAAGATGGCCTGGTACTCGGCGGTTAGCGGAGCCTGCTGTTGCAGGCCGCGCGGCTTGCTCGGGTCCCATTGCGAGCGCGGGTGAGCGCGGACCCACTGGCCATTCAGGTCAGGATACTTCGTCTCGTCGAATCCCTGAGCGCGGGCCATCGTTATTAGGGTGGCCGCGAGCGCGATGGCACAGATCGAGCTTCGGTGACCCATGCGCAGCCTCACGTCGCAGGCTTCACGAACAGGCCGACGATCCCAGCCGTACCCTTGTCGCGGCGCGGCGCCGGGCCCGGAGGCGCGATCTTGGCGGTGAGCTCCTCCTTGGTCAGGCCGGGCGGCAACTCCTTCGGCTCGAGATCGGTCGCGACCAGCACGAACGTGTAGTGACGCGGCTGCGAGTTGGGGGGCGTGCACGGCCCGGAGTAGTGGCCCACGCCCAGCCTGCTCTTGCCGCCGATATATTTCGGGGATTCCTTGCTGACTTCGCCTTCGGCAAAGCCGGTGACATCGGCCGGAATGCCGTAGGCGACCCAGTGGTTCACGCCGCCGCCGCCGCGACCTTCCGGATCGACCATCAGGATCGCAAAGCTTTTCGTACCGGCCGGCGGATTGATCCACGACAATTGCGGAGAAACGTTCTCACCCACGCAGTTCTCGTTCCGCGGAAAGTTCGCCCTGCTGTTGGCGACCCTCACCGGCATCATCTGGCCGTCCTTGAAGGTCGTCGACGACAACTCGAAAATCTTCTCCTGCGCCTCGGCCGGCTCGCCGGCGCTGATGACAGCGATCGCGCCGGCCAGGATCAGGTATCCAAGCGATTGCTTCATGGCATTTCCCTTCGACTTCGCCGCCGCGACAATCGACTCCTGAGACCTCATCGCGGCCGGAAAATCTCGTTGAACGTCTGCTGCATTTTGCGCTGCTCGTTGGCGGACGTCACCGGGACGACGATCTTTTTCTGGCGCAGCACATCCATCACGTCCGGCGGATTGCTCGCCACGTCCGGACGCGACGGCAACCGGCCTTTCTTGGTCAGGAAGGTCTGGCCTTCCTGGCTCAGCATGAAATTGGCCGCCAGCAGCGCGGTCTTGGGGTGCGGTGCCTGTGTGTTGATGCCGATCGACCCGAAGGCAAGCGTGACCGGATCGAGCGCCCAGAAATCGGTCGGTCCGCCGGCGAGCTTCACGTTGACGGTCAGCGGCACGTAATTGTTCAGCGCCACCCAATATTCGCCGGCACCGACCTGTCGCGCGAGATTGAGATGGCCGTCGATCACCACGGGTTTGAGAACCGTCACGATGTCCCTGACGAGCTTTTTGCCGCGTTCCTCGCCGTAATGCATGAATATGCCGATCAGCCATTCGGAATCGGTGGCATCGATGGCGATCTTGCCGGCCCACTGCTTGCGGTCGAGGAATTCCTCGTAGCTCCTCGGCAGCTCCGCCGCCTTGATCAGGTTGGTGTTGTAGGCCGGCGCATTGTAGTTGCCCGTGACGCCATACCAGCGCCGATTGGGATCGCGCGCCTGCGGGATCAGCTCCGCCGCCTGCGGCGGATCGAATTGCGCCAGAATCTCATTGCTCAGGTGGTTGACGAGGTTCGTGGCGACCAAGTCCCAGCTCCGCTGCCGGGCACGGTGCTCGATCGCGACACGTGCCCGGAGGGTGGAATCCGACATACGCAAGAAGTTGACCTTGATGCCGGTCGCCTCCTGGAACACCGACCAGTACGGCAGTGCCTCCTCCTCGTTCATCGAGGCGTAGATGGTCAGTGTGTTTCCTTCCGATTTCGCCGCCGACAGCATTTCCGGGACGAGCCAGGGCCGCGGCGCCTGCGCGCCGGCTGGTGCCGCAAAGGAGCCCGCGAGAAGGCAAGCCGCAAGCTTCGAGGCCGCTTTCATCGTGACGGTCAGACGCGTTCCAGCGCGGCCTTGACGCGCTCCGGGGTAAACGGCACGCGACGTAGGCGAACGCCGGTCGCATCGAACACCGCGTTGCCAATTGCCGCCGGAACGAGGCCGAGCGCCATTTCGGCGGCGCCGGAAGGCGCGGCTTCCGGCCGCTTGATCAGTACGATCTCGATATTTTCCGGAATCGAATCGATGTGCAGCACCGGATAAGTGAGCCAATCGACGCTGGTGACCATGTTCTGGTCGAAGCGCACCTCCTCCAACATCGCCCGGCTGGTGCCGTAGACGAGCTGCCGGTCGATGACGTGCTTGAGCGTCTCCGGGTTCACGATCATGCCGACGTCGTGCGCGCAGACATAGCGCACGAGGTCGAGCTTGCCGGTCTTGCGATGGACGCGCACCTCGGCGACGAGCGCGATGAAGGTGGCGAAATGCCGGCGGAACGCGATCCCGCGGCCGACGGCGACGTCGTTGTCCTTCTGGTCGTCGCGGGGCGACGGCCGCTTCTGCCAGCCGTAGTGCTCGGCCGCGATCCGCACCGCATCGCGGTCGCGCGGCTCCTTCAGGTATTGCAGCCGGAAATCGACCGGATCGGTGTTGGTCGCGGCCGCCACCTCGTCCATGAACGACTCGCTGCCGAACAGGATCGGCGGGCCAAAGGGATCGCGCAGGTGGGTCGTGCGCAGCGGCGAGGCACGGTCCAATAGCGGCGGGATGATGTCCCAGCCGAGCCGGCCGTGATCGAAGGTGTACGAGGCCACCGGGATTTCGAAGCTGTGATCCGGCTTCAACGGGAAGCCGAGCAGATGCCCGGCCAGCACATCGGAGGCTCGGCTCTCCCGGGTGTTGGTGTCGGTGCGCGAGAACGCCTTGCTGATGTACTCATAGGCGATCACCTTGCCCGAGGCGTCGAGACCGGCACGGCCGGTATTGACGGCCGCGGTGCCCTTGGGATCCCAGGCGATGCCCTCGTGCCGCATGTATTGCACGCGGACCGGGCGCCCCAGATGCTTCGAAAGCACAGCCGCATCGGCAGTTGCATCGCCTTGGTCGTTGCGGCCGTAGGAGCCGGTGCCGAACATCCAGATCGCGCGCACCTTCTCACGCGGCAAGCCAAGAAGCTCGGCGACGCAGGCCGCTGAATCGTAGGGCTTTTGCGTCGAGGTCCAGATCGTGGCCTCGCCGCCGCGCACGTCGGCGACCGCGCAGGCCGGCCCGATGCTGGAATGGGACTGCGTCGGGTATTCATATTCGCCTTCGATCACACGAACCGCCTGCTTGAGCCCTTCCTCGACCGACCCGTTCTCGCGCTGGATGCCGCGCTTGATCACCGGCGCTTTGCGGATGTGCTCGTGCAGCTTGTCGTGGCCGGGGAAATTCGGCTTCGAGTCCGACCACGTCACCTTGAGGTTCCTCGCCGCCTTGACGGCGTTCCATTCCTTCTCTGCGACGACGGCGAGGAGGTCCTTGATCCAGACCACCTTGGCGCCGGGGACGTCCTTGATCGAGGCCTCGTCGACCGTGACCGGCACCGCGCCCGCGACGGTCGGGCGGATCATGCGGGCATGCAGCATGCCCGGCAGCCGCACGTCGTTCACCATCTCCAAGGTGCCGAAGACCTTGCCCGCCAGATCCCGGCGCGGGAACGACTGGCCGATGATCTTGAACTCGTCCGGCTTCTTGAGCGGCACCTTGACCTCGACCGCGAGCTGGCTCGAGGTCTTGCCGTTCCAGGTGACCTTGCTGTCGAAGTAGCGGCCGCCGATGAGCTCGGCATAGGAGACGCGCTGCTTTGCGTCCGCGATCGCGTGCACGACGCCCTCGGTCACGGTGAGTTGGTCCGCGGCGAGGCCGAGCTTCGGCGCAGCCATCTCGATGAGGAGGCGGCGTGCTTCGGCCGCGGTTCGGCGCAGCATCATGCCGCCGTGCGACACGCCAATCGCGGCGCTCGCCCCGCCCATATCGAGCGTGAGGGCGCTGTCGCCCATGACAACGCGCACGCGCTCGAAGGCGACGTCGATTTCCTCGGCCACCATCTGGGCGATGGCGGTGCCCAGCCCCTGCCCGCCGTCGATCTTGCCGTAATAGGCGACGACGGTGCCGTCGGGATCGATGGTGATGTAGGAGTCGAGCTGATCGCCGGTCACCGGCGGGCGCGTGGCGACGCCGTTTGTCGCGGCTGCGGCCCATTCCGGCGTCGTAGACAGGCTGACGAGCAGCGCTCCGGTCGAGGTGAGGAAGGCGCGGCGGCTGAGAACCTCGGTGCTGGGCATAGCGCTCCTCCTCAGGCCTGCTGGGCGGCGCGCTTGACGGCGCGCAAGGCGGCGCCGTGGGTGCCGCAACGGCACATCAGGTCCTTGAGCGCCTCCTTGATCTCTGCGTCAGTCGGATGCGGATTGCGGTCGAGCAACTCGGCCGCCGTCAGAATCCAGCCGTTGATGCAGTAGCCGCACTGGTTCACCTGCTCCTCGATCCATGCGCTCTGGATGCGATGCGGCTTGTCCGGCGTCCCGAGGCCGGCAAGCGTGGTGATCCTTTTGCCGGTGACGGACGTAACCGGCGTGATGCATGAGCGCACGGCGTGGCCGTCGACCTGCACCGTGCACGCGCCGCATTGGCCGAGCCCGCAACCGAAGCGCGGATTGTTCAGCTGGAGCTCGTCGCGCAGGGTGTAGAGCAGCGGCATGTCGGGGTCGTCGACCTCGATCGCGCGCGTCCTGCCGTCGACCATGAGGGTGAGCTGCGCCATTCGACTGGCTCCTCCCTGAGATATTGTTATTGCGATAGTGTCGAATATAGCACGGGTCAGCAGCGGTGTAAGTATTGGTCCAAGTATAACTCGATGCCCCGCGACCGTGCCGCGGGCCGCTGACACGAGCGTGAACCCAATTCGTGCTACTTCGCCGCCACCTTCTTGCGCTTGAAATGGCCGAATCCCGGGCGGTAGGTCTTCTCGTCCAGGAACTGTTTCATGCCTTCCTGGCGACCATTTTCCTTGTCGTTGTACTTGAGCGCGTCGCTCTTGGCGTTGAGGTAGTCGGCCGCTTGCGGCTCGTTCATGAAGCGCACGGCGCGGATCGCCTCCTTGGTGTAGCGCAGCGCCGCCGGACTCTTTTCCATCAACTTCTTGGCGAACTTGATGGTCTCTTCCTTCAGCTTCGCGCGCGGAAAGTGCATGTTGACGAAGCCGATCTCCTTCGCCTTCTTGCCGTCGAACGGGTCGCCGGTCATGGCGTAATACAGGGCGTCGCGGTAGTTCATGGTCTGGGCGACGTTCCAGGAGACGATGCCGCCCGGCAGAATGCCCCAGTTCACCTCGGAGAGGCCGAACTGCGCCTCATCGGCCGCGATCGCGAAGTCGCAGGCGCAAACCTGCGTGAACGCGCCGCCAAAGCAGAAGCCGTTGACCATCGCGATGGTGGGCTTCGGGAACGTCGAGAGCTTCTGCCAGCGCCACTGGTTGGAGGCGCGGCGCGCCTTGGCGCGCATCGCGGGGTTGCTTTCGGTGCCGCGGAAATAGAGACGGATGTCCTGGCCGGAGGAGAACGATTCGCCCGCCCCCGTGATCACCAGAATCTCGCTCTCGTCATCGATCGCCAGATCGTCGAGCACGTCGTCCATGTCCAGGTGGAGCTGCGGACTCATGGCATTGCGCTTGTCCGGGCGATTGAAGATCACCCAGGTGATCCCATCCTCCTTTTCGACCTTGATGGTTTCGTATTTCTTCGCAGCCATTTTAGTCTCCTCGCGTTCTTCTGCTTCAATGAAAAACCGGCGGGACGATTGGCGTGATGGTCGGATGATTACCTCTAGGAGATCCTGCCGGCAAGGCAACGGTCCGCTCCGGGGCGAAGACCAGCAGCACCTCGCAATCGGCCGGCAACGGCGTGTCGGCCGGTCTCGTGTTGGACGCGCCAAGTTTCAATAACTTAGCAGATCCGCAGCACGCGTTGGGCGCCACTCGGACACCACCCATTCGGTCTCGAGACAAACCGCGAGCGGTGATATCTGGCGATATATTTTGTCGGCCGAAAACGCCGTCGCGCATTCCGGCGTGCGTCAGGCGAGGACCCGCGGGCCGCGAGCTCCGTCCGCTACGCGAACCGATCGTCGAGGTTGCCTCACGCCGAGATAGGTGGATGCACACACAAATTTTTCGGCGTCTTTGAAACGACGCGAAGGATGGTCTTTGCCTTTGCGATATCGCGGTTCTGCGAAGGCAATCCGGCATCACCCCAGTCCGTGCCGCAAGCGTATCGTTGAATTTTTTTGATGACGGGCTCCGATCGTCGATGGGGCCTCCATACTCGCTATGGGTGCTGTGGGTGACATTCTGGCGTAGGATGCTATTTTTTCGTCCGAAGGCAGAGGTCACAAGTTCGAATCTTGTCGGGCGCGCCAGACTTCAACTACTTAGCGAAGGGCGGTACGCACGATCCGTTGTCGCGGAAGCACCACGGAAGCACGCGACGGGAGTTAATCGGACAATCTGTCGCAGTCCTGTCGCACCAGATCAACGAGCTGTCCGAATGATTGCGTACACCTGAACTCTCTAGGCAGCAGTGAGATATCGGTCATCCCACTTTCACATTGTAGTCCCATTACACAAACACGCCGGTAAAGCATTGAAAGTAAAGGGCTGAGGAATGACTTGGCGGTCCCGAGAGGACTCGAACCTCCGACCTTCGGTTTAGGAAACCGCTGCTCTATCCGGCTGAGCTACGGGACCGCAAAAGAATTCGCCTCTGGCTACGTTCCGGTTTTCGTTCGCGTAATATTCCCTCGTATACATGACATGCCGCCCACGCACCAAGGGGCTTGTGACGACATGAGCACGCACGACACCGCAACCGGCGCCGCGAAGCCGCCGACCCTCAAGCGAGACTGGCGGTTCTATTCCGGGATCGCGGCCATCGGCTTGTCGATCATCCTGCCGCTCTGCGCCCTCCTCGTGCCCATGCTCGGGCTTCCGATGACGCAATCAGCACTTCTGGCCGGCGCATTGGTCGCCGGCGCTCCCGAAGTGCTGTGCATCCTCGCGGTCGCGTTGCTGGGCAAGGACGCGTTTCGGTATTTCGTGCACAAGATCAAAGGCGTGCTCCGCAGCGCCATCCTCGACCGGCCGGCATCGAAGCTGCGCTACTATGTCGGTCTGGCGATCATCCTGCTGAGCTGGATTCCGGCCTATGTCTACGCGTATGTCCCCGCAGTCATGCCCGGCGGGGATGCGCGCATCACCATTCTCGCCGTAATGGACCTGGCCTTTGTCGCCAGCGTCTTTCTGATGGGCGGAGAATTCTGGGAAAAGGTCAGGCGGATTTTCGTTTACGAAGGGAAAATCTAGAACAGACTATTTTTTGGTGCCGTCGGTCTAGCCGCCCTCGACCGTTGCAACGGCTCGCCCCGACCCCTGCCCCGCCCCTGCGCCACGCTCCGGCATCACCATCCGCGCCAAGGTCGGGATCACCAGCAGGCTGCAGATCGGCGAGAGCAGCATGCCGCCGACCACCACGCAGGCGAGCGGCTGCTGCACCTGCGCGCCGATCCCGGTCGAGATCGCAGCGGGCACGAGGCCGATGCAGGCGGAGAGCCCGGTCATGAAGATCTGCCGCATGCGGGTCTCGCCGGCGCGGATGATCGCGTCTTCCCGCGGCAACCCCTCCGCCACGTTCTTGCGGATGTAGGTGACGAGCAGGATGCCGTCCATCGAGGAGACGCCGAACAAGGAGATGAACCCGATCGCCGCCGAGATGCTGAAATTGAGCCCCGCCACGTAAAGCCCGAGAATGCCGCCGGCCACGGCGAAGGGAATGCCGGAGAGCGCCAGCAAACTGTCGCGGATCGAATTGAACAGGCTGTAGAGCAGCATCATGATCAGAAGGAGGCTCAGCGGCACGATGACCGCGAGCCGCTTCTGCGCCTCCACCAAGGCGCCGAACTCGCCGGTCCACTCCATGCGGTAGCCCTGCGGCAGCGGCAGCTTCTCGCCGAGCACCTTCTGCGCCTCGGCCACAGTCGAGCCGAGGTCGCGGCCGCGCACGCTGTATTTGACCGGCACGAAACGCTGGCCGTTCTCACGGTAGATATAGGCGGCGCCGGTCTCGAGCCGCACGTCGCCGAGCTCGCCGAGCGCGATATAGGCGGTCGGCGTCTTGGGGTCGTTGCTGGGCAAGGCCACCGGGATGGCGCGAATGGCGTCGATGTTGCGGCGATAGTCCGGGGAGAAGCGCACGGTGAGCGCGAAATTCATCTCGCCCTCGTAGACGCGGGTCACCTCCTGGCCGCCGATCGCCGCCTGCACCACCGCGTTGATGTCGGCGACCGAGAAACCGTAGCGCGCCGCCTTGGCGCGGTCGATCTTGATGATGAGATTGGGCTGGCCGAGCAGGTTGAAGCCGCCGGGATTGGTCACGCCCGGCACGGCGGCGATCTCGGTCTTGAGCGCCTTCGACAGCCGCTCCAATTCCGCCAAATCGCGGCCGAAAATCTTCACCGAGTTCTCGCCCTTCACGCCGGACACCGCCTCCTCGATATTGTCCTGGATGTATTGCGAGAAGTTGAAATCGACGCCGACGAATTCGCGCCGGAGCTGGTCGCTCATCTGCTTGACCATCTCCTCCTTGGTCAGCCCGTTCGGCCATTCCTCGCGCGGCTTGAGCGGCACGAAGAACTCGGCGACGAAGGAGCCGTCGGGATCGGTGGCGTCCTCGCCGCGGCCCTGCTCGGAGACCACGGTGCGCACGGGCGGGTAGGTCTTGATGATGTCGCGCATGCGCGCGACGCTGTCCATGCCGGCTTCGAGCGTGATCGTCGGCGGAAGCAACGCCCGGATCCACAGATTGCCCTCCTCGAGCTTGGGCAGGAACTCGGTCCCGAGCCGCGCACCGAGCACGCCGCAGACCGCGAGGAACGCGAGCCCGATCACGGCGGAGCGCCTGTAGTTGTGCACCGCCGCCGGCAGGACGACCGCGTAGACGCTGCGGATCTGCCGCACCAGGATGGTCTCGACCTCCTCGACCCGCGCCGGCAGCAGGATCGAGGCCAGGACCGGGGTCACGGTGAAGGTCGCGATCACCGCGCCGATCAGCGCGTAGGCATAGGTGCGCGACATCGGGCCGAAAATCTGGCCTTCCACGCCCTGCATGGTGAACAGCGGCAGAAAGGCGGCGATGGTGATCACGACCGAGAAGAAGATCGGCTTGTCGACCTCGACCGCGGCGTTGAGGATGCGGCGCAGCTTGTCGGTTAGCCGCTCGTCGGGAATGGCGGTCTCCGCCGGGTCGTCGTGGGTGAGATGGCGGAAGATGTTCTCCACCATGATCACGGTGGCGTCGACGATGATGCCCAGGTCGATGGCGCCGACCGAAAGCAGGTTGGCGGATTCGCCGCGCAGCACGGTGATGATCACGGCCAGGAACAGCGCGACCGGAATGGTCGCCGAGACGATCAGCGCGCAGCGCAGGTTGCCCAGGAACACCCACTGGATGAGGAAGATCAGCGCGATGCCGAAGGCCATGTTGTGCAGCACGGTCTGCACCGTGATCGCAACCAGGTCGCCGCGGTCGTAGAACGGCTCGACCTTGACGCCTGGCGGCAGCGTGCCGTCGGTGTTCAAGCGCTCGATCGCCGCGCGCACGCGCGTCACCACCTCCATGGTGCGCTCGAGCTTCTGCATCATGACGACGCCGAAGATGATGTCCGTGGTCTCGTCGCGGCCGGCGATGCCGAGCCGCGGCGTGAAGCCGATCTGGACCTTGGCCACGTCGGAGAGCAGCACTGGCACGCCGCCCTGCTGCGTGAGCACGATGTTGCGGATGTCCTCGAGCGTGCCGACGACGCCGATGCCGCGCACCGTGGCGGACTGCTCGCCGACCGCAATGGTGCGGCCGCCCACGTTGGAGTTGCCGGCGGTGATCGCGGCGATGATCTGCGGCAGGGTCAGGCCATAGGCGATCATGCGGTTGAGGTCGATCTCGGCCTGAAACTCCTTGGTCTTGCCGCCGAGCACCGTCACGTCGGCGACGCCCGGCACGATGCGCAAGCGCCGCTCCACCACCCAGTCCTGC
>Ga0099827_10001086_pt1 | contig 13564 bp, 12 predicted proteins | sample CZO8metaG_FD_79339 | JGI IMG/M metagenome (GOLD analysis project Ga0099827, IMG submission 79339) | Vadose zone soil microbial communities from the Eel River Critical Zone Observatory, Northern California, USA - CZOApr15con1.8 metaG | ecosystem: Environmental > Terrestrial > Soil > Vadose zone ...
CCTTTTTCCTTCTCCCTTGCACGCAAGGGAAATGGAGCGCCGGGAGGCGCCGGGTGCTTGCGAGGCACCCTGGCGAACCTTGCGAGGGTCCGCCGCGCGCCGCTGCGGCGGCGCGCGCACCCCAGTGACGTAGGGGTGCGGCGCCTCCCGGCGCTCCACCTGCGGCGCTTCGACCGGGGCCACGTTCTCCCCGCGCCGAGGGCGCCGTTCCGCGCTTCGCTCGGACGTTCGAAGAAGCGACCTTAGCGAAGCATGTTCATGATACGTTCTAATAGGAATGATGTCAAGAGGCAGGCTGAGATAGCGCCTCAGTTTGATGGGGATAAAATCCGCCCGCGCTCGCTGACCAGCGCCATTCTCCGCGATTAAGGTCGAGCACGTGTCCGGTCTTGCGTCGCGCACGCGTCGCCGCGCCTCACCGTACGCTCGCAGCGCAAAACGCATGACAAGCACATCCGCGGCAGTCTCAACCTTATCCGCGGACTCCGCCCCTAGACCTCTAAAAGCGCGAAGAAAAAGGCGGGCGCCGGATATACATCGACGTCCGTCCAACAGCTCCAAGAGAAGAAAAGAAAGGGCCGCCGCCCGCCGGCGCTAAAGCCGAACACCCTGCTGCGCCCGATGTCCACCCGTTGCTGTCGCGATGAGCCTTCAGCTACAGGAGGAATTGACTTCGCGAGGTCTAGGGGCGGAGTCCGCGGATAAGGTTGAGACTGCCGCGGATGTGCTTGTCATTGGGCTTCAGGAACCGACAACGGCCTTTCCCAGATACGCGGAATTGACGGCATCGCTTCGCGCGAGTTCGTCGGCGGATCCCGAAAACACAACTTCGCCGTTGCGAAGCAGGACGCCCCGGTCCGACAGCTCGAGCGCCTTCTTCGCATTCTGCTCCACCAGCAGGATCGGGATGCCTTGCTTCCGCAGTGAGCCCAACACCGCGAAGATTTCGCGCACCACCAACGGCGCGACACCGAACGACGGCTCGTCGCATAACACTACACGCGGCTTTGCCATCAACGCGCGGGCAATCGCCACCATCTGCTGCTGGCCGCCGGACAACGATCCCGCCAACTGCTGATCGCGCTCCTTCAGGATCGGAAAGAGCTGGTAGACTTCCTCCATCGTCGTTGCGAGGCCGGCACCGTCTCTTCGACGCACGTAGCCGCCGAGTAGAATGTTCTCCTTCACAGTCATGCCCGATAGCATCTGCCGCCCTTCAGGAACCTGTACGACGCCCAGTTGCACGCGCCGATCGGGCGACAGTTTGGTGATGTCGACGCCATCCAGCGTAATGCGACCGGATGTGCAGGGCAGCAGCCCCGAGATCACACGCAACAGCGTGGACTTGCCGGCGCCGTTGGCGCCAAGCACGGCGATCACCTCGTTAGCGCCGAGTTCAATAGACACCGACTTGAGTACTGGGACGCCCACTTCGTAACTCGCAGAAACGCTCTGGATCGATAACATGCCGTCAGCTCCCGAGATAAGCGGCAAGCACCGCCTCGTCCCTGCTGATCTCGGCCGGGCGGCCATCCGCGATTTTCTGACCGAAATTCATCACGACAATCTCGTCGGACAGCTCCATCACGAAATCGGTATCGTGCTCGATCAAAACGACGGCCATCCCATGCGCGCAGAATCGCCCGACTAGGTTCTTGAAGTGGATTTTTTCGGCGTCGTTCAGGCCGGCCGCGGTTTCATCCAGCAACAACAACCGCGGGCCCGCCGCGATAGCGCGCGCGAGCTCTACGAGCTTGCGCTGCCCGTGCGGCAGGTTGCTGACGAGATCATCGGCGTGCTTGGCGAGACCGATTAGCGCCAGGCAGCGCATTGCCTCGTGTCTTGCTTTCATCTCCTGCTCCAGCGTCGAACCGGCGCCGATCGTGCAGAGCAGGAGTTCGCTCAGCGAGCCGTCGGCGCCACGCTCGCACCCGATCATGACATTCTCGATCACCGTAAGCTGCGTAAACAGCCGCTCGTGCTGGAAGGTGCGTTGCATCCCGAGCCGGGAGATCTGATCCGAACGGCGCCCGCGCAACGCGTGACCGTCCAGCAGGATTTCACCGCTGTCGGTGGTCAGTACGCCACTCATGAGATTGAGGACGGTGGTTTTTCCCGCGCCATTCGGACCAATTAGGCTTTTCACGTGGCCCGGTTTCACCTCGAAACTGACCGCGTCTACAGCACGCAGTCCGCCGAACGAGCGGCACAAGTCTGTGACCTTGAGCAGGATGGCGCCGGACGGCGCCGGAATCTGCGACAACGCCGTAGGGAGTTGACCATCTGGCGGCCTCACGCTGGCAGGACTGCGCCGATATTTCGCGAGCAATGAGGTAATCGTACCGGCAAGCCCCTGCGGGAACAGGAAGATGATCAACACGAAGACGATGCCGCTGAAGAGCAGCTTTGCGGCATGGAAAGGCCCAATCACATCCGGCAGAATCCGCATGATGGTCGCGCCTATGAGCCCACCCCAGATGGTCCCCTCGCCGCCGAAGAACAGCATCATCAACAGGTCGAGCAACGCACCGAGCGAGAAGCTCTCCGGGTGGACAGCATTGTTGTAGGACGCAAACAGTGAGCCGCTGAGAGATGCGTAGGCCGCGCTCAGCGCAAAAACGTTGACCTTCAGCCGCGCGACATTCACGCCTGATGAGGCGGCGCTAATCTCGTCGCTGCGGATCGCACGCAACGCCCGCCCGACGCGCGAGCGCGTGATGTTCATCGACAGCCAGAACAAGATAGCCGCGGTGATCCAGACGAGAGTTCCGAACTGAAGATTCGATTTGAACTCGGCCCCGAAAATGAATGGCCGTGGAATATTGCCGAGCCCCGCATCTCCACCGGTGACCGAAAACCACACCCGGATCAACGCCTGAACGACCAGACCGAATGCCAGTGTGCCGAGCATGAAATAGGAGCCTTTGAGGCGCATGAACGCGTAACCGAGCAGAACTCCAATGCCGGTATCAAGGAGGAGCGATAGGACCGTACCGACGCCCCAAGACAAGCCGAACTGATTGGCAAGAATGGCGACGCCGTAGGCGCCGACAGCGAAAAATCCGATGTGGCCAAGGCTTAAGAGCCCGGCATAGCCATAGACGAGGTCTAGACTCATCACGAGAATGAAAAAGATGCCGGTTGTGACCAGGACGTCGGGAAACAGCCATCCTGCACTCAGCATGACGGAGACAACGACGGCGTAGGCCACCACCGTCACGAAGAATGCGACGTTCCTGCGCGCGAGATAGGCCACCTGGTCACGAAACGTCATAATGCGATCCGCCTGCTTAGGCCGCCCGCTTCGCCAGCAATCCCTGTGGACGCCACAGCAGAACTGCAATGAGCAGGATCATCGGAATCACTTGCTTGAGTAGGCCTCCGCCCGGAAATAAGAGCAGCACGTTCTCAACTATGCCAAGGAGAAGCCCCCCGACTACTGGGCCGGCGACCTCTTCTTCACCGCCAAGAAGGAACGCGAGAACACCCTGCAGCATGAAATAGCCACCGATCTGGTAGTCGATCCATGTCACCGGACTGACCAGCATGCCGGCCGTCGCACCAAGCATGGCGGCGATGCCGAACGTTACCAAGCCGACCCGACGCACATTGATCCCGAGCAGGTGGGCGGCAAGCGTATTTTGCGCGCAGGCGCGCATCGCCTGTCCCATCCAGGTATGTCGCAAGAACAAATGCAGGGCCACTGACAGCACGATCATCGCTCCGAACATCCAGACCGACTGCCATACCACCACCGCGCCGAACAAACGGAAGACGCCACTTTGGATCGCAGGCCCGCGTTGCGGATCCGGCCCCCACACCAAAAAGGCCGCGCCCTCAAACACAACCGACAGCGCGAGGGTGGAAAGCACGGCCACGTCAAGCGAGATGGGCCGCCACGGCTTCGACCGGATATGCACCAGACGCTCTGTGACGATGCCCAGCAACGCTGTGGCGATAATAGCGAGGCCCAGCGCTGCAAGCGGCGGCAGGCCGAGCGCGCTGACCATCGCGATGAACAAGAACCCGCCCCAGACCGCGTAAGCGCCCTGCGCCAGATTGAGGACCCGAGTGGACATGCTGACCAGACTAAAGCCGAGGCCGATAAGCGCGTAGATGCCGCCCTGCGACAGTCCGGTCAGGATGACTTGTAGGATTTGATCGGTGCGCACGATGGCTAATCGATCAGCATCTTGTGCTCACGCATCAAGCCGAGGAATGCATCGTCTTTGACGCCGAGGTTCGTGAAGCTCTGCGGCAGGTAATCCTTGAATACGAACTTGCCGCCCTCGATAGACGCGACAACGTTGTCGCGCGGATCGACCCCATAGCCGTCTTGCGGGGTGCGATTGAAACGCACGCCCTGCGCGCCGACAAAGTTCTTCTGCTTGGAGGTCACGTAGTCACGGAGTTTATCCGGATCGGGGCCGACCGCCTTCAGGGCGTCGATCGCCGTGGCCGCCATGTCATACCCGACCGCGGCGGGCAGCGTCGGCGCTTCTTTGTATTTAGCCGTATAGTCGGCGACGAACTTCTGTACTGTCTGCGCATAGGGATCATTCTTCGGCAGCGAGCCTGGCACCGCCGCGCGCGCCGTGGCAATGTAGAAACGCTTGCCGATGTCGGGCCCGACATCCTTGATTAGCTCGGGAATAATGTTTCCGCCCGCATAGGCGATCGGCACGTCGAGGCCTGCAAGCTCGGTCTGGTTCACCGCGATCGTGCCGAACGGCCCGCTGCCGTAAACCGCTACCGCGTCGATCTTGGGCGAGAGACCGGCCAGTTCACGTAGCGACGGCAGCAGGTCGCGGTCACTGGCAGGCTGCGAGACGACCTTCGCAACTTCGATACCGACCAGCTTCGCAGCTCCGACAAACTCGTCAGCACTGCGCTGCCCGATCGTGTCGGCGGTGGTGACGATGCCGATTCGCTTGACCTTCAGTTTGTCCTTGAAATACGCAAGAACGAGTGCGTTGGCGAAGCCGCCCGATGCCCATCCGGTTACGATGTGCGTACGATCCTTCGGCGCGACAAACTCATAGCCACCAGGACCTCCGATCGCCAAGACCTTCGCTTGCGCCGGAACTGCTGACATGCCGAGAACGACAAAGATGCTGTCAGGTCCGATTACGACGGGGACCTTGTCTTCTTCGGCCAATCGGCGGAATAGCACCCCGGCACGATCCGGCTTTCCTTCGGTGTCGTATCCGACGACGTCAATCGGCCTTCCGTTAATACCGCCGGCTTTATTGGCGAGTTCGATGGCAAGCCGCGCGCCCTTGTCTTCGTAACGCGCGAAGATCGCAGTCGGCCCTTGATATGTCAGCAAGAGGCCGACTTTGATCGGTTCCTGCGCATGAACTGACCCGGCGCCGAGCCCCATGACCGCCAGACCGGCAGCGCCGGCACGCAGCATAAGGCTGCGCCGAGAAATCGAATTCATGCGGAAAGAAGCAGTGAAGCACATCGTCCATCCACTCCCTTGATGTTGCCGCTTGTCATTATTAGTTGACGTATCTGACAGCTTTTTGACGAATATGTCAATAGACATATTTAGCAAATTGGCCCTTTTAGGCGCCTGGCCAGTAAATGAGGCTTTTTGAAACCGCGGTCAGCGCGATAACGCCGTCGTCGCGAACCAGCCGGCCGTTCATCGTCACGATCCAGCCTTTGAGCTTCGGAGCTTGAGAGATCTCGGTGATCTCCCATTCTATTGTGGCCGTGGTGCCGGCGCGCACCGGGCGCCGCATCCGCACCGATGCTTCCAGGCCGAGGCTAGGCTGACGTGCCGCAAGATAATCCGGCACGGCTGCAAGCATCATCGAAAAGGTGTGCGTTCCACTGGCGATGATCCCACCGAATGACGAGGCCGCCGCCACAGTATCGTCGTGGTGCAACGGATTGGTATCGCCGACATGGTCCGCAAATTGACGGATCGACTCCGCGCTGAAGGTGACCTTCTTGGAAAATCGGTCGCCGACGCTGATGCGCTCCGGCTTGTCGAGCGCTCCTTCATCTCCGCGCGGCATCGAGACCGAGGATCGGCTCGTTGGTCGCAACGAGCTTCAGCCGCTCACCATCGAAGCGCGTGATTTTTCCATCGAGGCCGCCGGTAAGGCAACCGAACCAGACGGCCTCGTTCATGTGCGTGTCGCGGCGCAGCAGCTCGATCTCGCGGTCGAATTCCACGAAGCGATAGTGTCCGATCTTCGGATGGACTTTGCATCGACCGGATTTCATCGCGGCATCTACCAGCGATGCGAATTCCGGAACGTCGAGGACGTAGAAGCCACTCATCCCCGCGCCTTTTCCGAATGCTTTTCCTGGGATTCCTGGACGAATTTTACCTTGTTACGCCAAAGCTGCTCAATGTCCTTCCAACGGCCGCTGTCCTCTAGTTCCATTGCGGCTTCGATGGTCGCGGTTGCGTCAACGGCATCCGGCTCCTCGACGTCGCGCAGGCTGCGCGTAATCTCAAGCGGATACCAGTTCGGATCGCGAAAATAGATTGACTCGATGATCTCGTGTTGAACGAACTGGCTGACTTTGACGCCATGGCTTTCGAGCCGGCGCTGCCAGTCGAGCAGCTCGGCCTCGGATTCGACGCGCCATGCGGTGTGATTGGCCATTGCCATGTAGCCCTTCGGCACCACGAGCTCCGCCGGCTGTTGAGTTCCTATGTAGTAGAAAAATGCGATCGTGCTTTCGTTGCCGCTGTCAAAAAAGAAATGCAGAAAGTCGGCGTGGTTCTCCTTCTCGCGCCCCCATCCCTTGGCGCTGATGCAATGCACCAGCGGCAGCCCGAGAATATCGCGGTAGAAATGCACGGTATCCCGCAGCTTCCAGGTCGGGCGTGCAGTGTGATCGACGCCATGGAGTTTCGGGTGAATTTCGAGCGGCTTGATCATGAAAGCCTCCACGTTGGCTCACCTAAACGTATGGATTGCGGACATAAATGTCAATATATCGACACTTATGACGAATAATTGACGTCATGCGGATGCGGGAAGCGTGGCCGCCTGGTAGCGCTTCATAAAGGCAGGCGATTCCCGTGACAGCCTCTCGGCGGTCATAACGTTCGTGCGCAGGAGGTAGTCGTACGCGAATTCGTTGGGCTGCAGGCGCATCTTGCTGCCCATGTCTTCGTACCAACGTGCGCTAAGCTCGACCGCGGTATTGAGCTTGTCGCGGATCGGCTTTCGAGTGCGCTCGTAGCGCGCGAACGCAGCAGGGACATTGGTCCCCTCCGCTTCGAAGGCCCGCCAAAGTGCAATCGCATCTTCCATCGCCAGTCGGGTCCCGGAGCCGATGGAAAAATGCGCGGTACGCAGGGCGTCACCAATCAGGACGATGTTCTTGAATGACCAGTGATCGTTTTTGACGAGACGCCAGCGCCTCCAGATGGAGCGATTCGAGATCAGGGGCTTGCCGCCCAGCGTGTCCGAGAACGTCGCTTCCGTGAATTCGCGGCGTTGGTCGTCTGTCATCTCCGCCATTTTCGCCCTATCCCACGCCGCGGTATCGACCTCGGCGACAAAGGTGCTCATCGATGGCGAATAGCGGTAATGGTGGGCGACGAAGACACCTCCCTCTGTTTCGCGGAACGTCAGTGTATGCGCGTCATAGGGCCGCGCTACGCCGAACCAGGAGAAGTAGTTGCCAAAATCGGCAACCCGGGTGCCGAAAGCATCCATATGGCTTTCGCGGATTGCCGAGTTGGCGCCATCGGCGCCTACCAGGACGTCGCAATCCGCCAGGTCCGCGGCACGCGGCGTACGGATTTCGAAGTTCAGCTCGACATCGACTTCGGTGCACAGATTTTGCAGCTCGCGCAGCAGCGTCAACCGCTCGATTGCGGAGAATGAGCTGCCGTCAACCTCGACGGATTGGCCGCGATGCACGATATGCTGGTTAGTCCAATGCTGCATCTTGCCTTTGAGACGATCGACGACGTCGGCGCTACCCTCGGCGAGGAACTGCAGTGCACGGCCGGAAAGAACGACCCCAAAACCGAACGTCACGTCGGCGCGATTCTGCTCGAACACGCGCACGACGTAGCTCGGGTTGCTGCGCTTAATGAGATAAGCAAGGTAAAGGCCCGAAGGACCGGCACCGACGATATTGAAAAGCATGGCGATTCCTCCGAGCGTCACTCGGCCGCTGACGCTGCCGACAAGCGCCCGGCCAACAAAGTGCCTGCGTTGGGCACGACCGGCTCGAGATTCAGCTGCTGCAGCATGCGGAAGGTCGTACATATGGCCGCGGACACCACTGGCAAATTGAGCCGCCGCTCGACTTCCGGAATCGACGGTAGCGACTGCATCTGCACGCACGCAGAGAGCACGACCGCATCGACACCATTCACGTCGAGCTTTCCGGACAGATCGATGAGCCGGCTGGGATCGTGCGCCGCGACGGCGAGGTTGTCCGGAATCTCCAGCGCGATCGCGTCGATCACCTCGATGCCTTCGGCCTCAATGTAATCGGTCACGAGCTTGGTCAGCGGCTTCATGTAAGGCGCAATCACAGAGATTTTTTTTGCGCCAAGATGCTTGAGACCTTCGATTAGCGCGCCCGCGCTGGTGACGACCGGGGCCGGCGCACCGTTCTCTCGGGTACGCTGATGAAGGCGCTGCTCCGACGTTCGGTGATAGCCGGTGCCCATGCTCATGATAGCGACAAGGCATGCATAGCCGAGCACGTCGACGCGCGCGTCGCTCAGCTCGAGCGCGCAGCGATCCGACTCGCCATCCATCGCCGCCAGCTCCTCCTTCGTCACCTTCTTCATACGCATGCGGCTGGAGTGGAACGTGAAACGCTCCGGCCTGATGGCCTCGCGCGCACGAAGCATGGCAGGAATTTCGGTCTCCATCGTTGTGTTCGAGCTTGGAACGATTTGGCCGATGCGGATCGATTTGTTCATGGGTTTGCCTCGTGGTTCCTGATTTCTATTCATCCGGCGAAATACTCTCTGAGCCAGTCGCGGATATGCTGACCTGCGACGGTGCGCCCGAGCGCCTCCCCCGGCGCCAAAGCGCGGCCGTGGTGATCGCCGCGAATACGGATGTGCGACTTCTGCGATGTTCCGATCGAGGCGAATATCTCCTTCGCGACGCTTGGGAACGTCGACACGTCGCCGGTATATTCCACCAGCAACGTGGGCTGTTCGATCGATGGTGCGGTTTTCGCGAGCGCGGCGTTCGAAGTCAGGCCGGACCAGGTCGACAGCCACGCTTCCGGGGTGCAATTGCGCGCGAATCCTACGGCGCCATAGTTCGCCGCACGAGGATCCTTGCCCCACAGTGTTCCATAAGCTCGATCGGACGGATCGATCGAAAGATCGAAACAGCGCGGATCGGCATCCGTCCGCCAGACCGTCATGATCGGCGTGTGGGCGCCACGACGGCGGAGCAATTCGTCGCCGCCGTCTTTGGTGGCTTTCCGCGCCGCCATCCGCTCGGAAATCAGGTCCTTGGCAACGGCATCGAGCCGCGCGACACGCGCGCGCTGCGCGGCCCGATATTTGTCCAGGAATTCCGCCGCATATTTGGAGGATCGCGGCGGTTCCGCAAAGCCATTCCGCGGGTCGAGCGCATCGAACGACGGATCGACCGACAGCGGATCGCGTTCGTCGGTCACCGACGGATCGATGCAGCCCATCAACAATTGCCCTTGGCCGGGATGAGGCGCGACGAAGATGAAGCCGTCGATTTCCGGCATGATCAGCGAATCGATCTTGGTCGGCCGGCCGCCGGGCGTCCGCTCTAGCCGGCGGGATGCCTCTAGCCCGCTTTGCTGCACGTAGAATGAATAGAGACTGGCGCCGCCGGAGTTGCCGAGCAGGACGATTCGCTTGAAGCCTTCGCTGCGCAGAAAGTTCAGCCCGGCTGCGACATCGAACAGAGCAATCTCGTGTTCGAGCCGCAGATCGTTGCCGACCGAACGAGACCCCTGCGACCAGGCGGCACAACCGGATTCGACGGTGTCCGGGATGAGGTAGTGGCAGGCCATGAACTCGCGCGGATGCATAACGCAGATGACGGTGCCGGGCTTGCCCCGAAGGTAGAGACTGCCGGTTACGGCCGCGTTGTCCGCGGTGCGCAGGACAACGTTGCGCGTCACCGTTCCATCCGGGACGTCGCGCGGGCTCCAATCCGTGTTGAGGAAGCCTGCAGTGACCGCCGCGTGCCCGGCCGGTGAACTCGTGGTCGCAAACGATGCCACGGCTCGACCCTCCATGCTGGCATTTGCCATAATGGACACATTAGACAATTTTTTGACGTTCGTGTCGAGGGGGTCGAACGGGTATTTTTTCGGTTAGCGCCGCTTGGCCGGTCGGCCGATCAGCCGCTCGAGATGGGCGAGGTCATCCTTGACCCGCTGCAGCGCCTCTTCGGTTCCGAATTCCCGCGGCAGCACATTATCGGTCTGCCGCAGACCATTGACCGCAAAATCAGCGATAGATTTCGCGACCTCTTCGAGTGGCACTCTGCCCTCCGGCACGAACCACCAGGCCGTCCAGCTGCACATGCCGATGATCGAGAACGCCGTCACCGTGGGGTCGACAGGGCGAAAGTGTCCGAGCTCGATGCCACGCTCGATCGTGCGCGAGAAATTGTCGAGTAGCGTGCGCTTCGCCTTGTCGTGGGTGCGGCGCGTGGCGGCCGGCAGGTCGTTCTCGGTGCGATCCACCACCCGGAATTCGACCGGGTGCTCCAGCAGCCACTTAGCGTGACTGAAGACCATCTGCCTCAAGGTCTCGCTCGGATTGAAGTCGGCCTTGGATGCAAGCTCCGTTGCCTGGTGGCCGGAGAACACGGTCACCTCTTCGACGAGCGACGCGAGGATGTCATCCTTGCTCTTGAAATAGTAATACAGCGCCGGCCGGCTGATTCCCAGCGCGTCGGCGATATCTTGTAGGTTGGTGCCACCGAACCCGCGCTGCGCAAACAACTTGGCGGCCGCCTCCAGGACGGCCCGCCGGAGGACTTCCTTTTTCGATTTTCCCAAGGCTTTCGGTGACATGGCTTTCAGCGGCCGGGCTGCTGCAGGCATTGCAAACTCCTTCCGGCGCGCAGTCTACGAAACGGCTTGGCCGGCAAAACGGGTCACGCCACCTTAGGCGATTCGCCCGACTGTTCGCGCGCAAGTGTATCGGAGATCATGCGGCGCAGCGCCTGCTTGTCGACCTTCCCTACCCGAGTGAGAGGAAATTCACCAACAACCTCCACGCGCTCGGGCAATTTGAACTTTGCCAATCCTTGTTGCAATAGGAAGTCGCCAAGCGCCCTGACCGATGGCGCCTGCTCACCGGGCTTCGGGATGATGAAAGCGCACGCTTTTTCTCCGAAAAATGGATCGGGCATCGCCACTACCCGAACGTCGTTGACCGCCGGATGACGCACGATGATATTTTCTACCTCCTCTGCGCCGAACTTCTCGCCACCGCGATTGATATTGTCCTTTATCCGGCCTTCGAAGAAATAAAGGTCGCGGTCCCCGATACGGACCGCGCGCATGAGGTCGCCGGTGCGGAAAAATCCTTGCGACGTGAAGCTTTCGGCGGAGATCGCCGGCGCGTTGAAATAGGCGCGCAGCGTGTGCGCGCCGCGGAAGCAGAATTCCCCGGTTTCTCCTTGGGCTGCCTGCTCCTCGCTGCCGATCTTGAGAATACGAATTTCGTCGTCGATGCCTGCCGGCCAGCCGAGCGTGCCATGTCGCGAGTCGGGGCCGTCGCCAGGCTCGCACGTCATCAACATCCCCTCGGTGATGCCATACATATGCTGGGATTCGATCCCGGTTTTCTGCTCCACGGCCTCGGCGCGTGCCAGCGTGAAGAACATCCGTAACGAGGCAAGATCGTATGTTCCGATATCCTGGCATTCGATGATTCGCGGCGCGATCGGCCCGATGCTGCCGGTATAGGTCACGCGATGGCGCTCGATCGCACGCAGGAAGTCGACGACGTCGAATTTGGACTGGATGACGAGCTTGCGTCGCTCCAGCAGCGACGGGAACAGCATCAGAATCATGCCGGCATTATGGATCAGCGGAAGCGCCCAAAGCGATACGTCGTCGCTTCCAAGACGATGTCGCACGTTCCAGGACGCGGACGATCCGAGATATTCCGCATGCATCCTCGGAATGATCTTGGGCACACCGGTCGATCCTCCCGACAGCTGGAACATTGCGACGTCGCCGGGCAGCGGGTCGGCGCGGCGCGTCTTGGCGCGGGCATCGTCGGTCGCGTAGCGCGAAATCAGATCGGAGAGCGCATATTCGCCTTCCTTGGCGGCGCCCCGCGCGACGACCATTGTCATCAACGACGGATGCTCGATTATCATCCGCCGCGCAAACCCGACGAGGTCGAAGGTGGGGCTGAAGTCGCCTTGCACGAAATAGGCTTTCGCGCCGGAAAGCTCAGCCAACTGGCCGATCTCGATGTCACGGTATTGCGGGAGCGTGCAGACCGGAATGACCGACGACTTGAAGCATCCGAACAGCGCGATAACGATCTCTTTGACCGTGCCGAGCTGAAAGATCGCGCGATCGCCGGGCTGTAGGCCGATGTCGAGCAGGGATGCGGCGAGCGATTCCGAGAACCGATCCAGTTCGGAGAACGTGAGCGCGCCGTCCTCAGCAACGATGAAGGTTTTGTCAGGTGCCGCGCGTGCGGCGTCGCGCAGCGTATCGCCGAACGTCGACCAGATCCACGAACCGCTGCGCCGATAAGCAGCTGTTTCCTCGGACGAATGATATGTTACGCCGTCGATAGGAAAATGAACCCGGTCCATGCGAGCCTCGCTCCAATCCTTTGGAGGCTTGGATATTGACGCTCATTTACGTGATCGTCAATATATTGTCTTATATGTCAAAATAGGATTTGAACGCCGGAGGTTAGTAGCGAGTCTGGCGCGACCGGGCGGCAACGTCACCGGCCTGTCGACCCAGTCGACCGTGCCATTGGACCACGGTTGCCGGCTTGACCAATATCCGCGACGAGGTTGTTGGCAATCGGGTCCGCCGCCGCCACCGCGAACGCCGATCTTGCTGGCAAACGGATCGAACTTTTACGCGAGGTGCTCCCCAGTCTCCACCGGTTGGCGATCATCGGCAATGTCGGCTATGCCCTCCTCCATGCAGGAGATAGGCGAGGTTCAAGCGCGGCTAGTCGTTCGCTCTTGCACGGAGACGACGAACTGGCAATGCGGCCAGACACGTCCAGAAGGAGCTGGCGCGGAACGGCGAGAGCATGAGCCGTCGGGGTGTGCGAGACTGCCGAATCTGTCAGGCGATCGCAACCGCGCTGCGCGAGCCGGGCGTCTGACCGAAGTTCCTCATGTGGCGGTTACAGTCGAGCTTGACGCCCCTGTTAAGAGGACGTCGCGTTGAACGTCACGTTCCTCGTTACGAAACAGGTCGCTGTTTTCATCACGTTTCAACGTGACGATTGCGTGAGGCGCGGGCCTCGATCGTACCGATCGCCACGGATCCAACATCGGTAAGCCGCAGGCTGCGCGTCGAGCGTTCTAGCAAACGGACGCCAAGCTGGTCCTCAAGGTCC
>Ga0099827_10001087_pt1 | contig 13554 bp, 13 predicted proteins | sample CZO8metaG_FD_79339 | JGI IMG/M metagenome (GOLD analysis project Ga0099827, IMG submission 79339) | Vadose zone soil microbial communities from the Eel River Critical Zone Observatory, Northern California, USA - CZOApr15con1.8 metaG | ecosystem: Environmental > Terrestrial > Soil > Vadose zone ...
CGAGTTGTCCGATCGTCCCGTAAATCGCGCGCAGCGGACGACCGAGCCACGATGCCGCGAGCGTGACGATCGTGGGCGATAGCAGGGAAAATCCGATCACCACGAGAAGCACCGCGAAGTAACCGCCGATGGCAATGCCGTCGTGCGGCGGCAGCACAGAGGCGGCGGCCGCAGCGGCGAAGCAAACGATCGCTGCGATGACGAATGCACGCCTTCGGACTGCCTTGACGGTTTGCTGCAGCCCGGGCTGGATGAGCAAACTGGGACGGACACGCGCCGCTTCTACCGACGGCTGGATCGCCGAGAGCAGCGAGAGGAGCATTCCCACCAGAGCGCCCGTGGTGATGATCGCCGGGGTCAGCGTGATCGATTCCGGCTGAGAGGTCACGTAGAGCGCATTGATGGTGCGGCTGATCATTCGCAGGATCGCGTACGCCAGCGCATTCCCGAACACGATGCCCGCTGCCGATCCGATCGCGCCGAACGACAGGCCCTCGACAAGAAAGGCGATGAAGATCTGCCGCGGAGACGCCCCGAGCGTCTTGAGAACGCCGACGTCTTTGCGACGCCGCAGGATGGAGATCAGCACCGTGTTGTAGACCAGGAACGTGCCCACCAGGAGCGCCACGCCCGCGAGCGCGAACAGATTGATGCGAAACGCGCGGAGCATCTTCTCCACGCGTTCGTTTCTGCGCGAAGGACGCTCCAGGCGCGTCCCGATCGGCAGCAAACGCCGCATTTCGGGGATGAGCCCATCGTCGGGAACCAGCAGATCGATTCGCGTGAGCCGGCCCAGCATCCCGAATCGCTTTTGTGCCGTGGCGATGTCCGCGATTCCGATGCTGCCGTTGAACGCAGTTGCCGGACCGCGCGGTTCGAGAATGCCTCGCACGATCATCGTCGTCTCGTGACCGAGAACATTCAGCGCGATTGGCGAGCCGAGGCGAAGATCATGCTCGCGCGCGAAGGTTGCCGGAAGAATGATGGAGTCGTTGCGGAAGAGGTCGATGTAGATGGCAGCCGGGGGCGGCTGCCCTCCACTCAGAATTTCCGCGTAGCGGTAATCGCGAAAGTGAATGTCGCTGAGAAGGTCGACTGCCAGAAGGCGGATGGGGATCTGCGCCGGCTCGATGATCGCATCGACGTCGATGACCGGTGCGAATCGGACGCCGCGACGCCAGAACGGCTGCAGTTTGAGCAGCAGCGTCTCATCAATTCCTGAATCGGAGGCGATCTGAAAATTCGCGCGGCCGGAGACGGCGTCGACGGATTCGCGAAATGCGCGCAACGCGCTCTGATTCGAGAGCGCGATGGCCACGACCACGCCAACGCCGACCGCGATGCCGCAAAGCGTGAGCAGTGTGCGCATCGTTTCTCGCACGATCGGCCGCAGCACGAGCGCACGAATCACCATCATCGGCTCACCCTGCCGTCCGCGATGTGAATGATGGCGTCGCCGCGCGCGGCCGCGCGATCCGAGTGTGTGGCCAGGACGATCGTTGGCTTTTCCTGATCGTGAATGGACCGGATCAGATCGAGCACCATCTCGCCGTTGCGCGAGTCGAGGTTGCCGGTGGGCTCATCGGCGAGCAGCAGGGGAGGGCGGTGGACGATCGCCCGACCGATGGCCACGCGCTGCATTTCACCGCCGGAGAGCTCGTTCGGAAAGTGTTTGGCCCGCTGCGGCAGTCCGATGCGCTGGAGCACTTCCCGCACTCGCAGCTCGACCGCCGAGCGCGAGACGCGCGCGAGCGAGAGCGGAAAGGCGATGTTCTCGAAGACGTTCAGCGTCGGGATGAGATTGAAGAATTGAAAAACGTAACCGATCGAAACCCGGCGCAGCATCGTCAATTGATGTTCATCGAACGACGAAATCTGCTGATCGCCCAGATAGATGTGTCCTCGGGTCGGGCGATCGACCGCGCCGATGAGGTTGAGCAACGTCGATTTGCCGCTTCCGGAAGCGCCCATCAGCACGGCGAACTCCCCGCCGGGGATGTCGAGCGAGACATCGTCGAGGACCTGCACCGGGGCGGATTCGTCGCTTCCAGCGTAGACGTGCGTGACATGTTCGAGGCGGAGGCGCAAGTTTTTTTGCAGTTTATCCCGACCCTGAGCGGAGCGAAGGGGAGGGATCTCCGGCGGCAGAGAGGAGGCGTTTCGCAAATGGCAGAGCGCAAAGCTATACCGCGTTCTTCGCTGCTCGACCGGAGATGCCTCGCTGCGCTCGGCATAAACTGGAATGCCGGCACGTGATAGGCTCACGCCCTCAGGAGGTCAACCATGGACGAATCAAGAGGAAAGGGATCCGGAACGGAAACTCCGGACGATCCCGAGACCTCGCGTTTCGGACGGGCCAAGGATTACGCCAGCGAGAAATACTCCGCCGCCTCCGACGCGATGAAGAATCAGTACAACCGCGTGCGCGAGCGCGTCGAAGATGTCGATTTTGGCGAGATCACCGATCAGGTGCGCAGCTATGTGCGTTCGAATCCGGGAAAAGCGTTGCTGATCTCCATCGGCGTTGGCTTCCTCGTCGGCCTGCTCCTCCGTCGGAGTGACGAGGACAAGGATTAAAGAGGACCATCATGGCAACCCGTGGGGACGATGACGATCACGAGCGCTCCGCTGCCGGAATGGATTTCGATTTTCCGGTGGGTGAGAAGGCATCGCAACTCGGCAATAAACTGGCGGAGAGCGGCCCGGAGGCGCTCTTCGAGGAAATCGAAAACCTGCTGCCGGAATCCTTGCGCGAGCACATCACGCAGTTTCCCATTGCCGCTGTTCTACTCGGACTCGGCGTCGGAATCTGGCTGGGGATGAAGAAAGGCGACGAAGTGCTCGCCGCCGGCACGTCGATGGTCACCGCCGCGGCGATGTCCAACGTCAGCCAGGCGATGGAGCGCTTTGGGGCAGGCAGCGACAAGGCCTGAGTTGCGCCGGCACGGCTCTGTCCGCACAATAATGCAGGATGGAGACGCAGTCGCTCCCGCTGGCGCTGCCGAATGACGGTCATCATCACCTTTTGTCGCTGGCGACTGAGGTCCACCGCACCTACTTTTTCAAGTGTGCGCAGCTCCGCGTGCGCTGGGGTCATCAGATTCAGCGCAAGTCCCGCCGGAGCATCCGCCTCGGCTCTTACAACCACAGCACTTCTGAAATCCGCATCCATCCTTCGCTGAACGCGCCGCACATTCCGGCGTTCTTCATTCAGTCGATCATCCATCACGAATACCTGCACCACGTCCTGGGGCCGAATCACAATCGCCGATTCCATTCGCAGGAACGGAAGTTTCACTATTACCGCGAGTCGAAGGAGTGGATTCGCAGGAATCTCTTTGTGCTGCTCGGCCGGCGCCTGCGGCGCGATGGCCGCGTGCGCGAGCTGGCGGCGCAGTTGGTGTTGTTCTGATCGGAGCGCCGGCTAAACCGCCATGGGGAACGTCAAACTGTAAATGAATCGGCCACGCGCCACATCGAGGACGATGGATGATCGTTCGGCGGAACTCGTCAACGCCGCATTCAGCTCGTCGACTGAGCGCACCTGGCTGCCGTTGATGCCCACGATGGAGTCGCCCGGCGCGAGGCCGATGCTGGCACTGCGCGACTTGCTGGCCACTTCTTCGATCACCACTCCGCGGGAGTTTGCCACACGCAGTCCGGCAATCTCCCAGAGAATCCGTAAGCCGAGATCGCGCGGAGGGTCGGTCGGCCGGATGGTGATCGCGCGCGGCGTGCCTTCGCGAATCACAGTGAGCTGTACGGGCTGGCCGCTGGGTATCGTCGCAGTGTAGGTCGCGAATGCCTCTCGGGAATCGACCGGCCGGTCGGCGACGGCGGTGATCACGTCGCCCGGACGCAGGCCCGCTGCTTGCGCAGGAGATCCGCCGAAAATCCGCGACACGAGCGCGCCTCGAGTGGCGCGGACGCCCAGGCGCTTCGCCTCTTCGGGCGTGATTGTCGCCGTCACCGCGCCGAGCCAAGCGCTGTGCACCTGCCCGTACCGCAGCAGATCCTGAATCACCTTTCTGGCGCGATCGACCGGAATGGCAAAGCCGATCCCCTGCGCGTTTCCCAGGATCGCGGTGTTGATGCCCACGACCTTTCCTTCGATGTTGAGCAGCGGGCCGCCGGAGTTGCCTGGATTGATCGACGCATCGGTCTGAATGAAATCGGTAAATGTGCGGCCCTGCTCTTTCGAAGGCACCGAACGGCCTAGTGCCGAAACGACACCCGTGGTCACTGTGCCGCTGAGGCCGAACGGATTGCCGACGGCGACCACGGTCTCGCCGATCATCAGGTCGGCTGATGTGCCCACCGGCGCCGCCGCGAGATTCTTCGCCTCGATGCGCAGAACGGCCAGATCGCTGTCGGGATCGACACCGATGAGCCGCGCGCTGTGCTGCGTTGCGTCACTGAAGATGACGCTGACGCGCGAGGCGCCCTCGACGACGTGATTGTTGGTGACGATGATGCCGTCGCTCGACCAGACGAATCCCGATCCGAGTGATGTATACGTTTGATTTCCTCCTCCGAAGAATCCGAATGGGTCGAAGAACGGATCCACCTCGCGCCGCCGGATTGTCGCTTCGGTCTGGATGTTGACGACCGACGGCAGGACGTTGTGCGCCACCACGACAATCGGTGTGCGGCGGGCGGCGCTGACAGTGGGAGGAATCGGTGCCGCAGCCTGACGCGGCGCAACCGTTTGCGACTCCGCAACGGGCTTGCACGCGAGGCTGATGGCGAATAGCAGAAGGGTGATTCGGAAGTACTTCATGGCATCACGATACACTTTGCGAAACCCATGTATTTAAGACTCATCTACAACCCTGCGGCCGGACGCGGCCGCGCCAAGCACCACGCCCGCGAGGTCGAGCAGCACCTCCGCGCGCTCGGCGCCGATGTCGACCCCTACGCGAGCATCAGTCCGGAAGATCTGACGCGCGCTGCCGCCGAGAGTTCGCATGACGCCTACGATCGCGTGGTGGTCTGCGGCGGTGACGGCACGCTGAATCTGGCACTCCGAAGATTCGATCTCTCCCGCGGCACGCTGGCGCTCATCCCTCTCGGTTCTGGCGACGACTTCGCGCGCGTGAATGGAATTCCTCGTGACATCCACGCTGCGTGCGAGGTCGCGATCCGCGGCAGGGTGCGCGAGGTCGACGTAGCGATTGCCAACGATCTTCGCTACGCCGGCGTCGCCGGTCTGGGATTCGACTCCGAGGTGGCGCGCTTCGCCAATGAGCGTGTGAAACATATCCATGGCTCTGCGGTGTATCTCTACGCGATCCTGCGGGTACTCCCCAACTTCAAGCCGCGGCGGGTGCGCATCGATGGCCGCGATGAGGAAATTATGTTCGCTGTCTTCGGGAATTCTCCGCAGTATGGCGGCGGGATCAAGATCGCGCCGCGTGCTCTGCTCGATGATGGACTGCTCGACGCTTGTATCGTCCATCGCACGTCGCGATTTCAACTTCTGAAGACGCTGCCTCGAGCCTACACCGGCACGCACGTGCGCAGCGCATTCGTGGAGACGCGGCGTGGCCGCGAGTTCATCGTGGAATCGGATGTGCCGATGGACGTCTACGCCGATGGCGAACCGCTGACCACCACGCCGGTACGGTTCGGGATCGCTTCTGAGAAATTGAGGATCGCGGTTCCTTTGGAGTGCGGCGGCTAGCCGCCGCTTTTTAGCCGGCAGCTTGCTGCCGGCGGCCGCGGCTTGCCGCGGCCAACAAAGCGGCGCCAAGGCGCCGCACTCCAAAAATCTAATCGATCAGCGTGATTCCGCCCGGAGTTTATCCCGAGCGCAGCGAGGGATCTCCGGTGAGGCAGCTGCGCGCATGCCAGAAGGTTCCGCCTATCGTTGCGGTCGTCGCTGTTCCACCGAAGATGCCTCGCTTCGCTCGGCATAAACTGAAGAAAGAGGATTGCCGTCAATCGATCAGCGTGATTCCGCCGCGCTGCTGTTTCGTCGGAGCGCTGGCTGTGGCGCCGGTATCGATTCCGCGCGACAGGAACAGGTCGGTGTCAGCCTTCCCATCGGGACTGAATCCGATGACCAGATACCGCGATGGCTGCTGCAGGTACTTGTAGGCGTTTCCCCACGGATCGGTCAGCAGCGAGGGCGAGATGTAATAAGGCGCCAGATCCTGCAAGCGCACCGGAAGATGTCCGTTCACGACGTTGTATTTCTCGATCGCTTCGCCGAGGGCGTGAATGCGTTCGATCGAAATCGCTTTGACCGCTTCCACCGGTGCAGAGGCCCGCGCTGGCTTCGGCCCGATGGGCCGGACTGAATTCAGCGGGTTTTTGAATGAGGTGACGATCGAGGCAATGGCCAGCACTGCCAGGAACAGGACCAGCGGAAGAGGGACAGGGGTCTCGGCGACTTCGCTTTCGTCAACCGGAGCCTGAACCTGCTCGGCGGAGGGCGTCGGAGCCGCACCGCGAATCTCTTCGATGAGGTCGCGCGTGAGAAGCTCATAGAGCGCCTTGGTGGTGTCGAATTCCGAAAGGCGACTCATCTCGATGAGGTCGCTGACGGTCCGCTTGCCATCGAGGAGCTCGTATACCTGTTTCTCCTCCTCGGAAATGCGGATTTTGTCCCCGCCCGCCCCCTTCTTCCTTTTCGCCTGAGGCGCAGCAGGCTCGAAATCGACTTCATCGATGTCGTCGCCGCCGACGACCACGATCTCCGCACCGCTGGCCTTCTTGCGGAAGACCATGCTTGACGAGCGGATTCTCTTCTCGATGATCGGCCACTCGTCGATCATCCGAGCGCCTTCCATCAGGATCGATTCGGCGCTGATCGGCATGACGTTCTCGCGGTCGTACTCGATCGTGGTTTCCTGCGAGAAGTGGTAGTCGCCGTCCTTCCAGCGGAAGAGGCGGTAGACGATCTGCAGGATCTGAAGCTGCAGCGCCTGCTTCAGCGCGTCGTTGGAGATGATCTGGTAGTGGGTGAGGATGAATCCGAGCCGTTGCAGCGTCTCTTTCTGAATTTCGAGCGCGCGCGCCAGTTGCTCCTGCGAGAGCATGCCGCTCTTCATCAGCACGTGGCCGAGGCGGTTTTCCAGGCGATGGCTGGCAGAGTCGGCGCCGACGACCTTTCCATCCAGGAAGGTCACCGTCACGTTGTCATCTTTTCCGCGGAGCGTCAGCACTCCGGTCTTCCGCTGCAGCCCGATCAGCTGAAAGATGTCCGCCAGGCTGAAATCCCGCAGTGTACCTTCAAGAGCCATACGTTATGCGGCGGCCCTCCGACGATAGATCGGCACGGTCATGACGAACCAGGTGACGACGGCGATGGCGATCGCCAGAACGCGCACGATCGTTTTCGCTAATTCACCCGGCGCGAGTACAGGAGCGAGTCTTCCGACGAGCAGAGCCAGACAGACGGAAAAGAGGAAGATAAACAATCCGATGAAGCCGAGCAGAGTTCGCCCTTCGAGCAACTGCGCCGACCCCGGGAGAACCGTGGCAAACAGCCTGTTGCGCCGGAGCATCCCTGTTTGATGCTGTCCCACTTCATCGAGCTTTGTTCGTTTCGTGGCCACGGAGACGCCGTCGCGCTTCAGGTAGATGTGAATGCATTGCGTGCAGTACGTCGCGCTCTCCCGGGCTGACTTGCAACGCGGGCAGAACGTGCGTCCGCACTTGATGCACGATCCGGCGAAGCCCGCGCGCCGGCGCTTCACGAAAATCAGCGGCGCGAGAATCGCCGACAGCACACCGCCGAGGCTAATCGGATTGCGCGCGCTCACCAGCGGATCGAACCACGAATAGTTTCCGAATAGCGCACGTGCAGTGCCGCCTTTGGCAATCGTCGCAGAGACGTCCCACGCCTGCGCGATCGGTGGCCGATACATGACCACCTTCTGCGAGGGGGGATTGGACATGACGTGCTCGATGTAGTTGCGATCGATGCGCTTCGCCTGGTCGAGCCTCTGTGCCTGCTCGTCGAACTTGTATGTCTCGCCACTGGCGATCGAGTGGTTGTAGAAGGCGATCGCCAGATGCGGGTCGAGTTGCTCCGCGCGCTGGTACTCGGTGATCGCCGCGGCAAAGTCATTATCCAGGAAATGCAGGTTCCCGAGGTTCACATGGGCGCCGGCGGTATCGCGCAGCTCGAGCGAACGCCGGTAATGCACTGCCGCCTGCGGCTCGTTTCCCTCCTGCAACTGCAGATTGCCGAGAAGCAGGTGCAGCATCGCGCTGTCGGGGACAATGTTGACCAATTCCTGCAGACGCCGCAGCGCCTCAGGGTAGTAACTCTGTTCTTCACTGGCGATTGCCGATAACACCACCGGACCGTCCACTCCTGCGATCCAATGTGCGGTCAGGTCGAGCACAATCGGCGCGGCGGCCACGATCAGAGCGAGAACGATGATCAGCACACGCTCGACGAGGCCCGCATAGCCGAAGAAGATCACGAACCAGTAGAAGAGCAGCCACATGGGACCGAGCCAGACGAAAAGCGGCAGAAAGAGAAGCGCGAATGCCAGGACGGTCACTGCCCCGCCGCGGGTCCACTGGCTGAGGATCTCGCGGAAGTCGTGCGCCATCGACCGTCCATAACGGACAAAGAGCGCGATGGCGAAAATCGCCGACGTCAGCGCGAGAGCGGCAATCCCCACGATCAGGAAATCGGAACGGCTCAGAAGGCGTGCGCGATATTTCGTGAACACGTCCGCGAAGCCGCGAAAGGCGGTGGGTACGGCCTTGGCCCAGTTCTTCTCCTCAGACGCCGCGTCGGCTTTGCTGAATGCGACGGCGGGAGACTTCGGATCCAATTGATCGGCCACCCTCGCCGCCCAATCGGAAGCGAGACGGTTGCCTTTCTTTGCGGTCTGACGCGCCAGCGCGGCCGCCGACTCGGCGTAGAGCGGGAAGGTTTTGATTCCGTACGCCCTCCCGATGTCGGTGAGCTCGTTAGTCTTCTTCGTTGCCGTGTCGACGTCGCCGCTATCGATCGCTGAGGTCGCCTGCGGCCAGATGTCGCGCGGCGCAACCTGCTCCGCGCGTGCCCCAGCTACCCCCAGGCACATCCACGCGAGGACCGAAACGGCCAGCCGGCGTCTCATTCGCGACAGTTTATCCTGAGGCGCGCAGCGCCGAAGGATCTACGGTGCGACAGCGACAACCGTCCCGATCGGCCGTAGGCCAGCCAGCGCTTCATCTATAAGCTCTTCGTGCGTTGGACGAATGCGAGCTTCAATTCTCCCAGATGTGTGGTCAGAAAGTCTTCCTCGTCGGGTGTGAGGTTTCCCGCCGTCTTGTCCTTCAGCATTGTGAGGATCTCGATCATTTGCCTCGCGGCGGCGACGTCCACAGCCGTCTTCGCCTGATACGGATTCCGAAGCATTCCAAGGGACATGTACGCCTGCGCGATCAGAGGCTCGACGAAGTCAGCGAACGCAGTTCCGGGATTCTGCGCCTTGTCCGCCAGCGTGCGACGGCGGTCACCGCCCGGTGGAGGTCCCTCAGAGCGCACGCGCCGCTCTTCCTGAGTTGGCTTCGGCGCGCTCTTTTCCGGCGGTGCCGGTTGGGGGTCCGCTTTCGCTATCGATGGATCCGCCGGTTTGATCTGCTGGCGGAACTCCTCGCGAATCTCTCCCTCCGGGGTGAAGATCCGCTTATCGGTGACCTTGATCTGTTCCTTCTGCGGGCTTTTTTCCTTCGCCAAAGGCGATCTCCCATGGAATCAACGGTTTGAAATCCTATCACGAGCGGCGAAGCGTCTTGCTCAGGAAGGCGTCGATGCGCGTCTGCGCATCGACGGCCGCTGTTTTCACATAGCCGGCTCTGTTGTTCGGATTCATGAACCCGTGCCCGGCGCCCTCGTAGATCTTGATGTCGTTCGGTTTTCCTTCCTTGTTCAGCGCGGCCTCGAACGCGCGCACGTCCGCCGGCGGAATTCCGCGGTCGTCGGCACCGAAGTTTCCGAGAATCGGCGCGTGAATCTTGGCGATCGTGGCGGGATCGGTCATCAGATGCCCGTAGTTGATCACTGTGGCTGCAATCCGCGGCTCGGCGAGCGCGAGATCGAGCGCGTAGCCGCCGCCCATGCACCAGCCGATGACGCCGATGCGCCTGGGATCGACATCTTTGCGATCGGCCAGATATCGGAAGGCCGCCTTCAAATCCGCCATCGCCCGATCCTCCGGCAATCCTCGGCTCAACTCGTGGGCCACTGCCGGGTCGGTCGTGCTCTTGCCGCGGTAAAGATCCGGCGCGATGGCGACGTATCCCTCTTTCGCGTAGCGATCCGTCTGCTCTTTGATCCAATCGTCGATTCCCCACCATTCCTGAACGACGATCAGTCCCGGATGTTTTCCCTTTCCGTCCGGCACGGCGAGATACGCGCTGGCCTTCCCGGGCGTGGATTTGAACGAAACCATCATGCCTTTCGCAAAGGTTTCGGCGGCGGTCAACGCGAGGAGAATGGCGATGAGCAGCGGCATGCCGGGACGATACTACAGTGGCGGCTGCTCGCGCAGTGTGCGGATGATCGCCCGATGCACGGTCGGATCAGCGGCAATTCCCTGATGGCCGTCACAGACGATCATGGCCTCGGCGCCCGAGGCGGCGCTGCTGATTGGAACCGTTCCGTCGCCGGGCTCAAAAAGGATCGGATCGAGAAAGCGTTCGCTCGGTCTCAGCTCGCTCGGATAAACCGCGAAGCTGCCGTCGCGGCGCATCAGCACGCGATGCGCCGTTGCAACGCAGTCACCGGCAATCACTGACACGCGAACGCCGGAGGGCATCGGATGGGCGGCCAACGCATCGCGCAGCGTCCGCGCGGCGGCGAGTTGAAGCGGGACGCCCTGAATGCCTTTCCAACCTTCTGACGTCCAGAGATCCCGATCGATTGCATGTCCCTGCTCGTCGACTAGAAATCGGCCGTCTTGCGGCAACAGTTCGGCAACTGATGGCCAGGTAGCGACCATATCCGCGGTGAAGACGCGTCGCAGAAACCGCTCGGGACGAACGAGGATGCGGAACGCGTCGACGACACCACGCCGGGTCGGCGCGATGAGGATGAGATGATCGATCTTCGTTGCGCCTGCGCCGAGCTTGATGTACGTCAACGCGACGATCTCGCCGGCCGAATGCGCGACCACGTCGACCTTCTCGCTGCTGCGCTCACGACGGACACGCTCCACGAGCTCGTCGAGCTTGTCCGCATTCTCGCGTGCGCCGAGTCGCCAGTCGTAGTAGAACGGAAAGACATCGCGGTCGGGCGTGTAGCGGCCGAACTTGCGGAGACCTTCCATCAACTGCCAGCCGATGTTCACCGGGCCGCGCGAGCCGACGTAGCCGATGGGAACGAGCCGGTCGTGTCCCGACGGAGGCAGATCCAGATCGTCCTCGTACGTCGTTTGCACGGTCGCTCGTCCCGTTCCCCACACGTAACGGTGTGTGCCGGGATCAAAAAGTCGCGTGACGCCGAATCCGGGAACGATGATCGCCGGTCGCGGTGGCGCATCGTACGTGGCCGCGATGGTGCGCAAATATCCGCGGCGAGTTGCATCGGTAGTGCAACTCAGGCTAATGATCGCCATTATGATCCCGAGCGCGGCGAGGGATCCGCTTCGCGCTTGCCTCTGAGCATCTTCGCGGCGGATCCTTCGCCGTCTTCGCGGCTCAGGATCAAGCGGCATGCGCATATTCCACATTCTCGAATTCAATCAATTCAACACGGGCTCGGTGCACCAGATGTTCCAGGCCGCGGCGGGACTGCGCGAGCGTGGATACGAAGTGACAGTCGTCAGCCGCCCGGACGCCGTTTTGCAGCAGCGGTGTGAAAACAGCGGCGTCGACTTCGCCGGTCTGCCGCTGCGCCATCAGTTCGATATCGCCAGCGTCCGAAAGCTGCAGCGTCTGATTCGCAGCAGGCAGCCGGATGTCATTCATGTGCACAAGGGCGTCGCGCATGCTCTGGCGCTCGCGGCGACGTGGCGAAGGCCGGTCGGCGCGTTCATCGTGAATCGCGGCGTCTCGTTTCCGCTCGACGTCTGGAATCGCGGCAAGTTCCGCACGCGCCGTGTCGATCGGATCGTCGCGGTATGCGAACAAATCCGCCAGGTCGTGATCTCCACGGGAAAGTTGCCGCCAGAAAAAGTTCTGGTGGTCTACGCAGGGACCGACGTGAACGAATTCGATCCTGCGAAATGGGACCGCCGAGGATTCCGACGCCAGAAGAACATTCCCGATGACAAGCTTCTCATCGCCCAAGTCGGCGTTCGCCACTGGAAGGGATGGAAGGAACTGATTGAGGCGACTGCGACGATTTTGCCGGCACATTCGAACGTTCATCTGGCATTGATCGGCTGCCGCAATGAATCGGAGGCCCTGGAAGTGAATCGCTACGCCACAGCGCGTGGCGTCGGCGAGCATGTGGTGGCCATCGAGTATCGAACCGACATGCCGAATGTCTTCGCCTCGTGTGATCTCGTCGTCGATGCTTCGTGGGCCGGAACAGGAATCACCGGAACGATTCGCGAAGCCATGGCCATGCAGAAGCCGGTGATTGCCACCGACTGCGGCGGCAACGCCGAGCTGGTCTCCTCGCGCGACGTCGGCTGGCTCGTTGCACCGCGTGATGTGGATGCGCTGGGCGCCGCGATTCGAGAAGTGATCGAGCAGCCGGAACGCGCGGCGACCGTCGCCCGAAATGCCCGCGAGCGCGTCATGCGCGGGTTTTCGAAAGATTTGAGGATCTCGAAGCTCGAGGAGTTGTACTCGAACATCCTAGGGCTTTAGGAGATCGATCGGTGGTCCGTTTGCCGGCGTGACCATCAGCTCCGAGTAATGCCACCCGCTGCTCTCGCGCGTGGCAACCGCGTGTACGCGGCCGCTTCCCTTCGGGCCATTGATCGGAAATTCGATATCCGCCTCGCCGCTCTGGTTCCGGACGTTGACGTTCCCTTTGATCCACCAACCCGGTTCAATGGGGGAACCGAGCGCTTGAATGACTCGCGGATCTTTCTGCGCCGTCGCCTTCGCCCCTCGGTACACATCAGTCGATTTGATCGCCCCGAAGACGATCAGCACGATTGCCGCGACGGCGATCCCTGCGAGGACGATCAGACTGAGGCAACCGATGATGCCCCATTTCCAACAACCGCTTTTCTTCGGCGGCGGAACAACCCCAGATGACTGTGGTGTGACTGTCACGTCAAGAGTCTACGCCAACGCGCGGACGTGTTCATCGACGCTGGCGGCCAGCCCTTCCATGTCGTAGCCGCCCTCGAGCAGCGACAGCACGCGGCCGGCCGCATGACGTTCGGCAGCTTCGACGATGCGCTGCGTGATCTCGCCGTACGTCTGCTCGCTGACGCGCATGCCGCCAAGCGGATCGCGACGGTGCGCATCGAAGCCGGCGGAGAGGAGGATCGCATTCGGGCGGTAATCATCGAGGATCCGCACGATCGCGTCTTCGACGGCGCCAAGGTATTGCGCGTCGCCGGTTCCTTCGGGGAAGGGAATGTTTTTCGTAAACCCGCGACCTCTGTCGATGCCGATCTCATTTGCTGCCCCGGTGCC
>Ga0099827_10001088_pt1 | contig 13548 bp, 13 predicted proteins | sample CZO8metaG_FD_79339 | JGI IMG/M metagenome (GOLD analysis project Ga0099827, IMG submission 79339) | Vadose zone soil microbial communities from the Eel River Critical Zone Observatory, Northern California, USA - CZOApr15con1.8 metaG | ecosystem: Environmental > Terrestrial > Soil > Vadose zone ...
AGGTGCAGGCGTTCCGGATGGGACGCAACGCGTGGGGCGTCCAGTTTCATTTCGAGGTCGATGCCGGGGGCGTGGACGCCTGGCTTCGAGTCGCGGAGCCGGGCCTCGAGCGGGTGTGGAAACGCAGCGCCGAAGAGGTGCGTGAGGAACTGCGGCTCTACCTCGACGCCCAGCAGGAGCGATCGCGGCAGCTGTTCAGCGCCTTTGCGCGGATCCTCGAGCGTCCTCTACGCCCTCTCTAGTGGTGTATAGAAGACTCGCACCGCATCCGGAAGCGATCCGACCAGATCATCCGGAAGGTGCTGGCCCGATTGTGATCGGCCCCAGGTATCGGAGACGAAGTCGTCGACCCAGCGCCGAGCCAGTTGCATCACCGCGGTCAGTGGCATCTGGGCGTCCTGGAGCAGCGGCTCGCGCTCGGCGAGGAAGGCTTCGAATTCCTCGAGGTAGCGGCCGCCCCTTTCCTTCATGCTGGCGAGGACCTCATCATGCTCGGCGCTCGAACGAGTGGCCTGTAATTGCAAGCTCTTGAGACCGGCCATGTCGTCGACGAAGGTTTGTGCGATCGGCATGACTTGCGCGCGCAGCTTCTGGATGCTACGAATCCGATCGGGACCGATCATCTGAACCCAATGCTGGCGTGCCTTCGCATCCCCGAGCTGGCACGCGCCATAGTAGTGGCCGGGCTCTCCCGGCACCTGCTTGGTCTCCATGTGGCGACACGACCAGATGGTGTGGAGCGGCCGGTCATTGGAATCGACCACGATGGCGTGCCTGATCTGGTACGTGGGGCACTCGTTGAAATCCGCCAGAAACGGCTTCGGATACGGGCAGGCGTCAGCGGGCCGCCCAGTCATTGCGCCGCCCCCTCCAAGGTCCCTTCTCCCAATGCTCTACAAGAGTCGCCCAACAGCAGCATCAACAGCATAGGGCAGGCTCCGTTCTTCCGCAATCCAGCTCGCCCGAATCGTCGAGGGCTTCGGCTGGTCGCTCGACCAGCAAGGCGTTCATCTGATGGCCCGATCACCGGTCGACCTCTACATCGACGAGTGGGTCTACGAGCTGCTCGACCTGATCGAGAAAACCGGTGCCAAGCGTGTGCTCATCGACAGCCTGGCCGACCTCTACTTCACGATTGGCGATCCGGTCCGGTTTCGCGAGTGGATGTACTAGTTAACCCAGCGCCTGGTACGAATAGGGGTGAGCCTATTCACGACGCTCGAGGTGCCGGATCTTTTCGAAGTCGTCCGTGTCTCCGAGCAAGGTATGTCCCATCTTTCCGACAACGTCCTGCTCCTCCAGTACATCCGGCGCGATTCGCGTATCGAACGGGCACTGACGGTCCTCAAGACGCGAGGCAGTCGTCACGACCCAGAGGTGCGGTCCTTCGAAATCTCCAAGGAAGGGATCGTCCTGGGCCCGTCGCTGGCGCAACAGGCTTCAAAGGTCTAAGGGCGCAGCCAACGGGTGCGAGCGTCAGGCGGCTTGCGCCATCAAGGCGGATCGGCCGGTGGCGCGATCAGCTATGTCGGGCAACCAGCATCAGAAATACGTATCTAGCACTCTCTTCGTGCCGTCACGGTCCTGGGCTTAGTGCCGACGCCGCTGAGGCGGCGAGCGCGAAGGAATCAAAGACTGGGATCCGTGACTGGCGCAGCATCGCCACCGCTGGACCCACCGCACTCTCCGGGACGCTCCAGGCGATCACGATCGGTTTGGTGGAACGGCTGGCCAATCGCACCATGTCGCCGGCAATCGTTTCGGCTTGCCGCCCGGTCAGGGTGGAGATCGCGATCAAGAGCAGATCGACCTCTTTCGATGCCAGCACGGGTTCGGCCATCCGGCCGAGCAGTTCGGGTTCGTAAGTAATCGCGGCGGTCGTATCGAGCGGGTTTCGTGTCGGAGCGAACGGTGGGAGCACGTTGCGAAGCTCAGCCCGGACCTCTGGCTCCAACTCCGGAAGCAGCAGCCCGCGCTGGTCGACCATATCGGCGAGGAGGCTGCCGGCGCCGCCTGAGGTCGAGATGATGGCGACGCGCCGCGAGGCGGCGTGCGGCTGCCAGTCGAGCGCCTGGCACATGCCGACCAGCTCGGGAAGGTCCTCGGCGATGCTCCCGCCGGCTTGCAGGATCACCTGCCGGTAGATCTCTGCGGAGCCGGCCAGCACGCCCGTATGCGATCGTGCCGCCAGTGAGGACACGGCGGAGGCCCCGGCGCGAAGCACGACCAGACCCTTGCCGCTCTCTGTGACTCTGGCCATCGACCGGGCCAGACGGCGTCCGTCACGCACCCCCTCCAGGAACACGCCAACGGTGCGGGTCGCGGCGTCATCAGCCAGGAAGTCCAGGTAGTCGCTGATCTCGAGATCTGTCTGGTTGCCGACGCAGATCGAGCGCGCCGTCCCCAGCCCGATCGCCCACGATTGCATCAGGAGCGAACCACTCAATGCTCCGCTCTGGGAGACGAATGACACGCTTCCCGCGTGCCAACCCTTGTCGCCGGCCTGGCTGAACGTCAACGGCACATCGCCGAGGACGCCATTGGAGTTCACACCGCAGACGCGGATCCCCAGTCGCCGGCCGGCGGCCCTGACGTCCGCCTCGCCAGCGTCGTTCCCAACCTCGGCGAACCCGCTGGCAAAGACGATCGCCGACGCGATGCCCCGTTCGTGCAGCGCTTCGAGCGTTGGCACGACGTTGCTGGCGGGCAGCGCGACGATGGCGACATCGATCCCGAACGGCAACTCCGCGATCTGGCCGACGGTTTGCACGCCTTCGATCATTTCTCGGCGGGGATTGACCGCGTGGACGGGCAGATCGGGAGCCGATTGGCGAAGGTAGCGAAGCGCGCGGCCACCCGGTTTCACCAGGTTTGCGCTGGCGCCCACGATCGCGACCGATCGCGGCTGGAGCATCCGGCGGATGGCCTCGCGCGCGCCGGGAGCATCGTCCTCGCCGGGTGTGATCGGACCATCCACCGCCCGCAGGTCTACGGCGCACGGACCCGATGGGCTGAGGATCACCGGATTGAGGTCGAGCTCCTGCAGCTTCGGCCGGTCGGCGATCAGCTGCGCCACCTTGACGAGGATGTCGGAGAGTCGCGGGAGCGGCTCGCCCAGTAAGGCGACGACCATCCGGTCCGCCTCCGCGGGCGTGATGGGGGCCAGTCGGATCTCTCGTCGCGCGAGCGCGTCGGCGAACCGACCGCCCAATCCGAGGAGGACGACAGCGCCGAAGCTCGGGTCGTGACGCGCGCCGACGATCACTTCCGGACCCGCCTCTACCTGTTCCTGGAGCAGGAACGGCGGCGCCGACCTCGAGGCGAGATCACGCCAGGCGCCGGAGAGCTGATCCGCGGTTCGCAGGTTCGTTACGACCAGGCCGAGCCGTAGCTTGTGCCCGTCCGTCACCGCCTTGAGGACCACGACGCGGCCGGCGGCTCGTTCCAGGAACCTGATGGCCTCGTCGAGCGATGCGGTGATGACGCAAGCGGGTCGCGGGATCCCATACGGGTCGAGCGTTTCCCAGCCGACGGAGGTGGCGGCCACCCCGGAGCTAGGGCCCGGCGCCGAGCCGGATCCGAATGTGCTTCGGTTCGAGATACGCCTCCAACCCCTCGGGTCCCATCTCGCGGCCGATGCCGCTCTCTTTCCAGCCGCCGAAGGGGGATGCCAGCTCGGTGACGTCGTTGACATTGATGCCGACGCCACCGAACTCCAGCTGCTCGGCGATCAGGAGCGCCTGCCCGAGGTCCTTGCCGAAGACATAGGCGACGAGCCCGTACTCCGTGCTGTTGGCACGCCGGACGACCTCGTCGAGCGAGGCGAAGCTGGCGATTGGCGCCACGGGCCCGAAGGTCTCCTCGCGCATGGTCTTGGCCTCGTCCGGCACGTCGGCGAGGACGGTCGGTTGGTAGAAATGGCCCTTCAAGAAGCGGTCGCCGTCCGGCCGAGCGCCTCCCCACAGCAGACGCGCGCCACGGTCGACGGCATCCTCGACGTGCGCTTCGGTCCGCGCAACCTGCTTCTCGTTGATCATCGGCCCGTATTCGACGCCAGGCTCGAGCCCCGGACCCAGCTTGAGCCGTGTCGTCGCGTCGACGAAGCGCTCCTGGAACTCGTCGGCGAGCGTGCGCGCCACGTACAACCGGTTCACGGCATTGCAGATCTGGCCCATGTTGGAAAACGATCGCCGCACCGCCGCCGGGATGGTGGCATCGAGGTCGGCGTCGTCGAGGATGATCATTGGCGTGTGCCCGCCAAGCTCCAGGCTGAGGCGCTTCACGTGGGACGAGGCGAGCGCCATGATCCGCCGGCCGCTCGCGGTCGAGCCGGTGAAGGCGATCATGCGCGAGCGCGGGTCGGTGACGAGCGTCTCGCCCAGCGTCTCGACCGGACCCACGACGTAGTTGAGCACGCCGTCCGGCAAACCGGCATCCAGGAAACACTGGATGGCGGCGGCGGTCGCGAGCGGCGTTTCCGGTGCGGGCTTGACGACCACCGTACATCCCGCCGCGAGTGCGGGCGCGGCCTTCCAGCTGAAGAGATCGACCGGGAAATTCCAGGGGACGATGGCGACCACGACCCCGAGCGGCTGCCGGATCACCAGGCTTCGCATTTCCGGACGTGACGCCGGGCGCCACTCATCGGCGCGGTGCTTCGCGACCTCGGCGTAGTAGCTGAAGACGTCGGCGGTGAAGCGGAGCTCCTTGCGGCTATCCGGCAGCGGTTTGCCCTGCTCGCGGGTGAGCGCGACGGCGATCGGCTCGAGGCGCTCGCGCAGCAGGTCGGCGCCGCGTGCCAGGATGCCGGCGCGTTCGCCGACCGATGTCCGCGACCAGCCGGTGAAGGCTTGCGTCGCCGCGGCAAGCGCGCGGTCGGCGTCGCGGCCGTCTCCGTACGCGGTGTCGCCGACGACCTCGCCGGTCGCCGGATCGAGGATCTCGCGGCGGTCGCCGCTCACCGCCTCGACCCAATGACCCCCGATCAGGAAGTCGGCGCGGAGCCGTGGCAGAGTGGCCTTCGGCACGGTACTCATCGCGAGGCGATCCGGCGCCAGAGCTCGGCGTAGCCGGCGTCGTTCTGGGCCCGTGCCGACTTTTCGCGCGGAAGGTTCAGGTTCACTTCGACGTGCGGTGGCGTGCCGCGCTCGACGAGGAGGCGCGCCGTTTCGGCGATCATGGCGTCGACCACCGTCATCACCAGCATCGAGGAGACCGCGGCCACGGGATCCTCCAGCCCGTCAAGCCGCACGCAGGCGTCGCCGAGCGGCGCCCCCGTGTCGATCACGACGTCGGCGACCTCGTAGAGCTTCTTGCCCGAGGAGTGCCGCGAGGCGGTGGCTTGCGAGTGTGGGCGCGAGGTGACGCCGACCAGCGCCATGCCTTTCTCTTTCGCCATCAGCGCCATGTCGAGGACGACCGGATTGATGCCGGAATGGCTGAACAGGACCAGCGTGTCGGCCGGGTCCAGGCGATGCCCCTCCAGGATGGCCCGGCCGTATCCCTCCTGGCGGTGAAGGAATCGGTATTGCGGAACTCCCATGTCACCGTACACATGGTGGAGGAGGGTGATCGGCAGCTCGGCGATGGGATGAAACCCAACGAGGCTACCGCTGCGCGGAAACGCTTCCAGCGCGGGGAAACTGCCGTGGCCGGTCCCGAACAGGTGCACCAGCTTGCCGGCCCCGATGCTGGAGGCGCAGTGGTCGGCGGCACGACCTATCGCCGCTTGCTGCGTCTCTTGCAGTTGCTTGAATAATCCCCCCGCGACGCGGAAGTAATCGATCATGCCGCCGGCCTCCGCTCGCTCGGGTCGGGGATCGCGATCAGGGAACGCAGCGCCGCGTCCACCAGCTGGGCCTCGCCCGCATGCCGCGACTCGTCATCGAGCAGCGCCCGCCCCGGTCCGTCGACGCTGACCAGGCAGAGCGATCCGGCACGGACCCCGAGCAGCGAGGCAACGACGAAGAGGGTCGCCGTCTCCATGTCCGCGGCCAGGACGCCGACCTTGCGAAATTCGTCGTGCCGCCGCCTCACCGAATCGCTGCGTGCGTCCGACGGCGCCAGCATCTCGGTGTAGAAACCGTCGGCGGTGGCAAGGATGCCGACGGTGTGCGGGAGGCGGCTTTCGTCGAGAACGTTGGTGACCGCATTGACGGCGATCGGGTCGGCGGCCGCCGGATACCCCAGTGGCGCGTAGGTCAGCGACGTTCCATCGGCCCGAAGCGCGGCGTGCGCCACGATAAAGGTGCCCAGGGGGAGGCGGTCGGGCGCAAGGCTCATGGCCGTCCCCGCTCGCAGGACGACGCGAACCCCGATCACGGCGAGCTCTTCGAGCAGCACGGCGGCGATCGGTGCGCCCATCCCAAAGGCCGCGACCGTCACCGGGACGCCCTCGAAGGTGCCGCCTATGGTGCGGAGGCCCCGCTTGTCACTCAGTACGCGGGCCCCCTTCAGGCGCTCGCCGAACATGTCGACGCGAGCTCGATCGCCAACCAGGATGCAGCGAGGGGCGACGTCGCCCTCCATGAGGCCGAGGTACCAGGCGCCGGCCGGAGCCGGTCGCGTCTTGACGCTGATCACGATAGTTCCCTCCTGACTTGAGTGGTCACGGCCGCGGCGGACCGTCGCTGAAGAAAGCTCGAGGCGTACGCCGTCGCGCGGCCCGCAGCCTGTGGCGGCGCCTCGCCACGGATGGTCGCCGAAAGGAAAGCCGCCAAGAAGGCATCGCCAACACCGGTCGGGTCCTCGACCTCGATCGGGGTGGCCGGGATGGCGGCGTCCCCCTCAGTCCAGATCACGCGGCAACCCGCCCGGCCGTCTGTCATGACGAGCACGGCGCCGGTCTCTCGCTTCAACGCGTTCAACGCATCCTCCGCGGCGGCACCCTCCGGCACGTCGAGCGCCTCGGCCAGGAACGCGAGTTCATCCCGGTTGAAGCACAACAGCCGCGCCTCCTGGATGATGCGCCGCCGCAATGGGATCGGGTAGTGACTCGGATCGGCCTTGACGTTCCAGGCCACCGAGGTCTTTTGCCGCCGGGCATCGAGCAGCGCCTGGGTCATCCCGGCCGGGCCGGCGGTGAGCACCAGCCAGCGTGCCTGGCCGAGGCGCTCACGACCGGATGCCGGCAAGCGAAGGCTGCCCGACCCACTCGGATGATGCAGGCAGGTCGCGCTGCCGTTGCCGTCATAGAGCATGAGCGCCCGCGCCGACGACTGCCCGGCAGCGACGTCGACGCCTCCAATGTCGACCCCACCATCTCGCAAGCGGGCCAGGTAGGCACGCCCATAGCCATCATCGCCGAGCCAGCTCACCAACGCGACCCGGTGGCCGAGCTCGGCCAGCGCGAGCGCGACGCCGGGCGCGCAGCCGCCGAACCGGCCCTCGGGTTCGACCGCGCCGAGCAATTTCGAGGTCCGTCCCGGCGAGGGCGGCACGCTGACCTGCCAGGCAAAGGTGATGGCCGCGTCACCCGCGACGACCGCATCCAACTCACTCACCCGGGTCATCGCCGCGCAGCCAGCCGATGGCGACGTCGAGTTCGACGACCTCGCCGATGTAGCGCTGGATGTCCTCGAGCGATGCCTCGTGCAGGTGGGGACGGTTCGAGCTCACCGAACCCCGCGCGATGGTCGGCCGGAAGCCGTAGGCGAAAGCGTCCTGGACGCTCGCCCGGATACAGACGTTGGTCTTGACGCCGGCGATGATCACCCGTTCAACACCCTGCTCCTGCAGCAGGAGGGCCAGGTCGGTCGCGAAAAAGGCGGAAAAGCGACGCTTGTGAATCACAACCTCACCCGGCTGCTCCTCGAATCCCGGGTACGGCTCCTGGTCGCGGTCACCGAGGTAGCTGTGTTCCGGGAGCTTCGGCCGCTCGTAGTCGTGAAAACCTCGACGGTGCGCTTCCCGGGCGTGGACGACCAGGCGCCCGCCGGCTCGAGCGGCATCGAGCAGCTGGTGCAGCGGACCGAGGTTCTCCAGCGCACCGGGGTAGTGGAATGGCCCGTCGGTGTCGAAGAACGACCGGTTGACGTCCACCAATATCAGAGCGAGGCGATGGCGGGGATTGCTGGGATGTCGGGCCGCCACTAGCGCACCACCGCGGTTCGGAGCGAGGCGGCGGCGGCGCGCCCGCGTTCCCGAAGCCGAAGCTCGCGGCGCACCGCGACCAACGTCAGGCTGATCACGACCACAAGGTAGGGAAGCATCTGGACCAGCTGCGACGGAATCCCCGAGCTGCCCAGGCGGAAGCCGGCCGCCTCGAAGACCCCGAAGATGACCGCGCCGAGCGCCGTCAGCCCCGGCCTGGCGTCCCCGAAATAAAAGGCGGCCAGCGCGATGAAGCCGCGGCCGCCCGTCATCGTCTTGTTGAACAGGGTCACCACGCCCAACGAAAGCTGCGCGCCGGCCAGCCCTGCGAAGGCGCCGGCGATCACCGTCGAAAAGTCTCGCAGCCGCAGCGTCGGCACGCCGGCGGCACGGGCGGCCTCCTCGTTGGCGCCGGTCGCTCGCAGCTGGATGCCGAGCGGCGTTCGGTAGAGGAAGAGCGAGACCAGCGGCACGCTCAACCAGCTCAGGTAAGTCACCACGTCGTGGCCCGAGACGATGGGCCCAACGCCAGGGATCTGCTCGACCAGCGGGATGTGCAGCTTCGGAAGGCCGACCAGACCAGCCGGCAGCAACGTCCCCTCGATTTTGAAAACCGTCGGAAGCAAGTATCCGAAGAACCCGAGCACGAGAAGGTTGAGCCCCAGGCCGGCAACGATCTCGTTGGCGCCGAGTCGCGTGATCGACCAGGAGAACAGCAGGCCGAGGAGGGCGCCGGTCGCGGTCGCCGCCAGCAGGCCGAGGAAGGGGTTCCCGGTCTGGGCGCTGACGATCACGGCGGTAAAGGCGCCCACCAGCATCATTGGCTCCAGGCCGATGTTGACGATCCCTCCCTGCCGGTTGATGAGTCCGCCCATCGATGCCAGCAGGATCGAGGTCGTGGAGGGCGCGGCCGCCGCCAGGACGCTGAGGATCGCGTCAGGCATGGCGCAGCCACCGTTTCACGAAGGGCAGACGGCTGAGCTCGATAACGGCAAAGATCATCACGGTTCCCTGCAGGATGTTGATCAGGTCGAGCGGGATGTCACTGAAGAGCTGAATCATCGCGCCGCCGCTGCTCAGCGCACCGAAGAAAAGCGCTGCTAGCACGATGCCGATGGGATGACCCCGGCCCAACAGGGCCACGGCGATCCCGGTAAATCCGTAGCCGGGAGAGAAATGGTCGATGAAGCGGTAATTGACACCGAGGATCTGAAAGCCGCCGGCCACGCCGCCGAGGAAGCCCGAGATGGCGAAGGCGATGAGGACCGCGCCGGTGAGGTTGATGCCAACCGCCCGTGCGAACCGCGGGTTGAGGCCCGTCATGCGGAGCTCGTAGCCGATCCGCGTGCGACTGAAAAAGTAGGCATAAAGCCCGGTGACCAGGAGGGCGACGACGAAGGCGATCGAAAGCTGGCTCGGCGGCAGCAGCGAGCCGAGCCTGGCTTGCTTCGCGATCATCGGGCTCATCGAGTTGGCGATATCCGGCGCCAGGAAGTAGTAATTGACCAGCCAGCTGGTCAGCAGGATGGCGACGTAATTGAGCATGAGGGTGGTCACGACCTCATCGACCCGCCAGCGGGCTCGGAGCACGCCGGGCACGAGCGCCCAGAGCGCACCGGCGGCCGCGGCCAGCAGCACCGCGACGACGATCAGCAGCGGACCCGCCAGTCCCTTGAGCGTGAAGCCGGCCCAGGCTGCCGCGAACGCCCCGACGTAGAGCGAACCTTCGACGCCCACGTTGAAGATGCCCGATCGGAAGGCCACCGCCGTGGCCAGGCCGGTGAGAAGGATGGGCGTCGCCGCTACCAACGTGTTGGCAATCTGGGTCGTGCCGCCCAGCGATTGTTGGGCGAGCAGCCAGTAGGTCCCGATCGCGTCCCGTCCGGAGGCGAAGAGTACGACCGCGCCGACGAGCAGCGCGATCACGAAAGGCCCCGACAACTGCAGGGGGCGGAGCAGCCGAAGCGCTCGCGGCGGTGCGATCGTCTCCTGGCCGGCGACGGGGATCCCCGTCTCGGCTACGATGCCACTCATGCGGCGCCGGTCATCAGCAGGCCGAGCCGTTCGGGGGACACCTCTGCGGCCGGCAGATCGGCGACGAGGCGTCCCTCGAAGATGACCAGCAGGCGGTCGGAGAGTTCGATGAGTTCCGAAAGCTCTTCCGAAATGAGGAGCGTTCCGGCTCCGGCTTTACGGGCCTGCGCGAGCTGTTCGTGAATGAAGGCGATGCCGCGGACGTCCACGCCGCGCGTTGGATGCGCGGCGAGCAGGAGCGTGGGCGTCTTGTGAATCTCGCGACCCAGGACGAGGCGCTGCAGGTTCCCGCCGGAGAGGGCTCGGGCGGGACTTTGTGGTCCGGCGCCCCGTACGTCGAAGCGCGTCAGCACCGATCGAGCGAAGGCGGCGATCGCGGAGATGCGAAGGCGGCCGCCGCCAGCGAGCCCGGGATCGTGGCGTTCCAGCGGGAGGACGTTCTCCGCCAGGGTGGCGTTAAGGCATGCGCCTTCTCCGTCGCGGTCTTCCGAGATGAAGGCGACGCCGCGCTTGCGACGGTCCCACACGGAGGCGCGCTGGAGCGGCCGGCCCCGGAGGCGGATCGTTCCCGCGACGGGCTGACGGACGCCAAGCAAGGCCTCGACGAGTTCGCGCTGCCCGCTGCCCTCGATGCCGGCGACCCCGACGATCTCTCCGGCATAGACAGTGAAGGTGGCCTCGCGCAGGCTGAGGGTACCGAGGTCGTCGCAGACGCTCAGCCCCTCAACCTCGATGACGGCCTCCCCCCGGTCCGCAGCCTGCTGCAATTCAGGGCGTTCGAAGTGCTCGCCCACGATGAGAGAGGCCAGCGCCTGCGGAGCACTCCCTTTCGTCGGCACGGTCGTGATGACGCGCCCCCGGCGCATCACCGTGACCCGATCGGCCAGAGCGAACACCTCACGAAGCTTGTGCGTGATGAAAATGATGGTGCGACCCTGGCCGGCGAGGCGCCGCAGAACTCGGAAAAGGTCGTCCGCCTCCTGGGGCGTGAGGACGCTGGTGGGCTCGTCGAAGATCAAGATGTCGGCCTTGCGGTACAGGAGCCGCATGATTTCGAGGCGCTGGCGAGCCCCGACGCTCAGGTGAACTACCGGCCGGTCCCATTCCATCGTCGTGCCGAGCTCGGTTGCCAGCGCCCGCGCGCGGGAGAGCGCCGCTGACCGGTCGAAGAACATCCCCCGGTGCGGTAGGTCCCCCAGCGTCAGGTTCTCGAGCGCCGTGAGCGGCTCGACCAGCTGGAATCGCTGGTGCACCATGCCGATCCGGCTGGCGATCGCCTTGGCGGGCGTCGCGACGTCCACCAGCTTGCCGTCCAGTTCGATGCTGCCGGCATCGGGCTCTACGAGGCCGTAGATAGCCCGAACGAGCGTGGTCTTGCCCGCGCCGTTTTCGCCGACGATGGCGTGGATTCCACCTCGCGCGATGTCCAGGTCGATGCCGTCGTTCGCCAGGACCGACCCGTACGACTTGGTCAGCCCACGGATACGAATGCGCGGCACCGTCGCGGAGGCGGCGGATGCCCCGGCGATCGGGGCATCCGCTGGGCGAGGGGCTTGGGTCACGAAGTGAACCAGGGCGGGTTGCCCTGCGTGATCGTGTTCCACACCTTGATCTGGCCGTCGATGATCTTCTGCTGGTCCGCGTTAACGCGGTCGAGGTACTTGCTCGGGATGATGCTCTTCGTGAACTTCATCGGGCTGAGGCCGACCGCGCCTTCTTTCAGACCGAGGTTGACCGTGTCTCCGCCTTTCAGTTTGCCGCAGACGAGCCGGTTGATGGAGTCATAGACGGCAAAGTCCGTCCGCTTGATCATGCTGGTCAGCACATGGCCGGGCGCAATGGCGTCCTGGTCCGAATCGACGCCGATCGCGTACTTGTTGGCCGACTGTGCCGCTTGAATGACCCCGGTCCCGGTACCGCCGGCGACCTGGTAGACGACGTTGGCGCCCTGCTGGAACATGGCGTCGGCGAGTTGCTTCCCCTTCGCGGGATCCCCGAACGCGTTCGAATAGTTCACCAGGACTTTCAGGTTCGGATCAATCGCGTGGGCGCCCTGCACGTAGCCGACGAGGAACTTGTCGATGCCGACGGCCTTGATCCCACCGATGACCCCGATCGTCTTGCTCGGTGTGATCCCCGGAATGCTCGAATCCTGGGTAACCTGGGCAGCCAGCTCGCCGGCGAGGTAGGAGCCATCCTGCTCATTGAACAGATATCCCGTATCGTTGGGCGCCACCGAGGTGAAGTTCGGCGTCATCCACTGGGTATTGGGGAATTGCGGCGCAACCGACTTGACGGCGTCATAGGTACTGAACTCGAGGTCGATCACCAGGTCGAAGTTCGCCTGGCCCGCCTGCTGGACGATCGCCTGGCCTTGCGACACGATGTCGGCCGACTGGATCACGCGCCCGATGATCGGAAAGTCGTTCTTCGCCCGCTGGAAACCGGAATAGGCGAGGTCGTTATACGACTGATCACCGAGCCCGCCCTGGGCGATGATCAGCGCCACCTTGTAGCTCTTCCCGCTCTGCGGTGTGCAGAGGGGCTTGAAGCTGGGCCCTGCCCCGGCCGTATTGGCGCTGACGGACGAAGCGGTGCCACCCGTCGATGAACCACCGCAACTCGCAAGGACCAATGCCACCACTGGTAAAATCGCCGACCACTGAAATCGATGGGTTCGCGTCATCGTCTGGCTACCTCCTCCTCCCGCGCATGAGTGACCAGTCCCCCCAGACCAGCAGCTGCGGGATGCCGTTCCAGGTACGCGATGAACGTGTACCGGTCGCCGAGCAATACCGAACGCACCACCTCCATCACGCGATCACCGTCGTAGCGGGTAAGTCGCAACACATCCATCACGGGGGTCCCGGCTTTCACGCCCAGGAACCTGGCCTCGGCTCGGTCCGCGGCTCGGGCTCGCAGATACTCTTCGGCCCACTGGATGCGGACGCCGGCGCCTTCCAGCTGGCGGTAAAGCGAGAGAGACGGGTCGGCACGAAGCGACTCTTCGGTAAAGCCGGCACGCTCGACGATGTCTTGGGGGAGATACGCGATGTGAATGCCGATGGGAATCTCGTTGGCACAACGCACCCGGGTGATACGCACAAGTTGCGTGCCCGTCGGAAAGAAGTGCGCATCGCGATCTCGCGCTCGATTTACAACCCGGTAGTCGGCAAGCCGGCTGGTTGGTCGCATGCCTCGAGCTCGGACCTGCTCGGAGAAACCGGTCAGCTGCGGTAGTGACAGTTCCATCGTGGGAATGGCGAGGAAGGTGCCGCGTCCCTGGTGACGTTCCACGATGTGGCGGCGCTCGAGCTGCCCGACCGCCTGTCGCACCGTCGCACGGCTGACCCCGAACAGGGTCTGGAGTTCCTGCTCGGCCGGCAGCGCATCGCCGGGCGCGAGCCCGCGCTCTTTGATCAG
>Ga0099827_10001095_pt1 | contig 13524 bp, 10 predicted proteins | sample CZO8metaG_FD_79339 | JGI IMG/M metagenome (GOLD analysis project Ga0099827, IMG submission 79339) | Vadose zone soil microbial communities from the Eel River Critical Zone Observatory, Northern California, USA - CZOApr15con1.8 metaG | ecosystem: Environmental > Terrestrial > Soil > Vadose zone ...
CCAGATCTCGCGCCGTCCCGCGAGACCGAGTGCGAGCGTTTCCCCGACGCGGTTGGCCAGCGCGGCCCAGTTCGCGTACGTCGCCGCCACGGCGAGCAGCGTCAGCAGGACGGCGGCCAGCCACGCCCAGCCGGACCGCGTGATACGGCGGCGAGCCAGCCACATCAGGCACGCCAGGCCGGCCACCATGCCCGTCATGCCAGATCGCGACAGCGCCACCATCGTTGTCGCGAGCATGAGGCAGGCCGACGCCGCAAGCCAGAGCGCCGTCGCGTCGAACGTCGATTCCAGATCGAAGAGTCCACCGTCGCGGTGACGCGACTGGTAGCGCGCCACGCCGTATCCAATCGTCATCGGTACGGCCATGATGAGCCACGTGGCCAGGCTGTTCCGGCTCACGTACGGACCGAACGGCGTCGAATGGCTGTCGAGCGGCTGCCAGTACCAATACAGCAGCCGCGGAGCGGTGGCGTGCTGCATGAGCGTGAGCGCGGACAGGGCCAGCCCCATCCACGCGACGCCGCGCGCCGTTTCGCGCAGGCCGTGCCGGTTCGCGATGGCGCGCGCCGACCAGAAGATGAGCAGAAATGACGCGCCAAGGACGAGGGCTCCGGCCGTGGCTGCCGGGTCGACCGAAAGAGCACGCGCGGGGCCGGTCATCGCATCGGGCGGCGCGTCGAGATACAGCGCGCGATCGATGCCGGCCGATCCGGGCGACAGCGCGAGCCGCACGCGCGCGGGCAGCGGCACCACCGTGAACGCTGCCAGCAGGAGACAGGCGATGAGGGCGCCGTCGAGCAGCCGGTTCGGCGCCGTGAGAATCGGCGGGCGTTCACGCGCGGCGACCAGGATGGCGCCGCCGACCAGCGGCACCGTGGTCCACGTGTACGCGCCAGCGAATGCGAACAGGGTCCACGCGGCGAGCAGCACCAGCGCGGTCGAGCCGCTCGCGACGCTAGACGGCCGCTTCTGCGTAGTAGTTCTTGTACTGGTGCCCGTAGTACCGCGAATAGTAGTACTTGTTGCGCGCGAAATCGACCCGGTTGAGCACGACGGCGCAGTAGCGCGGCCGGGCCGACATGATGGTTTCCAGCGCGCGCTCGGCAAGCCGGCGCCGCGTCATCTCGGCGCCGACCACGAACGTCACCCCGGTGACCATCGGCGCCAGGATGACGGCGTCGGTGACCGCGAGCACGGGCGGCGTGTCGATGATGATCCAATCGAACGGCCCGTGGGTGAGGTTGGTGAGCAATGTCTGCATGCGCTCCGACGAGAGCAGCTCCGACGGGTTCGGCGGCATCTTCCCCGCCGTGATGGCGAGAAGGTTCGGGTCGACCGTGCGCTGGATGACGTCGCGCACACGGGCCTGGCCAATCAGCACTTGTGACAGGCCGCGATCGTTGGTGAGCCGCAGCGGCCGGTGCAGGCCCGGCCGCCGCATGTCGCCGTCGATGAGCAGCACGCGCGCGCCGCCGTACGCCAGCGCCATCGCAATATTCGCCGCCGTCGTCGTCTTCCCTTCGAGAGGCTGCGCGCTCGTGACGATGAGGATCTTGGTCCCCGCCATCGGGTACTTCGAGATGAGCGACGTGCGCAGCGCGCGGAACGCCTCGCCGAAGTCATGCGTGACGTGCGACGAGGTCAGCAGCGGATGCTTGTCGCCGCGCACGGACGGCACGAGGCCGAGGAACGGCAGCTTCAGCCGGCGGGTCACGTCTTCCGGCGTCTTGATCGTGTCGTTCATGTAGTCGAGGCCGAAGGCGACGCCCACCGCCAGCACCAGGCCGATGAGGGAGGACATGATCCACGTGCGGCGCCCGCTGGCCGCCAGCGGCGACTTGGGGATTTCCGCCTTGTCGACCACGCGCACGTTGTTCTGCCGGCTGTTGCTCGACACGCGCAGCTCTTTTTCGCGCTGGAGCAGCGACTCGTACACGCTGCGATTGCTCTTCGCCTCGCGCTCCATCACGTTGTAGCCGACGCTCTTCCGGCTCAGATCCTGCGCGTCCGCCTTGGCGGCTTCGAGGTTCTGCGACAGCGTGCGCTCTTCGAGGACGGCCGTCTCGAAGTCGTTCTTGACGCTCTGGAGCGCCCGCGACGTTTCGAGCTCGAGCTGCCGCTGGGCGTCCTGGATGGCGCTCGCGTTGGCCTGCACCAACGGGTGCTTCGACTGGTAGCGTTCCTCGAGCCGGCTTTTCTCTCGGAGGAGATCGCTGAGCTTGGTCTTGAGCGTCTGCACCTGAGGGTTCTGCGCGACGATGGGAATCGCATCAGGCGTCGTCGTCCCCGACACCGACTTGACCTGGCTGTAGAGCGCCTCTTTCTGGGCCTTCCCGGTCCGCGCGCGAATGAGCGCGTCGTTCAGCGCGGTCAGCCGCTGCGTGACGATGTTCTGTTTGTCGTCGAGCGACATCGCGTTCTGCTTGTCGCGATAGGTCGCCAGCGCCTGCTCGCTTTCCTGCACTTTCTGCTGCTGCTTGTCGAGCTCCTTGGCCAGCCATTCGAGCATGTTCTGCGACGACTCGAGCTTGATGGCCAGATTCTGCTCGACGTACTCGTCGATGAGCGTGTTGGCCGCGAGCGATGCGAACTTGGGGTCGGACGACACGAACGTGACGTCGACCAGGCGGCTCGCGCGGATCGGCTCGACGGTCACCCGCCCCAGGAAGGCGCTGACGAGCGCCGATTCATCCGGCGACTCGCCGGCCTTCGGCGGTTCCTGCGGCACCGGCGCAGCCGGCCGGATCAGGCCGACAACGCGCGCTTCGAGGTCGCGGAACATGGACAGCGGCGTGGGCGGCGGCGCCGCGGTGCCGTTGAATTCGGGGATGGTTTCGAGCTTCAGCCGCCTGACGACGCGGCGCGCCAGGTCGCGCCCCTTGAGGATCCGATACTGCGTGTTGTAGTACGGCTCGGGATCCTCGTAATACGTGTTCTCGGCGGAGTTCATGCCGGGTACGGCCGTGGATCGTTCGTCCTCGATTTGGAGCTGCGCGCGCGCCTGGAACACTTTCTCGTTCGAGTAACCCTGGATCGTCAGTACCGCGGAGGTCAGGATGAAGACGCTGAGCGCGATCCGGCGGTAGCGGTAAAGAATCGCAAACCGATCGAGCAGATGAACGTCGGTCTCGGGCGAGAAGCTGGTTCCCTGCGCGGCGCCGCCCGATGCCGCCGGCACCGAGGAGGACGAGGCAGGCCGCGTCGCGGCGCGCGGGGAGTCAGACATCGCGTCGCACTATCTGAGCGGGCTGATGGGGGTGCCAGAGATTGACGTCGCCAACACGCCCGCCGCTGCCGCTTCCAGGGCGATCGCGACCGCCGATGCCCTCGTGTTGCCGAGGACGCCGGCAAACGGCGGAATGCGGAATGGCAGTTTGACGACGGCTGACATGACCTCGCCGGTGTTCACGTTGATCAACTGGCTCGCGGCCAGCACCGTCGACTCGTCGGCCGCCATGATCTCGACAATGTAGCTGCCGGGTTCGATCGAGCGGAACGTAAACAGGCCCGACCGGTCGGTGACCTGCGTTCCGACGATACGGCCGAGTCGCGCGTCGCGCAGCCGCACGACGCCGTTCGGCAAGGCGTGGTTGGCCGAGTCGAGCGCGTTGCCCTGGATCGTGGTCAAGGCGTTCGCCCGCGCACCCGGCTGCAGCTTCGGCGCGGCCTTGAGATCGCCTGCGGCCGCTCGCGGAGAAGTGGCGGTGGTCGGCGGCGCCGCTTGCCGGGCCGCGACCTGCAGAGATCCGCCCGCTACGAACGCCGCGACGATTACGAAATTAGTGGGGGTCATACAGCCTTGATATTTGGCTCGTAAGATGAACACGGAAATCTAGCATGTTTAAAAGACTCTAGCTGACAATAAATGCCATTAAGGTCTTATGTCGATAATAGCACAGCGAAGCTTAGCTCACTAAGCAACTTATCGGCCCGAACCCGCCAGTCAAAAGCACACGCGACCTATAATCCTGCTATCTGATTGTTTAATGGGTATTTACCGTCAAATCCTAGCATGAACCGACTCATTCAGACGGGACTCCCGCTCGCCGCATTAGCTGCGGCTTTCTGGCCTGCCTCTCCGGCGGCGGTTGAACGCTTTTATGCGTCGCGCGCGTACGTCTCGGTACAGTCGGCGCTGACATCCGGGTCGAACCGAATTCCATTCGCGGTGCTCGACGTCTTGATCGTGACTGCCGGCCTCTCGTGGGTCGTGCTCGCCGTCCGCGATCTCGCGCGAGCCCCGGCGCGCTGGCGTGGCGGCGCCCGAATCATCGGACGCTCGATCGCGTGGTCGGCAGCACTTTACCTCGCATTCCTCGCCGTGTGGGGGCTCAATTATCGACGGCTGCGGCTGGCGGAGAAACTGCCGTTCGAGCCGGCGGCTGTGACGGCGGACTCGGCGCGCGCCGCGGGCGCACGGTCGGTCGAGCGCCTGAACACGCTGTACGATCGCGGGCACGCCGACGGCTGGCCGCCCGCCGACCGAGTGGACCCGGCGCTCGCCGCGGCGTTCGCCCGCGCGCTGGACGAGATCGGTTTCCCGCGATCGACAGTCGTGGCGCGGCCGAAGCGCACGATGCTCGATTGGTACTTCCGGCGGGCCGGCGTGGGTGGCATGACCGATCCGTTCCTGCTGGAAACGCTCGTCGCGAGCAACGTGTTGCCGTTCGAGCGGCCGTTTGTGATCGCTCACGAGTGGAGCCATCTCGCCGGCATCGCGAACGAAGGCGACGCGAACTTCGTCGGCTGGCTCGCCTGCCAGCGCGGGCCGGCGGCCGCTCAGTACAGCGGGTGGATGTTTCTCTACGGCGAGCTGACGCGCGCCGTGAGCGCGCGCGACCGCACGGCGATGGTCGAGGCGCTCGATGCTGGACCGCGCGCGGATCTGCGCGCGGCCCGCGACCGCTACGCGCGCGACGTCAGCCCGCGCGTCGCCTCGGCGGGGTGGCGGGCCTACGACTCGTACTTGAAAGCGAACCGCGTGGAGGCAGGAACGGCCAGCTACGCCGAGGTCGTGCGCCTTGTGCTGGGCGTGCGGCTGGCCGATGGTCCGCTTGTTCGGCCCTAGCGAAAAAGGGGTACGGCCCCTTTTCCAGGAAAAGGAGTAGGGCCCTTTTTCAGACAGCGTTTCAGGCGAGCGGCGTCGCCGCGCGCGGCGGGGCGTCGCGCGCATCACCCGCATAGTAGACCTTCTCGAGGAACAACCCGGAGGGCGGCGCGGTCAGGCGTGCCGGCGTCGCCGACGCGTCCGACAGAAACGCCGAGACCTCTGTCGCCTCGAGGCCCCCGCGCCCGATCTCGACGAGCACGCCGACCATCCGGCGCACCATCTTCCACAGGAAGTGCGACCCCTCGACGATCACGAGCACGAGATCGCCCTCGTCCACGATCTCCAACCGGTCGACCAGCACGAGGGTCGACGGCGGCGTCTCGTCGGGATCGTCGCGGGCGTCAGTGGCCGCGAAGGATTGGAAATCGCGCATGCCTGGGAACGCGCGCGCCGCCTCGCGCATGCGCGCGGCGTCGATCGACTCCTTCACCCACCAGACGAAGGGTTTGGCAAACGCGGTCCGCCGCCGCGCAACCTGATAGAGGTACCGGCGCGCGACCGCGTCGTGACGCGCGTGGAAACGATGGGGAACCTTTGCGGCTGCGAGGATGTTGATGTCGGAGGGCAGCGCCTCGTTCAGCCGCCGCCGCAGCGTATCCGCCGGCAGGGTCCCTGCCACGTCGAGATGCGCCACCTGACCAAGCGCGTGCACGCCGGCGTCCGTGCGACCCGATCCGTACAACTCGAAATCCTTGCGGCCCGTCACCTCCCGCACCGCGCGATCGATTTCGCCCTGGATCGTCCTCGCGTTTCTTTGGATCTGCCAGCCGCTGTAGCGCGTGCCGGCGTACTCGATGGTCAGCTTGAAGCGCGGCACGCGCCAGTTTAATCCGCGCGCAGTGCGCGCATCGGATCCATCAACGCCGCGCGACGCGCCGGCGCGAGACACGCGAGCGCCGCGACCGAGCTCAGCAGGGCGATGACGGCTGCGTAGGTCAGCGGATCGCCCGGCCCGACGGCAAAAAGCAGTTGCGTCACCACGCGCGTCATCAGCAGCGCGCCCAGAAGGCCGAGCCCGAGGCCGGTGGTGACCGGCGTCAGTCCCAGCCACACGATCCGTCGCACCACCGCCGCGCGCGAAGCGCCGAGCGCCATCCGCACGCTGATTTCCCTCGTCCGCTGGTGGACGGCAAACGACACGACGCCGGCGATGCCCGCGGCGGTAATCACCAGCGCGACGACCGCGAAGAGGGAGACCAGCATGGCGGTCAGCCGGGGCGGCGCGAGGGAGTGACGGCGGATCGCCTCGAGCGTGCGGATGCGGCTGATCGGCTGGCGGGGATCGATTGCGCGCACGACCGACGGGATGCGCCGCGCGAAGGGCGTCGGGTCGCCGGCGGTGCGGACCAGGAGCGTGGCGTTCAGGGGGGCGGTCTGCGCGAAGGCGAGGTACAGCTCATCGGTCGGTCCGGCGTCGAGCCCGTAATCATGCGTGTCGTTCACCACGCCGACGATCGTGACCCAGGTCGCCCCCTCGTCGAGCGACACGCGCCGGCCGATCGGATCGGCGCCGGGGAAATGATGGCGCGCCATCGACAGGTTCACGATCGCGACCGGCGGCGCTTCGACCGTGTCGGCGTCGGTGAACGTGCGTCCGCTCAGGAGCGTCATGCCGATCGTCTTGAAGTACGCCGGCGAGGCGAACTGGAAGTCCACCTGCGGCGGCGCGTACCGGTCGGGCGCCGCGAGCCCCTCCATGATGAAGCCGGTCCGACATGCGCGCGCCTGATCGAGGGGCACGCTGATGCTCAGCGCGGCGGTCTGCACACCGGGCTCCGCGGCGGCCTTCTCGAGCACCGATCGGTAGAACTCGCGGCGCATCGCGGCGGTGGTGTATTTCACGAAATCGAGGTCGAGCCGCGCCGTCAGCACGCGATCGGTCAGGAACCCGGCGTCGACCTGCTGCAGCTTCACGAAGCTGCGCACGAGCAGGCCGGCGCCGACGAGCAGCACGAACGCGATGGCGACCTGCGCCGTGATGAGCGCGCGCCCCGGTGTCAGACACCGTGTCATGACTACCCGGTGTCTGACACCTGTGAATGCCGGCAGGATCCCGAACAGCAAGCCGGTGAGGAGCGACGCACCGAACGCGAAGGCGAGGACCGGGCCGTCGATCGCGATTTCCTCGGCGCGCGGCGTGAAGCGCGCCGTGAACGCAACCAGGAGATCGCGCAGCAGCCAGCCGACGAGCAGGCCGAGCGCGCCGCCTGCGAGCGCCAGCAGCGCGCTCTCGGTGAGCATCTGCCGGGCGATGCGGCGGCGTCCGGCGCCGAGCGCGATGCGGACGGCGAGCTCGCGCTCGCGCCCCAGGACGCGCGCGAGCGTCAGGTTCGCGACGTTGGCGGCGACCAGCAGCAGGACGAAGGTGGTCGTTGCCAGCAGCACCAGCAGTGTCGGCCGCGCCTCGCGCGTCAGCTCGTCGTGCGCCGACAGCGCCGCGATTCGGAATCCGGTGTGTGCGACGTCGTACTCTTCCGGGTACTGAGCGCTCAAGCGCGCGCTCACCACGTCGAGATCGCGCTGCGCGCCTTCGAGCGTCGCGCCCGCTCGCACGCGGCCGATCGCGCTCAGCATTCGCGTGGCGCGCGTGTCGATCGCGTGCGCGCTCGATCGGAACGGGCACGCCGACGGCGGCATGTACACGTCGTTCACGTCGGGAAACTGCGGCATCGGCGGCAACACGCCGACCACGGTGTGGACGCGGTCGTTCATCTCGAACGTGCGCCCGACGATGTTTCTGTCGCCGCCGAGCGCGGTCTGCCAGTACCCGTAGCTCAGGATCAGCACCGCAGGCGCGTTCTTCCCGTCGTCGCCGGCGAGGAACGTCCGGCCGAGCAACGGCGTCACGCCGAGCACGTCGAAAAACTCGGGCGAAACGACGCCGGTCTGCACGCGCGAAGCCTCGCCGTGCCCCAGCAGGTTGAACGACATCTGGTGATACTCGACGATCGCGTCGAGCGCCGGGGTCTGCGCGCGGTAATCCGTCAGCTCCTTCACCGAAAGGCCGGCGCGTTCGACGCCGATCTTCGGCGCCTGCTGCCGCAGCTCGACGAGTCGATCGCCGTTCGTGTAAGGCAAAGGCCGCAGCAGGACGGCACGCACGACGCTGAAGATCGCGGTGTTTGCGCCGATGCCGAGCGCCAGCGTCAGGAGCACAAGGGCGGTGTAGGCGGGGTATTTGCGCAGGGTGCGGAGCGCGTCGCGCAGGTCCTGCGACACGGTGTCGATGGCGCGCATGCCCCACGACTCGCGGCAGTCGTCCTTTACCTGCGCGAGGCTGCCAAAGCGCTGGCGCGCGACGTCGCGGGCGCGCGACGGGGGCATCCCGCCGGCGACCAGCGCGTCGGTCTCGAGCTCGAGGTGATGGCGGAGCTCCGCCTCCATGGCGCGTTCGAACGCGGCGCTGCGGAACGATCCGCGCAGGCGGCGAGGCCACGACCGCGTGGGGACACTAGGCATGCTGCAACACGCGCGCGACGGCGGCGGCGATCCGCTCCCAGCTTGCCGTTTCCTCCGCCAGTTGTTTGCGGCCGGCCTTGGTCAGCCGGTAGAACTTCGCGCGCCGATTGTTGTCGGAGTCGCCCCACGATGACTCGATCCAGCCGTGCTGCTCGAGGCGGTACAGCGCGGGATAAAGCGATCCCTGGTTCACCTGCAGCACGTCCTGCGACACCTGCTGGAGCCGTTGTGAGATGCCCCAGCCGTGCATGTCCTCGGAGGCGAGAGTGCGGAGGATCAGAAGGTCGAGCGTGCCCTGCAGCAGATCGCTTTTTGCCTGTTTCATCGCGCCGGTGCTCCTGTAGACAATCGACAGCGTGCAGAGGTTCCACCCGCTTCCGGCGTCAACGCTCGGAAGGGATGCTTCGCTTATAATCGCGTTCGAATGTCCGACGTCTCGCCGGCGCCACGCCTGGTCGTGACCGACGCGCTGGGCCGCCGCATCGTGAACATCGACAAGCCCCAGTTCACGATAGGCCGCCGCAGCGAGACCGATTTACGCCTGCCGGGCGCCGATATCTCGCGCGTGCACGCCGAGATCTCGGTCGAGAACGGCACGTGCATTATCCGCGACAAGCAGTCGCGCTTCGGGACCTTTGTCAACGGCGAGCGCATCACGGAACAGGTGCTCGCGCACGGCGATCAGGTGCGCCTCGGGCAGGCCGGCGACACCGAGATCGTATTCTTCGTCGACGACGAGGCGCCGTCGGTGGAGAAGAGCGCGGTGTCGGCCGCGACCGAACTGCGGCAGATGGCCGCGCTCCTCGAAGGGCTCCGCGCGCTCGGGTCCGGCCGCGTGCTGGACGAGGTCCTGGCGATGGTGCTCGACTCGGCCATCGAGGTCACCGGCGCCGAGCGCGGCTTCATCATGCTCGCGAACCGCGACAAGACGCTCGAGTTCAAGCTGGCGCGCGCGCGCGGCAAGGTGACCCTGTCGGGCAAGACCTTCGAGACCAGCCGGAAGATTCCCGAGACGGTGTTCGCCACCGGACAGCAGACCATCGTCGAAGACCTGCTCGACGGCGACCTCGCGCAGATCCACACCGGCACCGTCGCGCTCGGGATCCGCCAGGTGCTGTGCACGCCGCTGCGGCTGGTCCGCTACGTCGAGCGCGCGGAACAGAAGGGCGCCGACGAGATCATCGGCGTGCTCTACCTGGACAGCCGCGAGCGCGGCGCGCTGCGATCGCTGTCGGCGCAGTCGGCGCTCGACACGCTGTCGGCCGAGGCAGCGCTCGCAATCGAGAACGCGCGCCTGTACCGCGAGGCGCTCGACAAGGCGAAGTTCGAGCAGGAGCTCAAGGTCGCGGCGGCGATTCAGCAGTCGCTGCTGCCGGTGGCCAACCGGGAAGGGCCCTTTTTCTCCACGGCCGCCGCGTCGATTGCCTGCCGCGCGGTCGGCGGCGACTTCTTCGACTACGTCGATCTCCCCACGAGCCAGTTCGCCTTCATCGTCGGCGACGTCGCCGGCAAGGGATCGCCGGCGGCGCTGCTGGCCGCGGCCGTTCTCGGGATGTTCAGCGCGGAAGCCACGTATCAGGCGAACCCGGCGCCGCTGATCACGCGGCTCAACAACGGACTGTTCCGCCGCGCGATCGAATCGCGGTTCCTGACCGCCTTCTACGGGATGCTCGGGCCGGACGGGTCGTTCACCTACTGCAACGCCGGCCACAATCCGCCGCTGCTGGTGGGCGCGTCGGGCATCCGGCGGCTGGAAAGAGGCGGCGTCGTCCTCGGTCTGTTCGAGCAGGCGACCTTCGAGGAAGAGACGGTCACGCTGCAGCCCGGCGACCTGATCATCGCCTTCAGCGACGGCGTGACCGAGGCGATGAATCCGCAGAGCGAGGAGTTCACCGACGACCGGCTGCTCGCCTGCGCGACGGCGCACCGCGGCCAGACACCGCAGCAGGTGCTCGACGCGCTGATCGCCGACGTGCACGCGTTCTGTGCCGGTGCGACGCAGAGCGACGACGTGACGGTCGTGATGGTCCGCTATAACGGCTGACCCGGCGGCGCGGTGGAACGACGACGGTTAACCGCAGAGCGCGCGGAGCACGCAGAGCCAAGAAACAAAGCGTCTGCGATCTCTGCGGTTACACGTGGACTCGAACGACGACGTTTAACCGCAGAGCGCGTGGAGCCCGCAGAGCCAAAAAACAAACCCTCCGCGCTCTCTGCGATCTCTGCGGTTACGCGTGGACTGGACGATTAGCCCAGGGAGGGCCGTGGAAGATCCGGTCTGGACGTTTGCGAGACGCGAGGAGCGCCTCTCGCTGCGACGCCAGGAAACGGAAGAGGGCTTCCTGCTGGTGGTGACGGAGAACGGCACGCCGCGATCCTACTTTTTCAGCGATGTTGCGCGGCTCACGACGTTTCAGGCCGACATGGAGGCGTTCCTGGTCCAGAGCGGCTGGACGTTCGAAACCTTTTCACCGGACCGGCGCAGCGGCCGCGATCGCCGTCACTTTCCGCGACTCAGCGACCGGCGGCGGTGGTGGACCGACGGAAAGCCTCGTAAGCGATAGCCTGACAACGGGGGCAGCGGGGGTTTACGGCCTCAGCGGAACCTCGTCAGCACCGCCCGCTCGACGAGGCAGGTCTCTGTCCGGGTCCGTCCGACGAGCTCGATCGTGATGTCCTCGGTCGGGGCGAAGGCGGCAAAGTCGAAGATGAACTTTCCGCCGCCGCCCTCGAGCGACTGCGTGGCCGGTTTCACGACGCGACTGCCACGTTTGATCGACACCGCAGTGATGGGGTTCTTGGAGCCCGACGCGAGCGTCACACCGATCGTGATCCGGGTCCGTTGCGCGTCGGCAAAACTCGGCGTCGGCGCATCCTGACGCTTCCGGACCGCCTGCCAGACTTCGTAGGCCACCTGCTTGTATGGCGTGAAAAGCGCGAGCGTGAAGTCGTCGTTCCTGCAGAGATCGGCATCGTAGAACACGCAGAGCGGCCGAGCGCCGCCCTGCTTCCCACACTCGACGGCGTTCCAGCAGCTGTCGCGGTTGATCGGCTGGATGCCCTTGTCCCACACGGGAGTGATCGGCGCGGTTGGAAGCTGCGCCTTGATCTGGGCGCGCGCGGTCATCGCACCGCCGGTCAAGGCGATGGACACGATCAGGGCGAACGCGAATCGCATCCGTGCAGTATAAGGTCGTCGTATTGATGCTGGCGCGCCAGAGCGAAACCCGCCACGGCGAAATCTGCGCGGGTCCTGCGATTGCCACCGCGGCGGCGGGAGGAGGCCGGGGCAGTGGGGCGGTCGCGCGGCGGTGTGAGAAGAGATGTGTCTTGCGGTCGGTGAGAATGATAACTGAACCACGATTTATATATGAAATCCGACGTCGGGTGGCAGGATGTACCGGCCACGGTATGTCTCCGGCCACGCGTGTTTCTGGTGTCTCTTTGTGTCTCTTGACTTGTGTCTCTTGACAACTTCTTTAGAGAGTTGATAATCAGCTGAGGTCCCTGATGAGCTGCTCGCCTCAGCGTCGAACGTGGCTTCCTGCAACACTGATCGGTCTTCTGACCGGTGCGGCGTTGACGATCGGTTGCGCCGGCGACTCAATGCCGGCGCCGGCCGCACCTGCGAGAACCCCTTCCCCAAGCGTCAGCATCGTGTCGCTGTCGGTGACGGCTGAAGCCGTCAGATCGGGCGGATACGTGTACGGAGTGGTCGCCAGGCTGCGCGAAACCGCCGGAGCCCCGGCCACGATCTTCTCCATCGACCTGACCTTCATGCGCGAATCGTCCGTGGTCGCGTCGCTGCACAGCGATCATCCGATTTCGGACGCAGCGAACCTGTGTCCCGCCAATGCGACTGTCGACTCGCGCGAGTTGCAGGTGCGGGACGAGGATTCTTCGCACCCGCGTGCGACCAGCGTGATCGCGAAAGTCACATTCACCGACGGCGCGTCGCTGACGAGCAGCACGACGGCGTCGGCGGACGTGCCGGCGCCCACTGTGCCGCCTCCAACGCCGGCCTTCACGCTGAGCGGCGTCGTGAGCGACGAAAGCGGAGGACATGCGATCGCGGGAGCGACCGTCCAGATTGTCGACGGCGCGAATGCAGGCAGGCGGTCGTCCACCGACGGGACTGGCGCCTACTCGATCCCGGGTGTTGAAGCGGGCGGTGTGTCATTGCACGCAGAGGCCAGCGGGTACGAGGCGACCGATCAGCGCGTGATGGTTTCGCAGGACACGCGGCTCGACCTGCGGCTGCGAACCATTCGGACCGCTCCGCCGCCTTCCAGTCCATGCAGCTACACGATCAGCCCGGGCTCGCTGGCCACTGAATGGATGGGGGGAAGTTTCGCGGTCACCATCACCAGAACGTCGGGCAGCTGTTCGTGGCAGGCCGCATCGAACGCGAGCTGGATCTCGCTGACCGGCAGCGCGTCTGGAACCGACAGCGCCACGCTCCGTTATCTCGTGACGGCCAATGGCGGCGTCGTCGGGACCGTCACGCGCCTCGGCGGCATTACGATTACGTGGTCTGGCGGCAGCGCGCAACTGTCAGTGAGACAGGGAGGCGCGAATCCGGAGTTCTGCACGTTCACGGTTGGAATCAACGGCCAGAATCGAGTCACGGTTCCGAGCGCCGGCGGCCGGCTCACCGCAACCGTGACGTGGGTCAACACCGGAATCCCACCCTCGGTTTGTACGGGAACTGGGTTCGCCGACGGTGTGTTCATCACGCTGGTCCCTCCGAACAGCACTCCCCTTTTTGGAGCGGGCGGCGGCACGCTCACGTTTTCAGTGTCGCCCAATCCGTCGCCGGGCTCAGCACGCGCCGGAACGGTCTGGGTCAGAACGTCGACTGGGCAGCAGATCACGCTCACCGTTTCGCAGCAGTAGGCACCTAATCGTCCAGTCCACGTTTAACCGCAGACGTTTAACCGCAGAGATCGCGGAGA
>Ga0099827_10001098_pt1 | contig 13516 bp, 14 predicted proteins | sample CZO8metaG_FD_79339 | JGI IMG/M metagenome (GOLD analysis project Ga0099827, IMG submission 79339) | Vadose zone soil microbial communities from the Eel River Critical Zone Observatory, Northern California, USA - CZOApr15con1.8 metaG | ecosystem: Environmental > Terrestrial > Soil > Vadose zone ...
CCCACTTGATCTCGAGCGAGGCCGGCATGTCCATGTTGAGGTCCGCGGCGAGGAACGTTCCGCTGTGCTGGCCCGTCGTCGCCACCGGCGTTCCGGTCCCACCGCCCTCGGTCGAGCAACGGAAGGACACGTCATTCCCCGACGGACACGTCGAGCCCCACGTGAGATCGAGCTCGAGGCCGAGCACGAACTTGGCACTCCCGATCTCGCCAATGATGTCAGGACGGGCACGCGTCCGGGCGTACCACTCCTTGTCCACCCGGGACAGGTCTCCATCTCTGGTGGATATGTTCCTGGACCACGTCGTGACGTTGTCGATGAGTCCGTTGATCGTCACCTTCGGTGTCGGCCCTGCCGGTGCCTGAGCATCGGCGTAGGGAACCGTCAGTGCAAGGATGACGAACACGGAGGCGACTACGGTGAGGAATCTCCTCATGACTGCCTCCTCATGTGGACGGTGAACGGCGTTCAGCGTTCGACCAGTGAGAAGGGGCCCAGCACCAACACCTGCACACATCAGGAACGGCGGGAAGTTTTTACCCTGAGGCTCTGTGGAGGGTCAAGCAAAAAGGGCCGGCATTTATCCACCGTCTCCCAGGGCCTTCAGTCGCTCGGCGGCTGCCTGGCCGAATAAAGACTGGGGAGAGAGGTCCCGGACGCGTTGGAAGGCCGCCTTGGCTTCGTCCCGGCGGTTCTGGGCCGTAAAGACGAGCCCCAGGTGGTAATAGGGGGCCTCCTGCTTGGGATTGAGGCTGATGGCAAATCGCAGAGCTTCCTCGGCCTCGGGATAGCGCTTCAGATTGAGCAGCGCCATCCCCATGTTTTGGTACGCGGTTTCTGGTGTCGGCACCGTGCCCATGATGATCGCTCTTCGATAGGCGGCGATCGCCTCTTCCCATCGGCCGAGCTCGGAGAGTGCCACTCCGACATTCTCCTGAGCCAGGCCGAACGTCGGATCGAGCTGCAGCGCCTTGCTGAATGGAGTGAATGCGATGTCCGGTCGCCCGAGCTGCAGGTAAATCCACCCCAGGGTGTTCCAGTAGACGGGGACGGAATCATCGAGCGCGATCGCCTCTTGCACTGATGTGAGGGCCGGGCTGGCCTCCTTATCCTTGACGTGCTGCAACGCTCGGTCGTACGCGGCCCGGGCCTGCAGGCGCTTGATCTCGGCCGACTTATCGGTCGTCGCGCACCCGGCGAGTGACGCCGAAAGTAGCGCGACGACGAGCCAGGCAGCCGGTTGTCTTGACACCCTTGAGCCTCCCATGTAGCGTCGATCTCGTGCCGACGTACGAATATCAGTGTGATGCGTGCCGGCGAACGTTCGAGGTTCGGCAGAGGATCACCGAAGAGCCGCTGACGCGCTGCGAGACGTGCGGCGGGACGGTGCGACGGCTGCTCTCGTCCGCGCCCTTCATTCTCAAGGGCGGCGGCTGGTACGTCACCGACTATCCCTCGGAAGCGCGCAAGAAAGCACAGGAATCCGAGAAGGCTGCGACGAAAACCAGCCCATCCGCCGAGAAGTCTAGCACTCCTTCTCCCGAAGGCACGCCTTCTCCGTCGTCCTCGAACGCCTCGACCTCGACATCTTCGAAATCGGAGTCGTCCGCCTGAGGACAACCGCCGTCCCACGCCCGGCGCCGAGACGCGCAGCCGCGCTTCCGCCGCGCACCACGACCTCCAGCCGGTTCCGCGATCCGATCAGCGCCCCCGCTCGGCCCGGCGACAACTCCCCGTAAGTCCCGACCAGAGGCAGCACACGCCCGGCGACGCGGACCGCGGCTCGGCCGTCGGCCAGTACCGTGGCGACGTGCTCGGCGCCGATCGATGTGACGAGGTTCCCGAAGCGGTCGACATGGATCACCGTGCCACCCACGCCGTCGGCGCCTTCGCGCGCTTCCGGCCAGGACAGGCGGACCGGATCGCCCACGGCCGGGCCGAAGCGCTCGGGAGCGACGCCGCGGGCCAGATGAGCCGCCGCCGGGGCGAAGATGTCGCGACCGTGGAACGTCCGGCTCACCACCGGGCGCCGATATTCGCCCGCGGCCAGTTCGAACGCCCGCCACTCGGCGTGCGCGAACATCGGCGTGAACAGGCCGTTGTCGGGCCCGACGAAGAGGTGACCGCCAGCGGCCACGACGATCGCGCGACGATCCGTCCCTACGCCGGGGTCGACCACCGCCAGGTGGACCGTACCTGCGGGGAAGGCCGTCGCCGCCGCCTCCAGGGTGAGCGCGGCTTCGGCCACTTGCTGGGGCTCGACGTCGTGGGTGATGTCCACCAGATGGACATCGGCCACGAGCGAGAGGATCACGCCCTTCATCTCGGAGACGTAGCTGTCGCGCGTGCCGAAATCGGTGATGAGCGTGATGATCGGGGGCACGCGACCCGCGCCCCGCGCGTCAGCGGTCGCGATCGACGACGAAGTCGGCGATGAGCGCGAGGATCTCGCGCTCCTCCGACGGCAGGAACGCCTCGAGGTCGGCCTTCGCCGCCTGCGCATAGCTGGCCGCGCGCGCCCGCGCGTACTGCACGCCGTCGTGATCGAGCACGAGGCGACGGATCTCCTCCACCTCGGTGGGCGACAGCGCCGGGCGCTTGAGCAACCCGCGCACGCGCTCGGCCTCGGCGGCGGTGGCGGCCTCGAGCATGGCGATGAGGGGCAGCGTCCGCTTGCCCTCGCGGAGATCACTGCCGATGGCCTTGCCGAAGCGCTCCTGGTCGGCGACGAAATCGAGCGCATCGTCGGAGATCTGGAAGGCCACGCCGATGTCCATGCCGTAGCGGGTCAGCGCTTCCACCTGCTCGGGCCCGAGCCCACCCAGCAGCGCGCCGATGCGGCAGCACGCCGAGATGAACGAGGCGGTCTTCTGGCTGATGATGCGCAGGTAGTCGGCCTCGGTGGTGAGGCCGTTCCGCTTCCGCTCGAGTTGAAAGACCTCGGCCTCGGTCATGGAGACCGTGGCCCGCGCCAGCGTTTCCATGATCCCGCGATCGTTGTCGCGGACCAGCATCGCAAACGACTTCGAGTAGAGATGGTCGCCGACGAGGACGGAGGCGTCGTCACCCCACTGGGCGTTGGCGGAGGGCCGACCGCGCCGGAGCGGCGCCTGGTCGACGACGTCGTCGTGGATCAGCGTTGCGGTGTGGAGCAGCTCGACGACGCAGGCCAGCCGGACCGAGCGCGGCCCGCGGTAGCCGGCCAGCCGGGCCGCCAGCAGCAGCAGCATGGGGCGCAGGCGCTTGCCTCCGGCGCCGGCGATGTAGCCGCCCATTTCCTGGATGAGGGCCACCGGTGAGCCCAGCTGCCTGCGGATTTCTTCCTCGACACCCTTCAGCTCGTCGCCCACGAGCGCGGCCACCCGCTCCTTGAGGACCCGCTCCAGCGTGGGCGTGGGCACGGGGCGCCTGTTACTTGGTGACGACTCGGTCGCGAATCTGGATCGAGAGTCCGGGCGTGACCGACTGGATCTCGGCGACCGAGAACTTCTCCCGCGTCTCGGTGACGCGCGCGATCGCCACCTCCTCGTCCAGCTCGCCCAGGACCTCGCCCGTCACCGGATGCACGATGGGAATCTTGTCGCGGCGAAGACTGACGACCGTTCCCGGTCGCATGCCGTCGCCGGCGGTGAGGTCGACCACGATGCGCGTGGTGTCGACGTAGACGACGTACCCGCGCTTGGGCTCGGGCATCGCCGGTGTCGCCGCGGCCACGGTGGCCCCGCGCACGATCACCGGCCGCGGTGCGGTCCCGCCGCCGCTCACCGTCGACGTCGGGGTCGCCGTGGCGACCTGATAGGGCACGCCCTGGCGCGGGCTGATCTTGCCGCCGCCCGGCGGTGCGCCGTACTTGGCGACGATCTCGGGCGTCGCGATGATCGCGCCCTTGCCCCGGATGAGGGTCGTCAACGTGGTGGGAACCTTGTCGTCTTCGACCCAGATGTACTCAGGCTCGCTCGGCACGTCCCCGAAGCGGGGGTTCTTGATGAGGAGCCACCGGTTCTCGGCCGACTTCAGCGTCGACGGCTCTCCGGCCGACGACGATCCGATGATGCTCTTCACCGTATTGCACGCCGCCAACCCGGGCACGAGCGCAATCAGGACGATGGCGAGGTGTCGTCTCATCATGATGGTCGCCTACGATAGCACACCACCCCCCTCAATCCTCGGCCCGGGGCTCCCAGGGAAACCGCTGCTCTTCGGTGGCCGCCGTCGGGACCACCGGCTGCCGCCGCGAGAACAGAGGCGTGCCGGTGAGCGCCGAGATCCAGGTCGCGTCGAGGTAGGTCACCCCGTTCCGCTCCAGGACGACGGGAACGAGCCACCCGGTGACTTCGAGGTTGACGGCGACGCGGACGGCGCGCTCCGGCCGGACCAGCAGCTCCTCGACGCGCACGGCGCCGTTCGCGAACATGTCGCTCACGGCGAGCGGGTCGACGACCTGGAAGCGCTTGGACCGCTCGAGCACACTGGCGATCAGGTAGGGAACGCGCCGCACGTCGGCATCGGAGCGCGTGAGGTCGAGCACGGGGGTGATGGCCACACGAAGGCGCGCCCGAGTGATGCGAACGCCGTCACCGGGCTGGGGCGACACCCCTCCCTCCTTCGGAATGAACAGCGCCTCCGAGAACTGGGCGGCCACGCGGCGGATCTGGGCATGGCCGAGCTTGTCCTCGTAGTGGCCGAGCACTCTTTGCGTCATCGGATGGTAGAAGGGGGCGCCCTTGCGGAAGACCGTCAGCTCCTGCCCGACCTGAACGCCGGTCCCCTCGCCCAGATCGAGGTACAGGATCGTGGCCTCGACCGCCGCCACCACACCCTCGATGGGCTGAGCGGCCTGGATGAAATCGTCGGCCAAGAGGGCGAACGTGGCGGCCAGACGGTCGGCGAGACCGGCCATCGCCGGGGCCACCACGACGAGCGACGTCAGCGCAGCGAGCAGGGTCACCAGCGTCCAGCGACGCATCAAAACGTCACCGACGGCTGGTGCGTACCGAACACGGTGCGCAGTCGCTCGCAGATCTCACCGAGCGTCACGGAGGCCTCGACCGCCTTCACCAGCCGGGCGACGATGTTCTCGCGGCCCCGAGCGGCCTGCTCGAGCGCGTCGAGCGCCCGCGCCGCCGCCGCGGCATCGCGGGTCTTCCGCACTCGAGCGACCCGTTCGCGCAGAGCGTCGCCGACTCCGGCGTCGACCTGGAAGAGGTTCGCGGGGGGCGCCTCGTCGGTCACGAACTCGTTGACGCCGACGATGACCCGCGCCTTGTCCTCCACCTCCCGCTGCCAGCGGTAGGCGGCATCCTGGATCTCCCGCTGCATGAAGGCAATGGCGGCCACGGCGCCGCCTTTCTCGTCGACGGTGCGGATGTACGTGTCCGCCTCCTCCTCGATGTCCCGGGTGAGCCGCTCGACGGTGAACGATCCGCCCAGGGGATCGGCGGTATCGGCGACGCCCGACTCGTGCGCGAGGATCTGCTGGGTCCGCAGCGCGATCCGGACGGCCCGCTCGGTGGGAAGCGCCAGCGCCTCGTCCATGGAGTTGGTGTGCAGCGACTGGCAGCCACCGAGCACGGCCGCCAGCGCCTGGATGGCCACACGAACGACGTTGTTCTCCGGCTGCTGGGCGGTGAGCATGCTACCGGCGGTCTGGACGTGGAAGCGCAGCATCATCGAGCGCGGGTCGCGAGCCTGGAAGCGGTCACGCATGATCCGCGCCCACAGCCGGCGGGCCGCCCGGTACTTCGCGACCTCCTCGAGCAGGTGGTTGTGCGCGTTGAAAAAAAAGGACAGCTGCGGGGCGAAGTCGTCCACGGCCAGGCCGGCGGCCAGTGCCGCCTCCACGTATGCGATGGCGTTCGACAACGTGAACGCCACTTCCTGAGCCGCCGTCGAGCCTGCCTCGCGCATGTGGTAACCGGAGATCGAGATCGTGTTCCAGCGCGGCACCCGATCTTTGCAGTAGGCGAAGACATCGGTGACCAGGCGCATGGACGGGCCGGGCGGGAAAATATACGTCCCGCGCGCGATGTACTCCTTGAGGATGTCGTTCTGCACGGTGCCCGAGAGCCGCTCGGCGGCCACGCCCTGGCGGCGCGCCACCGCCACGTAGAGGGCGAGCAGGATGGCCGCCGTCGCGTTGATCGTCATCGAGGTCGAGACCCGCTCGAGCGGAATCCCCTCGAAGAGGTCGGCCATGTCCTCCACCGAGGCGATGGAGACGCCGACCTTGCCGACCTCGCCGACCGCGATCGGCGAATCGGGGTCGTGGCCCATCTGCGTGGGCAGGTCGAAGGCGACGCTGAGGCCGGTCTGGCCCTGATCGAGCAGAAAGCGGTAGCGCTTGTTCGTCTCGGCGGCCGAGCCGAAGCCCGCGTACTGGCGCATCGTCCACAGCCTGCCGCGGTACATCGTGGGATGGATCCCGCGCGTGAAGGGAAACGCGCCCGGGGCTCCCAACGCCGCGCCGGCCGCATCGAGCGGCACATCGGCCGGGCCATACACCGGCTTGAAGCGTTCATTCGGACGCTGATGATCTTCGGTCATGTCACCGCTCGGGTCTTTCGGGCCATTTCACCGCTCGGCTCGCCCGTCGGACGGCCTCGCCTCGCACTGCCACGATCGAATCGGCCTCGGCTCGCACCATCTTCGGCCATCTCACCGCTCGCCTCGTCGATCGAATCGGCCTCGGCTCGCACCATCTTCGGTCATCTCACCGCTCGCCTCGTCGATCGAATCGCCTCGGCTCGCACTACAGTGGAATGTTGCCGTGCTTGCGCGGCGGATTCTGGTCGCGCTTGGTGGCGATCACGCCGAGGGCGGCGGTCAGGCGCGCCCGCGTGTCGCGCGGGAGAATCACCTCGTCCACGTAGCCGCGCTCGGCCGCGATGTAGGGGGTGGCGAACTTCTCGCGGTACTCGCGAGCCTTCGCCTCCTTGAACGCCGCCGGGTCGGCCGCCGCCTCCATCTCGCGACGGTAGAGGATGTTCACCGCGCCCTCGGGGCCCATCACCGCGATCTCCGCCGTCGGCCACGCGAGGTTGACGTCACCCCGGATGTGTTTGGACGACATGACGTCGTAGGCGCCGCCGTACGCCTTGCGGGTGATGACGGTCAGCTTCGGCACGGTGGCCTCGCAGTAGGCGTAGAGCAGCTTGGCGCCGTGCTTGATGATGCCGCCGTACTCCTGGGCCGTCCCGGGCAGGAATCCCGGGACGTCGACGAACGTCACCAGGGGGATGTTGAAGCAGTCGCAGAACCGCACGAAGCGCGCGGCCTTGACCGACGCGTTGATGTCGAGACAGCCGGCGAGATGGGCAGGCTGGTTGGCCACGATGCCGACCGACCGGCCGCCCAGGCGCCCGAACCCGACGACGATGTTGGGCGCAAAGTCCGCGTGAACCTCGAAGAAGTACTGGTCGTCGAGGACCGTGCTCACGATCGTCTTCATGTCGTACGGCCGGTTCGGCTGCTCGGGGACGATGGTCTGCAGGGACTCGTCGCGACGGTCCACCGGATCGAGCGTGGGACGGAGCGGCGGATCTTCGAGGTTGTTCTGGGGCAGGAACGTCAGCAGCTCACGGATGAGGGCCAGGCACTCGTCCTCGCCGTCGGTCGAGAAGTGCGCGACGCCCGAGGTCCCGCCGTGGGTGGCGGCGCCCCCCAGCTCCTCGGCCGTCACCGCCTCGTGGGTGACCGCCTTGATGACATCCGGCCCGGTCACGAACATGTACGACGTGTTCTTGACCATGAAGACGAAGTCCGTGATCGCCGGCGAATACACGGCGCCGCCCGCGCACGGCCCGAGCACCGCGGAAATCTGGGGCACCACACCAGAGGCCAGCGTGTTGCGCAGGAAGATGTCAGCATACCCGGCGAGGGAGACGACGCCCTCCTGGATGCGCGCGCCGCCCGAGTCGTTGAGCCCGACGACGGGCGTGCCCGTCTTCATGGCGAGATCCATGATCTTGCAGATCTTGCGGGCATAGGCCTCCGACAACGAGCCGCCGAAGACCGTGAAATCCTGAGCGAAGACGAACACGGGACGGCCGTGGATGCGTCCCGAGCCGGTGACGACCCCGTCACCGGGAAACTTCTGCCCGTCCATGTCGAAGTCGTGGCTCTGATGCACCACGAACTTGTCGATCTCGGTGAAGGCGCCCGGATCGAGGAGGAGATCGAGCCGCTCCCGCGCCGTCTTCTTGCCTGCTTTGTGCTGGCGCCGGATCCGCTCTTCACCGCCGCCCAGCTCAGCCTCTTCGTGACGGCGCGCGAGCTCGTCGAACCGCTCGTGCAGGGACATAGATCCGCACCAAGTATGGCATAATTCTCCTTCCATGCAGCCCTGGGTCCAGGGACTCGTCCTGCTTTGCCTGATCGCCGTCACCATCGCGCTGGTGCCCGCGATCGTCGCCCTGCGCCGATCGGCCGAGCGGGCCGATCGCGTGCTGAGCATTCTCGAAGGCGAGCTGAGCCCGCTCGTCGGGGAGGTGCGCGGGCTCGTGCACGAGCTGCGCGGCCTGAGCGAGGAGGCGCGGGGAGAGATGCAGCGGATCGGTGGCCTCACCGATCGCGCTCAGGACGCCGTCGCAGGCGTCAGCCGGGTGCTGGCGGCCGTGACCGGGCTGACCCGCGCCGGCCAGCTCGTGGGCGTGGCGGCCGGGCTCAAGACCGGCCTCGAGGTGTTCCTGCATCGGCTTCGCAGGAACCATGCAGACGGGAAGCAGGAGGGAGATCAACCATGACGAACGAAAAGAACGACAACGGCAATCTCGGCTGGTTCCTGTTCGGGGCCGCGCTCGGCGCCGCTGTCGCGTTCCTGACCACCCCCCGCAGCGGCCGCGAGACGCGTGACCTCCTCACCGAGCAGGGCGGCGAGGCCGCCAAGCGGGCCCAGGAGTGGGCGGGCGACGCCCAGAGCCACGCCGGCGAGTGGCTCGACAAGAGCCGCGAGATGTTCGAGGAGCAGACGCAACGCCTCATGAACGCGTTCGAGGCGGGCAAGGAAGCCATGCGCGAAGAAATCAGGAAGTGGTCCACCTCGGCCCGTGGCTGAGGGAGGACCGCTCGACCTTCACGAGCTCGAAGAGCAGCGCGACAAGGCCTTTAGCCGGCGAGTCGCCCTGCTGACGGCAATCTACGCCGTCGTGCTGGCCATCGCCGGCCTCGGCGGCAAGTACGCCATGAAGGAGATGCTGCTCGCCCAGCAGCAGTCGTCCGACCAGTGGGCCTACTACCAGGCCAAGGTCGTCCGCGAGCACCTCAACCGCGCCAACAAGATCCTCATCGAGACTCAGTTGGCCGAGCCCCCAGGCTTCCGGGGCGCCGAACGGACGAAGTTCGAGACCCTGGCCAAGCGATTCGGCGACGAAGAGCAGCGCATGGTGGCCGACAAGAAGGAGATCGAGAAGGTCGCGCGCAAGCTCGAGCACGAGCGCGATCTCTTCCGGGCGCGGGATCCCTACTTCGACTACGCCGAGGTGCTGCTCCAGATCGCCATCGTGTGCGCTTCGGTGGCGATCCTCTCCGGATCAGGACCGATGGTCGCCATCTCCGGGGTGCTCGCCGTCCTCGGCGCGCTTCTCACCGTGAACGGCTTCACCCTGTTCGTCCCGATTCCCTTCCTGCAGCCGCACTAGGGAGTCAGATCGAGCGCCTCCACGATCCGCGAGAACGGAATCTGCGCCTTCTCGTTCAGCTCCTTGACGTTCTGCGGGTTGGGAGCCTCGAACAGACACATGCAGCGCGCCTCGCCCGGCACGAACGTGCTCCGGATGTAGCGCACCTGCTTGCCGCCGGCGCTCAGATCCTTCCCGGTCTGGATCGCCAGCTTCTGAGCGGCCGCGAGCTGTTCCATCGTGATGCCCTTGAGATCGCGCTCGACCATGTACACAGCCATGGAAACCTCCTTCGTCACCGGTCGGCTGGGGGAGCGCCATCCTAGCGCGGTCAGCGACGGGGCGCCAGCGCCTCCATGTGCGACAGCGTCCGCTCGAGGTCACCGCCGCCCGGCTGGAAATTCGCTTCGAGGAACAGCTCGGTGAGCCCGGCCGCCGCGTAGCGGCCGATGTCCTCGCAGATCTCGTCGAGCGTCCCCCACAGCGGCCGGCGATTCGGACCCTGGAGCTTGTCGTGGACGTGGAACGCGCCCCGGCTCACGACGTGGAGCGTCGCCGGATCACGTTTGGCCGCGACCGCGGCCTTCTTGACCTCGCTGACGATCGGGGCCACGCGATCGAGCGGCACGTTGCCGCCGTTGAAGCCGTCGCCGAGCGTGACGGCGCGCGTGATCACGACCGGGCTGTAGCCTCCGATGGTGATCGGCGGGTGGGGCTTCTGCACGGGCTTGGGTTCGATCTTCGCGCGCGGCACGCGATAGAACTCGCCGGCGAACTCCACGACGTCGTCCGTCCAGATCGCCTTGAGACAGCGGAGAAACTCATCGGCGCGCCGGCCGCGCCGGCTGAACGGCACGCCGACGGCGTCGTACTCGTCCTCCGACCAGCCGATGCCGAGACCGACATCGAGGCGGCCGCCGCTCACGACGTCGAGCGTGGCCAGCTGCTTGGCCAGGACGATCGGCGTGTAATACGGCATGATCAGCACGCTCGTCCCCAGGCGAACACGCTTGGTGGCGCCGGCGACGTAGGCCAGCGAGACGATCGGGTCGAAGACGCGCTCAAAGGCCTTGGGCCACGGCTGGCCGGGCATCGGTGGGTAGTCGCCCTTCGGCTGGAGCGCGTAGAGCAGCCGCTGGAATACCCAGACCGAGTGATAGCCGAGCGCCTCCGCGGTCTGGGCCACACGGATCTGGTTCTCAGGCGTGGCCCAGGCCCCGGCCATCGGGAGCGCGACTCCCAACTTCATGGAGATTTCAACGGCAAGGGCGGACGTCCACGCCTCAGATGTGGATGGCCTGGCCCAGCGCGCTCAGGGTCGCTTCGAACGCGGCTTCGGACAACGTCGGATGCGCGTGGATGGTGTGGATGATCTCCTCCAGCGTCGCTTCCAGCGTACGGCCGACGGCGAACTCGTGGATGATCTCGGTCGCTTCCGGGCCGAGGATGTGGACGCCGAGGATCTCGCCGCTCGCCTTGTCGGCGACCACCTTGACGAAGCCCTCGGTCTCGCCCATGGCGACGGCCTTCCCACTGGCCGTGAACGGGAACTTGCCGACGGTAATCTCGCGACCGTTCTCGCGCGCCCTGGCTTCCGTGAGTCCGATCGACGCGATCTGGGGCCGGCAGTACGTGCACGACGGCACGTTGGCGTAGTCCAGGGGCCGCGGGTCCTTGCCGGCGATCGCTTCCGCCGCCACCACGCCCTCGGCCATGGCCTTGTGGGCCAGCAGCGGCGGGCCGGCCATGTCGCCGATCGCGTAGACGCCTTTCACCGACGTCTCCATCCGTGCCGAGATCTTGACGAAGCCGCGCTCGACCTTCACGCCGAGGGCTTCCAGTCCCACGCCCTTCACCCGGGCGGCGCGGCCGACGGCCATCAGCACCTGCTCGGCCTCGACGCGTCCGCCGTCGGTCTCGACGATGACACCGGCGCCGCCCGGCTTCACCGACTGGACCTTGACGCCCGTCTGGCTCGCGATGTCGCGGCGAGTGAACGAGCGCGTGAGATGGGCGGAGACTTCTTCGTCCTCGATGGGCACCAGCCGCGGCAGCGCCTCGAGGAGCGTCACCGCCGTCCCATAGGTGGCGTAGACGTCGGCGAACTCGACGCCGACGGCGCCGGCGCCGATGACGATCAGGGACTTCGGCGCCCGCTCCTGGCGCACGGCGCCGTTGGACGAGATCACGAGCGTCTCGTCGATCGTGACGCCGGGCAGCGACTTGGGCTCCGAGCCGGTGCCGAGGATGATGGCGCGCGCTTCGATGGTGTCGATCCCGCTCTTGCCCTGGACCTCGACCACGGTGGGACTCTTGAGCGTGCCGGTCCCGAGTACCAGCGTGATCTTGTTCTTGCGGAAGAGAAACTCGACGCCCTTGGCCATGCGGTCGGCGACGGCACGGCTGCGCTTGATCGCCTCGGCGTAATCAGCCTCGAAGCCCTGCAGACGGATGCCGAAGTCACCGGCGCGCTTGAAGAGATGGACGACCTCCGCATTGCGAAGCAGCGCCTTCGTGGGGATGCAGCCCCAGTTCAGACACACGCCGCCCGGACGATCGTCCTCCACGGTGGCGACGCTCAATCCGAGCTGGGCGCAACGGATCGCGGACACGTAGCCACCCGGCCCCGTGCCCACCACCGCCACATCGACCTTATGCGTCGCCATGTCGATCCTTACGATGCCTCACAACGCCCGCCCGATGCCCGATGGACGTGAGCGGCTGTAGAACGAGCGGTGCGGGCGCTGCACGAGCGCGGGGCGGGGCGAGGGGCGGGTGGGGCCTCCGGACCCGTCCCTTGCCGCGCATGACGACGCGGGACGCGTCGTATGGAACACGCTGACGGAGGCTACGCGCCAGCGCACGTGGTCCGGGGCCCCACGCGACCGCGCCCCGCCCCGCGCTCATAGCAACAGCCGCAGCGGCTCTTCCAGCAGCCGCTTCACCGTCTGCAGAAACCGCGCGCCCATGGCCCCATCCATCACGCGATGGTCGCAGGACAGCGTCATCATCATGCGCCGCCCGACCTTCACCTCGTCCCCGTCGGCGACGGGCACGCGGCGGACGGAGCCGACGGCCAGGATGGCGCCCTCGGGCGGATTGATGATCGCCGAGAACTCGGCGACGTCGAACATGCCGAGGTTCGAGATGGAGAACGTCGCGCCCGACAGCTCGCTGGCCCTGAGCTTGCGAGCGCGCGTCCGCTCGGCGAGATCACGCGCCTCCACCGCGATCTGACCCAGCGTCTTGGCGTGACAGTCGCGCAACACGGGCGTGATCAGCCCGTCGTCCAGCGCGACGGCGACGCCGATGTGGGCGCGGTGCCAGACGCGAACCGAGTCGCCCTGGAACGACGCGTTCACGTCGGGGTGCTGGAGCAGCGCCAGCGCGCACGCGCGAATGACGAGGTCGTTCACCGAGATCTTGGGCGCGCCATCCAGCGCGTTCAGCGCTTCCCGCAGCTCCCACGCGCGATTCATCGCGACTTCCGACGTCACGTAGAAGTGGGGCACCGGCGCCTTGCTGAGCGGCATCCGCTTGGCGATCGTCGCGCGGATCTGGGTGAGCGGACGGTCCTCGTATTCGGGCCCGGTGAGGCTCGGCATCGCGCGCGCGACGGCCGGCGCGGTCGCCGCCGCCTCGACGTCGCGACGGATGATGCGGCCGCCGGGACCGCTCCCCTGGATGATCTTCAGATCGACCCCGCGCTGCGCGGCGACCTTCTTCGCCAGCGGCGACGCCTTCACACGCCCACCGGGTGCGGACGCCGACGCGGTGACGGCCATCGCAGGCTCGCGCGCCGCGGTGGGAGCGACGGGCGGGCGCGCCGCCGGATCCTCGCTCTGGGGTGGCGGGGGCGCTGCCGCGGGTCGCTCCGACCTCGGGCCCGGCGTCGACGCCGG
>Ga0099827_10001099_pt1 | contig 13515 bp, 11 predicted proteins | sample CZO8metaG_FD_79339 | JGI IMG/M metagenome (GOLD analysis project Ga0099827, IMG submission 79339) | Vadose zone soil microbial communities from the Eel River Critical Zone Observatory, Northern California, USA - CZOApr15con1.8 metaG | ecosystem: Environmental > Terrestrial > Soil > Vadose zone ...
ATCGTGTTGCACCCGCCGATCCAGCGCTTCCTCAGCCGCTGGCAGCCGGGCGACCCCGCGGTCTATCTCGGCGCCCTGTGGGCTCGTTGATCCGCCACTTAAGTCGGTTCAGCGCCGTCGGCCGCCGCGAGTTTCTGCGCGGCGAGCTGACACAGCATGCGCCTCGGTCTCGAAGTCATCCGCGAGGGGCTGCAGCTTCGGCGCCTCGCCGTAGCGGTGCGCGAGCGCCTGCGCGAGCAACCAGTCGGCAAGCCAGGGGTTCCGCGGCAAGAGTGGGCCGTGGAGATACGTCCCGACCGCACGGCCGGCGCGGCAGCCCTCGAAGCCGCTCTCGCCGTCGTTGCCGAACCCGGCGATGACGCGGCCGAGTGGCTCAGCGCCCGGATCCAGGCGCGTCCGGCCGGCGTGATTCTCGAAGCCGGCAAGCGTGCGGCGGACTCCGGGCTCGAGCTCGCACTCGAGCAGGACATCGCCGATCATGCGCGTTTCGCCGGCGACCGTGTCGAAGGGGAAGAGGCCGATCCCGGGCAGGTCGGCACCGTGGAGGTCACGGTAGGAGCGCCCGAGGAGCTGGTAGCCGCCGCAGACTGCGAGCACTGCGGCGCCGCCGGCAACGGACTCGCGCACGCCGTCGGCCTTGGCAACGAGGTCCTGGGCGACGAGCGCCTGTTCGCGGTCCTGGCCGCCGCCGACGTAGAGAAGGTCGTGCTCGCCCGAATGGAGGGGCTCTCCGACGGAAACGGACCGCACCTCGAGCTCGTGCCCGCGCCACGCCGCGCGCTGCAACAGCACTGCGATGTTGCCGCGGTCCGCGTAGATGTTCAGATAGTCCGGGTAGAGGTGCCCGACGACGATCTTCACGCAGCGCGCTCCCAGTAGGGACGGACGAAACCGCGCCCGCCGACGACCTGCCGTAATGCCAGCATCGCCGTGTAGGTGGGGAGGACGACGAGCTCGCCCCCGGGCGGCGTGAGCTCGAGGCCGCGGTCGAGCGCGGCTTCGAGCGAAGGGACGACCTCGATCGCGTTCGCGTCCAGGCCCCCGTACTTGAAGCGCAAGGCAAGCTCCGCGGCTCGGTCTCCCGTCGCGACGAGCCGCGTGAGACCACCGATCAGCGGCTCGAAGTCAACGTCCCAGATCCATGAGACGTCGCGGCCGTCCGCGATGGCGTCGTTGAGCGCGATCACCGCCACGGCCGGGGCGCCGGCGTCGACGATCGTCCGCACGGCCTCGTTCGCGCCCGCCGGGTTCTTGATCAAGAGCATCAGCAGTCCGCGATCGCCGACTGTGATGCGCTCGAAGCGCCCGAATGCGGCGCTGAACGACTCGAGCCCCGAGACGATCTCCTCCGGCCCGGCGCCGAGACTCAGGGCGAGCGACGCCGCCGCGAGCGCGTTGTACACGTTGTAGAGCCCGGGAACGCCGAGCCGGACGGTCTGTGCTCCCGTCGGCGTAACCAGCCTGAACGACACCGACTCGAGCCCGTCCACCGCGATCTCACGCGCGACGACGTTCAACGGTGGGCGGCTGTGACCACAGGCCGGGCAGCGGTAATCTCCGAGATGCCCGACATACACCGCCGCGTACTCGTACGGAGCTCCGCAGCGAACGCAATACTTCGAGTCCGCGGCATGCTGCAGAGACAACCGTGCTGCCGAGGGATCGTCGACGCCGAAGACGAGCGCCTCCGGGCGCTGTCGCGCGAGCTCCCCGACCTGCGGATCGTCGCCGTTGACGGCCAGCGCCGCAGCATCCGGCAGCGCGCGCACGGCCGAGCGCCAGCCCTCCGCGACGTGCTCGAGCTCGCCGTAGCGGTCGAGCTGGTCGCGGAAGAGATTGCCGAGGCAGACGGCCTTCGGCTTGACGCGCGAGAGAACTTCGGGCAGCGCCGCCTCGTCAACCTCGAACAGGCCCAGCTCGGCCGCGCGTGCATCGAGCAGGGTCGAGGCCACGCCGGAAACGAGGTTCGCGCCGGAACTGTTGTGCGCCAACCGGAACCGTTCGCGGAGGATGCTCGCCGCCATCGCCGCGGTGGTGGTCTTGCCGTTCGTGGCCGAAATCACGGCTGAGCCGAGCGGGAGCCTCGCGGCGAGGCGATCGATTGCGCCGGGATCGAGCTTCCAGAGCAGCTTTCCAGGGACGGTCGTGCCGCCGCCGGCCCCCGCGAGACGCGACAGCCGCCCGGCCGCCCGCGCGGCGGCGATCTCGGCGGCGAGCGGAATCGGAACGCGCAAAACAGGGGGCAGGCTATCCGAGCGCCCACTGATCCCCCGGACGGGTGAACTTCCGGCTCCCTACCGCTAAAGGGTGAGGTACGTCACCCCGCTGCTCCCTACGGTGCGTGCGGCTCGACAACTGCGGCAAAGGAGAAAGATGCGGAGCGGAGGCAATTGGAGTGATGTGCGTGCGAGCGCACTCTGGGGCAGCGGTAAGCGCGGGGACGGATCGCGCTCGAACGCGCTCTGGGGCAACGGAAAGCGGCGCACGGCACTTCTCGCGACGCTGGTTCTCACTCTCGTCGTGCCGCTGGGCGCATCCGCAGTCCCCAGCCCGAAGGACGTTCAGGCTTTCGTCGCGCCCGGGCTTCTGTCCTCGGCTCAAGGCAACCCTGCGAACACGTTCTCGGTGATCGTCCAGGGGAGAGGTGGCAACCAGGCTGCACATGCTGTAGCCGACGTCCTCGGCCTCTCCGTCAAGGTTGCCCGAACGTTTAGTTCCATCGACGGCGTCGCCGTCGACCTCACGGGAGCTCAGATCCTCGCTGTTGCTTCCGACAAGCAGGTGACCGCGATCACGCCGGATTCACGCGTGCAGCTCTCGGCCGCGCCCACGCCGAAGTGGCCGTTCGTCACGGGCGTGAACAGGTACTGGGCGACCTCATATAGTTCGGCAGCCCCTGCCGCGACGATCGCGATCGTGGATTCGGGCATCGACGCGTCGCGGCCCGAGTTTGCCGGGCGCCTCCTCGCCAACGTCAACCTCAGCTCCCTCGCCGGCAACTCCACGGGCGACGGGCGCGGTCACGGCACATTCGTGGCCGGCATCGCCGCGAGCAGTCTCGCCGGCAAGAGCGGCGCGGCTCAACGAGCGAAGATCGTCTCACTCGACGTGATGGACGACCACGGCATGGCGAGGACCAGCGACGTCATTGCCGCCGCCGACTGGATTCTGGCCAACAAGTCGAAGTACGGGATCCGCGTCGCGAACTTCTCGCTTCACTCATCTGCCGCCAACAGCTTCATGTACGACCCGCTCGACAAGGCGGTCGAGAGGCTCTGGTTCAACAACATCGTGGTCGTGGCGGCCGCCGGCAACTATGGCAAGCCCGACGGGCCGAGCGGCGTTCCGTTTGCACCCGGCAACGACCCGTTCGTGATTACCGTTGGCGCAAGCGACATGGGGACGTCCGTGTCGATGTACGACGACGTTGCGGCGCCCTGGTCGGCCTACGGCTATACGCTTGACGGCTTCGCCAAGCCGGACCTCGTCGCTCCCGGCCGATACATGGTCGGCCCGGTTCCGCTGACGGCGACGCTCTATTCAGAGCGCCCCGACCACGTCGTCGAGCCCGGGTACATGGAGCTTTCGGGGACCTCCTTCTCGGCGCCGATTGTGAGTGGCATCGCCGCGCTCATCCTCGGCCGCCATCCGGACTACACGTCCGATCAGGTCAAGGGCGCCCTGATGCTCGGCACGAAGCCGATGCCGCGGGCCTCCTCCATGTCCGTGGGTGTGGGTGAGGCCAACGCCAGGCGCTCGGTCGAGATGTGGAATCCCCCGAACCCGAACAAGGCACTTAACGCCTTCATCGTGACCGACCCGATCAGCAGCGCTCGCGTCTTCGACGCGGCCAGCTGGGCGGACAAGGCCAAGACCGACGCCTCGTGGGCAGATGCGTCCTGGGCGGATGCGTCCTGGGCTACGGCGTCCTGGTCGGCCGCGAGCTGGGCAGACGCCTCCTGGAGCGACGCCAGCTGGGCTTCGGCCTCGTGGGCCGACACCGCCCTCGCAGCGGCCTCCTGGGCCGATCTGAGCCTCGCCAGCGCGTCGTGGGCGGACAATGCGAGCGACGAGCCGCCCGCTTTTAGCGCAGGCGCAATCGACGACTTCGAGCTCGCAGCCATCATCGCCGGCACGCTGGATCCCTAACCTCGTGCCGGCACTCGGGGTCACCCGTTCGGGGGAACCGATCGAGTGTTCCCCGAACGGGGGATGCCCCTCCTTCAGGCCGGTTCTACGTTCCGCGGTGGGCTTCTCGACTGCGGCCCACCGTTCGATGCGTGGCGAAGGAGTACCTGCGATGAAGGACCGAACCAGGGCATGAACAGGGCGCCTACCGATATCTCGCTAGTCGCCGAGCCCGGCCACGAGCGAGACGGGGCGCTGCCCCGCAATGCACAGATCTACTTCATCGCGGTCGCGATCACGGCCGCTTCGGTCACGTTGCCGTTCATCGGCCGGCTCCAGACGACGCACCAGTGGCCGGCCTTCCTCATCCTCGCCTCGGCAGCCGCCATCGCCCGTCTGTTCGTCGTCCGCACTCCGGCCGACCAGGCCTACCACACCGACATCGTCTTCCTGATCCCGGCCGCGCTGATCCTGCCGCCGGAGCTGCTCGTGCTCGTCGCGATCGTCCAGATGGTGCCGGAGTGGCTGAAGATGCGCTACCGCTGGTACCTGCAGACCTTCAACATCCTCGACTACTCGCTCTCGGCAATGGCGGCCTGGTTCGTTGGCCGGTGGCTGATCCTCGAACACGCGGGCATCGCGAACGATCCGCTGCGGCTCTCGATGGCCGGGCTCGCGGCCTGCATCGTCTTCGTCGCCGTCAACCACGTGCTGCTGGCAGTGATGCTGAGGCTCGCGCGCGGCTTCACGCTGCGTGAGACGGGGCTCTTCGACGCCGAGTACCTCGCCACCGATCTGGTGCTCGCGGCGCTGGGCGTGGCCGTTTATGCCTTCTGGGAGACGAACCCGTGGCTCGTCCCGTTCGCGCTCACGCCGTTGTTCCTGATCCACCGTTCCCTCAGCGTCCCCGCACTGCAGGCGGAGGCGCGAGTCGACCCGAAAACCGGGCTCTTCAACGCACGCCACTTCGCCGCTGCGCTGTCTGAGGAGATCGGCCGCGCCCGTCGCTTCGAGCGCCCCCTGTCGCTGATCATGGCCGACCTCGACCTCCTGCGCGACATCAACAACACCTACGGTCACCTGGCAGGCGACGCTGTGCTGAAGGGGATCGCCGAGGCCTTCCGCGCCGAGCTCCGGCACTACGACGTGCCGGCGCGCTTCGGCGGCGAGGAGTTCTCGATTCTCCTGCCGGAGACGCCTCCCGATCAGGCGCTGGAGATCGCGGAGCGGATCCGCCGTGCGGTCGCGGAGCGCACGTTCGACGTCGAGACCTCGAGCGAGCCGATCCGGGCGACCGTCTCGATCGGAGTCGCCGGCTTCCCGAAGGACGGCACGGATGCGAACGAGCTCATTCATCAGGCCGACCTCGCCGTGTATCGCGCGAAGCTGCAGGGACGAAACCGTGTCCTCGGCGCGAGCTCCGAGCCGCTGCTCGTGCCCGCAGATCGGGCGACGCGCCTGATCGCGGTGCCGGAGGACGGGGACCATCACGCGCCGCTCCCGGGCGCGCCGCAGGTGCAGCCCCTGGAGGAACGCCGCGAGGTGCGACATCCACGCCCGCACGCGGTCCACGGCCCGCGCTTCCTCTCGCTCGACCGTCGGCTGAGCCTCATCGTCGGCCTCGTCAGTGCGGTCGGCGTGGGGGCGGGCGTCGTCGGCCTCGCCTTCACCTGGACCTCGAAGGACCTGGTCGGTCTGCTGACGGTCGTCGGGCTCGTCGGAGTGGGGCAGGCGCTCGCGCTCGAGGCAGACGAAGGATCCGCGGTGCTCTCGGTCAGCGCGGTGGGTTGTCTCGCAGCCGCCTCGCTCTTCGGCTTTCGCGCTGCACTGCCACTCGCGCTCGCGAGTGTGGCAGTCGAGTGGAGCGCGCGCCGCGCGCCGCTCCACAACGTGCTCTTCAACGTCGGCGCGCTGACGCTGGCGTCGCTTGCCGCGGCGAGCGTGTTCAAGATCGCCGCCTTCTTCCCGACGGGGACCGCGCACGAACTCGCCGCCTCCGGCCTGGGGCTGCTCGCCGGGACGGCTTACTTCGTCGTCAACATGGGCCTCGTCTCGCTCGCTCTCGCGCTGCAGGGACACGAGCGCTGGTGGTCGGTATTCCGGGAGCGGTTCGCCTGGCTCCTGCCGCACTACCTCGTCTACGGCTTCATCGGCGGCGTGATGGCGCTTGCGTACGAGGCGGTCCAGCTGCTCGCGCTCGCGGTCTTCGCAGTGCCGCTGCTGCTGATGCGCAAGACGCAGGAGGCGTATCTCAAGCACACCCAGCGCAGCGCCCTGAAGCTCCGCCAGGCCGCTGAGACGATCCAGTCGCAGAACGTCTCGCTCGAGCTGGCGAACAAGCTCCTCAAGGAGCGCTCCACCGCAGCGATGGAATCACTGTCGGCGACGGTGGACGCGCGGGACTCCTACACCGCCGGTCACTCACGCCGCGTCCAGCAGCTCGCGCTGGCAATCGGCCGGGAGCTCGGGCTTTCGCATGCAGAGCTCGACCTGCTGGGGCACGCGGCTCTCTTCCACGACATCGGCAAGCTCGCCATCCCCGACTCCATCCTCCTGAAGCCGGCGAGCCTCACGCCCGACGAGTGGTCGCTGATGCAGCGGCACGCGGAGGAGGGGGCACGCATCATCGACCGTCTGGGCTTCCTCAACGACGCCGTGCCGGCCATCCGCCACCACCACGAGCGCTTCGACGGGACGGGGTATCCGGACCGGCTGCAAGGGGAGGACATCCCGCTCGGCGCCCGCATCATCCACGTGGCCGACGCGCTGGACTCGATGCTGACGACCCGCATCTACCGCGCAGCCCGGCCTGCCGCGGAGGCTCTGCAGGAGCTCCGCCGGGCGGCCGGCACCCAGTTCTGCCCGCGCTGCGTCACGGCCCTGGAGCGGATCCTGCCGCTCGAGAGCCTCCAGAGCGACGCCACCAAGACCCGCCTCTCGCTCGTGGCGTCAAAAGCGTCCTAGCGGGTTCCGAGCCGGTTCAAGCCTTAACTTGCGTTCTTTCCAGAACGCTCTATCCTTATTGGCATGGCCCGCAAACCGCCCTACAGGGCGGTCGCGAAGATCGACCCCGACGCGCTCGCCTCGTTCCAGGCCGGAATCCGCAAGCGGTACTCGAACGATCAAATTCTCGAAGAGCTACGCGCGTCCGCCGAGCGGCTGGGCCGCTCGCCGACGATGCGCGAGTTCGCGGCCGACCCTGACACGGCCGTTCACCCGCAGACGGTCATCGAGCACTTCGGCAGCTGGAACGCGGCCAAGCGCGAGGCCGGCCTCGTTCCCCGTCGCTTCGCCACGCGCGAAGAACTGGTTGGCCTCCTGCGCGAACTGGGGGAGGACCTCGGCCGCGTGCCGACCGCGAAAGATCTCGATGCCAGGCGCGGGTCGATGCCCTCGAAGTCGCTGTACTGGCACACCTTTGGTTCCCTTGCCGAAGCGCTCCGCGAAGCCGGCTTCGACGTCCCGATCGGCGAAGAGCGGCTCGAGCGGGCGGTCGAGCAGGGCGTCGCTCTCGCTCGGAAGCTCAAGCGCCTGCCGAAGTTCGCCGACTGGGCCACCGCGCGCAGGAAGGACGACAGCCTCCTGACCGAGTGGCAGGTGTACCGGATGTTCGACGCACGCCGCGGTGCCTGGTCGACGTTCCAGTTCTTGATCAAGGAGCGCCTCGACGACGAGGGCGGCGTGCAGGTTGGCTCCGACGGGCACCTGAGCAGTTAGGCCTGCTGGGCTCCGGCCTCCGCATCTTCGATCCCGTACGCGATCGTCGCGCCCGTCGGCATCATCAACTGGACGTCGTAGGACTCGCCGGGCACCCACGGATACGAGACCGTGATCCGTTCCGCGTCTCCGGGCGCGACCTCGCGCTGGCTCTGACGGAAGTCGACGAAGGCGTCATTGAGGATGACCTGCGCCACGCGCACGGTCTTCTCCGAGTTGTTGACGACGACGAGAACGATCGCTCCGGGTCGCAGGACAGCCTGCTCGACCGTCACCTCATGAGCCGTGGGAACAGTGTCATGCCACGGGCGGGCGTAGGCGATGACGGCGGCCGCGCCAAGGAGCCCCACGGGGACTCCGAGCAACCAGATCCGCCGTAGCAGGCGTTCGAGCATCCGTCACTCCACGACTTCGAAGAAGCCCATCCAGCCGAGCGCTGCGAACTCGCTCTTGTGGGCGTGGAACATGAACTTCCCCGTGTGCGGAAAGCGGAGCTCCAGTACGTCTCGTTGGCCCTGCCCCTGGATGACCGTGTCCGTGTACTCGCTCGGCGCAAGCGATGTGCCGGTCGGAAACCGGTGGAAGAAGTTCCCGTGGATGTGGAACGAGTTGATCGGGTCGAGCTCGACGATGTTGACGAGGTAGATCCGGACGAGCTCGCCGCGCTTGACGCGAACCGGCCGGTACATGAAGTGGAAGGCAACGGTATTGACCGCGTAGACCTCGTTGTCGTCGTTGAAGTTGGGATCGAACGCGTTCTGCACCATCACGAGCTCGTCGGCCTGGGGGCGCCCCTGCGGCGGATCGACGATGAACGTCCCGTAAAGACCCTTCGCAATGTGCCCTGCGAGCGGCGATGCGTGACAGTGGTACAGGTGGAGCCCGAACGGCTGTGCGTCGAACTCGTAGGTGAACTTCTCGCCGACGTCGATGAGACCGCCACCGATCTCCTCGCCGATCCCCGGCGTGCCGTCCATAACGGCCGAGTGAATGCCGTGGAAGTGAATCGTGTGCGGATGCGTGCCCGCATTGGCGAAGTGGATCCGCAGCAGGTCACCCTCGCGGGCACGTAGCGTGGGCCCCGGGACGCGGCCGTTGTACGTCCACGCCGAGAACTTGACGCCGGGGACGATCTCGATCTGCTTGTCGTACGCAACGAGCTCCCACTCGCGCAGCGTACGACCGCCCGCGAGGGGCCGCGTCTTGCCCCAGTCGAAGTCGCGCATGATCGCGCTCGGGTCGAACCCGTTCACCGCGGGGTCCACGGTCGTGTTGCCCGCCGCGAAGCCCGAATGGGAGGAGCCCGGCACGAGCGGATGATGTTGATGCGGTGGGGTGGCCCCCGCGGCCTGCGGTGAGAGCTGGGACAGCCTGACGGCCACTCCCGACCCGACGATCGCCGCCGCTGCCCCAAGCGCGCGGCGCCTCGTAAAGGACCTGCGCACGATCCACTCACGCTGCCACGGCCCCCTAAGAGGAACCTGAGATGCGCGTTAGGAGTTGTTAAGCGTCAGGCGGGTGCGGCGTGGAGCCGGGCGAGTCGCTCGAGGCAGGAGCGGCCCTCATCCGGTGCGCGAACGGCCGGCAGCGGCTCCTCCTCGAAGGAGCGATCCAGCTGAAACGACTCGCGGGCGACGATCTTGCCGCTTTCGACGGTGACCACCGTCCCTTCCGGCAACTCGCTCTTGCGCAGCTTGATCCGGACGTAGCTCTCGACGAGCTCGAGCGCGATCCGCGTCGAAGCGAAGAAGAGCTCGTTCTTCGTGTGCCCGATCCAGAGGGGCCGGCCGAGGCCACGTGCCAGGACCAGCTCCGAGCGGCCCTCGTCGAGCCACGCCGTCGCCATCGACCCGTAGAGCTGCTGCAGCGCCTCGGCCGTCCGGCCACGCGAAAGTTCCGCGAGCGCGAAGATGATCTCGGAGTCGACGGTCATCTCGGGCTCGGCGCGCTCGATGCGGTGCTGCGCGAAGAGTTCGTCGTCGTTCTTGATGATCCCGTTGTGGATCCCAACGACGGAGCCGTGGCGGATCGGATGGTTGTTCGCGGCAAGACTCGGGTGACCCTTGGTGAAGTCGCGCACGTGGACCAGGAGCTTCGTCGCCTCGTCGGGCACGCTGATCCGCTCGAGTAGGGCCGTTGCCCCCGAGCGCTGCTTGTGCACGGCAATCGGCCGTCCAGGGGCCCGGTACGCATAGCCGACCGCGTCGGCCCCTCGTTCCGCGATCCCGGTCAGGAGGGCACGCGCCGCGACAGTACGCTCGACGCTCGAGTCGGGGGCGAGGCTATATCCGGCGATTCCGCACAAAGTGTCTGAAAAAGGCGAAGCGACCCTGTGGTCGCTCTATCTTTCTAGACGCATCGGCCGGGGTCCTTGTTAGTTGCTATCCCTCTCGTGAGGGTTGACGGGCGCCTCAAGAGTCCACTAGGCCGCGCCGATACCCCTGGCATGCGGCCGCTCCCTGACGTGCCCTCAGACCCCACGGTCGAGCCTCGGCTCGAGCTCGTTCCCGAAGTCGACGAGGCTGAGGAGACCGAGGCCGAAGAGGCCGAGGACACCGCCGAGGCCGACGAGCCCGAGGACGGGGAGGAAGAGGCGAAGCCGGCGGCCAAGGCCGAGGCGACCCAGGATCCACTCAAGCTCTACGTGCGCGCGATCGGCGACGGCCCCCTCCTGACGCCCGCAGAAGAGCGCGAGCTGGCCCGGCGCAAGGACGAGGGCGACGAGGAGGCCAAGAAGAAGCTGATCGAGTCGAACCTCCGGCTCGTGATGTCGATCACACGCAACTACACGAAGGCCGGCGTGCCGCTTCTGGACCTGATCCAGGAAGGGAATCTCGGACTGATCCGGGCGGTGGAGAAGTTCGACTACAAGCTCGGCTACAAGCTTTCGACCTACGCCACCTGGTGGATCCGCCAGGCAGTGACGCGCGCGCTTGCCGACCAGGGCCGAACGATCCGGCTGCCGGTCCACGTCGCGGACCAGGTTCGCCGGCTCATGCGCGCGCGCCGTCAACTTGCCCAGAAGTACAACCGCGAGCCCACGGAGAAGGAGCTCGCGAAGGAGAGCGGCTTTCCCGAAAAGCGTGTCCGGGAGCTGCTCGATCTCGTCGAGGATCCCGTCAGCCTCGAGACGCCGGTGGGCGACGGGGAGAGCATGTACGCCGACCTGATCGAAGATGTTCACTCGGAACGACCGGACGAGTCGACTTCCAAGAAGCTGCGCCAAAACGAGCTCGCCGAGGCGCTCCTTCTGCTCAACCCGCGTATGCAGCGTGTGCTTTCGCTCCGCTTCGGCCTGAATGGCGAAACGCCGCAGACGCTCGAAGAGGTCGGGGCCGGGCTCGGCATCACCCGCGAGCGCGTGCGCCAGCTCGAGTCTCGAGCGCTGCGCGAGCTGCGGGCGGTCGCGCCCGATCTCGAGCTTTATCTCCGGAATTAGTCACGGACCCTGCGCGGGTCGCGTTCCTTCAGACGGACGCACGGGCAGAGCCCGTGCGTCCTGAGGGTCGGCGCCGCAAGCGGCGCCTTAGCGGCGAGACCCCGCAGACGCCTGAAGAGGTCGGAGCGGGGCTCGGCATTACCCGCGAGCGCGTGCGCCAACTCGAGTCGCGCGCGTTGCGAGAATTGCGGGCCGTTGCGCCCGACCTCGAGCTCTACCTTCGGAACTAGCAGGTACTACTAGGGACGTGGATCGTCGCTTCGTCGACTGTCACTCCCACGTCGTCCCGTCCGGTGACGACGGGGCTGCGACGATCCAGGACGGACTCGCCTTGTGCAAGAGCGCAGCGCAACACGGCACGGCGATCCTCTTCGCGACGCCGCACGTCTGGCCGTACTTCACCCTGAGCGAGGAGCGCGAGGCGGAGATCCGCGTGGCCTACGAGCGTATGAGTCCGCACGCAGGGCTCGAGCTTCGGCTCGGGTTCGAGCTGACGCCGGCCCCGGCGCTTCTGGAGGAGGACCCGCACCGCTACCTCCTCGAGGGAACCAGCTGCGTTCTGATGGAGGTGCCTTTCTCCGGCTCGCCCGACCTGCTCTTCGCACTCGCCGAGCACGTCGAGGCGGCGGGGCTGCGGCCGGTGATCGCGCATCCGGAGCGGACCGAAGCCGTGCTCGAAGACCCGTCGATCGCAGACGATCTCGCCGCACGCGGCTGGATGTTGCAGGTGAACGCGACATCGCTGATCGGCCGCCACGGACCTGAGCCCGAGGAGCTGGGCTGGTCACTGCTCGAACGTGGCCTCGGCCGGCTCGTCGCGTCGGACGGGCACCGCACGACACGCCCGGCGCATCTCGACGAGGCATACGACCTCGCGGCGAAACGCCTCGGGGAACGTGCGCTCTCGTTGTTCGACGGGTCCGCGCTCGGCGTCAGGCCGTCACGGACTGCATCTCGCGCAGCGTCGACAGGCGCCTGAGTGACTCCAGCTCGATCTGCCTGACACGTTCACGAGTAAGACCTAGGCGCCGGCCGATCTCCTCAAGCGTCTTTGGCTCCGAGTCGTCGAGGCCGTAGCGCAGCACAAGCACCTGCCGCTCGCGCTCTTGCAGGGACAGCAGCGCAGCGGTGAGCGCTTGCGAGCGGAGTGAGACCTCGACCTCTTCCTCGGGCAGCGGGTCGTCGCCGGCGACGAAGTCACCGAAGACAGCGTCCTCGGCCTCGCCGACCGGCTGATCCAAAGATGCGGATGCACGTGCAGCAGCCTTGACCTCGTGGGCCTGCTGAATCGGCAGGCTCGCCTCCTCGGCGATCTCCTCGAGGGTCGGCTCGCGGCCGAGCTGCGTCCAGAGCGTGCGCTCCGCGCGGTTCATCTTCTGCAGACGCTCGACGATGTGGACGGGCATGCGGATCGTCCTTGCCTTGTCGGCGAGCGCACGCGCAACCGCCTGTCGAATCCACCAGGTCGCGTAGGTCGAGAACTTGTAGCCACGGCGCCAGTCGAACTTCTCGACGGCGCGGATCAGGCCGAGCGTTCCTTCCTGGATCAGGTCGAGGAACGGCAGGCCTTGGTTGCGGTAGTTCTTGGCGATCGAGACGACCAGCCGCAGGTTCGACTGGATCATGTGCGACTTCGCGGCCATGTCTCCGCGTTCGATCCGCTTCGCGAGCTCGACCTCCTGTGGCGCGGTCAGCAGCGGGTGGCGGCCGGCCTCGCGCAGGAAGAGCTGCAACGCGTCGGTCGTCGTTTCGTACGAGGTCTGGAGCGGGGGAGGGGGCGGCTCCTTCTCTTTCTCCGGCTCCTCGACAAGCACTTCGATCCCCCGCCGCTCGAGCTCGTTGAAGAGCGCGTCGGTCTCGAGCACGTCGAGCTGATGAGCTTCGATCAGCTCAGCAAGCTCGGGCTGTTTGATCGAGCCCGTGCTCTCCGCGTTCTCCAGCAATCCCTGAATGTCCTCGTGCTGGAGGATCGACTCGATCTCGACGGTCATATCTCCCTGGGTGGTTGTTGCCTCGGGCCCCGCAGTCCCAAACACGCACGCTCTCACGGCCCGACGGGTTCAGTCAACCCTCCAGGTGCCTGTCCGCGGGAACAAGGGGCAGTGAGGCCACTCTAGCTGTGACACCATGGGGCGGTATGTGTTGTCTATCTGGGGAGAATAAAAGTGATGCGAAGGCTCTTTGCGGGTCTGGCTGCCGGTGCGATTTTGCTGCTCACCGCGGCGCCCGCG
>Ga0099827_10001101_pt1 | contig 13503 bp, 14 predicted proteins | sample CZO8metaG_FD_79339 | JGI IMG/M metagenome (GOLD analysis project Ga0099827, IMG submission 79339) | Vadose zone soil microbial communities from the Eel River Critical Zone Observatory, Northern California, USA - CZOApr15con1.8 metaG | ecosystem: Environmental > Terrestrial > Soil > Vadose zone ...
CGATCCTTGTCACGTCGTGCACGGTCAGAAGATCCGGACTCAGCCGCGAACGCTCCTCGCCCAGATCCCTGGCCTGAAGGTCGTGGATCTCAAGGAATCGGACTGGTGCTGCGGCTCGGCCGGCATCTACAATCTGACGCAGCCCGAGATGGCGACCCGCCTGCTGCATCGCAAGGTGCAGAACGTCGCGGCCACCGGGGCGGAAGCCGTGGTGACCGCCAACCCCGGGTGCATTCTCCAGATCCAGGCCGGCCTTCGCGCCCACGGCGCGAATGTCCCGGTTCTCCACATCGTCGAACTGCTGGACAGGGCTTACCGAAATGCCTGAACGCGATGAGACCCCGACCGTCGGGCGCCCACCGGCGGGTTCACCCGCCGGCCAGTCGATCGCCCCGACGGCAACACCAGAAATCCACAAGGCGACGGCGCCGCGCTCCATCGGCTGTTTCGTGCTGACGATCTCGGACACGAAGACGCCGGAGACGGATACGAGCGGGGCCGTCATCCGCGAGCTCCTCAACGCGGGCGGCCACACGGTCGTCGGGTCAAGCATCGTGCGCGACGAGCCGGCCGACGTCCAGCGGGTGGTCCGTGGCGCGTGCGCCGATCCGAAGGTCCAGGCGGTGATCCTCACCGGCGGGACCGGCATCACCTCGCGCGACTCCACGTTCGAGGCGGTGGACGCGCTGCTCGACAAGCGATTGCCGGGCTTCGGCGAGCTCTTCCGGATGCTCTCCTACCAGGAAGTCGGCGCCGCCGCCATGCTGTCACGCGCCCAGATGGGCGTGCGCGATCGGCGCATCGTCGTCTCGCTCCCGGGATCGCCGAACGCCTGCCGCCTCGCCCTCGAGAAGCTACTGGTGCCGGAGCTTGGTCACCTTGTGCGGGAAGTCAGCCGCTAAGCCCGTCCTCGCGCTGGCGCTGCTGATGCTGGCCCAGCTCGGCGGCAGCGCGCGACCGAATCGCGCCCTCGACCAGCTCGATCGCGCGGTTCGCCAGCCCCTGCCGTCGCTGCCACCGGCCACGGTGCCTCGCTCCGACCAGGTGTGGGTGCCCGACCGCTACTTTCCAACCCCCGCGGGCGGCAACACCTGGGTGCCCGGCCACTGGGAGCGCCAGATCAACGCTCAGGAGTACTACGCGCCTTCCCTCCCCGCCTGCACTCCGGCCGGGCAGTGCGTGACGACACCCGCCGGCGTGCGACCCCAGGCCCCCGAGACCCGTCAGTCGCCCTGACCGCTCGCGGCTCGGCGGCCACGAAGGGGCGTCGGCGTATACTCGATCAGCGGGCAATTACCGAGGGAGGATGCTCCATGCGAGGTCGCGGTTCCCGAGCGCTCGTGGCGGTGGTGGCCCTGGCCGGGATTCTGATTGGAGGGGCCAGGCCCGTTCTGCCCGCCGATACTCCGGCCGACAAGGTGCTGGACGCCCCGCCGGAGCTGGCGCGCTTCAACGACCTGCTCGCTGATCTCGCGGAGCGGCTGAAGCCGGCGATTGTTCACGTGCGCGTGCGGCGGGACGCGCCGGCCGCCGAGGAGGGCCAGGAGCCGCAGGAGCGTCGCGCGAGCGGCTCCGGGTTCATCATCGATCCCGAAGGCGTGATCGTGACCAACGCCCACGTCGTGGATGACGTCACCACCGCGCAAGTGCGGCTCTTCGACGGACGCCGCTTCACCGGCAAGGTCATCGGGCGCGACAGCCGGGTCGACCTCGCGCTGCTCAAGCTCGACGGCGTCAAGGGCCTGCCCACGCTGGCGCTGGCCGACTCCAACCGGGTTCGTGTCGGCGAGTTCGTCCTGGCACTCGGCCATCCGTTCGGCCTCGAGCACACCGTCTCGTTCGGGATCGTGAGCCGCAAGGGCGCCCCGCTCACGGTGGCCGCCCCCGGCTTCGATTTCATCCAGACCGACGCCGCCATCAACCCGGGCAATTCCGGCGGCCCGCTCGTGAACATGGCGGGCCAGGTGATCGGCGTCAACAGCATGGCCGCCCGCAACGGCTCCATCGGCTTCGCCATCCCCTCCAACGTCGTGAAGATGCTGACGCCGCAGTTGATCGCCAAGGGTAAGGTCGAGTGGGGCTGGCTCGGCGTGAGCATCACCGAAGTCGGTGACGACGACGTGCCGCGGCTCAAGCTGCGCGATTCGCGCGGGGTCCTGATCCGCTCGGTGATGCCGGGCGAGCCGGCCGATCAGGGCGGCGTCAGGCCGAACGACGTCATCGTCGCGCTCGACGGCACGCAGCTGGAGGGCCCGCGTGATCTCCAGCGTGTGGTCGCCTCCACGCCGGTGGGCAAGAAGATCCGGGTCACGGTCCTTCGTAACGGCCAGGAGCAGCAGCTCGACGTCACGATCGGGCGTTACAAGGCGGCCGAAGACGGGAAGTAGTCGGTCAGCGCTTCGCCAGCGCCAGCCGCGCCCCGAAGCCGATCAAGGCGACGCCCGCGAGCGCCTGCAGTGCTCGCTGGGCGCCCCGACTCCTCATGAGCCCCCGCGTCCGTCCCACCAGGGCCGCCACCAGCGAGAGCCAGACGAGCCCTTGACCGGCGTGGATGCCGGCGAGCAGCAGGGACCTCGCGAGCACCGGATCCTCGGCGGTCACGAACTGAGGCAGCACCGCCAGATAGAAGATCGCGACTTTGGGATTGAGCACGTTCGTCAGCAGGCCCTCGACGTAGCCGCGGCTCACAGGTGCTGCCGACGCGACGGTGGTTGCTTCGACCGGTCTCGTCGGGGAGAGGGCGCCGCGGAGTGACTGCACGCCGAGGACGAAGAGCACGGCGGCGCCCAGGATCTTCAGCGTCTCGAAGGCGGTCGCCGAGTGCACGATCACGGCGGACACGCCGAGCGCCGAGAGAATCGCGTGGACGAAGAGCCCGGAACAGATCCCCAGCGTGGTGAGGAGGCCGCCTGCCCGGCCCCGGGCCATCGAGTTCCGGACGACGAGCAGCGTGTCAGCGCCAGGGGTGATGGTGAGCAGCGCCGCCACGCCGGCGAACGCGAGAAGGCGCGCGTCGATCATCACGCGCGCGCGCGGGGCTCCGCCAGCGCCGCCAGCGTGACCCTGGCCCACGGCTCCTCCAGCGTGGGCGTCGGAAGATAGGCGATGCCGTGGGTGATCCGCATCGCGCCCTCCCAGTCGGTGGCTGCGTCCTCCAGCACCTCATCGACCGCGAGCAGGAAGTAGGCGAGCCCGAATGGCTCGCCGCCCTCGACGGGCAGCGGGCCGTCGAGCGCGCGCAGCTTCACGTAGACGATCGTGTCGGGCTCCACGACGATCAGCGTGGCCGTCCCGCGCTCGGCCAGGTTGCGCCCGCTCCGGCTGCCGGCCTGGATGACGAGCCCGAGCGCGCTCGCGTCGTACGCGCGGACCTCCAGATAGCTCACCAGCATCGGATGGGGCCTTCCGGCCTCGTCCAGCGTCACGAACGGCATCCCGACGCCGAGCCGAAGCCCGAGATCGCGCTGGGAAAAGCGCTCGACCAGCTTCGGGGTGAGTCGCGGCCCCCGGCTGACCGTCATCGCGCCTCCGGTGGATCGAAGCGCCATCCGACCGTGGTCATGGCAGCGCGATCGGCTCGTCGACGAAGACCGTGTACCGGCGTGGCTTCACGGCGGCGTGGGCGGGATCGACGTACACGATGGAGGACTGACCGCGGATTTTTCGGGGCAGGATGGACACGCGGATGAAGCTCGTGGGTTCGGTCGCCGAGGCGATCGCGTGAACGGGCTCGACACCGGTCTCGAACCACGCGTCGCCCGGCTTCATGACGCGCCCGGACGCTTCGCCGACTCTCACCTCGAGCTGTCCGGCGATCAGGCAGCGAATGCCGCCGCCCTTGTGGCCGTGGGGCAGCGCCTCGCCGCCGGGCGCGAAGTCCACGCGGTCACAGCGCATCAGGTACTCGCCGGTATCGTCGAGAACGAGCGCATGGGAGAGCAGCGGCGGGCGAGTGTCAGCGGCAGGCGTCTCTCCGCGCAGCAGCTCGTAGCGCAGGATCGTCGCGCCGCGCAGCCCAGCTCGGAGTGAGCATTCACCCGCGCCGTGCCAGGCGTGATCCGTGGCGACGGGAGCACCGGTGTTGCCGGCCGTCACGACGGCGTCACCCGCCAGCACGTACACGATACGCGGCGTCGCCGCAAAGGTGAGCCGGGCAGTTTCGGGGAGACGATCGTCGAAGAGGCGAAGCGTGTAGGCACCCATCGGGTGCCCGTGATTCTAGTACCCGCGACGACGGTCGACCACCTCGCGCAATGGTTGACCGGCGGCGAACCGCCGGAGGTTGTCCACCCACAGCTCGGCCACGGCCTCGTCCCGCTCGGGGTGCATGCCACCCACGTGGGGAAAGACGACGATGTTCTCCGTCGTCCAGAAGGGCGATGTCGGCGGCAGCGGCTCTTCGCGAAACACGTCGAGCACGGCGCCGGCGATACGCCTGGCCGATACCGACTCGACCAGGTCCGCGTCGACTACGAGATCGCCGCGCGCGAAGTTGAGCAGCCACGCGCTCGGCTTCATGAGCGCGAGCGTCTGCGTGTTGACGATCCCGCGCGTCGAGGTCACCGAGGGTAGGAGGAGTAGGACGAAGTCCGATTCGCCGAGCACGCGTCCGATGCCGTCGGGACCGAGAACGCGGTCCACGTGAGCCATCGGCGCCGCGTCGCGCTTGGTGCCGATCACGCGCATCTCGAGCGCGGCGGCCTTGCGCGCGACCTCGGCCCCGATCGCACCCAGCCCGAGAATCCCGAGCGTCTTGCCGGCGAGCGTGTCGTTCACGCGACGGCGCCAGCGCGACTCGCACTGGTCGAGCACGATGCCGGGGATCTGCTTGGCCGCCACGAAGAGCGCCGTGAGGATGTGCTCCGGCATCGAGAGACGATGCGTGCCCCGCGCGCAGGTGAGCACCGCGGATGACGGCAGGTCGGGCGAGGCGAGCCACTGTTCGCATCCGCCGGTCAGCGACTGGATCCACTGGAGCCGGGGCGCTCGGGAGGCCAAGCCGCGGAGGGGCCGCCAGGCCAGCATCGCTTCGGCCCGGGCCAGCAGCGCGTCGCCGGGATCCTGCGCCGCCGGCGAGGCGACCAGCTCGAACGCGGACGCGAGGCCGGCCGTCTCGGCCGCGCGCACGTACGGCGCCGGCATATCCGTGCAGAGGAGGACGGTGCGCGTCGCGGTCAGCCGGCGTGGCCGGCGGGCGTGGTCTCGCAGGCCGCGCCGCCGGTCATGTGGATCGAGAGGTCCTTGATCGTCGGCGAGCTGCCGCAGAGGGGGCAGTTCGGATCACGCCGCAGCTTCACCTCGCGGAAGCGCATGCCGAGCGCGTCGTAGGTGAGGAGGCGGCCGACCAGCGGCTCGCCGACGCCGAGCAGCACCTTCACGGCTTCCGTCGCCTGGATCGTTCCGATCACGCCTGGGAGCACGCCCAGGACCCCGGCCTCGCTTCAGGAGGGGACGAGGCCCGGCGGCGGAGGCGTCGGGTAGAGGCAGCGGTAGCACGGGCCCTCGTTGGGCGCGAACACCGTCGCCATGCCCTCGAACTGGAAGATCGAGCCGTGGATGTTGGTCTTGCCCGCCAGGTAGCACGCGTCGTTCATCAGGTAGCGCGTCTCGAAGTTGTCCGAGCCGTCCACGATGAGGTCGTAGTCCTTGATGATGTCCATCACGTTGTCCACGGTGATGCGCGTGGGCAGCGGGATGATGTTGACGTCGGGATTGAGCGCCTTGAGCGTGCGCGTGGCCGACTCGACCTTGGGCTTCCCGATGTCGGCGGTCGTGTGGAGGATCTGGCGCTGGAGGTTCGTGATGTCGACGACGTCGCCGTCCATCACGCCGAGCGTGCCCACGCCGGCGGCGGCCAGGTAAAAGGCGGTCGGCGAGCCGAGGCCGCCGGCGCCGATCAGCAGCACCTTGGAGCGCAGCAGCCGGCGCTGGCCCTTCTCGCCCACCTGGGCCAGGAGGAAGTGGCGGCTGTAGCGCTGGATCTGGTCGGCGGTGAGCGGCATGTCCCGCACGGTCGGTAGGCCCGACTGCACCCACTTCTGGTAGCCGCCGCCGAGGTTGATGACGTTCTGGTAGCCGAGCTCCTGCAGCGACTTGGCGGCCAGCACCGAGCGCAGACCGGTCTGGCAGTAGAGGACGATCGGCGTCGTGGGATCGGGCGCGACGGTGGGGATGCGGAACTCGAGGAAGCCGCGACTGATGTTGCTGGCGGCTTCGATGTGGCCGTCGCGGTACTCGTCGGGGTCCCGCACGTCGATGACGACGGGCGGCTCCGGCGATTTCAAGCGCCGCACGAGATCGGCCGGGCCTTCCTCGGGGACAGCCTGACGCGCTTCGGTGATGACCTGCTTCAACGTCTTCATCGCCGCAATGTTACCCTGCTATACTCGCAAAAATCCACATGAAGGGCATCATCCTCGCCGGCGGTTCCGGGACCCGGCTGTATCCACTGACCATCGCGATGTCCAAGCAGCTGGTCCCCATCTACAACAAGCCCATGATCTACTACCCGCTCTCTACATTGATGCTCGCCGGCATCCGGGAGATTCTCGTCATCACGACGCCGTCGGACCAGGAAGCGTTCCGCCGGCTCCTCGGCAACGGCAAGCACCTCGGGATCCACATCGATTACGCCGCGCAGCCGAGCCCCGACGGCCTGGCCCAGGCCTTCGTCATCGGCCGCGAGTTCATCGGCAAGGATGCGGTCGCCCTCGCGCTCGGCGACAACATCTTCTACGGCCACGGCCTGCCCGACTATCTGCGTCGCGCCGTGCGGCGATCCACCGGCGCCACCGTCTTCGCGTACTGGGTGCGCGATCCCGAGCGCTACGGCGTCGTCGAGTTCGACCGCGACGGCCGAGCCGTCGGGCTCGAGGAAAAGCCGGCCAAGCCGCGCTCCTCGTGGGCGGTGACCGGGCTCTATTTCTACGACAATGACGTCGCCGGCATCGCGGCCGGGCTCAGGCCGTCGGCGCGGGGCGAGCTCGAGATCACCGACGTCAACCGGACGTACCTCGCGGGGGGCACGCTGCACGTCGAGCGCCTCGGCCGCGGCATCGCCTGGCTCGACACCGGCACGCACGAGGCGCTGCTGCAGGCGTCGACGTTCATCCAGACGATCGAGGAGCGGCAGGGGCTGATGGTCGCCTGCGTCGAAGAGATCGCCTACAAGATGGGCTACATCACGGCCGAGGACGTCCTGCGCATCGCCGGCCCGATGCAGAAGAACCTCTACGGGCAATATCTCGTCCGCCTCCTCGAACCCGAGCCGTGACCCGATGGATCTGAGTCCCGAGGCCAAGCGCGCGTTCCAGCTCCAGTCCTATACGGCGGCGCCGGCGATCGACGGCGTCGAGGTCGTCGACCTCAAGCGCTTCCACGACGACGGCGGCAACTTCACGGAGCTCATCCGCCTCGGCGACGGCCGGGCCGAAGCGTTCCGGGACTTCACGGTCCGGCAGGTCAACTACAGCGAGGTCGAGCCGGGCGTGATCAAGGCGTTCCACGTCCACGGGCGGCAGACGGACGTCTGGTACGTGCCGCCGGCCGATCGCATGCTCATCGTCCTGCTCGACGTGCGCAAGGGCTCGCGGAGCGAAGGCGTGCGCATGCGCCTCATGCTCGGCAACGGCGCCTCCCGGCTCCTCCGGATCCCGCCCGGTGTGGCCCACGGGCTGCGCAACCTGGGCGCGACCACCGGCCGGATCATCTACTTCACCGACCTGCACTTCGCGGCGGAGCCGTCGCAATGCGACGAGGGCCGCCTGCCCTGGGACTTTGCCGGCAGCGACATCTGGGAAATGACGAAGGGTTGATGCGGCGCCGACTGACGTCAGACATGACGAAGGGTTAGCGGGTGAAGCTGGTCGTCACCGGCGGCGCCGGCTTCATCGGCTCCAACTTCATCCGCCACGTCCTCACCGCTCACGCCGAGGACTCGATCGTCAACCTCGACAAGCTGACCTATGCGGGGAACCTGAAAAATCTCGCCGACGTGGCCGACTCCCCGCGCTACCGCTTCGTCCAGGGCGACGTCTGCGACGCCAAGCTCGTGCGCGACGTGGTGCGAGGCGCCGACGCCGTCATGAATTTTGCGGCCGAGTCAGTGACGGCGGATACGTTGGTGCCCGTGCACTGGGGGCACGGAATCAAGCTGACGACCATCGCGGACTTGTTCGAGGTATATGGAGCGAAGCGCGGTGTCGTGGTCGGGCCCGATGGCGTGAGCGTGGTCGAGCCGGACCTACCGTTGTTCGCGCTCGCATTTCGTAACGGGATGGGTCAGTGGCGGCGCGTCAGTCATATCACGCGGCACCACTACCAAGGAACCGTCGTTCGGCTGACCCAGAAGTGGGGTGACGTCACCGTAACCCCGAATCATTCCGTCTATGACGCAGACGGCGACGTCGTCGCGGCCGAAACAAATCCGGAGCTGCTCGCCATCCGAAAGATCAATGTGGATCGAAGCCGCCACCGCGACTATGTCGAGATCACGCTTCCAGGCGTGAAGGCGGTCGACGGACGCCTGATTGCTCCAACGGCCAGGGGCGGGGGCCGTCCGCGCGAAGTCTTCGTCGAGCAACTCGTCAAGGGCGAAGCGCTGCTGGCGTTGATGCGCGTCTTGGGTGCGTATGTCGCGGAAGGCAACGCGCTATTCAATCCAGCGAACGGAAGTTGGCAGGTCTGTATCGCGAATACCGACCTCGAGTTTCTGTACGAACTTCAGAATGACGCGGAGCTGTTCACGAACTCCTCCAGTAGCATCACGCGACGCAGTGGGCGAGGCGCCCATCAGTTGACCTTCAGCTCCCATGTCTTCTATCTGCTGGTGACGACACTGTGCGGGGCGCACTCCTACGAGAAGCGCGTACCCGACGCCGTCTACACTCTGTTGGACGAAGTCAAGGTCGCCTTCCTCGACAGCTACATGCGCGGGGATGGAAACGTTCAGCGCTGGAAGACGGTTGCCACCCGACGCGCGACGACGAATTCATCACGGCTCGCCGCGGGTCTCGGTCTCCTCTTCAGTATGCTCGGGATCGACTACACGATTGATTATGCTGAGCGTCCCAGTCCCCAACGCCCATGCTATACCGTCCGGGAAGTCGCGAATTACGACACCCGAACGTCCCGCGCCTTCCACACGGCTCCGTACGACGGTTACGTGTACGACCTGACTGTGGAGGGTGCCCACAATTTCGGCGCTGGGGTAGGGAACGTCGTAGTCCACAACACTCATGTCGATCGCTCGCTGGTGGAGCCGGATGCGTTCCTGCGCACCGACGTCTTCGGCGTCTTCACGTTGCTGGAGGCGGTGCGCGAGCTGAAGATCCCGCGCTTCGTCCACATCTCGACCGACGAGGTGTACGGCAGTCTCGCCACCGGCTCGGCCCGCGAGAGCGATCCGCTGCGGCCGTCGAACCCGTACTCGGCGTCCAAGGCGGGCGGTGATTTGCTCGCGCTCGCGTACTGGCAGACCCATCGCGTGCCGGTGATCATCACGCGCTCGTCCAACAACTTCGGTCCCTATCAGTATCCGGAGAAGGTCATCCCGCTCTTCGTGACCAATGCCCTCGACGACGAGCCGCTTCCGCTCTACGGCGACGGTAAGAACGTGCGGGACTGGCTCTACGTGCTCGACAATTGCGCGGCGCTCGATTTGATCTTGCGCAAGGGTCGCGACGGCGAGGTCTACAACATCGGCGGCGGTCACGAGGTGGAGAACGTCGTCCTCACGCGCGACATCCTGCGCCTGACCGGAAAGCCGGAGACGCTGATCCGGCCGGTGAAGGACCGGCCCGGCCACGACCGCCGCTATTCGCTCGACGCGAAGAAGGTGCGGCAGCTCGGCTGGACGCCGAAGCATCCCTTCGGGAAGGCGCTGGAGGCGACCGTGACGTGGTACCGGGAGCACGAGGCCTGGTGGCGGCCGTTGAAGTCCGGAGAGCTGAAGGCCTGGTACCGGCGGCAGTACGAGAACCGCTGACACGTTCATGGAGAGGCGATGACGCGACGGCTGATCGGGAGCCTGCTGCTCACCGTGTTGCTACCGGCCGCCGTGCTGGCCGCGCCGCGCGGGCGCGAGTACCGCCTGCATCCCAAGGACGTCGCTCCCGATCCGTCGTACGTCCGGCGCGTCGAGCCGGCCCTCGTCGCCGTTCGTGTCCGGGCCGACCCCAGCGCCGCCTCCAGCGCCCGGCTGGGCAGCCGGCGCTTCGCCACGGGCGTCATCTTCGACACCCGCGGCTACGTCGTCACCGTCAGCTATGCCCTGACCGACGCCGTGTCGATCGAGGCGCAGTTGCGCGACGGCCGCATCGTCGATGCCCGCCTGGTCGCTCTCGACCTCGAGACCGGCCTCGGCGTGGCGAAGCTCGCGGGCGCCGGCCCGTGGCCGGCGGCCCGGCTCGGAGAGTCGCGCGACGTCGCCAGCGGGATGCTGACCGGCACCGTCGGCGTCGACGAGGACAACGACCTCGTCCAGGTCACGGGCTCCGTGCATGCGGTGCGGCGCTTCTCGAGCTTCTGGGAGTACATGCTCGATCGGGCCTTCATCGTGTCGCCGTCGAGTCCGGCGTGGGGCGGCAGCGCCGTGGTCAACGCCGCCGGCGAGGTCATCGGCATCGCATCGCTGCGGCTGGGCGAGCCGCCGCACGTGAACCTGGCCATCCCGATCGAAAAGTTCACCCCGGTGAAGGACGAGCTGATCACGGCGGGCCGCGTCCTGAGCCGCCGGCCGAGGCCGTGGCTCGGGCTCTACACCGCCGCCATCAAGGGCGGCGTGGTCGTGGACGACTTCGCTCCGGCCGGGCCCGCCCGCACCGCCGGCTTTCACAAGGGCGACCGCATCGTGTCGGTGAACGGCGTCGCCGTGGTCAGCCAGGAAGAGTTCTACGAGCAGCTCTGGCGGGGCCAGGCGGGCGACGTGGTGCAGGTGGCCATCCAGCGCGAGAAGCGCGTGCACGTCATTTCCGTGCGCTCCATGGACCGCTACCTGCTGCTCCGCCCACTCACGCCCTGACGCCCCGACCGGGCTACACTCGGGGCCATGAAGGGCGCGGCGGACACGTATCAAGGGCGCGGGCTCATCGCGGACCCCATCCATCAATACATCCAGTACACGCGGCTCGGCGGGATCCCGGGCGAGGCGACCGAGCAGGACGTCATCGACACGCCGTGGGTCCAGCGGCTACGCCGCATCCCCCAGCTCCAGTCGGCGCGCTGGGTGTTCCCGGCCGCCGAGCACAGCCGCTTCCAGCACTCGCTCGGCGCCATGCATCTGGCCGGCCGGCTCGCCCAGCAGCTCTATCCGTCGCTGCGCGCGATCTTTCCCGATGGGCCGTCGGCGCCCCTGCTGGAAGAGCTGCTCCGGATGGCCGGGCTCCTTCACGACGTGGGCCACGGCCCCTTCGGCCACTTCTTCGACGACAACTTCCTGGTGGACTACGACCTCACGCACGAGCTGGTTGGCCAGCGCATCATCCGGGAAGAGCTCGGCGACGTCATCCGGAGCCTGCGGCGGAGCCCCGCGGGCGCGTTCAACGCCGACGAGCGGATCGACCCCGAGTGGATCTGCTACTTGATGGGCAAGAGCTACACGCATCCGCTGGAATCGCACCCGCGGTGGTTGCCCCACCTGAAGCCCTTGCTGTCCGGCGTCTTCACGGCCGACAACATGGACTACGTGCTCCGCGACGCCTACATGTGCGGGGTGGCGGTGGGGCCGATCGACGTCGAGCGCATCATCTACTACTCGTTCTTCTCGGAGAAGGGCCTCACGCTCAACCGGGCCGGACTCGGCGCGTTCATCATGTTCCTGAACGCCCGCTTCTACATGTACACGAACGTCTACTATCACCGGACGACGCGCGGCATCGACCTCCATCTGAAGGAGATCTTCCGGGACACGATGCGGCTGGCCTTTCCCTACGACCTCCGCAAGGATCTGCATCCGTACCTGCACCTCACGGAGTGGACGCTGCTGGAGGAGGTCGGCCGCTGGCACGACGCCGACGAGCCCGAGAAGAAATCGCTCGGGGTCGAGTGGCGCCAGATCCTCGACCGCCGGCTGCGCTGGCGGATGTCGCACGAGGTGATCCTCGACCTTTTCGAGCCCAAGCGCGGCCAGGGCTTTCTCGACGCCGAGACGGTCGAGCGCCGGGTGCGCGCCTTCTTGCCGGCGCCGCTGCGGGACTTCCCGTTCAAGATCGACATGGCGCTGCAGGACCCGCGCCCGCTCAACCCGCTGAAGATGGGCGACCGTCAGATCTACGTCTACGACGCCAGCCGCGACGAGGTGACGGCCGAGCCGCTCACCGAGCTGCTCAAGTACCTGCCGGGCAAGGTCGCCCAGTGCCGCATCTTCGCGGCCAGCCACGAGCACGACGCCGAGCTCGCGACGGCGCTCGAGCGCGCGCTCGGCGAAGAGCCGCCGTCGATTACGACGAACGTCTGATCAGGCTCCGAAGATCACGCGGGTGCCCGTCGAGGGCATGACGAGCTTCTGCGGCATCGCGCGGTACACGGCCATGATCGTGTTCATCCCCGTGCAGTGGGCGGGGATGACGTAGTCGGGGTCGATGGCCTTGAACGCCTCGACGGTCTTGGCCACCACCTCGTCGGGCGCGGGGGCCAGGTGGAAGCCGCCGACGATCGCGTGGATCTTCTGGACGCCCGCCGCCTTCTGTGCTTGCCGGACGGAGTTGATGACGCCGGCGTGACCACAGGACGTGATGACGACGAGCCCGCGATCCTTCACGTTGAAGACGGTCGCGTGCTCGCCCTGGAAGTTGTCGAAGACCAGCTCGCCGGGCTTCGCCGCGACCTGCGTGGTTCCGAAGTGGGTCGAGGCGCAGGCGGAATCCATAGCGCCGGCGATCACGCGGCCGGCCGCCGGCGGCTTCTCGAAATCGGTGAGGCGCTCGATCTGACCCGTCGTCATCGCCTGGCCGGCGACGATCGAGGCCTGCTTCGCGAGCACGACCGTGAGCCCCCGCGCCTCGAGTCCGGCGCGATCGAGCTGGCCCATGTCGATCGTGGCCGTCGGCATCGCGACCACGCGCTGGCAGAACGTGTCCTCGCCGCCCGCGTACAGCGTGAGCCCCGGCTTGATGATTCCTTGCGCGACCAGGGGCGCCAGCGCTCCGTAGTGATCGACGTGTCCGTGGCTCAGGATCAACGCGTCGGCGCGCCCGGGATCGAGCTTCAGCGCCCGGTAGTTGTTGGCGAGATTCCTCTCGGTGAGCGAGAAGTCGAGCAGGATCTCCCGCCGCTCCGACCCGCGCGTCGATTCCAGGTGGTAGGCGAGGCCGTGCTCGGCCAGCAGGGTATCGCCGGCGCGGACGAACGGCGCCCGTTGCACCGTGATCGCGTCGAGCTTCCCGCCCTTGGCGAAGATGTCGTAGACGTTGTCCACGACGTTCGTCATGACCAGCCGGTCCACGGTCGGAATTCCCGCGGGCTGCGCGGCCGCGGTGCTCCACCAGGCCCGGCCGAAGCCTCCCA
>Ga0099827_10001102_pt1 | contig 13501 bp, 6 predicted proteins | sample CZO8metaG_FD_79339 | JGI IMG/M metagenome (GOLD analysis project Ga0099827, IMG submission 79339) | Vadose zone soil microbial communities from the Eel River Critical Zone Observatory, Northern California, USA - CZOApr15con1.8 metaG | ecosystem: Environmental > Terrestrial > Soil > Vadose zone ...
CCGGGAGCCCGCCCGCGCCGGGAGCCCGCCCGCGCCGGGAGCCCGCCCGCGCCGGGAGCCCGCCCGCGCCGGGAGCGAAACGGCCGAACACATCGCCCCCGACCTCCCACTTATCACGGCTGGCGACGACATATCACGGATTTTCGATTCACATAAGTATTTAAATCGGAACAAATTTTGTCGAAAATCCGTGACAAGTCGTCGTGGACCGTGATAAGTCGGCCGCTGGAGTCTACGGACTTGTGGCGGCAGGGTGTCTATGTGATCACTGGGGTTCAAGTGACTTGTGACGGGGATGGTGGCCGGACAACCTCGGCAGCGGTCTGCCCAGGAACCCAGTGGCGCGACCGAAGACAGGCAGAAACGGCCGAAGAACGCCGGCCGGCACCAGGAGGCGACCCCTGGACCGTCGCCCTGGTTCATTAACCGCTGGGGCGTTCAGTCACCTTGGACCCGCCAGTCCCAGAACTACCTCCAGCAACTCCCCGATACAGTTCTGGCCCGCCTCGCGCCTTCCGGGCCGCCGACATATACCGGATTCCGCGCACATAGCCCGGGTTAGTGATCGCAGAACCGCCATATACCGGACAAAATTTGTCGCTAACCTGGGCTAAGTCGTCACGATCCGGGCTAAGTTGTCGCTGTCCGGGCTAAGTCGTCGCTCTGATCGAAGGCGTCAGGTAACAGCGGCCAGCCCGGCCTCGCCAACCCCGCCCCCGAGCCGGGCCGGACAGCACCTTGCTCGTGCCGTCAGAAGGGCTGGGCAAGTCGCCCGAAGCCCTCAGTGATGAGCCTCAGGTGGTCGGCGCCGGGTGTGCCTGGATGGGTCTGCCAGTAGCTGAGCTGGGCCGCGGTCTCGACCACGAACTTGCATCGGTCAAAGCGGCGCTTGCAGAAGGCTCGCAGCGCATCGTCGATCGTGGGCGCGGCCGCCAGCTCCTCGCCCAGCGCGACGGCGTCCTCCAGGCACATCGCCCCACCGGCCGCCAGATGGGGCGTGGTGCAGTGCGCGGCATCACCAATCACGATCGCCCGGCCCAGGTACCACGGGTCTGGGGCTAGCACGGTTTCGAAGCTGGTGTAGTTAATCTGCCCTGGTTCGCGGATCTCCTCGCGGAGTTTCGCGGCTATGCCGCCGAAGGGTTGGAGTTTCGTTCGGGCCATGCCGACAATTTCAGCCTCGCTCGGACGGAAAGCCTCGTCCACCGGGAACAGGCAGTACAGGTACACCTGCTCGGGTGAGATCGGCTGAAGTCCGATGGCGACATCGCCGCAGCTGTGGAACTGAGCGTGGGCGGTGACCTCGGCAGGCCGTGGCAGGATCACGCGGAAAATCCCCTGGCCCCGGAATTCAGGGCGTATCGGGCCCAGGACGAGGTCCCGCACCGCGGAATTCAGGCCATCGGCCCCGATCACGAGGTCGTAGTCTCGGCGCTCGCCGGTGCTGAACGTGACGGTCGTCGCGCCTGCCTGCTGGTCGATGTGCGTCGGCGAGGTGGCAGTCCGTATCTCGGTGCCTTCTTTCGCCGCGTGGTCAAGGAGAATCCTGTGCAAGACCGGGCGCATCATTCCGATCATGCCCGGCTGGCCTGTGCCCATCGGCGACGGCAGCGGGGACCGGTTCGCCAGCGTGCCGTCGACCTCGTAGGTCTCCATGTGGGTCACGCTGTAGCTATTGGCGACGCATTCCTCGTACAGGCCGAGCCTGTCCAGCGCACGCAGCGCCGCGCCGATCAGCGTGATGCCGCTACCGAGCGCATTGACTTCGGGCTGCCGCTCGACGAGATCGACTTCGATGCCTTGCCGCGACAGGACGGTCGCGGTGGCCAGGCCGGTGATTCCGGCCCCGACAATCAGCGCGTCGGTCATGACGATGATCCAATCGTAGGTGGGTGGTTGGGATGGCATGTTATCCAACGCGTGGCCACCGTGCCGTGCGGCAGCCGGAATCCATCCAGCCCAACCTCGCTCAACTGGAATTCCGTCTTAGTGGAGCGACATTATTTTAAATAGTAAATGTCTAAATTGCGGAGCTTGCCGTGTGGACCTGATCGGGTTATTCCACAAGCTATACCGCACGTTTGGGCCACTACCCCGGCGAAGCGCTACGCTCATGGAGCGTGGCGGCCGTTGCACGCACCGTCACAAAAGCCGGCTTGACGCATAGACAATTACGGAAGCGGGTAAGAGTGCTGAGGGGAGCCGGGTCAAACCTTCTGACAGGCGGCCCGAAGGCGCAGGTGGGCATTGTAGGGGAATCGCTCAACTGGCGCCACCTTTCTAGGTAAACTCCCAGCTTTCTTGCTGTTCTCTAAACTTTTTGTCAGCAAACCCGGAGCTATTCCGGCGGCCGGAGTCGGGTGATTGCGTCATGCTCGGACATCTGAACAGAACGGAGAACCCTATGAAGCTAATTGGCGCAGGTCTGCCTCGCACTGCAACCCTGACCCAGAAGATCGCACTGGAGATGCTGGGTTACGGGCCGTGCTACCACATGGTCAACGTGCTCAGCGATCTAAGCCTGGTTCCCCAGTGGATCACCGCCTTCGAGGGCGGGGCCGACTGGGACAAGGTCTTCGAGGGTCACAACGCGACCGTCGACTGGCCGGGCTCGTTCTTCTACCGCGAGCTGATCGACCGCTACCCGGACGCCAAGGTGCTGCTGAGCGTGCGTCCCGCCGAGTCGTGGGCCAACAGCATGACCAACACGATCTGGGAAGTCGTCTACGGCGACAGCCTGATGCACGACCTCTCCTCCGCGCGTACTCGGGTCGACCCGGGCTGGCGGGACTACATGGACCTCGTTACCGCGATGTGGGAGAAGAGCGGGCTGCTCCCCTCCTCCGTCGGCGGTCCCGACCAGGCGGCGCTTGCCAGGGGCTTCGAGCTGTACAACGAAGAGGTTCAGCGGGTAGTTCCAGCCGAGCGCTTGCTTGTTTGGCAGCCCGCCGACGGCTGGGCGCCGCTATGCGAGTTCCTTGAGGTGCCGGTGCCGGATGCGCCACTGCCGAAGGTGAACGACGCCGCAGGGTTCACCGACCGGATCATGGACGCCGCGATGGCAGTCGTCGGCGATCACCTGGCCAAGCAGAAGGCAGCCGTATAGCAATGAGTTTCCGCGTAATGCGGGAGGCCGAACCGGCGGCGGCGACGAAGTCGCCGCCGCCGTCGCCGTCGCCTGAGCAGGCACCGACCGCCGGGAAAGGTTTCAGTTCGCGCCAGAAGTGGCTGCTCATCGTCTGCTGCGTCGCGCAGTTCATGGTCATCCTCGACCTGACCATCGTGAACGTCGCGTTGCCGTCGATGCAGAGCGACCTCAACATCTCGGCGGTCGACCTGCAGTGGGTGGTCGACGCTTACGCGATCTTGTTCGCTGGTTTCCTGATGCTCGCCGGCCGGGCCAGCGACCGCTTCGGGCGTCGCCGCAGCCTGGTCGGCGCTCTCAGCTTGTTCGCGCTCGCGTCGCTGGCCGGCGGCGCGGCCCTGAATCCCTCGATGCTGATCGGGGCTCGGGCCGTGCAGGGTCTGGCCGGCGCGCTGATGGCCGCCTCCTCACTGGCGGCCATTACCGCCGCGTTCCCGCCCGGGCCAGGAAGGCACCGCGCCATTGGCCTGTGGAGCGCGATGAACGGGGCCGGCGGTGCCGCCGGCGCCGTCTTCGGCGGGGTCATCACTCAGGAGCTCGGATGGCGCTGGGTGCTGCTGATCAATCCGCCGATCGGCATCGCGGCCGCGGCCGTGGCCTACTTCGTCGTGGTCGACGGCGGAGTGCTCGAGCGCACCAAGTTCGACCTCGCCGGCGCGTTCTCGCTCACCGCCGGACAACTGATCCTGGCGTATGGCTTCGTGAACGGCGGCAACTTCGGCTGGCTTTCTCCGCTCACCGTCGGACCCATCATCCTCGGCTTTGCCGTGCTTGGCTTGTTCGTGGTGATCGAGACCAGGTGGGCAACCGCGCCGCTGGTGCCGCTGAAGTCGATCACCAAGTCGCTGCAGACGGCCAACCTGATCGTGCTGACGTTCAGCGCCGCGCTGTTCCCGATGTGGTTCGTCAGCTCGCTGTACATGCAGCAGGTGCTCGGACTGTCGCCACTGGTCGCCGGGCTTGCCTTCTTCCCGATGACGGTCGCGATTTTTCTGGTCGCTCAGCGAGCCGGCAAGCTCGTCGGCCGGTTCGGGGTGCGCACCGTCCTCACCAGCGGCCTGCTGATGATGGCGGCTGGCATCCTGCTTCTGACCAGGATCCAGCCGACTGGCAGCGCGCTCGGGTTCGTGATCTTCCCTGGCATTCTCGTAGCGTCCGGCATCGCGCTGTCGATCGTGCCGTCCACGATCGCCGCCACCCAGGGTGCTACGCCGCAGCAGGCTGGGCTTGCCTCCGGAATGGTGAACACCTCGCGGCAGATCGGCGGTGCGATCGGTATCGCGCTGCTGATCTCGATCGCTACGAGCCTGACCAGTAGCAAGATCGGTGCCAATCGGCCAATACCTGACTCGCTTACCTACGGGTTCAGGATTGCCTACTTCATCCAGTTCGGCCTGGTCCTGCTCGCCGCGGCCATCGCCTTCTTCGGCCTGCGCCACCGGGCAGCGGCGGCCGCCGCCCCGGCTGGCGCCGCGCCAGGTGCGGCTGCACCAGCCGCCGCTCCAGCCGCTACTGGGCCGGCCGCAACCGAAGCCGAAACTGCACCCGCAGCGTCGAGTGCGCCGCCAGCCCCTGCTGGACCAGCGGCACCGGCTCCAGCCCCGCCAGCAGCTAGGCCGCGTCGAAGGCTCTGGCTGCAGATGCCAGTCGTGGTGCTCGCCGTCATCGTGGCGTTCTACACCGTCGACTTCATTTTCGCCGGCGCACCCGGCCGCCCCCTCGGCGCCTTCAACCTCAAGGACACCTACAGTTACGTCTCGGCCCCCGGTCTGCATCCGCCGGTGATCACCTCGGAATCCCCGACCGTGACCGAGCCGGACGCGACGCCGCCCGGCTACATCTTCACGGCGAACTTCTACGACCTGAGCAAGGGTCAGATCAAGGGCCAGAGCGGGCCGCTGATCCTGAACAAGGCGCTTGAGCCGGTCTGGTTCAAGCCGGTGCCGGTCAAGGAGGTCGCCTCGGACCTGGCTGAGCAGACCTACCACGGCCAGCCGGTGCTGACCTGGTGGCAGGGCGTGGTCACCAAGGATGGCGATACCACGGTCGGTGAGTACGTGGTGGTGAACAAGCACTACCAGACCATCGCGAGACTGCACGGCGCCGGCGGCTGGATCCTGACGCTGCACACGATGGTGATCGATGGTGACAACGCCTGGGTAACGGCGAACAAGGACATCCCGATGAACCTCGGCAAGTACGGTGGTGTAGCCGACGGCGCGGTCACCGACTCCGCGGTCCAGGAGTACAACCTGAAGACCGGCAAGCTGATCAGGACCTGGGACGCGATTGACCACATCCCGCTGACGGACACCCACGCGCTGCCGCCGGCCAACGGGTTCCCGTGGGACGTCTACCACGTCAACTCGATCAGCCTGAACGGCGATGACACGTTCGTCGTCTCGATGCGTAACACCTGGGCCGCCTACGACGTGAACGAGGCCACCGGCAAGATCCTGTGGACCCTGGGCGGCAAGCACTCCACCTTCAAGGTCACTGCGGACGCCGCGTTCGAGTGGCAGCACGACGTAACGTTCCTGCGGAACTCCGACGAGGTTAGCCTGTTCGACGACCACTGCTGCCAGCTCACCGGCGGCGGTACCTACCTCGCCGCTGACGGACCGTCCCGCGGCCTGGCACTCAAGCTCGACCAGGCCAACCGCACCGCGACCATGGTCTCCCAGTACGCCCACGACGGCGATGACGCCGCCTATATGGGCAGCGCCCAGTTGCTCTCCGGCGGGGGCATGTTCGTCGGCTGGGGTAGCCAGCCCCGGTTCACCGAATTCAGCAAGTCCGGGCAGATCCTGATCGATGGCCTGCTGCCATCGCCTGACTTGAGCTACCGTGCAATTGCGGTCCAGCATTGGACCGGTCTTCCGCTCACCAAGCCAAGCGGCGCGGTTCGCCACGGCGGCGGCAAGACCACGGTGTACGCAAGCTGGAACGGCGCAACGCAGGTCGCGAGCTGGCGAGTACTCGCCGGATCGAGCGAAGCCGATTTGAACGTGATCCAGAGCCAGAACCTGACTGGGTTCGAGACCGCGATTAGCGTTCCTGGCCACAACCAGGTATTCAAGGTCCAGGCGCTGGACGGTGGCGGCCACGTGATCGGGACCTCTGCGCTCTTCCGCTAAGGGCAGATAGGGCCAAGAGCGCTTAAGGAGAGCTACCAGTGGCTGGTGAGGTAACCAGGCGGCGGCTGCTCGGCCAGGCTGGCGGCGCGGCCGTCGGCCTGGCTGGGATCGGCATCGTCGGAGGGTGCGCGGACTCGAAGGCGGCTAACACCTCTGAGGACGGGTCATCGCTGCCAGCTGGGCAGATCGTCCCCGACGCCTTCGAGCGCGGTGGCTACCACCAATTCATCACCCGGCCCGATTTGCACCCGCCGGTCATCAAGATGGCGCGGCAGGGGCACGGGTCGTACGCGAGCAAGATCTTCATGACCGCTCCGTTCTCGGGCCCGGGCTTCGGCGGCTCGATGATCCTCGATTCCCGCGGTGATCTGATCTGGATGGGCCGGGACTCCCCTAAGGCGCACCAGATCGATTTCAACATGCAGACCTACAAAGGCGCTCCGCACCTCACCTGGTGGGAAGGCGTGGAGACGCATGGCTGGGGCCAGGGCGTGGCGGTGCTGGCCGACTCGTCTTACCGCAGGCTGCACACGATCCACGCGCACGGCAAGAACGTGATGCTCGACCACCACGAGTTCAACATCACCCCTCAGGACACCGCGCTGGTCACGATCTTCAAGACTCACACCGGAGTCGATCTGCGCAAGGTCGGCGGGCCGCGCAGGGGCGTAATGGTCTCGGGCGTTTACCAGGAGATCGACATCGCGTCGGGGAAATTGCTGCACGAATGGGACAGTCTCGACCACGTGCCGATCACCGAGAGCAACCAGGTGTTCGCGGGCGGCGTGCCGAGCAACCCGTGGGACTACTTCCACATCAACTCGCTGGTGGTCACACCAGACGGTGAGCACGTGCTTATCTCCGCGCGCAACACCTGGACGGTCTACATGGTGCACCGGCGCACCGGCAAGATCGTCTGGCGGCTCGGCGGCAAGAAGTCGGACTTCACCTTCGGGCCTGGCGTGAAGTTCTACTGGCAGCACCACGTCAGATGGCACGGCAACGGCGATGTGTTCAGCGTCTTCGATAACGGCGCCGCGCCGGTCAAGGAACGGCAGTCACGGGCCATTGTTCTCGATGTTGACTTCAAGAAGAAGCACGTCACGTTGCGCCATCAGTACTTCCACCCGCACCTGAAGGTGTCGTCGGCGGCGATGGGCAACGCCCAGTTGCTGCCGGACGGCCGGATGTTCGTCGGCTGGGGCACCAACCCGTTCTTCAATGAGTTCCACGCGGGCGGCAACGTGATCGTGGCCGGAACTCAGGGCCGCGGCAATGCGTCCTACCGGATCTCCACTTACGACTGGGAAGGCCACCCGACCGATCTGCCGGACGTAGCCGTACACCACAAGAACGGCAAAGCCCTGGTCTACGTGAGCTGGAACGGCGCCACGAACGTCCACTCCTGGGTGATTCTGGCCGGGAAGAGCCGGTCGAAGGTGAAGCCGATCGCGAGCGCCCGGCGCAGTGGCTTCGAGACCGCCGTCCTGGTCGGCAACACCGGCCCGTACTTCGCGGTTCGAGCCAGGGACGCCAAGGGTCAGACGCTATCGACATCCAAGACCGTCAAAATTTCATAGCCCAAAAAGATTTTAAAGGTTTTAAAAGAAGGAGTACGGGTCCAATGGCAGAAGCCTGGTCTAGGCGCCAGTTGCTGAAAGGGGCTGGAGCAGCGGCCCTAGGTGTGGCTGGGTTTGGCCTGGCTGGCTGCTCGACGAAGAACGTCACCGCCAAGCTGGTCTCCGACAACACGGTGACCCACGGGATCAGGACGTACTTCTCCCGGCCCGATCTGGCCCCGCCGCGGATCCAGTTGACGGGCAAGCTGCCGCCCGGTCCTGAGTTCATCTTCCTCGCGACCGGCGCGGGCGGCCTCGGTCAGGGCGGCTGCATGATCATGAACAGGGACGGCGAGATGGTCTGGTTCTCGCCCGACACCGACAGCAGCCGGATGAACCTTGACGTCCAGGAGTATCAGGGCGAGCCGATGATCACCTGGTGGGAAGGCCGGATCAGGGCGGCCGGCTACGGGCAGGGCGTCGGCGTGATGGCGAACTCCAACTATGAGGTCCTGCACACCGTCCGGGCCGCGAACGGCTTGAACGCCGACTTGCATGAGTTCAATGTCACCCCGCAGGGCACCGTGCTGATCAGCGCGTACCAGCGGGCGAGGGCTGATCTGAGCAGCTTCGGTGGCTCGGCAAACGGCTGGGTGCTTTGCGGCGTCGCCCAGGAGATCGACATCGCGACCGGGAAACTGCTGTTCGAGTGGAACAGCCTTGAGCACGTGCCGGTCTCCGAAACCCACCAGCCGTTTGCCGGCGGATCGGCCGAGGCACCGTTTAACTACTTCCACATCAACTCGGTCTCCCAGCACCCAGACGGTGACCTGCTGATCTCAGCTCGCAACACCTGGACGGTCTACAAGGTCAGCAGGAAGACCGGTGAGATCGTGTGGCGGCTAGGCGGGAAGAAGTCGGACTTCACCCGGGGGCCGGGGACGCAGTTCTTCTTCCAGCATCACATCCGTATGCACGGGACCGACACGATGACCCTGTTCGACAACGGGGCGCAGCCGATCATGGAAAAGCACTCACGTGCGCTCGTGTTCAATTTCGACGAGTCCAAGCGGCACGTATCGCTCAAGTCGGAATGCATTCACCAGGGCGAGGTGGTGCTCTCGTACGCGATGGGAAGCTGCCAGTTGCTGCCGGACGGCAGCGTCTTCGTCGGCTGGGGCACGAACCCGTACTTCTCAGCGTTCGACTCCGACGGCAAGATGGTTGCGGACGGCCTCATGACCCGAGGCCATCCGTCTTACCGGGCGTTCCTCGGCGACTGGGTCGGCAAGCCGGCCGAGCCGCCGGCGGTCGCCGCCCAGTTCCGCAACGGCGGCGGTGCCACCGTCTACGCCAGTTGGAACGGCTCAACCGAGGTCAGGTCCTGGAAGGTACTGGCCGGTCGGGATCGCGATTCGCTGTCGACGGTCGCCAGCGGACCCTGGTCAGGGTTCGAGACCGCGCTGGTTGTGCAGTCCGCTGGGCCGTACTTCGCGGTGCAGCCCCTTGACGCGTCCGGAAACGTGCTGGCCACCTCGGCGGCCACGCTGATCACCAAGCACGGCAAGCCGATCACAGTCCATCACTACGGCTGCGGCACGAACCAGCAGTGCGGTTACTGAGCCTTTCTGTTCTCGGCATTTGAGCCCCGGCCCGGCGAACGCTTGGCCGGAGCTGCCATTTGTCGGTCGGGCCGGTTTTGGGGGCGGGCATACAGTTAGTTGCGGTCACAGCCGTGGCCGTGGGAGGGCCAGCGCCGGCGCTGCGATGGGGGGCGGTGTGTCGATCTACGTCCTGGCCTGGATCCTGTTCGGCATTGGCGCAATAGCAGTCGCGGGAATGGCTTTTTCGCTCACCCAGGATCGGGACCGGCCCCGTGGTCGGCACAGTAGCGATGACCGGGTAAAGCCGGAAGACTTCCCCGAGGAATGGCAGCGGCTTCGGATCATCGCCTTCGATACGCTGGTCTTTTCGATGCTTATCATGAGCGAGGCGACCAAGGATTCCAGCCCGCTTCGGGTCTCAGAACGGGTCTTTGCCCTAACGGGCGCGATCACGCTCCTGATCTGGGAGATCGGGTCGTGGCGGAAGTTTACTGATCCAGGTGATCGCCGCCGGGCGCTGAACTCGGCTAGATGGTTCTTCGTTCCGGTGGTGTTCCAGATGCTGTTTGTATTCCACGTCTGGCACAGCGGACTGGCCAGGATCGTTGCCTTGACCGCGATGACCTTGATTGTCGCCGGGCCTGACGTCGAGTCTTGGATCAGGCGCAGGTTGCAGCGCCGCGCAGGCGGTACCACCACCTAGGGCGCTGGTGGGCTCCGGCCCGGGCCGGAGCCGGGAACTCCGTTTTCTTGCCCATCACATCCAGGTGAACGCGCTCCCCTGTGACCTGGTAGGACCACGGCGGCTCGACGAACGTCGTCCAGAGCTTGGTCCCGCCTCTGCCGCCGCTAGGTGAATAGGCCTCGGATGTCGTCGGCGGTGAGGGCGGCGCCGAAGGCGTTGCCGTCGTCGAGGACGCTGGTGAACAGGCTGGCCTTGCGGGCCTTCATCGCCATGACCTTCTCCTCGATGGTGTCCTTGGCGATCAGGCGGTACACCATCACGTTACGGGTCTGGCCGATGCGGTGGGTCCGGTCGACTGCCTGCGCCTCGGTCGCCGGGTTCCACCAGGGGTCGAGCAGGAAACAGTAATCGGCTTCGGTCAGGTTCAGGCCGAACCCGCCTGCCTTCAAGCTGATCAGGAAGACCGGTTCGTCGCCTTCCTTGAATCGCCGCAACACGCCGGCCCGATCCCGGGTGCTGCCGTCGAGATAGCAGTAGGGGATTCCCTCAGCGTCGAGCCGATGGCGGACCTCGCGCAAGAAGCCGGTGAACTGGCTGAAGACCAGCGCCCGGTGGTTGGTGCCGATCACCGGACGCAGGTGATCGACCAGCGTGTCGATCTTGGCCGACGGTATGTCGTGGTGGGGCTCGCCGTAGACCAGCCCGTCGACCGGTCCGTTGACCGGCCCGTCGACCGACCCGCTGATCAGGTCGGCGTGCAGGCTCAGTTGCCGCAGCAGCGTCAGAGATCGCAAGATCGTGAACCGGTTGGCGTTCAGGTCATCGATCAGGCCGAGCACCTTCTGCCGCTCTCGTTGCAGGTGAGTCTGGTACAGCTTGCGGTGCCTTGGATGCAGCTCGACCTCGAGCACCTGCTCCTGCTTGGCCGGCAGGTCAGCGGCGACCTGCTCCTTAGTGCGCCGCCGCACGAGCGGCTTGATCCGGCGCCGCAGCTGGGCCAGCAGTTCGGCGTGGTCTTTGCCGTGGTTCTCGATCGGCCGGGCGTAGTACTCACGGAACTGCGCCGGATGGGGGAACAGCCCGGGTGCGGTTATCGACAGCAGCGACCACAGCTCCATCAGGTTGTTCTCCATCGGCGTGCCGGTGATCGCCAGCTTGAACTGGGTCGGCAGCCGCCGCGCGCACTGATAGATCTTCGACTGATGGTTCTTCGCGTTCTGCGCCTCATCCATGATCAGCCCGGACCAGGCGAGGCTCGAGTAGGCGGCGAAGTCGATCCGCAGCAGCGTGTACGAGGTCACCACGAGGTCGGCGCCGGCGACGATCTTGCCGAGCGGCTGTTTGCGCCTGGCCTGCGTCTCGGTCACCGCCACCACATTCAGATCCGGCGAGAACCGCTCCGCTTCGGCCGCCCAGTTCGGGACGACGCTGGTCGGGGCCACGATCAAGAATGGCGGGCCGTCCGGGTTGTCCTTCCGGGCGTGGCCCAGAAGCGCGAGGGACTGCAGGGTCTTGCCGAGTCCCATGTCGTCGGCCAGGATGCCGCCGAGCTGGTGCTCCCACAGGAACTTCAGCCAGGCGAAGCCCGACAGCTGGTAGGGCCGCAGGACCGCGTTCAGCGTCGGCGGCTGCTCGTCGATTTCGACGGTGCCGATCGACAGCAGGCCCTGCACCTGCTGTCGCCATGCCTCCGCCTGGTGGCTGATCACGCCGATGTCGGCTAGCTCTTCCCACAGGCCCGCCTGGTACCGGCTGATCCTGAGCGGATCCGACGGTGAGTCTTGCATCGCCCGCGCCTCGGCGATCAGCCGGGCGAGCTGCTGGAGTTCTGGCTTCTCCAGCGAGAAGTAGGCACCGTCTGGAAGCAGCAGATACGTCTCGCCTCGGCTGAGCGCGGTGAACACGTCGATGAACGGGATCTGCCGTCCCTCGACCGAGATCGTGATCCCGAGGTCGAACCAGTCGTTCTCGGCCGCGACCTGGTCGACGGACACGCCGATCACCAGGGAGTCGCCGACCTCCCGGTAGTCGACGGGCTCACCCGTGATCTCAAGTTCGACCTGCGGGTGACTGGCCAGCAGCGGCAGCAGCTCGGTGGTGAGCCGCACGGTGTCGAAGCCGCTGAGGCGCGCGCGGCTGTTGCTCGGCCGCAGGCCGAACTGAGCCAGAGCCTGGTCCAGTTCGGCTAGCAGCGCCCGCTCGCCGTCGTAGTCGCGGAACGCACCGCCATCGGCGGGCGAGTCCGGCTGAACCGTCAGCCGGCTCTCGCCGATCTCATACGCCCAGTGCCAGCCGACTTCGGTCTGGTGACCGTCGCCGTAGCGGATGCTCAGCACGAGCACCGGACCGGAGATCTCCGGCGGCGTGAACGACCCGTCGGTGCAGATCACCGTGGCCGCCTGCCGCAGCTGAGGGAAGTACTCGCTGGCGAACCTGGCCCGCGCATCGGCGGGAATCTCCAGCCGCTGCTGGGCCAGCACCATTCGCTGAAGCGCCGCCGGGACTGGTCTGGCCAGCCGGGCCAGCCGGAACCGGTGCGGATCGTGATAGTCGGTGTAGACCAGGCCGTGGCCGTCGGTGCCGATGAAGCACTGCGGATTGAGGTCACCTTCGCCATCTTCGATCTGCACCGTGTCGATCCGCGCCGTCGGCGTGATCGCCAGCGATCCGGCGTCGTCGCCGCGAGACACCTTCAGGCAGAACTCGGCGTAGTCGTAGGTCGGCACCGCGCCGAGCTTGCCGACGTATACGATCGGCAGCCCGATCGAAGCGGCCTCATCGAGTATCGGCCAGAGCTGGCGAGACTCGAATCCGGTCAGGTCGATCGAGCGCTCAGAGCCGTAAAGGTAGAACGAGGCCCGGTTGATGTTCGACCGGTAGATCGCATACATCTCGCCGAGCAGCCGGACGTGATCGGTGCGGTGGTCGCCGTAGTAGTTCAGCGTGTCCAGCCGTCCCCAGCTCAGGTTGCCCGCGATCCAGCCGTGCTTGCCGGGCTGCACCAGCCGGGCCGACAACCTGGTCTGCGGCCCGGATCGCTGGGTGTCGTAGCCGTGCGAGCTGGTTGTCAGCGCGGTGAGGCTCAGTTCGATGGCGATCGAGGGCCCGGTGAGCTGCCCGAGCCGCGTGGTGGCCGGTCCCTCAGGCAGCAGCGACCGCAAAGACTGTTCCCAGACCGGGGCCGGTGGCGTCGCGGGCACCACAGTTGCGGGCACCGCGCGCGTGGGCACCAGCGTCGCGGGCGCCGCCGGCGTTGTCGGGCGATCCCCGCCGGCCGCGGCCGCCAGCGTCAGCGCCACCACATGCTTGCAATCCAGCGCCATCGGGCAGCTGCACTCGCCGTGCTCGAACTCAAGCGCCGCCCCGGAGCC
>Ga0099827_10001103_pt1 | contig 13498 bp, 12 predicted proteins | sample CZO8metaG_FD_79339 | JGI IMG/M metagenome (GOLD analysis project Ga0099827, IMG submission 79339) | Vadose zone soil microbial communities from the Eel River Critical Zone Observatory, Northern California, USA - CZOApr15con1.8 metaG | ecosystem: Environmental > Terrestrial > Soil > Vadose zone ...
CCGGACGCGCCGCAGATCGATTTCGTCTCGCTGGCGGTGATTTTCGTTACCGCCACCCTGCTCGGCTTCGCCAGCCACTCGCCGGGCGGACTTGGCGTGTTCGACGTCGCCATGCTCATCGCGCTCATGCATTTCGACCGGCAATCGTTGCTGCATTTCGGCAAGGAGAGCATCCTCGGCGCGCTGCTCTTGTTCCGGCTGTATTATTACATCGTCCCCTTCGCGCTTGCGCTCGCCATCCTCGGCGTGCGCGAGTTCATTCTCGACCTGAAACCGGTGGCGCAAAAAATCGAACAAAAAGTGTTCACGCGCCGCGCGAAGCGCGCTGCGAACCGGACCGGCCGAAAGAAATAGCGGCGGAATTACTGCTTGCCGGGCACCCCGGTTCCCGGCATTACGCCCTTCGGCAGTTTGATGAGTTGAATGTTCGCGGGCAAGACGAACAGCGCGGGATCTTGGCGCGCGCGCTGCAATTCGGTCACCTCCATGACCGCGCGGCGTTTGCCTTCGAACGTCGCTTCCGTGCGCAGCGGAATGTTGTCGCGCGAAAGACAGACGGTGACCGGCTCGGCGTTGAAGGCGGTCTTGCTGTCGACTTCCCAAAGCTCGCAGCTCTCGCCCGCGACCGTCGCGGTGCCCACGCGCTTGCCTTCTCCCACGACTTGTCCGTAGCTCGCGTCCTTGCCGATATCGATTTCCATACCCATGTTGCTCATGCCGGGCACGGCGCCGATCATGATCATCTTGTGCGCCGACAAATCCATGATGCCGGTGATCGTCTGCGCCAAGCCGTGCGGCTGGATTTCCATGCGCAGCTTGCCGCCGGAATGACGGATGGTGACGGCGGAGCCGCCGATCATCTTCGCCTTGGCTTGGTAATCGACGTTGGGAAGCGGGATCGGCTCGGCCCGGGCCGCGGCGAGGCCGCCGGTCAGGATCGGACACAGCGAGAAAACGATCGCGGCCGCGCGCAGGAAATGTCGCATTTCGAATGGCTCCGTTGACCCCCACCCCGGGGCCGCAATGTCATGCTTTGAGCCGGCTGACAAGAACGGCACGCGGATTGTGCGGAGGAGAATCCCCGATTCGCCCTCTTCTTCCGCCCGCGCTAGAGGAGCGGCATGAATGCCGCCCCTGAAAATTCGCCGGAAAGCGCTCGCCTCGCGGCGCCGCGCCCGAGGCGCATAAGAGGATGGTGGCTCGCGGCGCTCGCGATGTTCGCGATCATCGCGCTTGCGACGTGCATGTCGGCCGCTTGCGCAAGGCGCTCTCGCGCGGGCGCGAGGCCGATCCGATCCGCACCGTGCGCGGCACGGGCTATTCGTTCAACGAGCGCTTCGCTTCCGGCCGTTAACCCCGCATCGCACGCCGCTCACGGCGGCGATCGGCGAGCGGCTGATAGGCGATGCGCGAGTGATAGGGGCAGTAGGGGAGCCCGGTCTTGGTCTGCGAGCCGCAATAGGCGAAATCTTCCGCGCCCGGGTCGCCGATCGGCCAGCGACAGGTCGCTTCCGAAAGTTCGGTGATCGAAACGCGCGGGCCCATCGGCACGACATGGGCGAGCGGGTCGGCATCGGTCTCGAATTCCGACTCGTAGGAGGGCATCAGCGCCGTGTTGCCGTTGAAGCGCATGCGCGGGCGCATCGAGGCCGGGCGTGCCTTGCGGACGCGCGGTACCGCCGAGGAAGGGCTTTTCGCCCGGCCGGATAGCCCCAGCCGGTGAACCTTGCCGATCACGGCGTTCCGCGTGACGCCGCCGAGTTCGGCCGCGATCTGGCTCGCCGACAGCCCGTCGGCCCAGAGTTTTTTCAGCAATTCGACCCGTTCTTCCGTCCAGTTCATCGTCGTTTCCCCCGTGGGACTTCCTGCGCGGCCGCCGCCGCCCTGACCGGTGGAATCCCTTCAGGTGGCCGGAATCGGGTATTCCCCGCTCCGGCTGCTTGCCGTAACGCCAACGCCTGAAGAACGTCCGCCGCACGAGATGTCGTATTCGACGGCTCGTACGCTACTATAGGCAGACTCGCCGCGACAAGAGTCCCGGGGACGTCAGCGCGGCTTTCCCCCAGGATGTATGCCGTTTTCCCCAAAAACTGCGGTGTTTGCAGGGCACAACGCAGTCATCGCGGCGAGTTGACAGGGTCGGCGGCTCCAATAAATTGCCCGCAGTGCCGCTCGTACCGCCGGGCGGCACCTTTCGTTTCGGCGTTTTCCGGTTTCGCCGGTCTTTTGGAGGCGGTCTTGATCGCTCCGTTGCTGCCGACCTACGCGCGCGCCGATCTCGCCTTCGAGCGGGGCGAGGGCGCTTGGCTGTTCGGCACCGACGGCAAGCGCTACCTCGATTTTTCCGGTGGCGTCGCCGTGAACGCGCTCGGCCACGCGCATCCGGCGCTGGTCAAGGCGCTCACCGAGCAGGCGCAGAAGGTCTGGCACGTCTCCAATCTGTTTCGCATTCCCGAGGGCGAGCGGCTCGCCGAGCGCCTCGTCGACGCGAGCTTCGCGGACACCGTGTTCTTCGCAAATTCCGGCGCCGAGGTGATGGAATGCGCGATCAAGATGGCGCGCAAGTATCACGCCGTCTCCGGCAAGCCGGAGAAGATCCGCTTCGTCACCTTCGACGGCGCCTTCCACGGCCGCACGCTCGCGACGCTCGCCGCCGCCGGCAACCAAAAATATCTCGAGGGCTTCGGCGAGCCGGTGTCCGGCTTCGATCAGGTGCGCTACGGCGATCTTGAAGCCGCCAAGAAGGCGATCACGCCCGCGACCGGTGCGATTTTGGTCGAGCCGATCCAGGGCGAGGGCGGCATTCGCGTGCCGCCGCCTTCCTTCCTGCGCGGCTTGCGCGAGCTCTGTGACAAGAACGGGCTGTTGCTGGTGCTCGATGAAGTGCAGAGCGGCGTGGGCCGCACCGGCAAGCTCTTCGCCTATGAATGGACGGGCGTGGAACCGGATATTGCCGCCATCGCCAAGGGAATCGGTGGCGGCTTTCCGCTCGGCGCCTGCTTGGCGAGCGCGCAAGCGGCGAAAGGCATGACCGCCGGCACCCACGGTTCGACCTTCGGCGGCAATCCGCTCGCCATGGCCGTCGGCAACGCGGTACTCGACGTGATCCTGGCGCCGGGCTTTCTCGATCATGTTCGCCAGCGCGGCCTCCTGATCAAGCAGCGGCTCGCCGAGCTGCGTGACCGCCATCCCGCCGTGATCGCCGAGGTGCGCGGCGAAGGCCTGCTCGTGGGACTGCGCGCCATCGTCCCGCACGGGGATTTGATCGCGGCGGCGCGCGAGGAAGGCTTGCTTACGGCCGCGGCCGGCGAGAACGTCGTGCGTTTGCTGCCGCCCTTGATCGTCGGCGAGGCGGACATCGCGGAGGCGGTGGACAAGCTCGACGCCGCCTGCCGGAAGGTCGAAGCCTCGCTTGCGGAGACGACGCGGGGAGCCGCCGAATGAACGCGCCGGTAAAACATTTCCTCGATCTTTCCGAGATTCCGGCCAAGGAATTGCGCCGGATGATCGAGCTTGCGCGCACCTTCAAGAAGAGCCGCCGCTCGCTTGCGGCGCAGAAGCCGCTCGAAGGCCGCACGCTCGCGATGATCTTCGACAAGCCTTCCACGCGCACGCGCGTCTCCTTCTATGTCGCCATGCGCGAACTCGGCGGCAACATCATCACGCTGACCGGCGAGGAGATGCAGCTCGGCCGCGGCGAAACCGTCGCCGACACCGCGCGCGTGCTGTCGCGCTATGTCGACCTAATCATGATCCGCACCCTCGACCACACTATGGTGGCGGAGCTCGCGGCGCACGCAACCGTCCCCGTCGTCAACGGCCTCACCAAGCTCTCGCACCCCTGCCAGGTGATGGCGGATGTCTTCACCTTCGAGGAGAAGAAGGGCTCGATCCGCGGCAAGACCGTCGCCTGGAGCGGGGACGCCAACAACGTCCTTGCCTCCTGGGTGCATGCCGCCGCGCGCTTCGATTTCGGGCTGAAGGTCGCCACCCCCAAGGAGCACGGTCCGCGCCCGGCGCTGCGCGAGTGGGCGCGGCAATCGGGCGCCGCAGTCACCTTCCTGCGCGATCCAGAGCAAGCGGCCGCCGGCGCCGACTGCATCGTCACCGACACCTGGGTGTCGATGGGCGACCGGGACGGCAAGAAGCGGCACAACGTCTTCAAGCCCTATCAGGTCAACGGCGCGTTGATGAAACTCGCCAAGCGCGACGCGATCTTCATGCATTGCCTGCCGGCGCACCGCGGCGAGGAGGTCACCGACGAGGTGATCGACGGCCCGCAGTCGGTCGTCTTCGACGAGGCGGAAAACCGTCTGCACGCGCAAAAGGGCATTCTCGCCTGGTGTCTGCAAGCGGAGGCGGTGTGACCGCCGCCGTGCCGATCCGCCGTCCTCGCGTCGAGGCCGAGGACGACTGCGTGCTTCCGTTCGCGGTCGAGCCCCTCGACGTGCGCGGGCGCGTGGTGCGGCTCGGGCCCGCGCTCGACGAGCTGCTCGCGAACCACGGCTATCCGGATCCGGTGGCCCGCCTCGTGGCGGAAGCCTCGGCGCTCGGGGTGCTGCTTTCCTCGACGCTGAAGTTTTCCGGCCGCTTCACGCTGCAAACCCAGACCGACGGCCCCGTCGACATGCTCGTCGTCGATATCGCCGCGCCCGACCGCGTGCGCGCCTATGCGCGCTTCGACGACAAGCGCGTGGCGGCACTCCCGGCCGTCTATGACGCGGGCGCGCTCACCGGCAACGGCCATCTTGCCATGACCATCGAGCGCGCCGACGATCCCAACCGCTATCAGGGCATCGTCGCGCTCACCGGCGGCAGCTTGGAGGACGCGGCGCATCAGTATTTCGCCCGCTCCGAGCAGATTCCCACCCGCGTGCGCCTCGCCGTCGCCGAGGAAATCCGCCCCGGCCGCGCTTCCGGCTGGCGCGCCGGCGGACTGCTCGCGCAATTCCTGCCGCGCGAGCCCGCGCGCGCCCGCGTCTCCGATCTCGATCCCGGCGACGCTCCAAAGGGCACGCCGCGCCACGAAATCGCCGCCGACGATGCTTGGCTTGAGGCGCAGGCGCTGGTCGAAACCGTCGAGGATCACGAACTGGTCGATCCGGACCTTTCCAGCGAGCGCCTGTTGTGGCGGCTCTTCAACGAGCGCGGCGTGAAGGTCTTCCGCTCGCAGCCGATCGTCGCCCGCTGCCGCTGCTCGCGCGAGCGCATCGCGCGGCTGCTCAATACCTTCGAGCCGGCCCAGCGCGCCGGCATGGTCGAGAATGGCCGCGTTACCGTGAAGTGCGAGTTCTGCGGCCGCAGCTATGATTTCGATCCGCAAGAGATCGGCGGCGAGCAATCGTCATCTTGATTAATGCAGCACCCGCTTGCCGTGCGGGCTGTCGAGCGAAAAGACCGGAATCTCCACGTCGAAATTCTCGCCGCCCTCGCTCACCATCTGATAGCTGCCGCCCATAATGCCGGTGGGCGTGGTGAGCGGCACGCCGCTGGTATATTCGAAGCGCTCGCCCGGCTTCAGCACCGGTTGCTCGCCGACGACGCCGGGCCCGCGCACCTCCTGCGTGTTTCCATGGGCGTCGGTGATCTTCCAGTGCCGCGACCGCAGCTGCGCCGTGACGGTACCGATGTTTACGATCTCGATGGTGTAGGCCCAGAAAAAGCGCCCGTCTTCCGCCGCCGAGCGGTCGGCGAGATATTGCGGCTTGACGGTAACCTGAATGCCCTGGGTGACGGCGCGGTACACGTTGATCCTCCGTCATAGTAGTGAAACGAGTTAGGGCGCGGGCCGCAACATCTCAGTTTTTCACGCTCCGTTGCCCTGCCCCTCACCCATCAGAAGTCGGGTTTACCCGACTTCTGATGGGTGAGGGGAGGGATTTCGCTTAGATCAAAGCGCCTTCAGCCCGCGTGCGAGGTCCTCGGCGAGATCGTCGGGATGCTCGAGGCCGACCGACAGCCGCAACAGCCCGTCGCCGATGCCCATCCCCGCGCGCGCCTCCGGCGTGAAGCGCTGATGGGTGGTGGTCGCCGGGTGCGTGAGCAGGCTTTTGGCATCGCCCAGATTGTTGGAGATGCGGATCAAGCGCAGCGCGTTGGCGAAGCGGAAGGCGGCCGCCTTGCCGCCCGGCACTTCGAACGAGACGAGCGTGCCGCCGCCTTTCATCTGTTGCTTCGCGAGCTTCACCTGCGGGTGATCGGCGCGGAAGGGATAGAGCACCTTGGCGATTTTTTTCTCGCCGGCGAGGAAGTCGGCGAGCGTCACCGCGCTCGCCTGCATCTTCTCGAGCCGCACGGGAAGCGTCTCGATGCCCTTCAGCAGCACCCAGGCGTTGAAGGGCGAAAGCGCCGGTCCGGTCTGGCGCAGGAACGTGTGCAGATGCTCGCCGACGAATTTCTCCGGCGCCAAGATCACGCCGCCGAGGCAGCGGCCCTGGCCGTCGATGTGCTTGGTGGCGGAGTAGACGACGACGTCGGCCCCGAGCTCGAACGGGCTTTGCAACAAGGGCGTCGCAAACACGTTGTCGACGACGAGCCGCGCGTCCGCTTCTCGGGCGAGTTTCGCCACCGCCGCGATGTCGATGATGTCGAGCGTGGGGTTGGTGGGGCTTTCGAGAAAGAAGACTTTCGTCGCCGGCCGCACCGCCGCCTTCCACGCGGCAAGATCGGTGCCCTCGACGAGCGTCGATTGGATGCCGAAGCGCGGCAACAATTCCTCGATCACGTAGCGGCAGGAGCCGAACAGCGCGCGCGCCGCCACCACGTGGTCGCCGGCCTTGAGTTGGCAAAGAAGCGAAGCAGTGACCGCCGCCATGCCGGTGGCGGTGGCGCGCGCGGCTTCCGCGCCCTCGACCGCGCACATGCGCGCTTCGAACATCGCCACCGTTGGGTTCGAGAAGCGCGAATAGATGTAGCCGGGCTCCTTGCCCGCGAAGCGCGCCTCGCAGCTCTCCGCCGTGTCGTAGACGAAGCTCTGGGTGAGAAAGAGCGCCTCGGCGTTTTCGCCGAACGGCGTGCGGGAAATGCCCGCGTGCACGAGCCGCGTTTCGGGACGCAGCCCCTTGGGGTCGAGGATGGGACGGGGAGCGGAATTCATGGCGTGCCTCCAGACAACGAAAAACCCGGTACCGGGGGACGACCCGGCCGGGCTTCGGCACGTCTCCCCGGCCTTTTAGCGAGTTGTTTTACGTGGCTGCAAGCCGGCCGGCTCAAATGACCACGAACGACAAGGGGATTAGCGCGCGGCGCCGCTTGGCGTCAAGACGGTGCGCGGTTAAGCCTTTTCCCGGGGGCAGGAGCCAATGATGGCGATGGCGGCGCGGAGCGAAATGCCGGCAACGGGCATTCTGCCGGGGCAGGCGATTTCCGCGCTCTATCAGCGCGGCGCGATCGAGGGCCCCGCGTTCGAGCCGGGCCAGGTGCAACCCGCGAGCCTTGATCTGCGCCTCGGCCGCCAGGCCTGGCGCGTGCGCGCGCGCTTCCTGCCCTCGACGGCGGCGAGCATCGAGGAGCGGCTCGCGAGCCTGTCGCTGCACCGCTTCGAGCTCGATGCCGAGGGCGAGGTGCTGGAGCAGGGCTGCGTCTATCTCGTCGAGCTCGAGGAGCGCTTCAAATTGCCGCGCGACCTCGTCGCCTCGACCAACCCGAAAAGTTCCACCGGCCGGCTCGACGTCTTCACGCGCGTGATCGGCGACCGGGTCGCCGCCTTCGACGCGGTGCCGGCGGGCTACGCGGGTCCGTTGTATCTGGAGATCAGCCCGCGCACCTTTCCGATCCTGGTGCGGCGCGGCTCGAGGCTCGCGCAAATCCGATTCCGCCGCGGCGACGCACGGCTCGACGGCAAGGCGCTCGCGGCCTTGCAGACGCGCGAGCGGCTCGTCGATGCGGCCGACGCGGACTTGAACTCCGGCGCGGTCGCGGTGTCGGTCGATCTTTCCGGGGCGGGCTCCGCCGGACTCGCCGGCTTTCGCGCCAAGAAACATACGGGGCTCATCGACGTCGACAGGCGCGGGGTCTACGACGTCGCCGATTTCTGGGAGCCGCTGCCGGCGCGCGGCGGGCGCGGCCTCGTGCTCGATCCCGACGCCTTCTACATTCTCGCCTCGAAGGAAGCGGTGCACGTCCCGCCCGATCACGCCGCCGAGATGGTGCCGTTCGATCCTTTGGTCGGCGAATTTCGTGTGCATTACGCCGGCTTCTTCGATCCCGGCTTCGGCCACGCCGCCGCCGGCGGCAGCGGCGCGCGCGCGGTGTTGGAGGTGCGCTCGCGCGAGGTGCCGTTCATTCTCGAGCACGGTCAGATCGTCGGCCGCCTCGTCTACGAGCGCATGACCGAGCGGCCGAAGACGCTCTATGGCGAGACGCCCGGCTCCAACTATCAGGCGCAGGGCCTCAAGCTCTCCAAGCACTTCAAGCCGTTTCAACCTTGAACGTCTTCGTCATGCCCGGCCTTGTGCCGGGCATCCACGTCTTTGCAAAGGAATAAAACGTGGATGGCCGGGACAAGCCCGGCCATGACAAATAGGACGTCAGACTATTGCGCGGGCTTCGTCTTCGCGACACAGGCGTTGAGCCGCTCGGTCAGCCGCCCGCCGCCGCCGTTCCAGCGCGCCAGCTCCTCGCGCCCGATCTTCTCGATATTTTCACGCGAATAGTTGCCGTTCAATCGCTTCTTGGTGCCGCCCAAAACGAGAATGCCGAGTTTCGCATTTTCACCTTTGAGAAAGGCAGGATCGATGTCGAGCGCATTGACATCGTTCACGTTCATCACCGGCTGGCCCGCCTTGCCGCGGAGCGCGAGGTGGAAGGCGATCGAGCCTTCGCCGAACTGCTCGATCGGGCCCGCGTCGCCGGCAATGCCGAAGGCGATGTGTTCTTCGGTCGGCGTCTTGAAGTGGCCGATCACGATGTCGCCGATTTCGATCTGGCCGAAATTACCGCCCGGCAGCACGAAGAACGGAATCTCCGCCGCATCGAGATAGCTCAGGGGTTCGCAGCCGTCCGCCCGCACCGGCCCCGGCTGCGTCAGCGTGGTGGCGGCGACGAAGTAGCCGGGGTTGCGCGACTCGGGCCCGCGCACGCACGGATAACCGTCGTGCGTGCTCGGAATGATCGCGCGCTTGGTCAGCGCGGTGAGCTTGCGCTCTTTCCAGTAAAACATGTCATAGCCGCCGGGCGCATGGGGCGCGACCGATTTCAAGTCATAGGATTTGAGCTTGCGGTCGCGGATCAGCGGCCAAACATCTTTCCATGCCTCGGCGAGGCTCGGCACGCCTGGCTTCGGCGGCTTGCTCGGGTTGAGGAGTTGCGCGCGCTGCGCTTCGAGAAACACGCGGATGCCGCTCGGAGAAAAATCGTCGAGCGCGCAGGCGCCGCGCAAGGCGATTTTGCCGTCGACATCCCGGCGCCGCTCGCACACGCCCTGGCCGTAAGGATCCTCGGGATGATAGGCGCGCTCGCTGCCGTCGGCATCGACCGCGAGCCGCGGGATTACCGCAAGAAGCTGGCGCGGCGTGACGGCGCCGCCCTGCGGCTGCGGGTTGAGCAACACGGAGTATTTGTTCGGGGCGCCACCGTTCTCGCGCTGCAGCACCATTTCGAAATTCTGCATGCGGCAGCTGTCGTCGGCGCCGGCGCTCGTTGGCCGGAACGAAATCTTCGCCGGCGGCAGCGGCTTTGGCAGCTGCGGGATGATCTTGTCGAGCAATTCGCGCGGCGGAATATCCTGCGCGCGTGCCTGCGCCGGCACCAAACAGAGTGCGGTGAGGAAGAGCGTAGACGGCAGGCGCATATTGATTTCTCCGAATCGTTGGCGATGTTAGTTTTTTATCCATCCATGATATAAAAGCGGAAGTGGGCGTCTCTGAGGAGCGCCTCGCGGGCGTAGTTCAATGGTAGAACGGCAGCTTCCCAAGCTGCATACGAGGGTTCGATTCCCTTCGCCCGCTCCAACTTCCCAAAATAACCGTCTGCCGCTGCCGATCAGCGCGAAGTGAACGCGGGCTTCATTGACGGGCGCGGGAGCGAGGACTAGCTAAGGCCCATGGCCCAACTCATCGGACGCAAACCGTTCAACAGGAATGCACTCTATATGGTGACGGCGCTCTTCGGCCTCGCGCTCGCGGCGAGCCTTGTGCTGTGGGCGAAGCTCGGCACCGCCGTGTTCTTCGAGTCGATCCGGACCGGCCTTGCCTATTGTTTCGGATGATGGCCGGAACCCCCAGCGCGGCAACGCGCATCCTCGCCGTGCTCGCCGCCTTTTTCGCCGGCGCGCTGGCGCTGGTCGCGGCCCTGTGGCTGACGCTGCCGAAGGAGGCGACGCAGGCGTCGAGCGTCGGCGGGCCGTTCCGGCTCGTCGACCAGAACGGCCGCGCGGTAAGCGATCAGGATTTCAGAGGCAAGCCGTTCATCGTCTTCTTCGGCTTCACCAATTGCCCCGACATCTGCCCCACGACGCTGTTCGACATCTCCGAGGTCTTGCAGCGGCTCGGACCCGACGCCGACCGCACGGCGGCGCTGTTCATTACCGTCGACCCCGAGCGCGACACGCCCGACAAGCTCAAGGATTACGTGTCGAGCTTCCATCCGCGCATTTTCGGCCTCACCGGCACCCCAGAAGAGATCGCCACGGTCGAAAAGGAATACCGCGTCTACGCCAAGAAAGTGCCGCTCAAGGACGGCGACTACACAATGGACCACACGGCCGTCATCTATTTGATGGACAAGGACGGCCGCTTCGTCGCGCCCTTCAACCTGAAGAAGACCGCCGACGAGGCCGCGGCCGATCTGCGGCGGCGGCTCTGATCGGCCGTTAAGGGGCCATCGGACGGCCAAAATTCACTTATTCCCTTGCGCCAGTCCGCCACAAAACACTTGCCCGCCAGATATTTACAAAGCCGCGACGCGCGGCGAAAGTCGCCCCGCATGGAGCGCTCCCGAATGAACCGCCAACCGCGATCGGCGCGGGCGACGAAAAAGGCATCGGCATTCGTTTTCGCCGGGCTCGCCCTGTTCGCCACCGCGGTTTCGTTCGCGGCCTTCGAGCCGGCGCTGCCGCCGGCGCTGGCGCAGCCGGCCGCCGGCGTGTTCGTGCCGGGATTCTGGGATCCGAAGCGCCGGCCGGAGCGGCCGGAGAGCGGACGGCTCACCACCATCCGCTTCCTCACCGAGGAGGACTATCCGCCCTTCAACTTCAAGGGACCGAACGGGCAGCCGGCCGGCTTTAATATCGATCTGGCGCGCGCGATCTGCGCCGAGCTCAATCTCGTCTGCACGATCCAGGTGCGCCGCTTCAACACGCTCATCGATTCGCTCAACGACAATCGCGGCGACGCGGTGATCGCCTCGCTCGCCATCACCCCGCAAAACCGCGCCCGCGCTGACTTCACCGACCGCTATTACCGCACGCCCGCGCGCTTCATCGCGCGCAAGGAAGTGCTGCTTGACCAGATCACGCCGGAGGCGATCGCCGGAAGGCGTATCGCCGTCGCCGCCGGCACCGCGCATGAGGCATATTTGCGCGATTTCTTCCCGGAAACCGTGATCAGATCCTATCCCAACGTCGAGACGGCGCTTGCCGCCCTGAAGCGGGCCGAGGTCGAGATGATGTTCGGCGACGGTGTTTCGCTCGCCTACTGGCTGAACGGCACCGGCTCGGCGGATTGCTGCGTCTTTCGCGGCGGGCCTTTCACCGAGAGCCGTTACTTCGGCGAGGGGGTCGGGATCGCGGTCAAGCGCGGCAACGAGAATTTGCGCCGCGCGCTCGATTACGCGCTGTTCCGGGTGTGGGAAAAGGGCACCTACACCGATCTATACTTGCGCTATTTCCCCATCAGCTTCTATTGAGCGGCGCCAGGAGCCAAACGATGCCGGCCGACGCCGCGGGCGCGACGAATTGGAGGGAAGCGGCGGAGAAGTCCGCCGCCTGGCCGTTCGAAGAAGCGCGCAAGATCGTCGCCCGGCTGAAGCGGGCGCCCAAGGACGAGGTGATTTTCGAGACCGGCTACGGCCCTTCCGGCCTGCCGCACATCGGCACCTTCGGCGAGGTCGCGCGCACGACCATGGTGCGCCACGCCTTCCGCCTGCTTACCGACGATCACGTGAAAACGCGGCTGATCGCCTTTTCCGACGACATGGACGGCCTGCGCAAGGTGCCGGACAACGTGCCGAACAGGGAATTGCTCGAGAGCCACCTCGGCAAGCCCTTGACGGCGGTGCCGGATCCCTTCGGCACCCACAACAGCTTCGGCGAGCACAACAATGCCCGCCTCCGCGCCTTTCTCGATCATTTCGGCTTCGACTACGAGTTTCTCTCCTCGACCGAATGCTACCGCTCCGGCCGCTTCGACGAAGCACTGCTGAGAGTGCTCGCGCGCTACGACGAGGTGATGGCGATCATGCTGCCGTCCTTGCGCGAGGAGCGGGCGCAGAGCTACTCGCCGTTTCTGCCGGTCAGCCCGCGCAGCGGAATTGTCTTGCAGGTGCCGGTGATCGCGCATGACGCCAAGGCCGGCACCATTACTTATGAGGACCCCGATACGAAGAAGCCGGAGACGACGCCGGTCACCGGCGGCCGCTGCAAGCTGCAATGGAAGCCCGACTGGGCCATGCGCTGGCTCGCGCTCGGCGTCGATTACGAGATGGCCGGCAAGGATTTGATCGATTCGGTCAAGCTCTCGGGCGAGATTTGCCGCGCGCTCGGCGGCACGCCGCCGGAAGGCTTCATCTACGAGCTCTTCCTCGACGAAAAAGGCCAGAAGATTTCAAAGTCGAAGGGCAACGGCCTCACCATCGAGGAATGGTTGCGCTACGCGAGCCCGGAAAGTCTTTCGCTCTTCATGTACCGGGAGCCGAAGGCGGCGAAGCGGCTCTATTTCGATGTCATCCCGCGGACGGCCGACGAGTATCAGCAATTTCTTCAGGGCTACGAGCGGCAAGACGTGAAGCAGCGTCTGTCAAATCCGGTCTGGCACATTCATTCCGGTCATCCGCCGAAAGCGGATATGCCCATTACGTTCACGATGTTGCTTACGCTCGTATCATCATCGAATGCGGAAAATACTGACACTTTATGGGGCTTCATCGGGCGTTATCGGCCCGGAGTGACTCCACAGACGCATCCAAGGCTGCGCCAGCTGGTCGAATACGCGATCCATTATTTTCGCGACTTCGTGCTGCCGGCGAAAAAATTCCGCGAGCCGACGGATGTCGAACGCGCGGCGCTCGTGGATCTGCGCGACGCGCTGTCGCAATTGCCGGCCGACGCGCCGGCCGCGAAGATTCAAGACGTCGTCTACGAGGTCGGGCGCCGGGAGCCGTTCCTCGACAAGACCGGCAAGATCAAAACCAAGGACGGCAAGCCGGGCGTCGCGCTGGAGTGGTTCAACATGCTCTATCAGGTGCTGCTCGGCCAGGAGAAAGGGCCGCGCTTCGGCTCCTTCGTCGAGGTCTATGGTCTGCAGAACACGGTCGACATGATCGACGGCGCGCTCGCGCGCTC
>Ga0099827_10001105_pt1 | contig 13491 bp, 11 predicted proteins | sample CZO8metaG_FD_79339 | JGI IMG/M metagenome (GOLD analysis project Ga0099827, IMG submission 79339) | Vadose zone soil microbial communities from the Eel River Critical Zone Observatory, Northern California, USA - CZOApr15con1.8 metaG | ecosystem: Environmental > Terrestrial > Soil > Vadose zone ...
CGGAGGGCACCGACGCGGCGACGCTGAAGCTGGACGGGAGCGAGACCTTCGATCTGCTCGGCATCGCCGAACCTCAACCCCGCGGGAAGGCCCGGCTTGTCATCCACCGGAAGTCCGGCAAGACCGACGAGGTGCCGGTCACGGTCCGGATCGATACGCCCATCGAGGTGGAGTACTACCGGCACGGAGGGATCCTCCCCTACGTACTGCGGCAATTGCTCGGGATGGCCTGAGCGGCGGGCTTCCAGGACTTCGCGAGCCTTGCGCCTCACTCCGTTTCGGCACTCGTTCGCTTTCGACGTCTAAATAAAATAGACACCTGAGAAGCACGTCAACCGCGCGTTCATACTCAAAGATGTGGCTTATCTCCGTCCCCGACTGTCGATAGAAGACAGCATCTTCGGCCGCCGTTGCCGCCCCGTAACGGACTCCGGCCCTATACGAACCGGCGTCCTGGAAATAGAGTTCATCCGTATCTCCAGAACCGAGATTCCTGCCGATGAAGACGAGCGCCTCCATTTCGGGAGTGAACATGCCTTCGTCGAGAAACTGGACCGCAAAATAGACTGAGCCTTCCTTCAGTTCCGATGGCGATACCGCCTCCGCGTTGCGCGGCACTTCTCGCTCGAACCGCATGGTCTCCTCTCCCAGCTCACTGCCACAACAGGACGCCACCCACCAGAATCCAGCCGACGCGTTGGCACACGCATTCCCCTGCTTGCCACAGACGGCCCGATCATCATCGTTGCACCTGCAGCTCGGTGTTCCATCCTTCGTCTTCCATCCGACCAGCCGGGTATGTCGCTCCAACCGCTGCCGGACTGAGTTCAGGCGCACCGGCCGGTATCGCCGAAACGTTGCTTCAGTCTGCTGCTCATTTTGGCAACCCGCAATGCACGCACTTCCTCGCGAATGGGTTGTGCCACCAAAACGTCCTCCCGAAGGGATGACCGCAGCCGGAACCTGTCAACGATAATGAGACACCGCTTGATCGAGTTTACTGTTCCGCTTGCGTGGTCGCGGCACTTCCAGTCGTGAGGGTGTGATCGAGCGGAGGAGAGGGCTCGATCAAGGTTGGCGCGAGCGCTTGGGACGCGAGCGCGGCGAGCTGCTGGGGCTTGTTGATCCATGCCTCGGTGGGCAGCGCCGGCGGCGTGGGCGGGCCGTGCGGAAAGCGCTCAGGGTGAGCACGCCAGGCGGCAGCGAGGGTCGCCGCGCGCTCCTCGATGCGTGCAGGGCCGAGGCCGTGGTGCACGTCGTGCGGGGTGAGCAGCCCGAGCCCCGAGTGGTGGTGTTCGAGGTTGTACCAGCCAAAGAAGTCGCCGCAGGCGCCGCGCGCATCCTCGAGCGAGCCGAAGCGCTCGGGGAAGGCAGGCCGATACTTGAGGGTCTTGAACTGGGCCTCCGAGTAGGGGTTGTCGTTGGAGACGTGCGGTCGCGAGTGGCTCTTGGTCACGCCCAGGTCGCTGAGCAGCAGCGCCACCGGCTTGGAAGTCATCGACGTCCCACGGTCGGCGTGGATGGTGAGCTGGCCTTTGCTGATCTGCTGGCGCCGACAGCTCTCCTCAATGAGTCGCTCGGCGAGCGCGGCCGTCTCCCGGTGCGCGACCATCCAGCCGACCACGTAGCGGCTGAACACGTCGAGAATCACGTAGAGATAATAGTAGGTCCATTTGGCCGGGCCGAGCAGCTTGGTGATGTCCCAGCTCCAGAGCTGGTTGGGGCGCGTGGCCAGCAGCTCGGGCGGCGCCTAGCGCGGGTGACGGAGCTGGTTGCGCCGCTCGCGGATCTCGCTGTTCTCGGCGAGCAGCCGGTACATCGTGCGCTCCGAGCAGAGGTAGCGGCCCTCGTCGAGGAGGGTCGCGTAGACCTCCGCCGGCGCCAGGTCGGCGAAGCGTGGCTCGTGGAGGATGGCGAGCAGCGCCTCGCGCTCCTCGTCAGCCAGCTTCCTCGAGGGGATCTTGCGCGACCGCGGCTGGCTGGGCTTGAGCCGGCGGTAGTAGCTGGCGCGGGCGATTCCTACCGCGGCGCAGACGGCCGCCACGCCGACCGCCAGGCTCATCGCGGTGACGGTGTTCATGAGCGCTTCCCGCCGCTCTCGGGGAGATCGATTCCCAGCAGCGAAGCCACTTTTTTTTGGATCTCCACCAGCGCCTCGGCGCGCTCGGCGCGAGCCTTCCAGCGCGCCATCTCCCGCTCCTGCTCGACCAGCTTCTGGGCGCTCGGATCAGCCGCTGTGGCCTTCGGACCTCGGTGCTTCGCTTCAAGGCCCTTGCGCTCACCCTTCGCCCGGGCCTTGCGCCACGCAGCCAGGTGCGACGAGTACAGGCCTTCGCGCCGCAGCATCGCACCGAGCTCGCCCGGCTTCGTGCAGGCGTCCGCCTCGTGCAGGATCTTCAGCTTGTACGCGGCCGAATACTGTCGCCGCTTCGCCTTCTCCGTCACCTCGACAGCGTGCTCTTCCTGCGGTACCTGCGCCATCGTTTCCATCTACCCTGCCTTCGTCGCCCTCTACACTAAACTTCCGGGAGGCGGTGTCTCACGCACGTTGGCAGAGAGGGCGGAGCGGGGTAGGCCAGATATCCCTGACGATCGCCTTCTCGTTCCTCATCGCCGAGCCCTCGAACGAAAGACCCACTACGGACGGCCCTCGTGACCAGACCAGCGTGTGCACACTGGGCCGCAGGATCAGAGCAGGCCCGCGAGGATGAGGACATGCGTCTCCTCATGCTGGGTGGTGTGGGCCTTGACTCAGTCGTTCCGTCAGGCCCTGACGTCCCCGAACTCCGGCTCGCTGTCGAACACCGCCTTCGCAAAGGGACAGAGCGGCATGAGCTTCACGTTCGTCCGGCGCGCCCAGGCGACGGCAGCCTCCACCAGCTTGCGGGCGATTCCCTGACCGCGGAGCGACTCCGATACGTCGGTGTGATCGAGGATCACGAGCTTCCGGTCCGGAGTCGCCGAGAACGTCAGCTCGGCCAGGCGTCGCCCCTCTCTCTCGATGAAGAAGGCGCCTCGATGCTCTTTCTGCTCCACCTGAACGGAGCTCTCTTCTGCCCTCATGACGAGCCTCCATAACAGGCGGCGGCAAGCCGCGCTCATCCAGGCGAATCAAAGCAGGCCCTGGGACATCTACCGCACATGTCGATCCGCGAGCCGAGCAGAGTCGTCACCGCCCATCGTCAGCTCGAGGGAGCTGGCTTCGTCGTCCGCCGCCCGCTGCCCAGCGAGGAGCTGGAGATGGTCGATCCCTTCCTGCTCATCGACGAGATGGGCCCGGTCGATTACGGGCCGGGCGAGGCGGTAGGCGCTCCCGACCATCCCCACCGGGGATTCGAGACCGTCACGTATGCCCTCGCGGGCGAGTTCGAGCACGAGGACTCGGCCGGCCATCGCGGCGTGCTCCGGGCCGGAGACGTGCAATGGATGACCGCCGGAGCGGGGATCATCCATTCCGAGATGCCGTCCCGCCGCATCCGCGAGGAGGGCGGGCGGGTGCACGGGTTCCAGATCTGGGTCAACCTGCCCGCGAATCTGAAGATGACGCGCCCCCGGTACCAGGAAGTGCCTGCGCAGAAGATCCCGCAGGCTGCCAGCGCCGACGGCAAGGCGCGGGTGCGCGTGGTGGCAGGTGAGGCGCTGGGAGCCAAGGCCGTGATCGACACCCAGACGCCGATCGTCTACCAGGACTGGTCGCTCGATGAGGGCGCCGACGTCACCGTTCCGGTCCTGAGCAATCAGAATGCGCTCGTTTACGTGTTCGAGGGCTCTGCGCTCGTGGGTGAGCGCGAGGTGGCCGAAGGGCAGCTCGCGGTGCTCGGTTCCGGTGACGCAGTCCGGCTGCGCGGAGGCAAGGCGCGGCTGCTGCTTCTGGCGGGAGAGCCGCTGCGCGAGCGCGTGGCGCACTACGGGCCCTTCGTGATGAACAGCGAGGACGAGCTCGTCCAGGCCGTGCGCGACTTCCAGAGCGGGCGGATGGGCGAGATCACGCGCACTGCGCGCGTCGATTGATGGCTCGTGCCTGACCGATCGAGGCTCCGCTCCATCTGCCAGCAAGTTTTGCAAGGGCGATAGCCGCGAATCGCGGCGACTCGATGCGGCTTGACTAGCGAAGTCGCCACGCCATAGCAGCCGTCCCATCGGCCGCGCCCCCTGCAATCCGCCGAGCACAACCAGCCCGAGGAGATCCCGTCATGACCGGTTGCCCCGAGGTGTCTGTCCGCTCCAGCATCGCCGCAGCGCTCACGCTGCTGCTCGCGGCCAGCGCCGCGCTCGCACGCGAAGGACATGGAGGAGAAGGCAAGCGCCTCGCTTGCGGCGATCTGACGGCGCTCACCTTCGAGGGCAACACGACCGTCACGGCCGCCACCGTGGTGACTTCGGGCACGCTGGTCACGCCGGCGAACCAGACCCTGACGAACCTCCCCGCGTTCTGCCGCGTGCAAGGGCTCAGCCAGCCGACCTCCGATTCGCGCATCTACTTCGAGGTCTGGTTGCCGACCGCCACCTGGAATGGGAAGTTCCTCTCCTCCGGTGAGGGCGGATATGCGGGGGCCCTCAACTATACGCGGCTCGGCCTCGACGGAGGGCTCGACGAGCTGGTCCGGCGAGGCTACGCCACCGCGTCGACCGACACCGGGCACGTCGCGTCGGATACCTGGTGGGCCGTCGGTCACCGGGAGCGGGCCATCGACTACCTCTATCGTTCGAAGCACCTGGTGACGGTGGCGGCCAAGGGATTGATCAAGGCGTTCTACGGGCGGGGGGCCACCCACTCCTACTTCAACTCGTGCTCGAACGGCGGACGGCAGGCGTTGCTCGAGATCCAGCGGTTCCCCGACGACTACGACGGGTTCGTCGTCGGAGCGCCGTGGAACTTCCAGTCGCACTCGAATGCCGGCTTCGTCTGGAACGCCCAGGCGCTCAGCGCGCCCGGGGCGGCGATCCCGCCGGCCAAGCTGCCGTTCGTCACGGCGGCGGTGGTCGCCGCTTGCGACGCGAAGGACGGGCTCCCCGACGGCGTCATCGCGGACCCGAGCCGGTGCGAGTTCGATCCGGCGACCTTGCTCTGCCAGGGGGCCGAGAGCAATTCGTGCCTCACCCAGCCTCAGCTCGACGCGCTGAAGAAGATCTACGCGGGACCCGCCAATCCGCGGACGGGCCACAAGATCTTCCCTGGGTTCGCGCTCGGCGCCGAAGCTGGATGGGGCGGCCTGGTCACGAACACCACCGCCTCGGGTCTCGGGCAGGGCTACTTCGCAAATCTCGTCTTCGAAAACCCGGCTTGGGACTATCGATCCTTCAATTTCGACAGCGACATGGCCTATGCCGACTTCAGGGTCGGGACCCTCGGCAACGCGATCGAGACCGACCTCTCGGCGGCGAGGAAGCGGGGCATCAAGATCATCCAGTACCACGGCTGGAACGATCAGACCCTGCAGCCCGCGTACAGCCCCGAGTACTACGACTCGGTCGTGGAGGAGATGGGCGGCCTGCGCAAGACGCAGTCGTTCTACCGGCTGTTCATGGTTCCCGGGATGACGCACTGCTACTTCGGCCCTGGAGCGACCAGCTTCGGCGCTGTCGGGCAGCAGATCCCGCCGGTCCGCGACGCCACTCACGACATCCAGACGGCGCTCGAGAACTGGGTGGAGAACGGAGTGGCCCCGAAGGGGATGGTCGCGACCAAGTACACGGACAATGCGGCAACCACCCGGACCATCCTGCTCACCAGGCCGCTCTGCGCGTATCCGGAGTTACCCAGGTACAGCGGGACCGGCGATCCGAACGACGCCGCGAGCTTCGTCTGCACTGGCGCCCGCGGCCACGGCCATGGCGACCGCGACGAAGACGAGGACTGAACGCAGAGATCGGCCGACGTGGAGGAGGAACTCCGATGAAATCCAGAATCGAGCGAGGTTGTCTGATCTTTGCCCTCGGCCTGTCCGCGGCATCCGTCCTGCCCCGCAACGCGGACGCGCGCGTGGTCGCATTCGTGGTGGAGGGCCGCCAGGCATTCGTCGGCGGGGTCGCCTGGGACAGCGCCGGTCCCTACGAGCGGCTCACCGGCACGGCGTACATGGAGGTGGATCCGCGCGATCCGCTGAACGCGATCATCGTGGACGTCGAGCGGGCGCCGAGGAACGGCCGCGGGCTCGTGGAATTCAGCACGCCCTTCTTCATCTTGAAGCCGCTCGACATGTCGCGCGGAAACCAGAAGATCTTCTACACGGTCAACAACCGCGGGAACGACTCGCTCATCCCGGCGACCACGGTCGCGCAGGTCGGCAGCAACGACGTCTACCTCAAGGCGGGCTACACGATCGTCGACGCCGGGTGGGAGGGCGACGTCCTGCAGACGCAGGTCAACCTGGCCGCGAACCTGCCGGTCGCGTACCAGCCGGACGGCAGCTCCATCGTCGGCACGATGCGGGTGGAGTACTCGGACCGGAACCTGCCGCTCGCGGGGACGTACACGCTCACCCTCGAGGGGAATGCGTCGTTCCGCTCGCACGAGACGGCCGACGCGAACACGGCACATTCGGTGCTGACGGTGCGCGACGACGTCGATTCGCCCAAGGTGGCGATCGCGTCCGACCACTGGGCGTTCGGAAAGTGCCCGACGGGACGCGCGAGCCTCGTCCCGTCGACTTTCGACATCTGCTACTTCGACAAGCTCCAGAACGACAAGATCTACGAGCTCATCTACCCGGCGAGGAACCCGACCGTCATGGGCCTCGGCCACGCCACCACGCGGGACGTAGGGTCGTTCCTCCGCTACGCGGCCCGGGACGATTCCGGCAACGCGAACCCGCTCGGCACCGGGATCCGGCGGGTGTACGCGACCGGCGCCTCGCAGACCGGCGGGTACCTGCGCGATTTCATGTACCTGGGCTTCAACGAGGACGAGTCGCACCGCAAGGTGTTCGACGGGATCATGCCGACGATCGCGGGAACGGACCGCGTCTTCATCAACGTCCGCTTCGCCGACCCGAACATCTGGTCCGACCAGGACGATCGCCACGACTTCCTCCAGTCGAGCTACGCGCCCATGACGTACGCCGTCACCACCGACCCCATCTCGGGAATCCACGACGGGGTGATGAAGCGGCCTGCGACCGATCCGCTCGTCATGCAGACCGACTCGGAGACCGAGTTCTGGCAGCTGCGCGGATCGCTCAACGTGCAGGACGGCACGGGCGAACCGGTGGCTTTGCCGGACAACGTGCGACTGTACTTCAACTCGAGCACGGCGCATGGCATGCGAGTCACCGGCCTGCGCACCAATCCACCCGGCACCAGCGCGCTGTGCGCGAACGCCACGCCCGGCGGGACCGTCGTGGAGACCGCGCGCGCGCTGCTCGTCGCGATGGATCTCTGGGCCGACGCCGGAGTGGAGCCGCCGCGCAGCAATTATCCGCGCCTCGAGCAGGGGACCCTGGTCCCGCTGGATCGCGCGCGCGCGGGGTTCCCCGGATTCCCGGGCGGCAACTTCCCTGCCGTGCAGAACCAGCTCGACCTGCTCATCTTCGGACCGCTCTTCGGCCAGCACGGCGGGGCGCTCAGCCTGCAACCGCCGCTCCTGGGGGCCCGTTACACGCAGTACGTGCCCAGGTCCGACGAGGACGGACTGAACGTGGCCGGCGTACGCCCGATGCAGATCCGCGTTCCGCTTGGAACCAGCAGCGGCTGGAACATCCGCGCGCTCGGGCACCGCGCGCCGAACCTGTGCGGGCTGACCGGCTCCTACTTCCCGTTCGCCACCACCAAGGCGCAGCGGCTCGCCAGCGGCGATCCGCGGAGGTCCCTGGAGGAGCGCTACCACGATCACGCAGGATTCGTGAAGGCGGCGGAGAAGGCTGCCAGGGAGCTGGTGAAAGAGCGCCTCCTCCTCCCCGCCGACGCGGACGCGTTCGTCAGCGCCGCGCAGTCGAGCACGATCCTGCAGTAAGCCCCGGTCCCCGCACACGCGCCGGACCAGGCTTCGAATTCGCCGTTCCCGTCGGCGGCAGCCTCGAGGTGCACCGGTGCGCCCGCGGGCAACTCCAGGCGGCAAGAACCCTTGCAGTCCGGCGGAAGCGACGGCGACCGGACGGCGCCCGGGCCGGTCACCGAGACGGTCAGCGCATCGTGGACCCGAGGGGGAGGTTGGGTGTCGAGCGATCCGGACGGGGCCGTTCCGGCGCCAATACACGCTGTAAACGCCAACGCCGACGCCGACGCTGCCGCCACTCCCGCTGAAAGGACCACGCGCATGGCATCGCTCCCCCAGTGGAACGTGCCCATCCGTGCTCGCCCTGGCGAGAGGCGTGCCCCTGCTCGCCCGCTTACAAAAAAAAGGGGCACGCCGCCTGGGCGTGCCCCCCTCCCTGCGAACTGCAATGCGGCTTAGAACCCGGCGAACTGGTAGCCGACGCCGCCCGTGACCATCACGGCGTCCCCGAAGTTGCCGAGGTCGTGCGAGTGGACGTTCAGGCGGGCGCTCCACTGGTTCCACTGATAGCCGACGCCAGCGCCGATGCCGAACTTCAGCTCGCTGGTGCTGGCCGACGTGCCGCCGGCCGAGGCGCTCGCCATCAGGTCGAACATGCCCAACTCGGCCGCCGCGAACAGTCCCTGGCGGTTCGTCTCCATGACGTAGTACTTCGCGCCCAGCAGCACCGGGACCGAGTGCACGTGCGAGTCCACCGAGGTGCCGAAGAACGTCTGGCTCTTGTCGGTGTGGAACTGGAACCCGGCCCGGCCGGTCAGGCTGAGCTGCTCGATCACGGGGTACTCGATCGTGAGCAGCGCGCCGCCGCCGAAGCCGTTGATGTCACCGTAGGTACCCAGCGGAAGGGCAGCGTCCACGTCCACCCCGACCAGAACGGTGTGCGCGGTGCTCGCCATGCCACTGGAACGCCCGTGCGACGTCTTGGCGTCGCCCGCGTTCGCGGAGCCCGCCAGACAGAGAATGACTGCAGCAGTCGTGATGACCTTGTTCATTCGTCCCTCGGAGCGGGCCGGGCGCGAAATGCGACCGTGCGATCGCTCGGTTGCTGCCCACCGTACGAGGGTTCCATGTCATTGATCAACAATTCAAACCTGTTCCAAACTGTGTGCCGCTACGGTTATCGAAGACGTTATCGGTTCTGCTCCTACTCTTGCGTACCCGGAGCCGCGCCGCGGGCGAATTCCCTGCGCCTGAGGGGGTTTATCTCTACAACCGAGCTGTAAATCGAGGAGACCCTCGCCGTACGTGCACGCAAATCCAGGTGCGGACCGCGCGGTACTTTCGCGCGTCGCGCGCGCTTGGATTTCCGTCGCCGCCTTCGCCGAGGCGCCTACAATTGCCGCTCGCCGGCTGCCGTCGCCTGGCACGCCGGTGCGAGGTGCCAGATGCGCGTCACGCTGGCCGTGCTCAACCGCAGGCGGTCACGTGCGCGCCCGGCACCGGCTGCGGCGCGTCGCTCACTACCGGCAGCTTGCGGACGCCCGGCACGTCCATCGGACGGTCGCCGGCGTAGATCTTGTGCCGTCCCCGCGTCTCGAACCAGTCCTTGGTGCGCGCCACCATGTGCATGTTCTCGACGATCTGCCGCCACCCAACGCCGGTGTTGTACGCGCAGAACGAGATCTCTCCCTCCTGCGTGGCGTACGGGATCACGCACATCTCGGTGCGGCGGAAGTCATAGGTCCACAAGTCCTGGAACCACATCCCGCCCACCCACAGCACGGTCCAGTCCTGCTCCATCTCCTTCTTCATCAGGCTGCCGCCCATCTTGCCGTTGAAGAGCTTGAGGAACTCCAGGAGCGTCATCCCGGCGGGCGCCTTCCGCCCGTCGAAGTTGCGCAGGAAGGACAGCGCCACCTGCGCCAGCGTCAGCTTCTTGCCGCGGCCCGTGTCGCAGATGAGCGCGATGTCCTTCATGAAGCGCTCCATGTCGAAGAACTGCGTGATCGGCGACCACACCTTGGTCCTGCGGTTGGCGACCAGCAGCACGCTCGACCCGCAGTTCGGGTGGCAGGAGCAGCACAGCCCGCCGAAGCTCGGCTGATCCGGTCCGTTCAGCGCGCGGAGGTGATCGGCCAGCACGGTGAAGCCGCCCATGGCGCCGAGCGGGTACCAGTCGCGATACGGATCGATCTTCCCGCCGTAATAGCGCTGCAGCTCGTGCGCCATGTGCGAGATGGTGTAGCGGTGCCGGCGCCGGTCCTCGTCGGTGATGCCCTCGTCACGACCGGTGAATGAGACCGGCTGGAAGCTGATCCCGCCCATCTTGTCGGAGTTGGCGAGCACGAAATCGAGCAGCGGGCCCACCTGGGTCTCGTTCACGCCGTTCACCAGCGTGGTCACGGGCACGATGTCGATGCCGGCGTCGTGCAGCACCTCGATCGACTTGAGCTTCACGTCGAAGAGGTTGCTGATGTGCCGGTGCTTGTTGGCGTCGTTCGACACGCCGTCGAACTGGAAGTACGCCAGGTCGAAGCCGGCCTCCTTGGCGGCGTACGCGAACTCCGGCTCCAGCGCGAAGCGCAGGCCGTTGGTCGCCGCCTGCACCGCGTAGTACCCGACCTCCTTGGCGTACCTGCACGCCTCCAGGAAATGGGGCGACATGGTGGGCTCGCCGCCGGAGAACTGCACCGACATCTGCCGGCGCGGCTTGAAGGAGATCGAGTCGTCGAGGATCTGCTTGATCTCGTCGAGCGTCAGCTCGTGCACGTACCCGACCTGGTTGGCGTCCATGAAGCACGGATTGCACATCATGTTGCAGCGGTTGGTCAGGTCGATGGTCAGCACCGCGCCCCGGCCGTACTTGATCGACGAGGTGCCGTGGCGGTGGATCAGCTCGTCTCCGAGCGTACGGAAGTCGCGGCCCGGATAGCGCGATTCGATCACCCGGCTGAACTCCGGGTCGATCGAGAGCACGTCCTCGAACACCCCGTGCTCCGGGCAGGTCTTGCGGATGAGGATCCTGCCGTCCTCCTCCGCGATGCGCGCCTTGATCTCGCCCAGGCGTCCATCCAGCAGATCGGCCAGGTCGCGCTCGCCGCGCAGGATGGCGTTGCGCGTCTCCACCACGCAGCGCGGGCAGAGCGAGTCGGTGTCGCGGGGCCAGCCGAGCGGCGGCCGCGTGCGTTCGTGGCTCTTGAGGAGCGGCCCCGGCGCCCACTCAGGCGCGGGCGACGGCGTCTCCGGCAGACTCGTGTTCACTGACTGGAGCCCACGCCAGCCCAGATTCGCAAGCTCCTTCACCACGGCATCGATCGCTTCGGACATCGCGGACCTCCTACCTTTCGAGCTTCACGTCTCGACCATCGCTTCGGAACGGCGCCAGGATTCGTTCGAACAGCCGTGGCCCTGCGCGGCGAGGCGCCGGAGGCGGGGGTCGCCCACTCGTAGGCGCGCCGGCGGGTCCCACGACCCAATCCGGCTGCAGCCCGGCGACCTCGCGCCCCGGCGCCCCTACCGCGCAAGTGGTCGATCCGTCGACGACGAACGAAAGGAGCGCGAGGCGCGCGGCCACCGTCGGGGGAGCCGACAGGTACGCGACGGCCCCTTTCCGGGCCGGCGACCCCGTCCGGAGGGCGCGCATCCGCGCGACCGCCTCGGCCTGGGTGAGGAACTCGCATCGCGAAAGGCCGTCCGATCCGGCCAGGTACCCGAGCGCGCGGCAATCCGCCGGCACCTCGCGCGCCTGCGCGCGAAAGGATTGGGCGCGCTCGGGCGTGTCCAGCGTACCGCCCAGATCGAGCGCTTCGCTCCAGGCCCAGGCGCCCTCTGCCTTTCCTTGGAAGCACAGTACCGCACGCGCTCCGAAGGACCCCTCCCCCGCCGGAGCATCCGCCACGAATGCGACGGCCGGCGCCGTTTCCTCGACCGCGCGGCGCACGGCCGCGGGAGGCAGGTCGGGATCGATCGCCACGGCCGCCGCGCCCTGCGTGACGGCTGCCAGCTCCGCCACGAGCGATTCAGGCCGCAGGCCGGACACGATCGCGACGCGGTCGCCCGGGGCCAGGCGCGCGCGGTCGCGGAGGAACAGCGCAAGACGGATGACCTGCCGCTCGAACCGCCAGTCGGGCGTTTCGCGCCACTTCACGCCGTCGTGGTGCAGCAGGACGGCCGCGCGATCGTGCCTGCGCATGGCGGCGAGGAACATCCTCGCCAGCGTGCCGGATCGCTCCAAGCCGTCGTGGCCCGCGCGCTCCTGGGAACCGATCATGCACCACCTCGTCCGCCGGTCGCGCTCCAGGCGCCGGCTACGAAACGGTCACTGCGTTGCCACGGCTCAGCAGGCGGTAGAGCTGCCGTTCTTCTCCCGTCCCTCGGTGGGGGCGCACCGAGACGGGACCGCGCCGCAAGCGATCCGCCAGGTCGCCCCCGATGCCCGCCAGATCGGCGGCGCCGGCGTCGGTCTCGACGACGATCTCCACCGCCTCACCGCCCCCTTCGCCAGCCAGTGTCCCTTGCAGGCGCACCTTCCGGCCCGGCGCGTACCACCAGGCACGGACTTCGGGATGCGCGGGACCCACGTCGCGCACGGCGCGCAGGACGTCGAGGATGGTGGGCTGCCTCATCGCAGACCTCCAGGTCCGCAGCGTTCGATGCGCCGATCGTTGGGACGGAGCGCGGCCTCGCGCGTCCGTTCCGCCACGCACGAAAATGCGCTGCGGTGCCAAACCTGCCGGGAAAGCGTAAAACCGCCGCCCCCAGCGCGGCCCGGCGTCGCTCCGACCTCAGCGGCGGCGCGCGGCGCGCGCGGGACGGCGCGCCGCGGGCCGAGCGGGATGCTCCGCCCCCAAGACGGTGCCGAAGCCGGCGAACAGCTCAGCCATGAAGCGCGGCGTGCGGGGCGAGTCGTGCGACGTCCGCCGCCGCAGCACGGCGTTGATCGGTTCCCCTCCGGCCCCGGCCCACGCGTGCGGGCGCCGCAGGTTCATGGGCTCGCGCACGACGCCGTGGTTGGTCGAGTGCAGGACCAGCGCCGTTCCGTCGGCCAGGACTTCCTCGACGATGCCGACGTGGGTCAGGCGATCGTCGAGGAGCCGGTTGCGGTTCCGGTCGTACGAGTTGTCGAAGAAGACCAGATCGCCCGGCGCGGGTTGCCGCCGGCGGTGGAGCCGGCCGTGGCGGCGGACGTACCGCCGGATGGCCTGCACGCCGTTGTCGCGCGGCGAAGCCTCCGCGTAGAGATCCACTCCCGCGGCGGAGTAGGCGGCGCGAACGAATGTGGAACAATCAATGCCTTCGCGGCCACCCCGCTTGCCCAACTCTGCCCTCGCGGAGGACAGCATGCGCTGGACGGTATCCATCGGCGGCGCGTCTGCAGGCGGGCGGGCAGGCGGCCGCTCGGGCTCGCGCGCGGGCGCAAGCGTCGCCTCCGCGACAGGGATGGCGACGGCGTCCGCGGCCGGCGCGTCGCGCTGTCCGGAACGCGACGACGCGCAGGCCGCCGCGAGCGCGAGCAGCCCGAAGACAAGGGCCCGGCATGCATTCTGTTCGCGCGACGC
>Ga0099827_10001106_pt1 | contig 13489 bp, 9 predicted proteins | sample CZO8metaG_FD_79339 | JGI IMG/M metagenome (GOLD analysis project Ga0099827, IMG submission 79339) | Vadose zone soil microbial communities from the Eel River Critical Zone Observatory, Northern California, USA - CZOApr15con1.8 metaG | ecosystem: Environmental > Terrestrial > Soil > Vadose zone ...
CGGGCGAGATCGCCGCGCAGATACTGCACGGCGGCGCCGAGCGCGCGGAGCGCGTCGAGGACCGGGCTCACGTCGGCGTCGGGCCGGGTTCCCAGGATGGCGAGGTTCCACCCGTCCTGCGCCAGCGCGCGGGCGATGCCGAGGCCGATGCCTCGGGTTCCGCCGGTGACGAGCGCGGTTCGGTTGGTCATCGAAGTGACGGAGGTGACGGAGGGACGCGCGCGTCGCTTCGCGACGCCCGTCGAACCTGCCTTCTCGGTTCGTCGCCGCTCCTCCGTTCCTCTGTGTTCACCCGTTTCCTCCGTCCGCTCGGTTGTCCGCAGGACCGAAAAACGTGAGATACGGCGCCCCCTCCGCGAGGCGTTTCACATGGAGCGCCGCTTCACGCGCATGATAGTCGCCCCACTGGCTCGACTCGCCGCGCGGTGTGCGCGCGCCCGGCGGCACGTAGTCCCAGGCGTTCGGCCAGTGATAGACCGAATGCAGCAGCAGGCCCTGGTGATCGGGGTCGACGCTCAGATACGGCTCGTCCAGCAGCGTGTCGAGGACGCGAAGGCCGGCCTGCTCGTAGCGCTCGTCCTTCAACACGCGACCGAGACGCAGCAGCGCCTGCGCCGCGATCGCCGCGGCCGAGCTATCGACCGGTTCGCGATCGTTGAACGGATCGGCGGGCCGCTCGCCCCAGCCGTCGAGCTCGGCCAGACCCGGCGCGCCGGCATCCCAGTACGGCACGCCGTCGGCCGCGGCGATGTCGATGTAGTGATCGCTTGTCGCGCGCGCGGCGTCGATCATCATCGCGTGAATCCCGGACCGCCCGCCGCAGGCGTCGAGCGCGTCATCCGGCAGCGTCTCGAGGAATTCGACCTCTTCGGCGAAACCCAGCATCGCCCAGGCGAGGCCGCGCGTCCACGTGCTGAACGGCGAGTAGCCCTGCTGCGTGCTCGGCCCGCGGTACGTGCCGTTCGCGACGTTGAACAGGCTTTCGTGCGCCACGCGTCCGCGGACGTCGAAGCGATCGCGCCCGTGGCCGTAGTAGACGTTCCACCGGGCGGTCGCGCGCGCATGCTGCACGAGCCGCGCGAGCAGGCTGACCTTCTCGTCCTGCTCCTCCATCAACGGCTGGCCGAGCAGGTGGCCGAGCGCCAGCGCGCGCAGCGACCGGATCGTGTCGACGAAGAGCGAATGCGCGCCGTTGAACGAGTGGATGAAGCCGCCGCCCGGCAGGCGCGTCCAGCGCCGCGCCTGGACGGCGCCGCTGACCTTGAGCGCGAGCTCGTAGAACTCCCGCTCCCAGTCGCTCGCCGTGATGCGCTTCTCACGCGCGAGGCGCCAGAGCGTGCCGTAAGTGCTGACGTTATTGAACCCGTGATCGTGCACCCCCATGTGCGTGAGGTGCGGCGCCATGCGCTCGACCGTGCGCGAGCGGCCAAGCTCGAGAAACTCGGCGTCGCCCGTGGCGTCGAACTGCAGCAGCGCAGAACCGAACTGGAAACCCTGCGTCCACTCCGTCCACCCGCGCGCCCGATAGCGCCCCTGCACCGTGAACACCGGCGCGGTGTCCCCGGGACGCCACGTCTGCTCGATCGATCGGATTTTGGCGGCCGACAGCGCGAAGAGGCGATCGATCTTCCTCACGAGATCGCGAGGCGAGCGCTGCCGATCGACGTGGATCATCGGACGCGCTACTTGCCCGTGTAGCTCACGCGCCAGATCGAGTTCGAGCCGTCGTCGCTGACCAGCAGCGCGCCGTCCGGCGCCATGGCCACGCCGACGGGCCGTCCCCAGACGTGACCCTCGTCCGCGACGAAGCCCGTGAGGAAATCTTCGTACTCACCGGTCGGCGCGCCGTTCTTCAGCGGCACCCGAATCACTTTGTAGCCGGTGCGCTGCGATTTGTTCCACGAGCCGTGCTCCGCGGCGAAGATGCTCCCCCGATGCTCGGGCGCGAACTGCGTGCCCGTGTAGAAGAGCATCTCGAGCGATGCGCTATGCGGCTGGAGCAATAGATCCGGGACCCTCACCCTGGATTTCAGCTCGGGATGCTTGCCGGCGTGGCGCGGATCCTGGTGGCCGCCGATGTAGAACCAGGGCCACCCATAGAAGCCGCCCTCCTCGATGTGCGAGATGTAGTCGGGCACGAGGTTGTCGCCGAGCGCGTCGCGCTCGTTCACCGATACCCAGATCTGGCCGGTCTGCGGATGGACCGCGAGGCCAACGGCGTTGCGGATACCTGACGCATAGACGCGGCGGCCGCTCCCGTCCGGATTGAACTCCAGCACCGTCGCGCGATCCTTTTCGCCCGGGTTGGTCTCGTCGTCGACGTTGCTGAGCGATCCGACCGAGACGTACATCTTCCGTCCGTCGCCCGAGAAGACGATATCGCGAGACCAGTGGCCGCGCCCGGGCGGCGTGCTCGTCGGGACTGCGGCAATCGTTTCGGCCGGGCCCCGGGCTTTCAGATCGCCGATTTGATACGGAAAGCGCACGACGGAGTCGGTGTTGCCGACGTAAACGTGGGTCGGTTTCTGTCCCGGGGGGTAGAACGCGATCCCGAACGGCCGCGACAGACCGGTGGCGAACACCTCGACCGTCTGCGCGCGGCCAGCCGCGTCGCGGCCGCGCATCACCTTCACGCGGCCCGGCCCGCTTTCGGCGACGAAGATGTCGCCGTTCGGCGCAGTGCGCATGAGACGTGGATTGTCGAGGCCCTCCGCGTACAACGCCACCGAATAGCCCGGCAGCGTCTCGGGCATCGCACCCGCCGGGCGCGGGACGGTGCTCGGCGGATTCCTGGCCGACTCGGTGGCAAACGGCGCAGGCAGATCCGCCGCGGTGATCTTGTGCATCACGCCTGGCCGCTCGCGACGGAAATCGGAAAACGCGGATTGATCGCCGCTGACGGACGCGGCGATCAGCAGCGCGCCTGCTGCGGTGAATATCGACTTCATCATGTCTCTCCTCGCCTCATTTGACCGCTCGATCCGTGGCACTTGGCCGCCGCCGCGCGGTGCAGGCGCGCAGTCAGCGGCGTTCGCGCAAAGTCGTGGCGCAGGTCCGGATACGCCTCGTCTTCCGGCAGCGGCCGCGCCGGCTCGATGTCGCGCGATTCTTCCGCAAGCCGCATGGTGAACGATGTCTCCCTCTTGAGCAGCGTCAGCCAGATCACTTCGTGAACCCACTGACGCGAAGCCAGTTCGCGAGCAGCCGCGGCCACTCGGCGAGCGCCGGATCCTGCTGCGCGAGACCGGTCCCGTGCGGACCGTTCCGAAAGACGTGTATCTCTGCGGGAACACCGGCCTTGCGCAGGGCCAGGAAGTAGGCGACGGCATTTTCGACCGGCACGACCGTGTCGGCGTTCGTGTGATAGATGAACGTCGGCGGCGTCGTCGCGGTGACTTGCGTTTCACTCGACAGGCTGCGCGCGAGCGCAGGATCGGGGTTGTCGCCGAGCAGGTTCGTCTTCGAGCCCTGATGCGTCCACGGCTCGACGAACGAGATCACCGGATAGCCGAGCACGACGAAATCGGGCCGGCTGCTGACGCGGTCGATCGGATCGGCGGCGTCGGCACGACCGGCATCGAGGTGCGTGGAGGCGCTCGACGCGAGATGGCCGCCCGCCGAGAATCCCATCATGCCGATGCGATCGGGCGCGATGTGCCAATCGGCCGCGTGCGATCGCACGAGGCGAATCGCGCGCTGGGCATCGCCGAGCTCGATGGGATGGTGATACTGCGGGCCGAGCCGATAGCGCAGCACGAACGCCGCGATGCCGAGCGCGTTCAGGTAGTTCGCCGGCGCGCGCCCCTCGAGGTTCATCGAGAGCGCGCGATAGCTGCCGCCCGGTGCGACGATCACCGCCGTCATGGGACCGGTTGTGTTCGGCGGCATGTAGACGGTGACGGCTGGCCTGTCGCGGTCCTCCGATCCGAGTGCGCCCGGCGCGCCGTTGGGCCAGAGCAGCAGCGTCTGCGGCTCCTGAAGAATCGGCGCAGGGGGAGGCTGCGCGGCCGCATCGACAACAGCGACGAGCGCGAAAGCAATGGCGGAAATCCAGGTGGACCGCGAGCCTTTCAGGCGAGCGACGCGCGTGCGCATGGCGCGGGTATTATTACCGCCATGCCGCGCGCGAGCAATGCGATCGTCGCAGCCGTTCTCGATCGCGACCGCAGGTCGTGTCCGGCTCCAGGTGGACCGCCGGTCCGGCGACAAGCCGGACACTACGTACAATTGGCGACATGCGAGTCTCGTATCAGGAGCTTTCCGAGACGCTGCGCCGTGCGCTCCTGACCACGGGTCTCGAGCCCGATCGCGCGGCGCTCTGCGCGCGGCTGATCGCAGACTCGACCTGCGACGGCGTCCCGTCGCACGGCCTGAATCTGTTCCCGCGCCTCATGACGATGATCCGCACCGGCGTGGTCGACGCCGCCGCGCGCGCGGCGCGCGTCTCGGTGTCCGGCGCCGTCGAGCGTTGGGACGGCCGCGGCGGCGTTGGCGCGCTGAACGCCTACGAGGCGATGGACGCGGCGATCGAGCGGTCGCGCGAGCACCGCATCGGCTGCGTGGCGCTCGCCAACACGAACCACTGGATGCGCGGCGGCACGTACGGCTGGCAGGCGGCTGGACGCGGCGCGATCGCCATCTGCTGGACCAACACGCTCCCGAACCTTCCGCCGTGGGGCGCCGACGCCCCCCGCATCGGCAACAATCCGCTGGTCATCGCCGTCCCCCGCGCCAGCGGTCACGTCGTGCTCGACATGGCGATGTCACAGTTTTCCTATGGCGCGCTCGCCGCCTATCGGAGCCGCGGCGAGCCGTTGCCGGTGCCAGGCGGGTTCGACAGCACCGGTCAACTGACGCGCGATCCAGCGGCAATCGAGGCATCCGGGCGTCCGCTGCCGATCGGATTCTGGAAAGGCTCCGGCCTGTCGATCATGCTCGACACGATCGCGGCTGTGCTGTCGGGCGGTCGCGCCACGCACCAGATTGCGGCCCGGCCTGAAGAAGAGACAGGCGTGTCGCAGGTTTTCGTCGCGATCGATGTCGCGTCGCTGGCGGATCGCGACGAAGTGACGCGAGTGGCCGATGCGATCCTCGCCGATCTGCACGTCAGGTACCCCGGACAGCGGACGGTCGAGACGCGCGCACGCAACCTGGCCGAGGGGATCCCGGTCGATCCGTCCGCCTGGCAATTTGCGCGGACGTGCGCGGCGGCCCAGTAGCTCATTTCGGCCGCGGATCGTGAAGCGCGGCATCTGCTCGTGGAAACTGCCCGGCGCGCGCGAGCGCCACGGCCGTGACCAGGGCACGCGCTGCATTCCGGACTTCTTCATGCAGGCTCGTGTCCTTGTCCAGCGCGTCGTGGCTGGTCGCGTAGGGCTCGTAATAGCCGACGTAGCGGTCCACCAGGGCGGTCGGCGCCGCCGGCACCAGCTCCATGTCGGTCAGCCAGTCGCTGAGCGATCGGCGCAGCGTCTCTGCGCCTTCGGCGTCGCCGTGCACAACGATCGCGAACAGCCGGCTGGCCAGATGTCGCGGGTAGCTCCAGCCGCTCAGCTCGAGCTCTTTCGCCTTTGCGGGATTCTTGCCGCGGGTCGTCGTCGGATCGGGATTGCCGCCGTCCGCGCAGACCAGTCGATCGATCATCAGCTTCAGCACACTCGGCGCCTGGTACCAATACACGGGCGTGACGATCATCACGCCGTGCGCGGCCACCCAGCGCGGGTAGATCTCGTTCATCCAGTCGTTCACCTGGCCCATCGCGTGGTTGGGGTAGCAGGAACACGGCCAGTGACACAGCGGCATCGCCGTCGACACGCACGCCTTGCACGGCAGTATCTGCCGCCCGTATTGGGCGGTGAGCATGCTCAAGTCGAGGAGGTCACAACTGACGCTAGCCCGCTCGATTTCCTCCCGCGCCATCTGCGCCAGCCGGAATGTCTTCGACATTTCGCCCGGACAGGTCTGATCGTGGCGAGCGGCGCCGCACACGAGCAGGATTCGCGAGCGTCCGGCGGGATCGTCGTGCTCGCGCTGCGCGGCCTGGATCCGCTCTCTCGTCTCGAGCCACTCGATCGGAAGGTTGAACGCCGGATCCGCGAAGCCAGGACCCGCCTTCCGCGTCCGCGGACTCTTGTGGTACTCGTCGTACGCCTTCCAGGCCACCTCGACGATGCGCTGCATCTCCTGCGAGAGCGCGTCGAAGGCAGGGTCGGCGAACCGCTCTCTCAGCAGGCGCTCGAATTCCGCGCGGGACAGCTTGACGTCGCCTTGTCCTTTTCGGACGTCCGGTGTTGGCATGCGTTCGGTCCATGCAGGTATCGGACCGCTAGTGTCGTGTCTCAGAACCAGCCGCCGCTCCGGCAACAGTCGCTCGCGATTCTTCGATACTCTCGCTGCGATACTGCGATTCTGCGCGCCTTGCGACCTTGGCGACGGCCAGGCTCACCTAACGCGACACGCGCGCGGTCCCGCCTTTCATGACGCGTTCGACGTCGGCAAGCGTCGCCATGCTCGTGTCGCCGGGTGTGGTCATCGCCAGCGCGCCGTGGGCGGCGCCGCACTCGACCGCCCACTGCGCACCGCGATTCGTCATCAGTCCATAGATGAGTCCGGAGGCGAACGAGTCGCCGCCGCCGATGCGATCGAGGACCTCGAGGTTCGGCCGCGGCGTCGCTTCGAAGAGCTCGCCGCCGGCCCAGCAGATCGCCGACCAGTCGTTGACCGTCGCCGTCTTCGCGTGCCGCAAGGTGGTCGCGACCACCTGCAGGTTCGGAAACTCACGCACGACCTGCCGGATCATCGACTTGAATTGATCGAGACCGAGCTGGTCGAACTGGCTCGACACCCCTTGCGCCTGGAACCCGAGCGCCGCCGAGAAGTCTTCTTCGTTGCCGATGAGGACGTCGACCAGCGGCACCAGGCTGCGATTGACGGTGATGGCTCGCTCGTGCCCGCCGAACGCGCGCCACAGCGACTCGCGATAGTTGAGATCGAACGACACGACCGCGCCGCGCCGCTTCGCCGCATCCATCGCGTCGCGCGCCACCTGCGGCGTCGTGTCGGACAGCGCGCAGAAGATGCCGCCGGTATGCAACCAGCGCGTGCCTTCGCGCTCGAAGATCGCGGCCCAGTCGATGTCGCCCGATGCGAGTTGCGAGATGGCGGTGTGACCGCGATCGGAGCAGCCGACGCCGGCGCGGATGCCGAACCCGCGCTCGACGAAGTTCAGGCCGTTGCGGCTGTTCCGCCCCACGCCATCGTATGTCACCCAGCGCACGTGCGACTGATCGACGCCGCCCTGATAGATGAGGTCCTGCACCAGCCGCCCGACTGGATTGTCGGCCAGGGCCGACACGAGGGCCGTGTCGAGCCCGAAGCAGCGCTTCAACCCGCGCGCCACGTTGTATTCACCGCCCCCTTCCCACACGCCGAACTGACGCGCCGTATGGATGCGCGCCTCGCCGGGATCGAGCCGCAGCATCACCTCGCCGAGCGCGACGAGATCCCAGCGCCGGCCGTCCTTTCCAGGAATCTGTAGAGGCATGGAGGTCACCGTCCGAGCCAGCCGCCGTCGACGGCCAGCACGTGGCCGTGCACATATCGCGCCGCCGGCGAGGCCAGGAACACCACCGCGCCGGTGAGCTCGTCCGGCTGCCCCCAGCGGCCCGCGGGAATGCGATCGAGAATCTGCCGGCTCCGCACCGGATCGGCGCGAAGCGCGGTCGTGATGTCGGTTGCCATGTAGCCCGGCGCGATCGCGTTGACGTTGATGCCCTTCGACGCCCATTCGTTGGCGAGCGCCTTGGTCAGCTGCGCGAGCCCGCCCTTCGCCGCGGCGTACGCCGGCACCGTGATCCCGCCCTGAAACGCCAGCAGCGAGGTGATGTTGATGATACGGCCACCGCGGCCCGACGCGATCATGTGGCCGCCGGCGGCGCGCGCGAGCCGGAACGCGGCGGTCAGGTCGACCTCGATCACGCTGTCCCAGTCCTCGTCGGTGTAGCGCTCGACCGGTGCGCGCCGGATGATGCCTGCGTTGTTGACGAGGATGTCCAGACGGCCCAGCGTCGACACCACCTCGCCGACGAGACGTCCGGACACGTCGCGATTCCCGAGGTCGCCGGTCAGCCCAGCGGCGCGGCGGCCGACCGCCTCGATGCGCGCGCACGTGTTCGCCGGCGACCGGGTGTTGCCGTGCGCGGCGACATCGGCGCCCGCTTCCGCGAGCGCGACCGCCATCTCGGCGCCGAGGCCGGCGGACGCTCCCGTGACGAGCGCCACGCAGCCGTTCAATCTGAATGCGTCAAGACCGGTCATCCTTGCGTCTAGGTCAGGAAATCTTCGCGGATCGGCGTGAAGATGTCGATGAGCACCACATCCTCGTCGAGCATCGTCGCCCCGTGGGCGACGTTGGGCGGGAAGTGGAGGATGTCGCCGGCAGATGCGACGCGCGCCTGACCGTTGATGGTGAACCGCACGCGGCCGCGCTCGACGATGGTCATCTGCTCGTGCGGATGCGCGTGCACTGGCGTGTCGACGTGCGCCTGCAGCGTGAGGCGGCACATCATCAGCCGCTCGCCGACGATCATCCGGCGATCGATCCCGTCGGCAATCCGCTGCGCGGGGACGTCGTGCCACTGACGATGAAGTCCGGTGTCTGTTGGCATGTCGCGCTCGTTCATCAAGTTGTCGCGCAAGAACCCGCAAGTGATGTCCGCCTTCAGGCGGATTTGCCCGTCCGGCTAAAGCCGGACACTACGTACAGTCAACAATCGTCAAGTTCCTGGCCGCAAGGTCATCTGCCACGTCACCGGCTGGCCGGGCGTGACGCGCACGACGCGCGCCTCATATATATAAGGTGTAACGGAATCGGACCCCGGGCACCGCGCCCGAGGGGGCTGTTGCCGGTCGCTTGCACCCGTCGCGCGGAGAGCGGCCATGGCGTCATCAAAATGCGCGGTCACCTCGCGGAGCAGGAACTGATCGATCTCCGACGCCAGCGCTCGCACGTCGAGCGGCTTCGCGTCATCGACAACGCGAGCGCGAGGCGACGCTGTCGCGCACAGAAGGGCCGCGACAAGGACCGTCCCCACTTGACCGACCTGCCCCACCTGCCCTACCTGCCTACCTGCCCTACCGACCTACCTGCCCCATCTGGCCCACCTGACTCACCTGCCCAACCTGCCCCACCCGGCCTGCCCCCAACCTAGAACGACACGCGGGCCCCCAGCTGAATCTGCCGCATATTACGCGCGCTGCGGATCTTTCCAAACGTCGCCGGGGCCGAGAGGTTCAAGCCTGGATTGTTCAGGTTCACGATGTTGAAGACGTTCGTGGCCTCGATGCGGAACTGGAACATCGAGCGGCCCTTGAGAGGAACATCGCGGAAGATGCCCAGGTCAACGTTTCGATAGCCAGGGCCGTCGACGATGCTGCGTCCGGAGCTGCCGTTGGCTCCGAGGGCGGGGTTGGCAAATGCAGCAACGTTGAACCAGCCTTCGATCAATTCATCTCGAGGACGGCCGCTATCGAGGACGGGATTGCCGACAAGATCGGCTCGATCGTTGGTGAGGCCGTCCAGATTGCGATCCTGGCCAGCGCCGATGGTGAGCGGCTGCCCCGACTGCAGGGTTGCGATCGCGGAGACCGTCCAGTCCCGGACAAGCATGCGCACGGGCGACGCCGCGTTCTTCATGTAGTCGACCTTCCAAACGCCCGACAGGACGAAGCTGTGCGTGCGATCGTTCGAATTCCGACCTCGTTCGTCGCCAAGCCGGGTCGCGCTCTGGACTCCCGGCAGCCCGCCGGCCTGAAAATCGACATCTTCGTAGCCGCGGCCGAAGGAGTAATAGGCCTTGCCGGACACGTGCGAGCCGCGGCGCTCGGCGCTCAACTGGAGGCCGTTGTAGTCGCTGCCGAAAATGGACGAGAGCACGTTCGCGGCGCCGATCGTCCCGGGCAGATACGGCCGCCGCGTGTTAACGTTCGCGGCGGTTGCGGCCGGCCCGAAAACCGGATAGTTGTTGTCGACTGCAGCCGCGAGATGTCGGGCGAACGCCCCGACGTACGACGCGCTCACGCTGAAGCTGCGGCCAATTTCTCTCTCGACCGTGACGTTCGCCTGGTAGGTGACCGGCCACTCGAAATCCAGCGACGGCCCGAATACCTGCGCCGGCAATGTGAACCGCGGCGCCGTGGGGCTGTAGGTGAACGGGAACGGACTCGCCCCTCCGGGAAGATTGCGATACGGATCGGAAAGCGTATAGACGGTGGGGAACGACTGCCGGACCGTGAAGGGCTGGTTGTCGGCGGTGGTGTTCCACTCGTTGCCCGTGATGCTGCCGTAGAACAGGCCGAACGCCGCGCGGACCGCCGTGCGACCGTCGCCCTTCGGATCCCACGCCATGCCGATGCGGGGGGCGATGTTGTTGACGTCGGTCTTGACGATCCCGCGGCTCACGCCTTCGTCACCCGGGAACAGGAGTCCCACGGGAGCCGTCGGAGAGACGGTGGACTGCCGCCCCGGCACGAAGGCGAGCTTGCGGTTGTCGGGATCGGTGAACGGAAACTGCACGTCGTAGCGGAGCCCGAGATTCAAGGTGACTCGAGAATGAATCCGAAAGTCGTCCTGTGCAAACGCGCTGATGTACCCGCCGTTGTCGGTCTTTCGCACGGGCGCGTCCTGCGTCATCGTGCTGGGGACGCCCAGAAGAAAGTCCGCGTACGCATTGCCGGTCCTGCTGCCGTTGAACGTGAAGACGCCGTAGTTGTCGAGCAGCGTGTCGTGGATGATCTTCTCGTACGAGAGGTCCACGCCGAGCTTGAACGCGTGCTTGCCTCTGCTGATGCTGATTGCGTCCTTCACCCCGAAATAGTTGCTTCCGGCATCAGGTCCGGCGATCGAGGTCTGGCCGGTGAAGAACCCGGTGACGGTCAGTCGCGGCAGCGTGGGGTCGCCTTGAATGGTGAATCTCGAGTTGAGGTCGCCGAGCGACGTCGTGGGGTTGTTCACGCGTCCGCCGAACTGGCGCATGTAGCTGCCCCGAAACTGGTTGATTGTCGTCGGGCTCAACGTCCAGGTGTGGGACAAATTGACGTTGTGCTGCTTCCACTTGAAATCCCGGTCGACCCAGGGGATGTTGCCGCCGCCAGTCTGCGACTGGGCGCTGCCGGTCAGCGGCTGCGTGTCGGTTCCGGTCTGATAGAAGTAGCTGAATGCGAGGGCCTGTCTCGCCGAGAACTGGTGATCGAGCTTCAGCGTCGCCTCGTCGGTTTGCAGCGGATCCGGACGGCGGACTTCGTAGAAGCTATTCGGCAGGTTCGACAACGGAACGTACCGGTCCTGAATCGTCTTCGCTGCCGGATCGAAGCGCGACGCCGGAATGATCCCCCCGGGGAACGGCTGTCCCGTCAGCGGGTCGGTGGGCCGGCGTGACGACAGCGAGAAGTCGCCCGCGCGCTCGAGCGCCGTCGGCACCACCGCGGTGTTGCGATAGTACGTCTCTTCCTGACGCAGTCCGGAGTAGCTGAAGAAGAAGAACGTTTTGTCCTTCGTGACCGGGCCGCCAAAGGCGACGCCGTACTGGTTGCGATCGAGCGGGTCATTCACGGAGGGTGTGCCCGGCGGCACCCAGCGCGGGGAGTTGAGGTTCTGGTTGCGGAAGAACTCGAAGGCGGCGCCGTGCAACAGGTTCGTGCCGGACTTCGTGACCACGTCGACGACGCCCGCAGAGTAGCGTCCATACTCCGCCGCAAATCCGTTGGTCAGCACACGGAATTCCTGGACGGCTTCTGGGTTGGGCGCCGGGTTGCCGGTGCCCCGGAGGCCGGCGGTATTGTTCCCGCCGTCCAACTGGAAGTTGACGGTGCCCATCTGCGCTCGGCCCGAGCCGTTGATCGTGGTCAGCTGCTCCGGCCCTCCCAGCGAGTTCGAGTTCTCGTTGCTGGTGACGCCGCCCGTGAGGCTCAGCAGAGAGTACAGGTCGCGATTGACGAGCGGGAGGTTCAGCACGTCGTTCTGGTTCACGGTTCTCGAGAGGGACGACGACGTGGTTTCGATGAGAGGGGCGTCGGCCACGACCGACACCGATTCGTTCACCGCGCCAAGCTCGATCGTCGCATCGACTCTGGCGTTGCGTCCGACCTCGAGGACGATTCCCGTTTGCGAGTAATTCTTGAAGCCGGGCAGGGTGACGACGAGCATGTAGTCGCCGACCGGAAGGAGACGAAGCGCGTACTCTCCCGTTTCGTCGGTCACCGTGCTTCGGGAATACTGCGTACCCACATTCGTGGCGGCGACGGTGGCTCCGGGAACCACCGCACCCTGGGCGTCCTTGATGCTTCCAAGGATCGTCCCCGTAGGCGTCTGCGCCAGCGCTGACGTCGTGACGAGCACCCCGGCGAGCGCGGCGGCAGCCAATCTCCACATAACCACTCCTTGTCAGGCCACGACCGGCGCGGCGAATGTCGGCGCCGCGACGAGCATGGCAGCGCCTCGCAGGCGCGGATGCTCTTCTGCCGAAACGATGACGATGTCCGTGGAGGCGGCGGCGGGGGTCAGCGCGCGCTCGGCGAGCGCGGCGCGCACGGTGCTTTCAATCAGATCCCACGCCGCGACCATCTCGCCGCCGATGAACACGCAGTCGGGGTTGATGATGTTGACGACGCCGCCGAGGCCCAGACCCAGATACCGCGCCGACGCCTGCAGCGCCGCCACCGCCTTACCGTCGCCGGTCCGCGCGCGCGCGACCAGGTCGTCGATGGTGAACGCGCGGTCGGCGCCGGTCGGCGCGCGCCCGAAATAGCGCGTCAGCGTGGCCAGGTTGGAGATGTGCGCTTCCCAGCACCCGATCGCGCCGCACGAGCAGCGCGGGCCGTCGATGCTCATCGGCATGTGCGCGAATTCACCGGCGATATTGTGCCGCCCGCGCAGCAGCTCGCCGTTGACGACAATGCCCACGCCGACGCCGTCCGACACGCTGACGAACACCAGATTGCGCACCGGCGACGCCACGGTGCGCGCCTCCCATACCTGTGCGAGCGCGCACGCTCGGCCGGAGTTCTCGACGTGGACCGGCAGCGCCGTGGCCGCCGCGAGGCGTCCGCGCAGATCGACGTTGCGCCAGCCAAGCGTCGGCGCGTGCAGTACGCGGCCGGTGCCCGGATCGACCATCCCGGGCACGACGAGGCCGATGCCTTCGCACTTGCCGGCGTCCGCCGCATGTGCCGCGAGCAGTTGCCGGATGCGCGCCGCCAGGACCGTAACCAGGCGCCGCGGCTCGCGCACGGTCGGCAGGCTGACGATGTCCGATCGCGGACGCCCCATCGGATCGGCGAGCATGAGGAAGGTGCGGCTCGCGCGGATGTCGACCGCCACGCTCGATCGCTGGCGCGTGTTGATGTACAGCAGCGTCGGCTTGCGCCCGCGCGCCGCCTGCCCGGTGGCCCCCTCGACGATGTGCCGATCGTCGAGCAGCGCCTGCACGAGCAG
>Ga0099827_10001109_pt1 | contig 13480 bp, 9 predicted proteins | sample CZO8metaG_FD_79339 | JGI IMG/M metagenome (GOLD analysis project Ga0099827, IMG submission 79339) | Vadose zone soil microbial communities from the Eel River Critical Zone Observatory, Northern California, USA - CZOApr15con1.8 metaG | ecosystem: Environmental > Terrestrial > Soil > Vadose zone ...
AGCGCCCGGGCGGGCAGAAGCTTCTGCTGGATGGCATGTCCGATCGCCGCCCATAGTGAAAGCCCGGTCTCGAGCGCGATGCGCTCCACGGTCTCGACCGTAGTCTTGCCAATGCCACGCACCGGAGTATTGATTACCCGCAGCAGCGCAATCGAATCGTCGGGATTCTGGATCAGTTTTAGATACGAGATCATGTCTTTGATCTCGGCGCGCTCGTAGAACGAAAATCCGCCCACCACGTTGTACTTCAACTGATAGCGGCGCAGCGCCTCTTCAAACAACCGTGATTGCGCGTTGGTGCGGTAGAGCACCGCTACGCGCGTCTCGTCATTCGTCGCCGCTGCTTCGCGCAGTTGGTTGGATATCGAGTCGGCCACGAACAGGGCTTCGTTTTCGCTGTCATGGCCCTCGTAATAGCCCACCCTGGGCCCGCCCTGTCGCGCCGTCCACAGGTTCTTGCCCTTGCGATTGACGTTGTTGGCCACAACCGCGGACGCTGCTTCCAGGATATTTTGTGTGGAGCGGTAGTTCTGCTCCAGGCGGATGGTCTTCGCCTTGGGGAAATCGCGCTCAAACTCCAGGATGTTGCGAATGTCGGCGCCGCGCCAGGAATAAATGGATTGGTCCTCATCGCCCACCACGCAAACATTCTGGTGCTGGCCGCCGAGCAGGAGCATGAGCTCGTATTGCGGACGGTTCGTATCCTGGTATTCGTCAATCATCAGGTATTGGAAGCGCCGGTTGTAGCGCTCGCGGACTTCTCCCGAGACCTTCAGCAAGCGCACCGCCTCGAGCAGCAGATCGTCAAAGTCGAGGGCGTTGGCCTTGCGTAGCTCCTGCCGGTAGATCTCGTAGATATGGGCTACGCGCTCGGTTTTGGGATCAGCCGACTGCAGATAAACTTCCTGCGGGTCCAGCATGTGATTCTTCGCCCATGAGATGCGTCCCAGCACAATGCGCGGGGTAAGCTGCTTTTCGTCGATCCCCAGCCGCCGTATCGCCGCTTTCACAAGCTGCTGCTGATCGCTCTCGTCGTAAATGGCGAAGTCTTTTCTCAGACCCGACCCCAGCGCCTCAATGTCACGCCGCAGAAGCCGCACACAAAAAGAATGGAAAGTGGAGATCAGCGGCTGCAACAGCGTGCGCCCGCCCACCAGCTTTTCCACGCGCTCGGCCATCTCGCGGGCGGCCTTGTTGGTGAACGTGACCGCCAGGACGGAATCCGGCGAGATGCCCATATTCTCAATCATGTGGGCGATGCGGTAGGTGATGGCGCGGGTCTTGCCGCTGCCGGCCCCGGCCAGCACCAGCACCGGGCCTTCAATGGTCTCGGCGGCCTCGCGCTGCTGGGGATTGAGTTGGTCGAGCAGGTTAGAACTTCGAGTCACAGATTCTCAATGTCTTTTTCGGTGAGCTGGGCCAGTTTCAACAGATGCTTTCAGCAAGCCTAATTTCAAAGGTTTGTTGCCATGAATCGGAACGGAAAGCCTTACAGCATTGGCTGCTTTTCCGTAGATGTGATGACTTCCTTGAATCCTCAGCAGCACCCAGCCATGCTTTTCAAGCAGTCTGGCGAGCTCTTTGCCAGAGACGGCCTTCATATTGCGATCTCAAGCACCCTATCTTTCCCGGTAGTTTTCGGCACCTTCACGTCAACAGAGAGGCAGCCTTCCACTGCTTCGTACAGATTTTGGAGGAGCTCTTCGAATGTTTCGCCTTGCGTAGCACATCCTGGAATTGCAGGAACCTCCGCCCAATAACCACCCTCGTCAGCTTCGTGGACCACTATTTTGACTTTCACTGCATTACTCCTGTGTTTGCTAGACCCATCATAACTCAAGGCTGACGCTGGGCTCGCAGCAAGTTGCACTCCGCGCACGGGCAATGATCACGCAAAAATTCCCAGGAATAAATCCCATGCTGATGCCCGTCATTCCATTTGAAGCTGATGGCATATTTACCCACTGGCGTGACCTCGTTCGGGCGGACTGGCGGGCGGTACATCGGCAGCGTACCAGGCTCAGGTTTCGGCGCGGCTCCAATGGCCCGCCCTGAGCCGGCGCGCTCCTCATCACACATCGCGCACGGGCACGCATCCCGCAACCAGGTGAAGGTATAGCTGCTTGCGTGCCCGTCGTTCCAGAGAATTTCCATCCCTGTTCCTGAGGTCACGTTCACCTGCACCGACTTGGGATCGTATCTGGCTGCGTGTTTCGCCGCCTCCGCGCCACTCATGATTTCAGTATCGCACAGCCCGGATGTGAGCTATGTCGTTAGCGAATTCTGGCGCCGATTAAATGTGCCCGGACTTTACCTGAGGACTGACAACTGAGGGCTATTCCTAAAAAACGAAGCCTCTCGCAGGAGGGGTAGCGAGAGGCTTCGAGAAATTGAGGTGCGGTCTAGCACCTCTTTGGGGAACTATCGTGGTGTGCTGCTTTCTTGGGGTTGTTGGTTGGGCTCTTGATTGGTTGCAGTCGGAGCTGTACCCGGCGCGGTGTTTAAATCACCGATGCCGTTCTTCAACAGGCTGATCTCCACGCGGCCACCGTTGATGCGGCGCGGCTTGCTGCCGTCAGCGGTCTCCTGTTGCACCGGAGCATTGCCCATTCCCACGGTGTAGATGCGGTAGACGGGAATCTCATGGTTCAGCACCAGGTAACGCACCACGCTCTGCGCCATGGCCTGGGAGTTGGCGATCGCTGACTGCCCGCGTCCGGAGCTGAAGCCCTGCACTTCGATGATGTAGCCCTTCTGGTCTTTCAGCGGAGTCGCCATATCATCGAGAGCATCTTTGGCCTTCTTGCTCAGGATCTTCTGTCCCGGGCGGAAGAGAATTTCGGTTTGGGTTACCGCCTGGAACTGGTCAATGTTGGTAACGACTTTTTCCACGCTTTCCAAATGGGTGCTGGCCTGGGTGGCGGTGTCCTGCGCCAGCCGTGCGCGGTTACCTGCGTCAACGGCGTGCTGGTCGGCCTCATTGGCCTTCAGTGATGCCAGCCGGATGCCTTCGGTCGCGCGCGAATCCACGTCTTTGATCGCGCGGCTGTTGGTGGCCGTGAGCTCATCCAGTTCATTCACGCGGCCGCGAACCGGGTTCAACTGCCGCTGGACGTATTTCTTGCGGGCAAAGGGCATCATATGGCCCCAAAAACCCTCATGACGCTCATACTGCAGAGGCTGCTTCTGGGTTGCCGTTTCCGCATTGTCTTTGGAAGTCTGCGTCTGGCTGCTCTGTTGGTCCGCAGGCGTGGCTTGAGTCTGCGAAGAAGTGTTCTGTTGCTGGTCGGTAGCAGCCGGCGTCGCTTGGGGCGGCTCCGAAGTGCCTTTCTGTGCCATGGCAGGAATAGCCAACGTTCCCGCCAGCGCCAGTGTGATTAATGTACGATGCTTCATGGAAGATCCTCCGAACTTCGTGGGGGCTAATTACCAGGAGCTGGGTTACTCCCGCCAGCTCACCTTGGGAGCGCACAAGCGCGCTCTCCTCATATCTGTTACAACTTTAGGGCCAAACTAGTTAAAAAGCGTGTGCGTCCAAGACCTGTAGTTTCAGCGAGTTGCAAGAAGGGTGGAGACCCGCGTTCCTGCTAGTTGGGCAAAGCGGGTAAATTTGTTCACGGTCTCGTTATAAAAAATGCCTTGCTCTGCGGAAAGCCATGCCACTGCAACGGCAGACTTGCCCGGTGCTGCTGCCTTGAGCCCACCCTTTGGTGTGCTGCTATGCGTCACATCAGAGTGCGCTCCACGAGCGTCGAGGTGAGTTGGTGCTGATGGTGTGCGGATGGGAAAATACTTGTTGACGAATTGTCATGCGAAGCCTGAATGATTCTGAGATCTTGCGCGAGCTGGTGAAGAACCTCAAAGAGGGAATTTACATCACCAACGAGCAGGGCGGATTTGTGGATGCCAACCAGGCGCTGCTCGACATTCTTGGCGTCCCATCGGTAGAGGAGCTGCGCAGGCACCGGGTCACCGACTTTACCGACGCTGAGATCGGCCCCGTGAGACGCAAAATCGCGCTCATTTTCCAGCCCAGAAACGCGATACATTAATTTCGACGATGGGAAAGGACACACAAACTTTCAAAGATCAGGATTTTCAAAAATACCAGTGCGGTTGAGCCAGGTCCAATCCTCCACGCTCAATTTGCATCCTCAGTCGTAATCAACTGTGATCATTGTCCACTGTACACAAACTTAAGATTGAATCTACTTCCTATGTTTATTCACCGCAAAAAATACTGACATAACCAGTTCATTGTTCTCCAGGTTGCTTGGCCAAAGGAATAACCGCTCTTCCCTTATCCCAGAAATTCCCGTAGATCATTATCATCAGCGTATGGAAAACCAAGTAGAACCCGCCCCCACAAGCTTTTATTTCAGCTCGTGCAAACTGCTTCTTTTTTTGCTCTTCCGGCTAGAATTTCCTGATATACAGCATCGATTTGCCCGGCATATTCTTGTGTAGACCTTGGCTTCCGGGCACGTCGTGACATGCCTTCCAACAAGGCCCGATCTTTATACAGTCTAAGCAGCGTTTGTGCCAATGCAGCCGCATTCCCAGGCTGGAACACCAAGCCGTTATCTTCATGGTGTATCACTTCAGTCATGCCTTCGAGATCAGACACGATGACGGGGCACCCCGCAGCCTGTGCGCTATAAATCACCAAAGGAGTGTTCTCATACCATATGGAAGGCACCACAAGAGCATCCATGGAAGAGAAAATCCTGCCGATTTCGTAGTTAGAAAAAGTACCACAAAAACTAACTCTCTCATCAGAACCGGCGAGTTGCTTGAGGCGGGCGACATAATCAGGATATTCACTCTCATTGCCATAGATCGTCAATTGGACCTCCACATTTTTTCCCAGGGAAGTGATGGCCTGAACCAGCACATGTACACCTTTATGTTCATATAAAGTGCCGATAAAACCGAGGCGCAAAGGACCACATGTATTATTCCGGGGAGTAAAGTGCAGGTACTCCAGGTTGAGGCCAAAGGGCGCATAACAGACTCTCTTGTCTTCGAGGCCGTTTCTTTTCAAAATGCTTTCCATCAGCCGAGTGGGTACGAGTACGCGATCGATTCTGTTAATCTGTGTCCCGGTGAACGTATGCCGGTGAGAGAGAGACTTCACGTGAGGCGCATACCAATTATTGTTGAACATTCCGAGTCCAATCGCCTTCATCGCTAGAGCAAGCAGCCAATCAGGCATCTTACTGACAATTGCCTTTGCCTCATCGGACCCGTTCAATTGGGCAATATGACGCACGCAATTTGCTCCACCCCAGCGAGGCCCCTGGCACATGGAATTATCTGGCAGGCGAAGCTGCACCGTCGGGCACACAAACCAGAAGTCTGTCGCCGTCAATACCATGGGAATATTCAGGCTATGGCACACTTCCACAGCCGAAGCCGACAACCTGGATAAGTGGAAGAAATGCACGATATCAGGCCTGACTTTCGTTAAGAACTTTCGGAAATAGGCTGCAAAAAACAGGTTGTTGTATTCCGCTTCCGTGGCATTCTTTTGTCCGCCCAGGTGATCGTAGTCATGATGAAATCTTTCAACATGCAAACCCTGGTACTCGTAGGAATCGAATCGCCCTTCGTCTTTGATGGATTTTGATGCTGGAGAACCAGCAAATACCAAAACTTCATGACCCAACCGCCGCAATTCTTTGGCGGTTTCAAATGTCAAAACTTCAGTCCCCGAAGAATACTGCGGAAGGAACTGGTGAACCGTAAGCAAAACTCTCACTTCAAACCCCTTCAATCTTTCTCTCGCGGAGCAACTTTTCATCTTTTGCTCCGGAATATCGCGCATAGGCTATCGCCGAATTAAAAATGGGAGCTTTTATCCATAAATATAAACATTTGCGGAAATCAGTCTCATGCTTGGCAGCATACGTCCAGTCCCACCAAATGGAAGGTATCACTACAAAGAAGGTCAATTCCACCCAGGAACGCGCGACGCGAAATCTGAATAAGTTATAAAGCTTTCGATGGCATAAATACGTCCTCTTGTACTCGTATGAGACCGAGCGATCATGGGAATGCACCACAAATGCCGTTGGTTCATATGCGATTTTCCATCCTGCCTCCAAGACTCGTTTGCTCCAGTCGAGATCTTCCGCGAATTCATTTGCCTGAAAAGGTATCTCCTTCCACACCGACCTCCGAATCGCCGAACATACATTATCGAAATTGCAAAATTGATAACGCTCATAAGGCGTCATGGAGCAGTAACTCGATAGATCGCTTATGAAACTGACCTCTGGTTTCATTCTTCCGGTCAACCACCGGTTGAGGTTTCGGCGAGTCAGTACATCTGCTTCCGGGCGCGGGACCTGCCGGCCATAGACGCCGGCTACCAGTGGATCATCGAAAACTTTGACCAGGTTCCTGATAAGCTGCGCATCGCCAGGGACGGCATCCTGGGTGAGAAGCACGACAATTTCTCCGGAGGTATTCTCAATTGCCAGATTACGGGTAAGGCCATGATTAAACTGTGTTGGATCGATTGAAACGACATTCGCGCCACTTTTTTGTGCGATGACTACAGTGTCATCCGTGGAGCCCGAATCTACGATTGTAATGGTAACAGGGCAGCAGGATTGCTGCGCCCGGATTCTCTCCATGACCTCTGCGAACAAGGGCCCGGCATTCTTCGTGGGAATGACGACTGAAACGTGTGTGATGGAAGTTTTGACAGCAGATTGGATTTTCAGTGAAGCGCATGCAAAGACAGAATCGGCCTGCTCTGGCCGAAGCATCTTCTCAATCTTCTTTAGACCCCTGGCTAAGATGGGCCGCAGGCCTTCCTTGACGCGATGTGGAAGGAGCTTTCTAAGTGCGTGCAGAATTATTCTTGCCCAGTTCTTCAACATCCTTTATCCAAGCAGACTTATTTCTACGGTAATCATTAATTCTATGCTGAAAATTGAAATCATAGTTGCACCTCGTTCTTTTCGGTGAACTAAAATAATGTCTGGTTCAATCTTGCGGAAACGGTCAAGGCTTTCGATGGTCGAACGGAAAACTTCAGGTGCGCCTGTCATAGGAACTTGCTCCTGTAATGGCAAAGCTTGTAGGCTTAGAAATCAACCACGAGCGTGACATTTCTTGTCTATGCAAAAGTACTTTAAATCTCCGCATGTCTGGGTTGTGCTTTGGCTGGCTTTTCTTGGCGGCGCAATTTGGTGGCATGCCAAAAAAGCCACACAGCCGCCTCTCTATGACGCCTTTAGTTACTACAAAAAAGCCGAAAATCTCTGGGCAAATATTCACGCCAGACACTGGCAAAATCCTCTTGAGGTAGTGCCCCCCTTTCGTCCGCCAGGAACGGTTCTTGTGGCTTATCCCCTGGGGTTTCGGCAGGATTTTCGCGGCTTCTATTTCAGGTCGTCTTATTTTCCGATTCTTCTGCTGGTGCTGGCTGTTTATGTTGCAGGTTATTTCCGTGGAGAACCGCTTTCGCAACAATGGAATGTGGCTTTTTTCGCCATCCTTCTCTCCACATTGCCGGCTTTCTATCACTACGAAATTTCATATCACGATAAAGCTTCCGAGTATTGGGGTTTGATTGATGGATTCCTGTTGGGGATGGCATCGCTTGCCACCGCGGCCTTCGTGCGCAGTCTGAAGAACTGCTCACTCCGGTGGCTGGCGGCGGCCACCGTGACAGCCGCCTTCTGCTTGCTGATCAAGCCTGCCGGCATCATTATTATGGCTTGCATTGCTGCGAGCGGAGTGGTGGCCATGCTGGCTCGTCTTAAATTCTCAAGCGAACCTGAAGAACGTAAAAAAATCGCGCGGTTCCTGTTACAAGGAGGGGTGTTCGTCGCGCTCATCTATGGAACTGTCGCACTTCTGTGTTTTCGTTCTAACTATCTCTCAGGCTCAGGAGCTGCTCTGGGAAAAAATACAATGGCGATCATGCGGTCGGAACTGAGCCTGCCGTTCGCCCAGATGCCCGGGATGCTAAACCCCCATTTCGGTTTCTTTCTTCCGCTCAGCCTCATCCTGTTGAGCATAGCTATGATCCTGTACTGGAAACGCCTTGACCCCGTAAGCCTGGGATGGGGACCCGCTGTCTTTGGCAGCCTTTTGTTTTCTTCAGTTTTCTTCTTTGTCACGGGTATCTGGTTTTTGATCTGGTCGGGTGGTATCGATCAAATTCGTTATTTTTCACCTTTTGCCCTCATGGCAGTTATTTGCCTGGTTCCCGTGTTTACCGCAATCATGAAGGAGATGGCGCCTCGAATGAGAATCATTCTTTGGGCTCTCTCTTTTGTAGCTGCGGCTAATCTCGCATTTTTGATGATCGTAAAAGATCCTCCGGTGGAGTGGCAGGTGGCTACAGGGGTAAATTTGACCACGGGGCATTACCAGGCTGAAGTGAAAGAGGCCAGGCTATTTTTCCAGCAATTGCGCTCTTTGAACCGAAATGCCTTTATTTATTCTCTGTGTTCCGGCGTTGCCACGGCCATATTCGAAGAGGAGCTCAGTTTTGAATCTGACCGTGCTCCTTCTTCGCCGAAAATTTACGAGAGATGGCCGATTGATTGGTATAGACCGTCAGCCGTTCGCGTCGGAGAGCTTCTTGATTCCCACTATGTATTGCTTGATGTAATTCCTGAACCGAACCGGAGCAATATCCTTGCCACGAAATCTATCTCGACAATGGCTGAGGAGTTGCTTCTCTTCAACGCATGGTTTACTGGATTGACGGAAAACGACGGCGTGAGGACGATAACCGCAAATCAGGGCTTTCGGTTGGTAGAAATCACAGATTACAACAAGCTCGAAGCCTCTCTTTCTGAACTCATCAGGAATCATCAGTGGCCTGAGACCTTCATGAACGCCAATCCCCCCCGGTGGTGGGACCGCAACAGGTTGACTGAAGCCGCCAAAGAATTTCCACCAGCGATTCAAGACGTTAATTTCGGCGATCTATTTGAAATTCATGCACTTTCATTCGAGAAACAAGGAAACAATATTACGGTTCGTGCGTGGCTCGCTCCCCTCCATCGCGATTCCGGTGAGCGGTGGCTTATGTTCTTTCATCAGCTTGACGCCAAAGGCACAATCGTCTCCAGCAGCGAAATCTTACTCCCGGAGCAAGTGCCGGAGCCAGCATCGGAAAAATTTCTCCTGAAAACAATGACGTTCAGTGTCACTGATCCGCAGCTTATCAAGAACCTGGGAGTCGGTATTCACAACGATAGTCCATCGATGCAGACCCTTCCCGCCAACAAAGGCCCACGGGACTGGGACAATCATAGAATCATTTTCCCTCTGCCGTCTGATTCAAAATCTGAAAGTGCGGGATAACTTGAAACGCAGGTTTAGGCCAGAACCAGTTCTTCTTTCTCTTTGTCCGTCAAAATCTCCCGGTAAACAGATTCTATTTGCAGCGCATATTCCTGCTTGGATGTGGGCCTTCGTGCACGGCCTGATATTTCCTGCAATAAATTTCTGTTTTTGTAGAGTTTAAGTATTGCCTGCGCAAGCTCGGCTGAATTCCCGGGTCGAAATATCAGGCCATTGTCACCATGGTGAATGGCTTCGGTCATCCCATCCAGATCAGAGGCAATGACCGGACATCCGAGGGCCTGGGCAGTGTAGATAACCAGCGGAGTGTTCTCATACCAGAGGGAGGGCACCACCAGAACATCCAGGTCCGAAAAGATTCTGGCAATCTCCTGGTTCGGAAAAGTACCGCAAAAATGAATCCGCGTGTCTGCGCCGGCAAGCTGTTTGATTTTTTTGACATAGTCCGGATACTGTTCTTGGTCCCCATAGATCTTGAGCTCAACCTTGACCGAGGGGTCCAACGAGGTTATCGCTTCGATCAAAACATGTGCGCCTTTGTGTTCCCACAATGTGCCAATATAGCCAAGCCTGAGGATATCCAAGGTCTCTCGCTTTCCTGTGGGTTGAAGATTTTCCAGGTTCATGCCATAAGGGGCATAACAAATGTTTTGCTCCTTTAATCCATGTTTTTTTAGAATTTTTCCCATAAGCCGGGTAGGAACCATGACCCGGTCGATTCTGTTAATCTGCTCGCGCATATACAAATGGCGTTGAGCAAAGGCTTTTACGGCAGGCGTGTACCAGTGATTTTTGAACATACCGTGCCTGATTCCCAGCATTTTTAATGCAATCAGCCAATCCGGCCTGTACTTGACCATGGTTTTGACAAGCTCCGGATGGTACAGTCCCGCGATGTGGCGCAGACAATTGGCCCCGCCCATTCTTGGCCCCGGACACATGGAATTATCAGGCAACCACAGCAGAACCGTGGGACAGACAAACCAGAAATCCGTTGGTGTCAGCACCATGGGTATATTCAACCGCCAGCACACCTCGACCGCTGACGCCGATAATCTGGCCAGATGAAAGAAGTGAACAATATCTGGCTTCGTTTTCATCAGGAACGCTCGAAAATACTCCGCGAAAAAGAAACTCCGGTATTCGGCCTCCAGGGTATTGCTTTGCTCACCAAGCGGCACAAATTCATGATGAAATCTTTCCACATGCAGGCCCTTATACACATAGGAATCAAATCGTTCCTGATCAGCCATGGACTTGGCGGCGGGAAAGGCGGTGAAAACCGAAACTTCATGGCCCAGTCTTTGCAGCTCTTTGGCGGTTTCAAACGTCAGTACCTCCGTGCCGGCAAAGTATTCCGGTACAAACTGATGGACTGTGAGCAGGATCTTCAATGGCCAAAAACTCCTTGGATTCTTTCTTTGGGTTCTTTTTTTGCGAGAGTTTGCATATCCCGCACACTGCGATACTGCGCATACGCGGTTACAAAGCTGAGGGCGGTACGCTTTGTTGCAAACGCGATGCGTTTAAAAAAATTGGACTTGCGTTCAGAAGCATGCACCGAACCCCGCGAGATAGACAGCATCCCGGAACGAACCACGAAGCTTAAGGAAGGGATTATATTGAGACCAAAAAATTGAAAAAGTGCCTTGTGCAGCAGGTAAGTTTCCTGGAAGGCGCTGCTCAAAGACCGCTTGCCAGGGTACGTCACGCGTGCGGCAGGTTGATAAGCTATTTTCCATCCGGCTTCCAGAACCCGTTTACTCCACTCGAGGTCTTCAGCAAAATCCGTCGCTCGAAAGGGATTTTCCTGCCATACAAGCCGGCGTATAGCGCAGCAGGCGCTATCGAAGTTGCAGAGTTGATAGCGTTCTGCTGGTGTCATGGAATTGTACTTCGCAGCATCCTGTAAGACTTGGACTTTGAATTCCTGCTGATTGGCCGGTGGGCCGCTCAGGCTCGTCAAAGCCCAACTGGCGTCATCCGGTGGTGGAATGCGCCGGCCATAAACCCCAGCCACGAGCGGATCATCGAGGGGTTTCACAAGTTCTTGAACCAGCCGGAGATTGTCTGCAGTTGCCTGCTGGCCAAGAAATACGACAACATCTCCTGTGGTCTGTTTGAATGCCAGGTTGTGCGCCAACCCATGGTTAAAACGCATCGGATTCACCTGGACTACCTTGACGCCTTGCGCCCGAACCTGGGCCACTGTGTCATCGGTCGAGCAATAGTCGATGACCGTGACATCAAAAGAAAGCCCTTCAAGTTTCTGTTCCTTGACACAGTTTAAAATGTTTGGAAATGACGGACCGGCATTCTTGGTGATGAGTATCACAGAAACATGCGCGATCTTCGAAGCTATTTCCCGCGCATGCTGTGCCTCATGTCCTGATTCACAGGGGAGTTCTTCCTGCAGATATTCAAGGGTGGCTAGTTCGAAAATTCGTTTTTCTTTGACCGCGAGTCTCGCAGCAACCTCTTTTCCGGTTTTAGCTGCCTCTTTAGCGGCCGCCTCCGCCGCCGCTTTGGCCGCTGCTTGCGCTGCTTGCGCTGTTACCCTGGCTGATCTTGCCTGTGCACGCTTGAGTTCTATCTTTGCGATTGCAGTCTTAATCCGGGCAGTAAGGGGATGCAGTCTTTTTCTAACGGAATAGGGAATCAACATTCCTGCGAGAAGATAGAGGACCCTGGCTATCTTTAAAAAAGACCATGGTTCATTACGAATCGCATGTCTTAATCGGTAGATCTTGGTTCGCTTGAATGAGGCAATTTCTTCGTCCTTGTTCAGGACCGATTGTTGTAACTTTTCGACTTCCTGGTGCAGTTGTGCTGCTTCTTGCCCCATGCGGCAGATCACTTCTTGCTGCTCGGCAAGTGCTTGTTGTTGTTTAGTAATCGTGTCTTGCAGCGCGTCTTGCAGCGCGGCAGTCGCCTGCTGTTGTCTAACGATTGCGTCTTGTTGCGCTGCAATCGTTTGTTTTTGCCCGACAATTGTTTGTTCCCGGACACGCGCTATCTCTAGCAGGCTGTGGTTCCTGGCTTGTAGCTCTTGAAGTTTATTGTCACGACCGACAGTAGTGCCAGTGTAGTCGAAGGACGCGTCAAAACTATACAGCGCGCCAGGTTGACGGATTGTTTGCTGTGAACAGATCGCCAGGTAATTCGAAGGGGCAGCGCTTGCCGGCGGAGTCGTGGGGTATCCTTTCCATTCGTAAAACTCCACGGCATTTTTTGCTCGTCCTTGATCGGCAATCGCAACGCTGGGTCGAATCCATTCTCCTAATACCTTTACCTGCCGAAAATATGAACCCAGCAAATCTCGCAATTGTTGCTCGGTGGTCTTTTCCTCCAAGCCTGATTTCTCGCTATAGCTGGCCGTGAACATGCCGCTTGGAATAGAGATTAACAACTCTCCTCCTCGGGCCAGTAACCGGCTGGCGTTCTCCAGAAACTCGCGCTGGGCTTTTTCGTGGAAATGCTCAAATGCTTCAAAGCAGGTAATGAGGTCAAACGATTCCTCGGGAAGTCCTTTTACAAGATCGGAATGTAATTGAAACTTTAAATTCGGTTTTTTGTGAAGTCGTGAAGCCCAATGCAGGGCAGCAGGATCTGTATTGATGTCGATTCCAAGCACGTCTTGGGCTGTATCAGCCAGCAAAGCTGCGCCATAGCCGGCGCCGCAACCAAAATCAAGGACTCTGTCGCCTGCACTTCGTTTTTGCGCGAAAACATAATCGGGGAAATGCCTGAAATCTTTAAAGTCATTGCCGCTGGCCTGGCACAGCAAACCCGCAAAGGCTTGCAACTCGCGATTGAGCGCAGAAAATTCGTCGTCATAACCCGACTCCTGCAATAAGTCGCTGGGGTAGTTGCCCGCAACCCCGACATTGCGAAATTGCATCTTGCGCATGAGTAGTTGCAAGGCTTCCGCAGAATAGAAAATCAGGTGCGAGGGTGGGTGCCTGAAAGCCCATTCTGCAGGATGCCGTATAGCATCGTACGAACGCGCATTTGGGGTCGTAATTGCAATCTGGGTTTTGGGTCCAATGGCTCCCTTGCTGAATAATTCAAAAAAAATTAAGAAGGGATCTTGAATGTGCTCAATCACATCGAACAGAACAATCAAATCAAACTCGTTCGGCGG
>Ga0099827_10001111_pt1 | contig 13478 bp, 11 predicted proteins | sample CZO8metaG_FD_79339 | JGI IMG/M metagenome (GOLD analysis project Ga0099827, IMG submission 79339) | Vadose zone soil microbial communities from the Eel River Critical Zone Observatory, Northern California, USA - CZOApr15con1.8 metaG | ecosystem: Environmental > Terrestrial > Soil > Vadose zone ...
CTTCGCGCCGACGCGCTTGGCTGCACCGGGAACTGGGTCAAGACCCCGAACATTGACCGGATCGCGCGCGAAGGAGTTCGATTTTCGAACTGCGTCACAACCTCTCCGGTCTGCCTTCCGGCACGGGTCTCAATGGCAACCGGACGTTACCCGCACAACACCGGCGTCTGGGATAACTGCCCGTTCGAACTGCCGGAAGGGACGCCTACCTGGATGGCCGCGATCCGCGATGCCGGTTATCGAACGAGCTTATTCGGAAAAATAGCTCTTCATCGACGAGGGCCGGACCTGCGGAAATTTGAATACGTCGTGAATTCCTACGGTCTGGACGACGTGGACGAAATCAGAGGGCCGCGGGCAAGCGCGGACACTCTTTGCCACCTGACCGCGCGGTGGAAATCACTCGGCTTGCTCGCTTCTTTTCAAAAGGACATAAAGGAACGAACGGGGAAAAATAAAACGCTCGTTCGACCATCGCCGCTTCCGTTGGCGGAGTATTACGATGTTTACGTCGGGCAACAGGCCAAAAATTATCTTCGCAATTACAAACGCTCCGAGCCGTGGTTTTGCTGGGTTAGTTTCGCAGGGCCCCACGAACCGTGGGACACACCGGAGCCTTACGCGAGCATGTATCGCACGGACGAAATGCCGGAGCCGATCAAGCGGCCTCAAGTTCGAAGTCGCAGCCCGAAGGGAGAACTGGATCAAAAATTCGCTCAGTCGCCCGGCAAGATCGACAACGCGCGAGAGCTGCGGGCCAGTTACGCGGGAAAAGTCACGCTGATCGACCATCAGATCGGACAGATTCTCACGGAAATCGAAACCCGGGGAGAATCGGACCGCACCGTTATTCTATTCACTTCCGACCACGGTGAAATGAACGGCGACTACGATCTGATTCATAAATCCAACTTCTTGAATCCGGCGGTGCGTGTTCCGCTGATCGTGAGCACGCCGGAAATAAACCGATCGCCTCAAGCTGGAAAAACAATCGACGCGCTGGTTGAGTGGTTCGATGCCGGGCCGACATTGGTCGATTTCGCTGAAGCAAAGATCAATTACACCCAATTTGCGCGGTCATTAGTGCCAGTGCTCCAAGACCTCACACTCGAGCACCGATCCTTTGCCACGTCCGAACTTGCGCTCGAAGTAATGTATCTCGACCACAATTGGAAGCTGATGCTGAATCGGGAAGGGGAGGCCTACCGGTTGTTCGACGTTAAAAATGATCCTGACGAAATGGAAGACCTCGTTTGTCGGAAAGAGCATGACCGCTTAATCAAAGAGCTTAAGAGCGCCGTTCGCGACCGATCGAAACAAACCCAAGAGATGCGACATTGAGCGCCATGCGCAACGTGTTAATTACCGGGACGCCGCGCTCCGGCACGACGCTGATTTGTTCGTTGCTCAACAAATTGCCCGACACCGTCGCTCTGCATGAGCCGATGAACGTGTGGGATTTTGCGGAATGTCGGGACGGCGGCGCGGTGACCGATCTCATTGAAAATTTCTGCGCGGAAACCCGGACATCACTGCACGAACACGGCTTTGCCATCTCGAAGCACGTGCGCGGCAAGATCCCAGATAACGTCGCGGCCGATCAAGTCAATCGCGCCGGTACGCGATTGCGATATACCGAACATGGACCGGTTAGTGTCGACAAACCGCTCTCGCAGAATTTCACGCTGGTGGTGAAACATCCGGCGGCGTTCTCGGCGTTACTCGAAGTTTTGTCCCAACGTTTTGAATGTTACGCCATCATCCGAAATCCACTGGCAACGCTTGCGTCGTGGAACAGTCTCGCGTGGTTTCCTCTCAAAGACGGCCATGCCCCCATCGGTGAGAAGCTCGATGTCGATCTTGCGCGCGACCTCGCCGCGAAATCCGACCCGATCGAACGACAAATTCACATTTTGGAATGGTTTTACGATCGGTTCCGACGCTTTCTCCCGGAACGCGCGCTGATCAAATACGAGGACTTGGTCACCTCGCGCGGTCGGGAGCTCGCAAAATTTTTTCCAGCGGCGTCGGAATCGGAGGAAGAGCTGAGTTCGAAAAACGTGAATAAGTATTACGACCGCGCGTTGATGACGGATCTGGGCGAGCGATTGCTACGACGCGATGGACCGATTTGGCATTTTTACACTAAGCGCGACGTCGAGAATTTGCTGAGCGAAGCTGGCTCAAGTGTCCCCGCACACTAGCGTCAGACGCCTTCGACGAGGATCATGTTTGTCTTGGTGGTGCGATGACGCATTTTGCGTGGCTCGCGATATTCCTCGCAGTTGAGCCATTCCTTGGCGCGCTCCATCGATTCGAACTGAAGCACGACAATACGTTTCGGTTTCCAATCGCCTTCGAACACTTCGGTCTTGCCGCCGCCGCCAAAGATCACTACCAAGGCAAAACAGACCGCAGCCAGGATCAGGCAGCCTTTGCTAACGCAGCCGAGGCCCTCTTTCGGCTGATCGTTCACGGTGCGCGCCAATTACCGGTCCTCAAAGGAAGACAAACTGAATTCCCCACAAGCTTCATGCTGTGCCCCGCTCGTTCCACCATTTCGACAAACGGGATTCCGGGATTTCCGGAATGGCGCTCCCCGCCTTGTCGTAATGCGAGGTGTCGTTGAATAAAGTCAGCCGCGCACGAGTGGCATCGCGAAAATCGACAATATTCAGGGCGGCCGGTTTTTGATCGAGATTGTCGCGATAACGTCGCGGATCGAATCCGAGGAGCGAGCTTAGCAAAAGTCGGATCGTCGCTTTATGCGACACCACCAGAATATTCTGGCCGCCATGTTCTCGAACGAGCTCTATCAGCGCCGGCAGAGCGCGGGCTGTCACCGACAATCCGCTTTCTCCGCCCAGCGGCGCAAAGGTGTAAGGATCTTTTTCCCATTCCGCCGCTTCTTCCGGAAATTTTTCTTCAACTTCACGCCGCGTCATTTGTTCCCAGCGTCCGTGGTTAATTTCACGAAACCCGTCGCGCGTCTGAACTTCAAGTTTATGCGGTCCAGCCAAAATTTGCGCCGTTTCAACCGTGCGACCCAAAGGCGACGCATAGACCGCCATGATTTTTTCGTGACTCAAACGATCGGCCAGACGCCGCGTTTGTTCGCGACCTTCATCGGACAGAGCGACGTCGGTCGCGCCGGCAAAGCGATCTTCAGCGCTCAATACCGTCGCGCCATGGCGCACCATAAAGACTCGTGTGACCGCCGACTTCATAATCGTTGATCGTCATCGCGTAAATTCCGCGAAAACGCAATCCTGCCGGCAAGATGTCGATCTCGCCGCGCCCCGAATCGATCTTAGCGCTCGATTTCGGGGAGCGTCGGCGTGAACGCGAAGAAGGTTATCGAGAGTAATGCTGCAACAACCGCCGAAGCAATCGTTAAAATGTTCATGATCCAAACCAGCGCGACGTTGTCCGGAGGCCACGACAGCCCCAGGATCGCGAGCGGCAGCAGGACGGCCAATATCGTGCTTTCGCAAGCAATGAATCGACGCATTTTTGCTTTGCGACGCCGCTTCGACAGAGGAGTTTCGTCGCTTTGCGCGAACTTTTCAAAAAAGTCCGCTTGCAGATTGGAGACGGCGACCAGGCGTTCAGCAACCGGATCCTGAGAGACCGGACTTTCCGGCGGAGGCATCATCCGCGGCGGATGCGCGGGTCGGGCGGGCTTCATTTGAATTACATTTTGGGCAGCCGGCCGCAGCGCTTCGTGAGAAAGTTGCTCTGCATCGTTGTTGGCGACTGGAGCCGGATCCATTGCCGGTGCGCGCATGTTCCAACGGACTTTTGGTTTCAAAGTGGGCTGAAGCGGAATCTTCCTGACTGGCGCCTCGGGAATCCGGGGCGGCGGCGCGCTCGCCCGACGCAGCGCTGGATTCGGCACAGGCACAGCCGGTTTGCTGCGCACTGCTTCGGAATTTTCCGGGCTAGTTGCCGGTGCCGGCTGCGACTTTGGACTGGGCAGCGCAACAATCGAAGGTATTTTTTGTCGTGTCTCGAGCTGCGCCGCCTCGAGCTCCTCGTTCTTCGGCTTGGGTGAAGGAGGACCGTACGCGTGAAATGATCGGGAAAACCGTACGACTCGCTCGGGATGAGGGAGTTGGCCTGCGGGTGGGAGCCACAGGTTTAGCGATTCCAATTTTTCCAGTCAATCCAAACATCACCAGGAGCACCAGATGAGATTGCCATCTTTTGAAGTTACATTGGCGAATGACAAGCGATGCAACGCCGCGCGCCATCATTCACCTCGACATGGATTGCTTTTACGCGGCCATCGAAGTGCGGGACCGGCCGGCTTTGCGCGGAAAGCCAGTCGGTGTCGGCGGCGCGCGGGATCGCCGCGGCGTGCTGACCACGTGCAATTACGAAGCGCGCGCGTTCGGCGTTCATTCCGCCATGCCGACGTTCATGGCACTGCAGCGCTGTCCAAATCTAATCGTCCTCCCGACGCGATTTGATGTTTATCGCCGCGAAGCAGCGGTCGTTCGGGAAATCTTGCACCGCTTCAGTCCGTTAGTGGAACCGCTTTCGCTCGATGAAGCATATCTCGACGTGACAGCGCATCCCGACGCGCCCGGACCGCTCGCCCAGGTGATTCGCGATTTAATTTTTCAAAAGACGAAACTGACTTCGTCCGCCGGCATCGGGCCCAACAAGTTGATCGCAAAAATCGCCAGCTCGATGCGAAAGCCGAACGGGCAATTGGAAGTCAGCGCAGCTGAGGTTCCTCGATTCATAGAGAACCTGCCCGTGCGCGAAATCTGGGGGATCGGCGAAAAGATGGAACGAAGATTGCAGGAGCTCGGAGTCAAAACGTGCGGCGACCTTCAACGGTTCTCGCGTCCGGAACTTGTCGATCTTTTCGGCAAATTCGGCAGCGAACTCTTCGATCTCTGTCGCGGATTTGACGATCGACCGGTCGAACCGGACCGGCCACGTAAGTCGCTCAGCACCGAAGAAACTTTCCCGAGCGATCTGGAAACGCTGGAACAATGCGAAGAACGTCTCGGAGAACTTTTTCAAGAACTCATGGCCGATTTGGCCCAGAAAGAAACGACCCGGCACGTCACAAAAATTTTTGTGAAGCTCAAATTTGCGGATTTCACCCGGACTACTGCCGAGCGCGCCGGTTTAGAACCATCGCTTTCTGCATTCCGCAGTTTGCTGGCGGAAGCTTTTGCCCGCACCGGCAAAAAAGTGCGTCTGATCGGAGTTGGTGTGCGTTTCGCCGAAAGCGCGCCCGAGGAAATGCAAATGCCGCTGTTTTCCGAGGCGCCGAATTAACCCATGATTAATCGAACCAGGACGAGCGCGACAATCCCACCGGCAAATAGCGCGACGACTACGATCTCTCGTTTCGTTAACAGCGGCTCGGATTTTCCATTTGGAATGGTGACCTCGCCGTTGTTCTCGATCACGCCCAACACATCATCGCACAGCTTTCGGACATCCGCCGGCATTGCTTCTTCACTCGCGAACTGCTCACCGTTAAACACAAATTTTTTCTTCACCGCGCCGTCATGGAGCGCTTTTTCGTAAGCTACGCGGACCTCAGGAGGCAAATCTGCCGGACTGGCGTATTCCTGCCCGTTGTAACGAATCTTCGTTTTCAGGGTAATGCTCACTGCCTGGCGGAAATCACAGCAATTCACCTGCCATTGGCTCTCGCGCTCTCGTTCTTGTGATAAATTAGCCGCCAAGTGATCAGTGCTGCCGCTCAACAAAAGATCCGCGCTTCAGGGTGCGACGTGCGTTTCGATAATCTCACCCGCCAGCTTTACGCCACTGACGCTTCGATTTACCAAATCGAGCCGCTTGGCGTCGCCTTCCCAACCATCGCGCAGGACGCGAGCGCGGTCATTAAAGCCGCGGCCGATGAAAACGTTCCGGTCACGCCGCGCGGCGCCGGTACCAGCCTGGTTGGAAACGCGGTCGGCGAAGGATTGATCGTCGATTTCTCGCGCCACAATCGCAAGATCGACAATCTCAACATCGACAAACGCAGCGTGCGCGCCGGCGCCGGTGTCGTCCTCGATCAGTTGAACGCGTTTCTCAAGCCGCACGGATTTTGTTTTGGCCCCGACGTCGCTACCAGCTCGCGCGCCACCATCGGCGGCATGATCGCGAACAATTCTTCCGGCGCGCACGTTCCAGTTTACGGCACGACTGCCGATCACGTTCTTTCGACGGAAATCGTTTTGGCCGACGGTCGGATCGTCATTGTCGGCCCGGCAAGTGAATCTTTGCGCGACGAACAACGCAAGATCGACAATCTCGTTCGCGCGCACGCGGCAGAAATGGCTGAGCGCTGGCCGCCCGGTTTACTCAAACGTTGGCCGGGCTACGGCATCGAGCGTTTCTCGCGCGCGCCGAACAACCTCAATGAGATTCTCGCCGGCAGCGAAGGAACGCTCGCCGCGATTTTTTCAGCCGAGCTAAAGATCTCGCCGCTCCCGCGCGACAAAGGACTCGGCCTGATCTTCTTTGCATCCGTCGCCGACGCGATGCAAGCAACCGTCGCGCTTCTCGATCTCAAACCCGCCGCTATTGAACACATCGACCGCCCGTTGCTCGATCAAACAAAAGGGCAGCTCCATTTCCAAGCCGCGCGCGATCTGCTCGAGCTCGAGGCACAACCGTGCGAAGCAATCTTGATCGTCGAATTCTACGACGATGCGGCCGAGCGCTTGTCGATCTTGCAGTCGCGCTACCTCGGTTTGCGGACGAGAATTTGCCGCGACCCGAACGAGATGAATCTCGTTTGGTCGGTGCGCAAAGCCGGCCTTTCACTTTTGACCGGCTGCGTCGGTCCATCGAAACCGGTCGCGTTCATTGAAGACGCAGCGGTTCGTCCGGCGCAACTGCCCGATTACGTCCGCGGGTTGCAGTCGATCATGAAATCCCTCGGACTGGAAGCGAGCTACTACGGACATGCCGCGAGCGGCTTGCTCCATGTCCGGCCCGTTCTCGATCTCCATAGTGCGGACGATTTGCGAAAGTTCAGGCTGGTAGCCGATCAAACTTCCGCGCTCGTCCGGCAATTCAAAGGATCGCTCTCAGCCGAGCACGGAGTCGGCATCGCGCGCACCGAGTACATGCGCGAGCAACTTGGCGATGAGCTCCTCAATGTGATGCGGGAAATCAAACGCACCTTCGATCCGAAAAATATTTTCAATCCCGGAAAAATTTTCGGCTTCGCCCACAAGATCGACAATCATTTGCGTAACAATTTCACAAAGTCGATCGAGCTGCCGTTCGAGCCGCGCCTCGCGTTCGCGTTCAAGGACCGCTCGTTCATCGGCAATCTCGAGCAATGCAACGGTTGCGGCGGTTGCCGCAAAGACACGCCGATCATGTGCCCGACGTTCATCGCGACCGGGGACGAAGTCATGTCCACCCGCGGTCGCGCCAACATCATCCGGCGATCGCTCGAACTGCGCGGCAGTGGTCACGATCCGTTGAAATCGGCCGAACTCGATGCCGCGCTCAGCAATTGCCTCTCCTGTAAAGGTTGCACGCCGGAGTGCCCGTCGAACGTCAATCTCGCGCTGCTCAAAGCCGACATGCTTTATGCCCGCTACCAACGCGACGGTTTGCCATTACGCGAACGGTTCTTCAGCAACGTCGATCTGCTCGGCCGAATCGGATGCACGATGCCATGGCTCGCCAATTCAATTCTCGATCATGCGCCGATGCGCGGGTTCATGGAGAAAACGCTCGGAATCTCAGCGAAGCGTTCGCTGCCGCACTACACAGGCAAGCGATTTGATCGCTGGTTTGGCAGAAATGCGCAACCAAACGGGGCGGATCGTCCGCGCGGCAAAGTAATTCTCTGGGACGACACGTTTGTTCGTTATCACGAGCCGAATATCGGAATCGCGGCGGTAAAAGTCCTCAACGCGCTCGGTTTCGAAGTCGAGCTGCTGCAAAATCGAAAATGTTGCGGCCGGCCCGCGTTCAGCCAGGGAAATCTCGATGCCGCAGTTGAAGTCGGGCAACACAACGTCGATCTCGTGATCTCTTCTCAACCTCTCAACAGTTCAACGTCTCAACAATCGGGTACGCCAATCATTTTTCTCGAGCCGTCGTGCTGGTCGATGTTCGTCGAAGATTATCGCGAGCTGAAGATTAAGAGCGCGGAGAAAATCGCAGCGCGCTGTTTCCTCTTCGAAAAATTTGTGGACGATTTGTTAGAGCGCGAGCCAGACGCGGTGCAGTTCAAAGATCGCCAGGCGAACGTCGCGATCCATCCCCATTGTCACGCCAAGTCGCTGATGAATCCTGCGTTCATGGCGCGGCTCGTCGAACGATTGCCCGGGTATCGCGCGACCTTGCTCGAGACTGGCTGTTGCGGAATGGCTGGCGCATTCGGCGCGCTCGCCGAAAAATATGAACTGTCGATCCAGGTTGCTGCGGATTTACTGCGCAAGATCGACAATCAACAAGCGGATGTTGTTGTCGCTTCCGGCACAAGTTGCCGGCATCAGATTGTCGATCTTAGCAGCGTCCGGCCGAAGCATATGGCCGAGCTGCTCGCAGACGCGCTCGATCTGTCATCCTGATCCCGCAGTCGCGGGAGAAGGATCTCTCACAAACTCGTTGATCACGCCAATTACATTGTGTGATCCACGCTCCGACTGTGCGATCCCTCGCTCCGCTCGGGATGACCCGCGTTACGATTTCGGCGGCGGTGGAGCTGGGTTGCCGCCCGGCTTTGCGGCTTCGCCGGGTTTCGGCGGAGCACCGGCTTCGCCACCAAGAAGTTCAGCGTCGGCCGGAATCGCGAGCACATCAGATTCGATGTACGAGTCCGGATGATTCGCCAATTCTTTGCGCAACGCCGCGATTTGTTCTGCGGTCACCGGACTGGCACTATTCCCCCACTCGCTTCGCTCGTAGGTCAGAACGTCGGAGATTTTTTGGTCGGTCAGCGTCTTGTCCCACGGTTGCATGACGGCGCTGCCGAATTTTTGGCCTTTCACCGTGACCGGTCCCTGCAAACCTTTGAGAACGATCATTGCCGGCCGCTTCGAACCGCCAGTCGTAAATTCCGAGCCTGCCAGCGGAGGATATTGACCGGGAACGCCGAGGCCGTTCGCTTGGTGACACGTCTGACAGTTGGCCGCGAAAATCTTCTTGCCGCGGTCGCGCGGCGAAAGCTCGGCTTGCTGTTGTTGAGCTTGAGGTCCGCCCCCTTTTTTTGCCGGCGGCGGTCCGCCGAGCGGATCAAGCCCATCACCGGAAAAATTTCCAGAGTAGCGACCGAGGTAAGCGCCGCCCGTGAAAATCGCGATCCCGTAAACGGCGATCAGCCAAATCGAGAGCGGCTCGAGTCCGACGCGCGGCTCGCGCTTCTCTCGTTGAATCGCGGCGTGCACTTCCTGAACGTCGGACGTTTCGCCGTAATCCATGCCCTGGCGGGTGAGCGATGATTGGTCTGGAGTTCGCTCGTTCATTTCTTCGATGGCGCCGGTGCTGGCGATCCTGCGGGCTGTGCTGGAGGGGAAGCGGCAGGCGGCGCCGCGCCCTCTGCGGTCTTCACCTCTTTCAGCGGATGCGATTGATCCAGCGACATCAAATAAGCAACGAGACAGCTGGCGTCGTAGGTTGGAACAATTTCCCAACCAGGCGGCGGCGCGTCGCGGCCGCTCAGTTCCAGAGCATCGGCGGAGCGCTCACCATTGATCTGATGTTTCTCGTAAAGAAATTTGTAAGCCGGCATGGTCGAATCCACGCTGTCCAGACTCATGCTTCGTGGCGAATAAAGATGTCGATGATGCCAGGCCGCAGAATAAGCTGGCGGCACTCCGTTAGGACTTGGTGAAGCCGAAGGGGCCGGAGACGGATTCGCAGCTACAGATTGCGCTGGCGCCGCGGCGGAAGTTGCGGGTGCTGGCGGCGAACCACCAGCGGCCGGTTTGCCCGAACCAGCATTCGCGGGCGGTGATTGCGCAGTCGCAGGCGAATTTGCAGGAGCGTTTGCAGCCGGCGCCGCTGCTGGCTTTTCCTCTTCAGTTGGCCCAGCTTTGCCAATGTCCGCCAAATCGGGACCCATTCGTTCCTGGCCAAGCACTACCGGTCGATCAAAAATATAATCGCGCGGCGCGCTGCGGCGCTCAGCCCATTTCGGGCGAGGTGATGGCCCTGCGTCGCGGACACGATCGACATCCGCGTAGGCGTAACCGGGCCGGATTTGCTGACTGTGGCAATAGATGCACCCATTCGCCGCGTAAATCCGCCGGCCGCGGTCGGCCATGCCCGATTTCGGAGCGGGATAAATGTCGGTGCCTTCTTCATCCATCTGCGGGTTGAGCGCGCCAATTTGCAGGTTCGGGATTACAGTCAAGCCGACCCACGAGAACGCGAACGTTCCGAAAACTCCGAGGAAAAGCGGGACCAATCCTTTCACGAGTGCGCCTCCCATCCCTCGGCTTCGACTGGATTCAAAAATGTCGGGACCGTTGAAGTGCGGCCAAGGCCGAACAACATCAGGCCAAAATGGAACGCGAAAATGAAATGCGAAATCGTCAATAACAGCGCTGCAACCGTGCGACCTCGTAAATATGGCAACGCGCTTGCCACGCTTTGGATGAACGACATTGAGGGATCATTTTGGGTCGCGCCCTGAGCAAACCCACCGACCAACAACATTAACGACATCAATCCAACGCCGTAGGCCGATGCCCAGAAATGGAGTTTGATGAGCGTAGCGTAACGCCATTCACGACCGACCAGGCGCGGTACGATGTAGTACATCGAACCGAACATGACCATCGTGAAAAACGCGTACAGCCCGAGATGTGAGTAGGCGATGCTGGCCTCCGTAAAATGCAAGTAGCGCGCGGTTGAGCGGAGCGAGATCAGGATACCGATGATGCTAAAGACCGTATACGACATCGCGCCGAAGACGGTGAACCGCAGCGTCGGGCTGTAACGCATCACCGGAAAATATCCCTGCATCGTCATGTGATGATTGAGTCCGACGGTCGCGACCGGAATGATGGTCAGGATCGTTGCGGCGATGCTCGCTGTAATCATCCATGCCGGGAATGGTCCATCGACAAGGCGCTGCATCCCAGTCCAACTCGAGAACAGCGCGTAGGTCCAAAATCCAATCGTCGCGAGATGATAACTGTAAACCGGGCGCCCGATCACTTTCGGGATCATGTAATAAGCGGTGCCGAGCGCGATCGCGCCGAGCCAGAGAAAGAGCAGATTATTCGCGTACCACCAGCCGACCGCCGCCTGCATCACGCCTTGGACCGGGACGACGAAGAGCATTGCTTGGGCGGCGGCGTAGAGCCATGGAAACCAGAGAAACGCGCCCAGCAAATACCATTGGGTGATGTAAATCTGGTCGCCCCGGCGAAAGCGGAACATCAACACCGCCCACGACATAATCAGCGCGTAAGCGACAAAAAGAACAACCGCAGCATAAGGCGGAAACTCGAGCCAGTCGTAACCGGTGCTGTAGCCCATGAGAATTCCGATCACGCCAATCAGCACACCGATGTTCCAAAACCAAATCCCCGCCACAATCAGCAGCGGATGTCGCAAAGTCGTCCGGCACAATCGCGCCATCAGCCAGATCGCGGTTCCCATTGCGGCCATCGACGCCCAGCCGTAAACCATCACGTTCATGTGCACCGGACGCAGTCGGCCCCACGTCAAAAAGCTGACATCCGAGAGCCAGTCGGGTGAATGCAATTTGAACGAAACGAATCCGGCCAGCAGCGTTCCGATTAGTAACCAAACCATCGCTGACGCGTAAAACATCAGCACCGGCACGCGCGTCGAAGCATCGATGCGCGCACGCTCGAGCTGTTCTGCGTCGCTAGCGGCAGCCGAAATGACCGGTTCTTTTAATGGAATGTCAGCGGTTGGAGTCATTCGTTAGGCAAGATCGACACGTTCACAATTGTCCCGGAGATACTGAAGGTGACGCGGCCGGCGAAGCAGCCGGAGACGCCGAAGCGCCGGGTTGCTTCGATGGCTGCACCGGCGGCGGATTTACGGCCGCGGCTGGTTGACCGCGCGCTTCCGAATTTTGACCGGCAACTGAAGTGGGTTTCGGTGTCCCGCTTGCCTGCGGCGAGGCGGATGGCGCGGGCGTGGCGGCCGCTGTCCCGCCGGGTGCCGCAGAAGATTCCGGCGCGGTGATCGCGTATGCGGGCGCGGGGTTTTTGTTCGCCAGATCGGCAACAGTTAATTCCATCGCGCGATCGATCGGCAATCGCACCGTGCCTTTGTTTTTATCGACCCAGGCGTAAGTTGTGAGCGCCTTCGCGTCTTCATCGCGCGCATCCTTGAGTTTTTTGGCACGAGCCTCGGCGCGCATTTGTTCGTAGGTGTCGCCGCGCGGCGAAGGACCAACCACGGCCACAACAATGGCGCCGAAAAGCGCAAAAAGGAGAACGACGCCGAGCCACGTCGAAAACGGCGCGGGCGATTGCGCTCCAACTTGTTCGGTATCGGCCATTTCAGTTCACTATTTTCAAAGATTCGATCAGGCGCGGATCGCGCATGGGGAAGAGCGACGTTTTTCCAACGATGCGCAAATAAACGAAGGCCAACGTCGCGCCGATGGCGATGAGCGCGGCAAAATCCCACAAGCTTACATGGACACCGGTTCCATGGAGCGCCGGAAGAACGACGAGATAAATGTCGAGCATCTGCATCAACAAAATCCACGCAGCCATGTAACAAAGCTGGTGCGGATGCTTTTTGATTGAGCGTAAAAGCAAAATGGCGAACGGCCCGAAGAAGCGGCCCACCACGAGCAACATGCTCAAGTCCCACCACGACTCAGTGTTTCGCGTTATAAAATAATGCGTCTCTTCCGGCATGTTTGCGTACCAGATCAGCATGTATTGGCCGAAGCCGATGTAGGCCCAGAACACGCAGAAGGCGAAAATCCACTTCCCCATGATGTGATAATGCTCGAGCGTGACCACGTTCTTGAGATAACCGGCGCGCTGGAGCGCGGTGATCACGAGCACGAGCAGCGACATCGAGCTGCCGGCCGCGCCAGCAAAAATGTAAACGCCGAACATGGTGGAGAACCAGTGGTAGTCCAGACTCATCAGCCAATCGAACGCCCCGAAGGTCAGACAAAGCGCAAACAGCGGCAGACTGGCGAACGCGACTTTGCGCAGGCGAATCGTGAATAGCGGATTGCCGTCCTTGTCCTGGCGCACCGACAACCGGCGTAATAATTGCGACGCGATGATGAAGAAGCCGAGAAAAAACGCCGCGCGGAGGATGAAGAAACTCAGATTCAGGTAGGCGCGCTTGGAATCGAGCGCCACCTCTTTTCCAGGCGCGACGTTCATCCACTCATAGAGATGCTGTCGCAAAAGCAGAATCGGGATGAAAAAGATCGCCAGGACAGCGACCAGCACGGCGATGTTTTCGAGCTGGCGCCGCACCACCACCGTCCAGTCCGCATCGGTCGCGTAATGCAC
>Ga0099827_10001113_pt1 | contig 13468 bp, 14 predicted proteins | sample CZO8metaG_FD_79339 | JGI IMG/M metagenome (GOLD analysis project Ga0099827, IMG submission 79339) | Vadose zone soil microbial communities from the Eel River Critical Zone Observatory, Northern California, USA - CZOApr15con1.8 metaG | ecosystem: Environmental > Terrestrial > Soil > Vadose zone ...
CGCCCCGAGGCCTGAGTTGACGGTGATGATTTCGATCCCCTTCCCCGCGGCCTTCGCGAGCGGGTCCTTCAGCGCGCTCGCGTTCGGCACCGATGTCGCGATCACGTTGACCCCATTCGCGATGGCGGAGTTGATCCCGGCCACTTGCTTCGGCACGTCGTTGTTCGCGTAGACCTGCGTGACACTGACACCGCGCGACTTGAGGTCCTTCTCTGCCTGGTCGACTCCTTTCTTGAAGACCGACCAGAACGAACCGGTGTCGCCATGCGTGACGACGGCGACCTTGATCTTCTGCGTAGTGCTCGCAGCAAGCGCTGCTGCGGTCGGCGAGCCGAGCACGGTGAGGCCGGCGGCCGCCGCACCGCCCTTGACGAACAGCCCGCGGCGCGTCAGCGGGGTGATCTCCTCGTCCAAGAATTCCTTGCTCATCGAACCTCCCTCTTTGCGTGGTTGGGACACCACTTGCCTGGAGCGATTCTCAACCGATGGAGGGCGTCTGCGCTAGGCCCACCTCCTCAACCGAGACGGGACGCCGCTCTGCCCGCGAGCGATCGGCCGCGAGGGCGACGCTGAGTGCGGCACGGGCCTCCTCGAGCGAGCAGGGGCTCTCTCCACCGCGATGCACTGTGGCGACGAACGCAGCCAGCTCGTTTTCGTAGGCAGGCTCGAACCGATCCAGAAAATCGCGGTAGCTCGGATCTTGCGGACGGTCGATGCCGTCCTCGACGGACCGGATCGGGCTACGGGCGTCCAGGCCGACGGCAATGCTGTCGCCGGTGCCGAACACTTCGAGCCGGACGTCGTAGCCGAGTGGATCGTGACGAGTACCCGAGACGATCACGAGGCCCCCGCCGGTCAAGCGAAGGACGGCCGCAGAGACATCGACGTCTCCGTACTCCTCGAACCATCCGTCCTCAAGGGCTGCGCCGTCGGCGTAGACCTGGGTGACCTCTTCGCCGCTCACGAAACGGACGGCATCGAAGTCGTGGATGTGTAGATCGCGAAAGATCCCGCCGGAAGCGGCGATGTAATCCTTGGACGGTGGCGACGGATCGTGCGTCGCGGCGCGCATGACGAGGATCCTCCCAACGGTGCCCGACGCAACCGCCTCGCGCGCCGCTCGATACCCCGCATCGAAGCGCCGTTGGAATCCGATCTGGACGACGATCCCGGCGCGTGCAACATCCTCGAGCACGGAGTCCATGGTCGCGAGGTCGAGGGCCACCGGCTTCTCGCAGAAGGCCGGGATCCCCGCGCGCGCCGCGAGGCGCAGAAGCGGCGCGTGCCCCGGTGTCGCGCACGCGATCACGAGCGCGTCGACACCGGAGTCGACGAGCGCCTCGGGTGTCTCGACCGCTCGCGCGCCGAGTTCTTCAGCGAGAGATTCCGCGCGGCCGGGATCGGCGTCGGCGATCGCGAGCGAGGCGACGCCGGCGAGCCCTTTGAGGACACGCGCGTGGAAGGCGCCGATTCGCCCCACGCCGATCAGCCCAACGTGCAGCCCGCCCTCCTGACTGCCCACGATCAGCGCCTACAGTAAGCGGTTACGAAGAAGTCCGCCAGAAGGAAGTGGCCGTAGCGTGGCTCGTGTTGTCGTCTGGACGGGGCCGGTCCTGGCAGTAATGGTCGTTGTCGTGGGGTGCACCTCGGCCGCGCCGAAGAGAAGCAGCCACGCTCCCACGTCCCGCTCGCCGGCGAGACCTACCATGGTTCGTGAACCGCAGCGCTCACGACTTGTCCTTCGCGAGCAAGCCACGTTGCATCGGCTTCTGGAAGTCGGACTCCCTGTCTACTGCGGGGCTCCCCGAACGCGCTATGTGGCGCTCACCTTTGATGACGGCCCCGGGCCCTACACCAGCCTGGCCCTCCACGTCCTTCGCCGCGCCGGCGTGCATCCCACGTTCTTCCTCGTCGGGCGCCAGGTTGCCCTCTACCCGAGGATTGCGCGACAAGAAGCGGCGCTGGGGACGCTCGGTGATCACACGTGGGATCACCGCTTCCTGGTCGGCCTACAGCGAAGCGCGGTCACGCTCGAGCTCGCACGCACAAAGGCGGAGATCACGCAGAAGACGGGAGCGCGGGTACAGCTGTTCCGCCCACCCTACGGCGGCCACGACCGAGCGATCGATCGGGACGCCCAGGCGCTCGGCCTTCTCGAGGTGATCTGGAGCGTCGACTCGACCGATTCCGTCCCTGGTCCGCAGACCAGGTGGTTTCGGATTGCGCATGTGGTCGACCGCTTCATTCGTCCGGGCTCGATCGTGCTCATGCACGAGGATCGCGGACAAACCATCGCGGCACTGGAGTTCGGCATCCTGCCGGAGCTGCGCCGACGCCGCCTGATTCCGGTGACCATCCCCGAGCTGCTCGCCCTCGACCCCCCGACCATGCGCCAGCTACGGGCCGGTCCGCATGGATGTCGTGGCGACGGCTGGTCTTCGACTCGATCGACGTCGAGTTGAGCACGCTGAGAAGGCCTCGGTCGGGCGAGCCGCTATCGAGCCGTCAGCGAGCGGACCTTTGACACGCTCAGGCTCGCCGAGACACTCGCCTGCGCAGGACTAGACTCTCGGCCAGGTACCCCGCACTCGACAGACGGAATAGCATCGTCCGAGTAGGCAACGTCCGGAAGGAGGTCATCTGTGGCGAAGCGCCGGGCACCGAAGTTGACGGGATTCCGACGCCACGAGTCGGCGAAGCACCATCCTCCGCCTCCACCCGCCGGGGGCTCGTCGAGCTCCAGCTCGGGCTCCTCGTCGTCAGGCTAAGCGCGCGGGAGACTGAGGTATGACACGGCCCCGCTGGTTCCGGCGGGGCCGTGTGCTTCCGATGACGAGCCCAGCTGCAACGAGCTCTCTCTACGACCGGATCACACGGCTCGTCGACCTCCCGCCGCGGCCGCGTGAGCTCGTCGAGCACGCGCCGAGCGTGCCGCTCAAAACGATCCTCCGCCGGTTCTGGCCGTACGCACAACCGTACCGGCGCTGGCTCGTCGTGAACCTCCTCCTGATCCTCCTCGTGCCTGCGGTCGAGGCGGCGCAAATCTGGATGTTCAAACTCATGATCGACGACGTCCTCGTGCCGCGCGACTTTGGGCCGTTCCTGTGGATCGCCGCGGCCTATCTCACGTTGACCTTGTTCGGCGGGATCGTGTCCTACGCCGACGACTATCTCTCGACGTGGATCGGCGAAGGCTTCCTGCGCTCGCTCCGCGTGAGCCTCTTCCGGCACGTGCATGCGCTCTCCCTGGACTTCTTCGAACGCCGCCGGCTCGGCGACGTACTGTCGAGGCTGACCGGCGACGTCTCGTCGATCGAGACGTTCGTCCTCTCGGGCGTCGCCCAATCGCTCGCGTACGCCGTCCAGATCGCCATCTTCGCGGGCCTCCTCTTCTATCTACGTTGGGAGCTCGCGCTGATTTCCATCGCCGTCGCGCCTATCGCATGGATCGCGACGCGGTATTTCACGAGCCGGATCAAGCAGGCCTCGCGAGAGAAGCGGCGGCGCAGCGGCACGCTGACCGCTGTCGCCGAGGAGAGCCTCGCGAACGTGCAGCTCGTGCAGGCGTACAACCGCCAGGAGACGGAGATCGAGCGGTTCGACCGGGAGAACGTCGCGTCGTACGAGGCGGAGCTCGCGACGACACGTGTCAAGGCGCTCTTCTCTCCGGCGGTCGACGTGTTGAAGCTCGGCGGTGGGCTCACGGTGATCGGCGCCGGCACGTGGCAGCTCCAGCAGGGACGGCTGACCCTCGGCGGGCTGCTCGTCTTCCTGACCTACCTCGGCAGCCTGTACAGCCCGATCCGCGGCCTCAGTCGCCTCGGCACCTCGATCTTCGCCGCCTCCGCCGGCGCCGAGCGAATCATCGAGCTACTCGACGAGCAGCCGTCCGTGGACGACCGGACGGACGCGAGGACGCTCGGCCGGGTACGGGGGGCCGTCGAATTCGACCACGTCTCGTTCCGCTACCCGGAGCGCGACCGGAATGCACTTTCGGATGTGTCCTTCCGCCTCGAGCCGGGGGAGACGGTCGCGCTCGTCGGCCTCAGCGGGGCAGGCAAGTCGACACTCGCAAAGCTCCTCCTGCGCTTCTATGACCCGGCCGACGGCACGATCCGCCTCGACGGCGTCGACCTGCGCGATCTCCGCCTCGCGTCGCTTCGCTCGAACATCGCCCTCCTACTTCAGGAGACACTTGTCTTCGAGGGCACGATCTACGAGAACATCGCGTACGGCCGCCCGGGGGCGTTCAAGGAACAGATCGAGCAGGCGGCCAGGGAAGCCGACGCGCACGACTTCATCTGCTCGTTGCCCGACGGCTACGACACCTTGATCGGCGAGCGCGGCCAACGCCTCTCAGGAGGGCAGCGGCAGCGGATGGCGATCGCCCGCGCCATGATCCGCGACGCGCCCATACTGATCCTCGACGAGCCGACGACGGGCCTCGACGCGGAATCGGCCGAGCGCATCCTCGAGCCACTCCAGCGACTGATGCGCAACCGGACGACCATCGTGATCACCCACAACCTGCTCACGGTCCGGCACGCGACGACGGTGCTCGTCCTCGGGGGAGGACGCGTCGCCGAGCGTGGGACGCACGGCGAGATGCTCGCGCGTGACGGCACATACGCCCAGCTCTACCGCATGCACCATCCGCAGGTTCCCGCTTCAGGCCTCTCACTCGTCGAGCCGCGATGACGGAGGCGCCCGAGGCGCCGCCGCCGCTTCCGGAAGGCGCGCGACTCGCCCGCGGGTACCGCGTGCTGCGGCACCTTGCTCGCGGAAAGGCGCTCGACGTCTACGACGTCTGGAGCGACGAGCGGTACGCGCTCTGCGTGGCGAAGGCGATTCGTCCCGATCGCGTCGATGATGCTGGGACGCGGCGGCGGCTGCGTCGCGAGGGGCGCCTCCTTCTGCGCCTGACGCATCCGCACATCGTCCGGGCATACGAGCTCGTCGACCGCCCACACCCCGTACTCGCGCTCGAGGCGCTGACGGGAGCCACGCTCGGTTACGTCCTCGACGTGCGTGCGCGGCGGCTGCCGGCGGTCGACATCGCCTACCTCGGGCTCCAGCTCTGCTCCGCAGTGCGCTACCTCCACGGCTTCGGCGTGCTTCATCTCGACCTGAAGCCCGCGAACGTCATCTCCGAAACGGGCATCGCGAAGCTGATCGACCTCAGCGTCGCGCGGCCGCAGGGGCCGGCACCGCCGGGGGTCGGGACGCGCCAATACCTATCGCCCGAGCAGGCGCGCGGGGGCGTCCTCGGCCCGCCTGCGGACGTCTGGGGAATCGGGGCCGTCCTCTACGCGGCCGGGACGGGCCGGCGGCCGTTCTACGGCCTCGACGAACAGACGCGCTATCCGCAGCTGGATAGCCGGGCGCAGCCCGTCGGCACGCATCGGCGCCTCCCGCGGCGGCTCGCCGGGGCTATCGACGCCTGCCTGGAGCCGGAGCCGAACGACCGCCCGGAGCCGGCGGAACTCTCGGAGACTCTCGAGGAGCTTGTCTAGAGCTCCCGCTGATCGAAGCTCTTCGCCGAGACCTCGACGTTCTCGGCCATTCCTCCGGGATCGACTTCGCGAGCTGGGCGCGAGGACAGGCGAAGCTTTGTGTAGACGAGGACAGGCGAAGCTTTGTGAGATGTTCTCGCGCGCGGTCGGCCAAGTCACGAGGTATCCGAGCAGCTCCCACACCGGAGCTGGGCGCGAGAGGCGCGGCTGGGGTCGCTGATCGCGCCGCTCGATCGAGGCAAATGAGAGGTCCGCTAGTGGCGCGCTAGTCGCACGATCTCGGCAATCGTCCGCGTCAGCCAGAGGCAGGTCAAGAGGCAGTAGACAAGACTGGGCAGGAGCAGAATGAAGAGCACCGCCAGGCGCCGGTCGGCGGGTGCACCCGGCCCCGTTAGGTAGTAAGACCCGGCGATGGCGCCCTGCAAGAGCGCGTACGCTGCCGCCGCGTGGCCCATCCGGCGCATGACTGAAGCCGGCCGCCGGTGCTCAAAGCGCCAATCGAGCCAGCCGGCAAGTAGTGCGGCACCGATCGCGAGGGGACCCGCGAAGCTCACCGGCGTCTCGCAAACAGCAGCTGCAGCAGCAGAAATCCGGCTGCGGCGAGACCCGCGAGGATCCATTCGAACCGGTGCCCTGGGAGGACGAGCAGAGCTGCCGCCGCGCCCACGATCGCGAGCAACACAGAGGCGACCACGTATCCGCGGAAAGTCCGCGGCGTGGCGGCAACAGCGGTGGCCCCGTCTGGGCGCCTCACGCTCCGCGCCCGTGGCGCTTCGCTAAGCGACGCCACCGGACACCTGTGCTTTTGCAGCTCGTCTCACAGTGCTCCGAGTATGTGCGCGAACACCAGGCCGGACCTAGACCAACGGGCGAACCCGATGAGACGTTCGCCTGTTCAGCGCGCAGACAGCGACAAATCCTGGCGAGTCGGCCCACAGAAACGGAAGCCCAAGACTTCCGTTTCTTTCCTCTCGGCGTCCGCGCCGAAGGGCTACATCGCGAGTCACTTCATCAAGTACATCCCGCGGCGTGTCGATCGGAAAGATCCTGCGCGAGCTGGCGGTCGAGATGAGGAAGCGGCGGCGGCAGGCGGCCGAGGAGCGTGCGCAGAAGGCTCCGACGAAAATCATCTTCCCGCTCGTCCTCCTCATCCTCCCAGCGATCTTCATCGTCGCCGTCGGCCCGATCGTGTTCTCGTTTCCTGCACGGGCTCGGCTGAATCTGAAGCGGAGCAGCTGGACCGCGAGGTTACCGATCGTCACGCCGGCCGTCTAGTTCCCAGCCTTTCGGCTGGACCTGCGTTCGGGACCGCGAAATCATCCGTTCAAGGGATGGACCCCGGAGGCGTTCAGTGTGCACCATGTACTCGGGGTACGGGGACAACGGGGGGGACTGCCATGCGGCGGCTGAAGGTTCTTGTTGCGGACGACCATGAGTTGATGCTGGAGGCGATTCGCATCGCGCTCGAGCAGGCTTCGGATGACTTCGAGATCGTGGCTATGACTAGCCACGGACCACGGGTGCTCCCGCTGGTCGCACAGACGCAGCCCGACCTGGTCCTACTGGACCTGCGGATGCCCAAGATGGACGGGTTGACCTGTCTCGAACTGCTCCGCAAGCGTCATCCCGGAGTGAAGACGGTCGTCCTCTCTGGGCTCGACGGCCCGGAGGTCGTCCACTCGGCGTTCAATCGGGGCGCAACGGCGTTCATCCGAAAGAACATCGATCCACGCGATCTCCCTTCGGCTTTGCGTCAGGCTGCGGAGGGCACGGTCGTCCACCAGACCTTCGGCGACCCGGATCAGTCCAGGCTGGCGTCGGCCAACGATGTGGGGCTCAGCGACCGCGAGTTGTCGGTTCTGAATGCGCTCGGCGAGGGCCTCTCGAACAAGGAGATCGCGAAGCAGCTCTGGCTCGCCGAGCAAACAGTGAAGTTCCACCTCACGAACATCTATCGGAAGCTCGGCGTGACGACGCGGAACGAAGCTGTCCACAATGCGTATCGGCGCGGCTTGCTCGAGACCCCGCTGCTCGAGACAGTCGGATCCTCGGGCTAGAAGCTCAGCGCGTCACGACAGCAGCGACGTCCGGGTGACGGATTCCCCAGGCCCGGACGAAGAAGAGCACCTCTCGCCATGCCTCGCCGCCGTGGTGGGCGTCCACGTGGATGACGAGGCAAGAGTTGTCCCCGACGGGCTGTGCGACACACCGGTTCCGGAGGAACGACTCGATGAGTTCCGGCAGCAGCGCCGGCGCGTCTATGCGCACATGTATCGGCATCGCGCCTGGAATTATCGAAGGCACCCCGCGTCGATCATCTGGACGGACGTCGAAGCGAAGCTGGGTCGGACGGCTAGGTGTGGGTGCAGTCGCCAAGCGTCCCGACGCTTCCCGCCGTTCGGCTAGCGTCCGGCGGCCGCCACCGCGCCATCGTGGGTTTGTGAGGAACCTCGTGGACATCGCAACACGTCGTGCGGGTGGAATCGAGGTGGCGCTGATCTGGAACCGCCAGGAGAAGACCCTGGTCGTATTTGCGTACGACCCGGAGACCAGCGAAGAGATCGCAATCCCGGTCACCCAGGAAGAGGCTGCGGATGTCTACCGACACCCCTTCGCATACGCCCATCGCTCAAGGCGTCCGGCTAGGTAGTCCCGCCCTTCCTCAAGGAGCGGATCCACAGCGATTTCCGGAAGTCGGGACCTAGGTCGAGCTCGATCCAGACGACCGTCTGGCCCGCTAGCGCAGGGTAGACGCGAAGATTCGGCAGGAGGGGGGAACTGCCTGGGGCGCTTCAGCCGAAGCAGTCACGCTGATCGTCTGGATCGCCCGGGACGCTCGCGCGAGTGATCGTCAACGCGTCCGTTGGCTAGTTCCATCTACGCCAACGAAGGAGCGGCATGACGCGACTGAACCTCAAGATTGCCCAACTGGCTGCGATGGTTGGGCTGCTGATCGCCGGTCTCGGCGTGTCGGCTGCCCTCGCGGGCAACGGCAACGGCCCACCTCCCTCCCCGCCGGGACAAGGCGAGTGCCAGCACGGAAACAGTGGTCAAGAGTGCAAGCCAGATCCGCAGCCGAATCGTGGACAGGACTGCGACGAGCACGGTAAGCAGGGCGGTGTGAACGAGGACCACTGTCTCGGCACGAGTCCGACGACGACGCACGAGACGACGACAGATCACACCACGACGTCTGAGACGACGACGACGCACGAGACGACGACAGATCACACCACGACGTCTGAGACGACGACGCCGCACGAGACGACGACAGATCACACCACGACGTCTGAGACGACGACGCCGCACGAGACGACGACGCACGAGACGACGACAGATCAGACAACCACACGGGAGACCACCACGACTCCCGTCACTACTGCGACGACAGAGTCGACAACCACGACTTCGGCCACTACGACGAGTCCAGGTCCTGGCACGACCACGACGCCCGGGTCCTCAGGCGGAGCGCCGGCGGCTTCGGTTGCCCCGGTCGCGAAGCCGAAGCACGCGGTGAAGGCCCGCACGGCAGGGGTAGCAGTCACTAACGCGGCCGCTCAGCTGCCCTTCACTGGGTTCCCGGCCTGGATCCTGGCCATTGTCGGCTCGGTGCTTTTGCTAGCCGGTCTCGGGATACGGCGCTTCGCCTCCTCGCGTTCCGGCTCTCGGTCGCAATCGATATAACGCGGCTCAAGTACACGTGAAGGCGCTCGTCTCGAGCGCCTTCACAAAAGCTCGCGACCTTCAGAGTTTGGTGGCAGTCGCCACGAATGGTCGCGAGCCGGCGCGTGAGGACGAGCGTATCGGGCACGCTGTAACAGTGGGTTCGGGTCGGCCCGGGAGAGCAGATCCGCGACGGCGGACGCATGCGGAACGGTTGGCGAGCCGCGACGGTTACTTCGCACCCGAGAGCGTGATCCGACGGGTCGGCAATTCGCCGCTTACTCCGTTCTTGGGTGGGGGGCCGGCCGTGCTCCTCCAGGTCGCCCATCCGCTTGTCGCCGGCGGTGTTGTCCAGCACTCCGACTATCGGCACGACCTCTGGCGCCGGCTCGCTCGCACACTCCGGGCTCTCTACCTGATCGCCTACGGAACGAAGGCGGAGGCCGACCGGGCAGGCGAAGTCGTGCAGGCAGTCCACGACCGCGTCCGCGGTAAGACTCAGGCACAGCTCGGCCGCTTCCCGCCCGGAACCGGCTATTCGGCCTCCGACCCCGAGCTGATGCTCTGGGTCCACACCACCCTCGTCCAAGCCTCGCTGACCGTCTACCAGCGATTCGTACGGCCACTCTCACCCGAAGAGCAAGAGCGCTACTACCAGGAGATGGCGCTGGTCGCCCGACTGTTTGGCACACCCGCCTCCGTGATCCCCTGTTCGCTTGCCGACTTCCGCGACTACTTCACCACGCAGATCGCCAGTGAGACGATCACCGTCACCGCACCAGCAAGAGAAGTCGCGGCGGTGATCCTCGAGGCGCCCCTGCCTGCACCAATGCGCGTGCTCGTTCCCGCCCACCGACTCGCGACCGCCGGCCTTCTCCCACCGCGGCTCCGCCAGGAATACGGACTGCGCTGGAGCCCCCTCCACGAACTCGCTCTCCCGCTCGCCGCACGCTCCTTCAAGCTCACAACAACGCCCGTCCTCATCGCAGCATCGCGGCTCCAACCGCCGCAAACACTCGCCGCATAGCGCGCAAGGCTCGCACCCTGGAGCTACCCCGGTTTCTATTGTCACCTCGGTGTTAGACGGGGACTCACGGAGGAACTCACGCCAGCAGAGCCTCAGCCAGCTCGGCGTCACCGACCGGACCCAGGCCGCGCTCTGGGCGCAGAGCCACGGCTTCGCGTAGCGCGCCGCAACGCTAGCCGGGCTCGAACCGGCGTGCGGTGCGCCGAAACCCCGTTCGCGCTCTGGAGCTGGACACGAGGAACTCGGTCGCCGCGCCGAGGAACCCGATGTCGTGACCCGGCCATCGGGAGTAGGCTTTTCGGTCGTGCGTGCCGTTGTCTTGCACGAGGCCGGCGAGCCGGAGGTGCTTCGGCTCGAGGAGGTGCCCGACCCGCAGCCTCTTGAAGGCGAGGTGCTCGTCCGAGTCGAGGCCGTCGGGATCAACCACGTCGACCTGACCCGTCGTGCGGGTGGCGTGGACACGTTCCCGGCAATTCTCGGCTACGACGCAGCCGGACGGCGCGAAGATACCGGCGAGCGTGTGCTCGTCACGAGCACGCCGGGGACATACGCGGAACTCGTCGCGGCGAAGGAGGAGAACATCTTCGCGATCCCGGACTCGCTCGACACAGCCGCCGCCGCCGCGATCGGCGTTCCCTACAAGACCGCGTGGTGGGCGCTGGTCGACATGGCGGGCCTGAAGAAGGGCGACACGCTGCTCGTCCAGGGCGCATCGACCGCCACCGGACAAGCCTCCGTCGACATCGGTCGGTCGCTCGGGGCGAAGGTGTACGCGACGTCGCGGGCCGATAAGCTCGACAAGGTGCGCGCGCTCGGCGCCGAGGCACTCGAGTACGGTGATCCGAAGGTGCGGGAGCTCGAGGCGAACGTGGTCTTCGAGCCGATCGGCGCCGACACGTTCTCGGACAGCGTCGAGGCGCTCGCGCCGGAGGGTGCGCTCGTGACGCCGGGAGCCGTGGGCAACCCGATGGTGTCGTTCAACCTCTGGACACTGATGGGGAAGCGTGCGCGAATCCAGGGAATCGGCACGGCGCAGGCGAGCCGCGAGACGGTGGAGCGGCTCATCTCCCTCGCCGGAGAGGGAAAGCTGAAGCCGGTCATCGACCGCGAGCTCCCGCTCGAACGTGCCTCCGACGCACACCGCGCGATCGAAGCGCGCGAGACCTTCGGGAAAGTCATCCTGCGGACAACTTCCGAGAGTTGAGTAACGGGGGCAGGATTTGAACCTGTGAGGATCACAGGGTTATTGGCCTCGTTGCGTTGCTGCTCGTCGTTGGCGTTGCGCAGGCCGCCCGTCCGCTGCCGGTGCTGTCGATCTCCGGCGGCTCCCCCGCCTCGGAGGGTGCTACGGCCACGTTCACGCTCCGCCTCCGCGCGGCGGCACGCTCACGTTGGGGCCGACCCCGGATCAGCCGGCGACGTACGCGACCGTCGGTCCCTCCGCCACGCGCGTAATCCGTTCACGCAGCACCAGGTACTCCAGATGCGCACGCGACTCGGCGAGAGCGAAACGACGCAGGACGCTCGGTAGCGCACCGGGGAAGAGTCGCAGGGACACTTCGTAGGCGGTGCGCGGGTTGCCGTCGACCGCAGCCGTTGTTTCGTCGAGACGGCCGTCGTGATGCGCGATCAGCTCTCTCGCCCGCCCAACCGGGTCCTCGATCGTCGGTCCGTGGCCGGCGTAAGCGATCCTCGGCGCGAGCTCGACGATGCGCGTGAGCGAGCTCAAGTAGTCGCCCAGTGGATCTGGGCGTGCCTCGGGGTAGAGACCGACGTTTGGACTGATGGTCGCGAGGAGCGCGTCGCCCGCGATCAAGATGCCGTCGCGCAGGAGGCAGAGGTGGCCGTCGGCATGTCCCGGCAGATGCAGAATCTTCCAGCCGTCGACGTGCTCACCGGGGACCAGTGGCTTCGGGTCGCGCGCATAATGGACAAGCCGCGCGAGCGTGCCGCTCTCCCGCCGCATCTCGTCGGCGGCCTCAGCCGGCAGTCCGTGCTCGAGCATGTACGCGACCAGCCGCTCCGGCGAGCGCTCAGGCCCCCACGCGCCCACGCACTGGGCGTAGTCCTCGCGCCCCTGCAGCACCGGGGCGCCGGTGAGGTCGGCGAGCACCGCCGCCGCGCCGACGTGATCGGGATGGAAGTGGGTGATCACGATCCGCTCGACCGCGCCGTCGAGCTCGCGACGTGCCGCATCCCACCGTGCCGCCGCATCGTCGACACCGAGGCCCGTGTCGACTACCGTCCAGCCGCCGCTCGCCGCGCGCAGTGCATAGCAATGGACGTGGTCGATCCCGAGCGGCAGCTCGAACGTGAACCTGACGATTCCGTCGGTTACTTCCGTGGCGCGCATGGCATAGCGTTCGTACCATGCGCGGCGCCCCGACGCAGCGGCTCTACGTCGAAGAGCACGGCGAGGGCGAGCCGCTGCTGCTGATCGAAGGGCTCGGCCAGTCGATGTGGGCGTGGCGCGAGCAGGTCCCTGTCTTCGCGCGCCGCTACCGGACGATCGCATTCGACACGCGCGGCACCGGCCGCTCGCCCGTCCCGGACGAGCCGTACGGCATCGACGAGCTCGCGGACGATGCTGCAGACATCCTCGACGGACGCCCGGCCCAGGTCGTCGGGCTGTCGATGGGCGGGTACGTCGCGCTGACCCTCGCGCTCGCGCAGCCGGAGCTCGTTCGGTCGCTCGCACTCGTCGCGACCGGCGCCGGCGGGCCCGACCGCGTGTCACGTCCGAAAGACGTGCGCGACGCATACGCGGCGGCAATCGGGTTGCCGTTCGACGAGTACGGACGCAGGACGACGCCGTTGACGTTCTCGCCGGGTTGGACGGAGCGGAACTCCGAGCGGTTCGAGGAGATCCTCGCAGCGCGACTGGAACATCCGACCCCGGAGAAGACACTCGACGCGCACCTGCAAGCGTGCTACGGGTTCTACGCGCGAGGGTGCGAGGCGGAGCGAATCGACGCGCCCACGCTCGTCCTGCACGGTGATGCCGACGTGATCGTCCCGGTCGAAAATGGACGCATGCTTGCGTCGCGCCTACCGAACGCGCGCTACGTCGAGCTTCCCGGCCGTGGACACAACCTCCAGCTCGAGGATCCGGCGACGTTCAACCGGCTCGTGTTGGAATTCCTCGCTTGACCGCGCGAAAGCTTCGCTTTCGAGGCTGTTGCACAAAGCCTCGGAGCGGGGGTTTTCTAGTTGAGGGTTATCTGTGCTGCGGCGGCCAGGGAGGTTCGAAGCCGCGGCGGCGCTC
>Ga0099827_10001114_pt1 | contig 13460 bp, 15 predicted proteins | sample CZO8metaG_FD_79339 | JGI IMG/M metagenome (GOLD analysis project Ga0099827, IMG submission 79339) | Vadose zone soil microbial communities from the Eel River Critical Zone Observatory, Northern California, USA - CZOApr15con1.8 metaG | ecosystem: Environmental > Terrestrial > Soil > Vadose zone ...
CGGCGTCAGCGGCCGGGCACACGGGAACCCGCGCTCGGCCAGCCGGGCCTGCGCCGCGACACACGAGGAGGCCCGGCCCTCATCGGCGCGCGCCTTGACCACCACGTCCTTGCCGCCGGCCAACCGCAGGCCGACCACCATCGAGACCTGCCGTGCCTGGAATAGCACGCCAGCGGGCTCGCCACCCAGATGGTCCAGGCACCAAGCCGGCAACCAGTCCGGCAGACCATCCAGCGACACAATCGGGACTGTGCCACAGGCCGGGCCTCAGCAGCGGCAACGGGCCGGCGATGCTGCGAGCCCGCTCAGCCAGCAACAACGACGGCCCCAGGCCGTTGCCGGGACAACTATTTCTGGTCAGCGTTGCTGTCGTCCGCCGGACTTCAGCAACGGCAAGGGGTCAGCGCTGCTGTTCGCGTGGGCTCCATCAAGTCTCAGTGCGCTCACACACCCAGGCAGCGCCACGGACCACGGCGGGACGTCCATGATCAACTTCGTTTTGTAGGGTCGGGTCATATGGACGTTCTCTTCATCGCAAGCACGGCGGTGATCACCGCCGACCCGCCCCGCAGCCGCAAGCTCTTCACCGAGGCCCTCGGCCTGCCGCTGGAGGGCGAAGGCGACGGCTACTACTCCAGCGCAAACATTCCCGGCTGCAAGCACTTCGGCGTCTGGCCGCTGTCGGAAGCGGCCCAGGCGTGCTTTGGCACGCCCGAGTGGCCCGCGAACCGGACCGTCCCGCAGGCTTCCGTCGAGTTCGAGGTCTCCGGTGTCGAGGCCGTCGCCGAGGCGGCGGCGGAACTCGAGCGCGCGGGCTATGAACTCCTACATCCGGCCAGAACGGAGCCATGGGGCCAGACCGTAACCAGGCTGCTCACCGAAGATGGCCTGATCGTCGGCATCTCTTACGCACCATTGCTGCACGGCGAAGGGCCAACCTGAGCATTTTCCGCTATCGGCCGGCTACTCGGGGCGCCAGCTTTCTCGCTTGATCGAGAAGAACGGTGACCGCAGAACGAACCTGGCGATGAACATCAGGATCAGGCCGATGACGAGGAATCCGAGCAGTGAGTAGTTCTGCGCCGCCGGAGCTCCGAGCATGGACTTCATCGCGATCCAGCCGAGAAACACGATCGCGCCGATCTGGCAGGCGGTCACGGCCAAGGCGCCCCTCGTGCGGCGAGGCTTCGCCGTGGCAGACCAGGCAAAGGAGCGGGTCACCGGCGCAGACTACGCGAGCTAGCGGCCGGTGAAGCGTGGCTCGCGGCGCTCGACGAACGCCTTCGCGGCCTCGCGGTGATCCTCGGTCAGGCCGGTGCGGATGTGATGGGTGACCTCGAGATCGAGGCACTCGCCTAGCTCGCCGCCGACGGCGCGGTTGAGATTTTCCTTCATGTAGCGGTACGCGATCCGCGGTCCCTGGGCGAGGCGCCGGGCCCGCGCCTTAACCTCGGCGTCGAAGTCGGATGCCGGGAACACTGCGTTGACGATCCCCAGGCGCTCGGCGTCCGCCGCGGTCAGCCGGTCGGAGAAGTAGTACAACTCCTTGGCCTTCGCGCTGCCGACCAGCTGGGTGAGGAACCAGGTGCCGCCGTAGTCACCGGCGAAAGCGACCCGCGCGAAGGCGGTCGTGAGAACCGCGCCCTCGACCGCGTAGCGCAGATCGCAGGCCAGCGCCAGCGACAGACCCGCACCGGCGGCCGGTCCGCTAATCGCGGCGATCGTGGGCTTGGGCATCTGCCACAGCCGGCCGCTGGTGGCGCGCTGGCGGAGCCGCTGCCGGTGGACGGCGTCGTCCAGGCTGCGCTGGCGATCTGATGCCGACCTCTCGGCCATGGCCTTCACGTCGCCGCCGGCGCAGAAGGCGCCGCCGGCGCCGGTGAGCACGACGCAGCCGACCGAGTCGTCGACCTCGACTTCGGCCAGGATTCGCTCCAGGGCCGTCATCATCGCCTCGGACATAGCGTTCCGCCGGGCCGGGCGGTTCAGCGTGAGGGTCGCGACGCCGTCGTCGATCTCGCCGAGCAGTTCTTCGGTGCCGGTGTCAAGAGTCGTCACGCAGTGCCTCCCGCGATCGATACGAACCGCACTCCGGCGATCTGGACCGGCGGCCGCTCACGTTCGGTGATAAGCCTTACCTCGGCGATACCTCCGGCTTGGTCAGAAACCGGCACGAAGCGCAGGTCCTGCCGGGCCTGGACCAGGTCGATGGTGACCGTCCCGCCATTGCCGGTGACGGCCAGGCCGAGCGCCTGCGCCCAGCGAGCGGCCGCGGCGGCTGGATCGCTGACCTCGACCGTGATCCCGGCCAACCCGGGGTCGGCGTGCTCAGGAGCACGGCCGATCCACTCCGGGCCGGCCCAGTGCCACGACTGCGGCGGATTGGCCCAGTCCAGCGACACGATCGCACCCGGTACGTCCTTCGGGTGCAGGTGGGTACCGGCGATGTCGGGCAGGTCGGCGGACCAGATCACCCGGATGCCCGCATCGGCGACCCGGCGGCGGGCCTGCGCCAGATCGGGCAGCTGGAAGATCGCCATATAGCCGCTGTCTCCGCCGCGGCTGGCGAGGTAGCGGCCAGCCGTCGTCTCCGGCTCGGCCGGAGATACGACTTCGACAAAGGTATCCCCGGCCGCGAACACGGCGTTGACGAGCCCGAACTGGCCGACACCAGGATCGGCAAACGGGTCGGCCCAGCCGAAGGCGTCCTGAAATTGCCTGACCGTTCCGGCTAGGTCGGCGGCCACGACCGCGATCTGACGCAGACGCGGCCCCGCAAGCATGTGCACACAGTACGCCAACCCGCAGTACGCCAGATTGCTTGGCCGGGACCGTCACGCTCACGCGGACATCGACTGGCCCAGGTCAAGATCAGCTATCCGGCGACGTCCAAATGCACCGCAAATCTTTCTGGCTCAAAAGGCATTTCAAGCGGTAGAGGCTCAGACTGTGCCGTAGGCGTCGTGCCAGCGCCACCACGCGTAGGGCTTGGACTGCGGGTAGCCCTCCGGTGAGTCCTCCCACTCCTCCTGCCGCCCGAGTGCGGTCAGGTCCAGGTAGCTCCAGGTGCTGCCCATCGCCTCATCGCCGCGGTTGTTGATGAAGTAGGTGCGGAACACCCGGTCGCCGTCCCTGATGAACGCGTTCGTGCCGTGCCACTCGTCCACGCCGAAATCGGAATCGAAGTCGTCGGTCATCGTGTACCACGGGATGAGCTGCCAGCCCATCCGTTCCTTGAGCCGGGCCAGCTCCGGCTGGCCGCCGCGCGAGGCGAACGCGAGCGTGGTGTCGCGGGCGTTCAGGTGAATTGGATGGGCGACCTGGTCAGCCACCAGCGAGCAGCCGGGGCACGCGTGGTCCGGCCAGCCGTGCACACCGGGCTCGAAGAAGGCCCGGTAGAGGATCAGCTGCCGACGTCCCTCGAACAGGTCGAGCAGGCTCGCCTTGCCGTTCTGGCCTTCGAAGACGTAGTCCTTGGCTACTTCGAGCCAGGGCATCCGCCGGCGCTCGGCCGCCAGCGCGTCTTTGGCCCTGGTGACTTCCTTCTCTTTCACCCGCAGGCGTTCGCGTGCCGCTTCCCACTCGGCTTGGGTAACGATCGGTGGTGTCTTCATCGCGGGTCTCCGCCTTCCTCTTCTTGGCCGTTCGGCTTCTGGGTGTCCGGCTTGGTTATTTGGTCGAGGTGATCTTTTAGCGCGTCGAGCTGGCCGTCCCAGTCGCGGGCGAGTGCGGCTAGGAACTGTTGCGCCACCTGCATTGGCGCCGACCGGAGCCGGTACCGCACTCGGCGCCGCTCACCCGGCTCGGCGATCACCAGGCCGGCCTCGGACAGCAAGGCCAGGTGCTTGGCGATCGCCTGCCGCGTGATCGGCAGCCGGTCGGCCAGGTCCGTCGCCGTGGCCGGCCCTCCTGCCGCCAGCTCCGCCAAGATGGCGCGCCGGCTCGGATCGGCCAGGGCGACGAAAACCTGCTCGGCAATCGCCTCGACGTCAGGCGGCATCGAGGTATTCGACCAGCTCGCCCAGTTCCTTGGCCCAGCCATCTGTGTTGCCGTCGAACGCCTTGCGGTAGGCGTCCTCAGACAGTTGCGCGAACCCGGTCTCGACCACCGTCAGCCGCGTACCGCTCGCGCCGGTTGGCTCCAGCGTGAACTCGACGTACGTGCGGCGCGGGTCATCGTCAGGGAGCCCGTAGATGTGCCAGGTGAAACCGAACACGGTCGGCTCCTCTACGCGTTCTACCCGCAGATCGGCGGTGAAGCCGCCGCTCCAGGTCAGACTGGCCGATCCGCCTGGACGTAGGTCGATCTTCGCCTCGTTGCCGAACCAGCTACTTAGACCTTCGGCCGTGGTGAGCGCCGCCCACACCTTGGCCGGCGGGTGCGCAACGTCTACGGTCCGTTCGATGCGATCAGGGAATCCCACGAGAACCTCCACCTAGTAGCAACTGACTGGTTGCGACTTTATAGCAACCGTTCAGTTGCGTCAAGTGCGGGCGGACTGCGCGGGCGCGGGGGGCGCGGGGCGCGGGGCGCGCGCCGGGCGCGGGGTTGCCGGTCAGCGGCCCGGCGGGGGCTGCCACAACTCGAATCGGTTGTCCTCGCAGTCATAGGCCCAGCCGAACCGGCCGAATTCGTGCTCGGTGATCTCATCGACCACCGTTACCCCGTCGGACCGAAGCTGGCTGAGCATCGCGTCGAGATCATCGACCCTGAAGTTGATCATGTACGGCTGCTCGGGCGAACCGAAGTACGGCGTGTCCGCGTCGAAGATCGCCCAGGTGGTCGATCCCCCGTCGGTCCAGTCAAACTCGTGACCGCCCCAATCGGAGATCTCGATGCCGAGATGCCTGGCGTACCAGGACCGCAATGCGGCCGCGTCCTGTGCCCGCATGAAGACCCCGCCGATGCCTCGAACGCGCTGCATTCAGGCGAGTGTAGGTGAGCCTTGATCCTGAGACGCCGCCAATGTCTGGACCGGCCCGAGCAGGCTCGCGGCACAGTCGATGATCGTGTCCTTGGCCGGGCGGGGCGCGAAGCCCAGGACGCTCTGCGCCTTGACGGAACTGAAGACCAGCTCGCGGTCCAGCAGCGGCGTCAGGGTTTCGCAACGACGGGATAACCCAGGCCAGCCCTCGCACCGCCGGGCTGGGCAGGCGGCGAGTCGGAATGCGGCCGGCTCGAGGCCCAGCCACTACTGGACAGCCTCGCCGACGACATCATGTGGACGATCATCGGCTCGACCCCGCTGTCCGGCGTCTACCACGGCAAGGGCGAGGTGACCGGGAAGCTGCTCGCCGGACTGCGGGCCCGGCTGGCTACGCCGGTGCAGTTCACGATAGAGCGGTTCATCGCCGAAGGTGAGTACGTCGTGATGCAGGCACGCGGCCACGCCACCACGATCGAGGGTCTGGCCTACGACAACACCTACTGCATCATCGCCCGCATCGCCGACGGGCAGATCCACGAACTCACCGATTTCATCGACACCGAATTGATCACCAAGGCGCTTTACGGCACGCGAGCCTGAACCGGCCACCAGCAACATCATGGATCGCAAGCGGCACTGATCCCCATCCCGGATGAATCCGCACATTCATCCGATGACCCGCAAGATGAATGCGCAGATTCAGTAGGTTTTTAAGGGATGAATGCGCTCATTCATCTTCGACCAATCTGATGAATGAGCGCATTCATCAGATTGCGCGGGAAGCGCCAGCCAGCGCCAGCCGACCCGGCCAACACCCCCGAGCCACCCGAGCCACCTGAGTCACCCGAACCGGCCACCCGAACCGGCCACCGCGACGCGCCCCGAACCCGACGCCAACCACCGTCACCGCCAAGCGCACCCGAGTCAGTGATCAAGTCACACCTCCACCTTATGCCTCATTCGCACCAGCGGACGCAGGGTTCCCAGTCCCGGCCGCTAAGCCAGCGAGGCGGGGTGGACGCGAGGTAGATGGCGCACCCAGTAACTGGCGCGCAAAGTAACTGGCGCGCACGTGGCTAGTGAGCCCACCGAACCATCCTTGGAGTGCATCGGGGGCGCTTTGCTGTCGTTCCAGCTACAGCGATGTGCCCCCGATGTCGTCGACCGAGGGTGGAACGCTGGCTTTCAGGTGGGTGTCGAAGAAGGCGAGGATGCGGCGGCGGGCATCGCGGGCGGCGTCTTCGTCGTAGCCGGCTCCTGGAAGCAACTTGGCGATGATCGACATCATCGGTGACAGCTTCTCGCTGGTGTTCACATGGTCATTGAGGAACCCGTGTCCGGCACCCGGGTACTCCTTGACGTCGTGCTCGATTCCATCGGCGGTCAGGGCCGCGTCCAGGCGGACCGCCGCGCCACGCAGGATCGGGTCCTTTCCGCCGAACGAACCCACGATCGGACATGCCCCGGTTAGGGCGCTAGCCGTATAGGCACTCTTGGACGCGCTGCCGTAGTTGACGCTCGAGGCCGCGAAACCGTGGCCAGGGGCAGCAATGAGCGCGAGCCCTCCGCCCATGCAGAAGCCGATGACGCCGACGGTGCCGGTGCAGTCCTCGCGCCCGGCCAGCCAGGTTCTGGCGGCGTCGATGTCGTCGAAGGTCTTACCGCGTCCGGACCGGGCGTCGCGGAAGACCGAGACCATGCAGGCCACCTGGTTGTGCCCGCGGAATAGGTCGGGCACCACCGCCAGGTAGCCCTCGCTGGCTAGCCAGTCGGCCTGGGACCGGACATCGCTGGTCATCCCGAACGCGTCGTAGATGACTACGACCCCGGGCCAGGGGCCAGGCCGCCCGTCCGGCTTGGCGAGATAAGCCGGGAGATCACCGGCCGGGGCGGAAATCGCCTGCATCGTCATGGCGCAAGCTTCGCATTGAACCACATCATCCAGTACTGCCGGCCGGTGCCCGCAGCCGACCGGCGCCTGCCGCAGAACGCCGACCGCCGACCGCCCGGGACAGCGCTATCGCGAGAGATCGGGAAAGAGTGGCGTTGCTCACGCGACATCGATCCTTCCCCGATGCGGCTGACCGACCCGCATCGGCCCCAGCCCAGACGGATCACTGGGAAAGTTCGTTCTTGGACTAACCACTACGTACTTTGCCCGTGGTATCCAGCATCGCCGCCGACCGGGCGCCCGCACTCGGTCATTCCGCCCACAATTGTCGTGGGTCCACCTGTCTCAGGTGCCAGGGTCCCCGTCCAGCCAGATGCCAGCCAGATGCAGCCAGATGAAGGAGTGCCGGGATGAAGATCAAGTGGGCAGCGCTTGGCTGGATGCTGGCGGGCGCTGCGATCGCGAGCGCATCAGCTTACGGGTACGCCGTGATCAGTGCCCACGTGCCGGGCAAGGTGATCTGCACGGCTAACCCATGCAAGATTCAGATGACCCGCAATGGCTCAGCCGGGCTGGTAATCCAGGACGTCCATGGGCCGCGCAACGAGAATCCGCTGCTGATCATCGATCCGCACGGCCTGGCCGAGTTCTGGCAGAACACGGCCGGCGCCTATGAGGGTCCAAAGGGCGAGATCTGCACCACGAACCGGAACCTCGGGCCGATCGCCTGCCTGGGCAGCAACGGGCAGACCGGCTGGGTGAGCATCGGCGGCCAGGTCCTGGACGCGGCTGACATCGCCTGGGTGCACCAGGCCGAGGCCGCCGCCGGGCAAAGCTCACCCCCGCCGCCCGGCTCACAACGCTCCGGTTGACCCAGCCCAGGAGCAGCCCGCCACAGGCCGGAGGCCGACAACGCAGGCCGGAGGCCGAAAAACGCAGGCCGAAACCAGAGACCAGAGACCCAGAGACCGCCAACGGCACCCTGGTCGAGCTGTGGACCTGCAACGGCGGCGCCAACCAGCAGTGGCTGCCGGTGAACGGCATGCTGGTCAATCCGGTATCCGGCCGCTGCCTCGACGACCCAGCGTTCACCACCACCAACGGCACTCAGCTCGACATCTGGGACTGCAATGGCGGATCGAACCAGCAATGGGCGATCCCGTAACTGACCGTCAGCACCACTTCCGTTACTACTACTGATTATCAGGGAGAAAGTATTGGCGCGGGTTTTAGGCCTAGCTGGCTAGCTAGCCGCACATGAGCTGGCGAGCGACAGATTTCCGGTGGCCGGAGCGGCTCGGCGTAGGCTGACCGCTCTGGCGGCCCGTGATCGCCTGCAGCTTGGGATGGCTGGCCAGCAGGTTCGTATCCCGCCACACGAGCACCGTGAACCCTTCTGCGCGGTAGATCACGGCGGGCGGACCGACGGCCGTATAGATGCGACTGGGTATCGCCGATGAGCACGGATTCAAGATCACGAACGTGGCGTCGTGCAGCTGCGGACTGTACCAGGACGCCTTGGTGTTCCAGCGCAACCGGACCAGGTTGTTGCTGGCCGACCACCGCACGTCCCGTACCTTCACCTGGCCGTGGCTGTATAGCGTGACGGCGTTGCTGGCATACCACGAGGTCGACAGGCCATAGGTGAGGTGATGGGCCCGCAGCCAGGACGCCAGCGGCTGGTCGGGACTCGGCAAGGCGGGCTTAAGGTCGTAGTACGCCAGCGAGAGCCCGTAGAAGGCGAGCACAGCCGCCAGGGCCGGCGCTAGCTTCAGCTCGGACACGCGATCCGCGAGCATCCGTCCGGCCAGCACGGCGCCGATCGGCAGCAGGCCCACGGTCTCTCTCGCGCCGGACCGGTATCCGAATATGAACGCAGCCAGCAGCATCAGGAACGACGCCGTCATCACCTGCATGACTAGGTCGTCCTCGGCGAAGACCCGGCGCACCGCGCGGGCGAGGCCCCAGACCACCAGCACGAGCGCGACCAGGTGGGCGAGCGGTATCACCGCGTTCTTGGCCGGGATACCGAAGAAGTCAGCGCCGAACAAGATCAGGATGTTGTGCATCTTCAGCCAGAAGGTGGCGATCCACCCGTTGATGGTGATCAGCTCGGGCGACGCCGGGTTGACGACGAACCCGCCAACCGACCTGATCACGTTCAGGGCCGCCATCGCCAGGCCGACCGAAGCGAGCGCCGCGGCGGCCAGCGAAAGGTCCAGCCACTGCTTGGCCATCGGCCCGCGGCGCCGGTAAATGCGCACCAGGCAGACGAGCACGATTGGCAGCGCACCCTCGTAGATCGCAGTCGAGTCGGCGACCTCGACCCAGGCCAGCAGCGCCGCCACCGCGATCGGCAGCCACCATTTCAGCTGCGGGCGGTTCCGGGGGGCTCCACCCACTACACCCCCCACCCACCGCCCGGGCCAGCACACCCGGTCGAGCATTAGCCACAGCAGCACCAGCGGCACCTGGGTACCGGTGTGATCCGGGGCGGACAGCAAGATCCAGGCGGCCGAATATCCGCGCGAGTGCAGGATCCGCCCGAACGGCGGGGCCAGCATGATGCCGACCACGATGAGCACCCGGACGAGCGCTTCCCGGCCGGTCGCCTTGCCTTTCGCCAGTACTGCCGACAGCACTACGAGCAACGCGTACGTCATCGCCGCCGCTATGTGCACCACATCGGGCTTCAGTCCGCGGGCCAGTTCGATCAGCATGTACTGCGGCAGCTCGGTGGTGAAGAACGAGACGTCGCTCAGCACCCAGCCGTGCAGTAGCAGATTGCCGTGCAGCATCTCCCAGCTCTGCAACGCCTGCGATGAGCCGTCGGCGAAGATCGGCAGCTCTGACGCCTGCGCCAGGTAGGCGAAGAACAACAGCACGCCAAGCCCAGCGAAAGCGCAAGGCTGAACCCACCGAGAACGGAACCAGGACCGGCCAGAACCGTCTTGCCCGCCGACCGGCAGAGCGGGGGTTGATAGGGGGTCGTCCCCCTCGGCCAGCACCGCGGGGGTTGATAGGGGGTCGTCCCCCTCGGCCAGCACCGCGGGGGTTGATAGGGGGTCGTCCCCCTCGGCCAGCACCGCGGGGGTTGTTAGAGGGTCGTCCCCCTCGGCCAGCACCGCCTCCTGCGACGTGGCCCCAGAAATCGTCATACGGCTCAGACGCGCAACCGGCACGGAACGTTTACATCGGGCGGGATACTGAAATCTCATCTTCTTCTGCAACTGCCAGAACTAGCCGCACATGAGCATGTGAGCGGCTGACGGTGCTGACTCGGGGGGAAGACCCCCCGAGTCACCCCGCTGTGCTGAGGTTGCTGCCTGCTGCTTCGGATGGCTGGCCAGCAGGTTGGTGTGTCTCCATACGATCACGGTGAAGCCGTCGACGTGGTATATCGCCGACGGCTGGCCTTCTACGGCAAACAGGCGCGCCGCAAGCGTCGTTGTGCACGGATTCACGACCGCGAACGTAGCGTCGTGCGACCGCGGGTTGTACCAGGAATCCTTGGTGTTCCATCGCTCTCGGACCAAGCTGCCGTCGGCTGCCCTGCTCACATCCCTGACTTTGACCTGATCCTGGCTATATAGCGTGACCCCGTTGCTCGAGAACCAGGTCGTGGACAGGCCGTAAGTCAGGTGATGGGCCGCCAGCCACGCCGCCAGCGGCCGGTCTGGGCTCGGCAAGGCCGGCTGCGAGTCAGTGACCGCCAGCGAGAGCCAGTACACGGCGAGCACGGCCGTGAGGGCCGGCACCAGCTTCAGCTCGAACACGCGGGTGGCCAGCATGCGCCCGGCCAGCACCGCTCCGATTGGCAGCAGGCCCACGGCCTCCCTGGCCCCGGTCCGGTACCCGAACACGAACGCCGCCAGCAGCACCAGGAACGACGCGGTCACTACCTGCATGGCGAGGTCGTCGGTGGCCAAGACCAGCCGAACCGCGCGGACGACGCCCCACACCACGAGCACGACGGCGACCAAGTGAGCGACCGGGATCACCGCGCTGCCGGCGGAGATGCCAAAGAAGTCAGCCCCGAACAGGACGAGGATGGCGTGCACCTTAACCCAGAAGGTGGCGGTCATTCCGTCGACGCTGATGAGCCTGGGCGACGCCGGGTTGACCACGAATCCGCCCAGCGATCGGATCAAGATCAGGGCCACGGTCGTGACACCGACCGAAGCCAGCGCCCCTGTGGCCATCGTAAGGTCGTACCGCTGCCCGGCCAGTGACCCGCGCCGCCGGTACATGCGCACCAGGCAGACAAGCACGATCGGGAGCGCGCCCTCATAGATTGCCGTCGAGTCAGCGATCTCCACCCAGACCAGCAGCACGGCCACCGCTACCGGCAGCCACCATTTCAGCTGCGGGAGGTTCCTGGGGGTCCCGCCCACTACACCCGCCACCCGCCACCCGGGCAAGCAGAGTTTGTCGAGCATGAGCCAGAGCAGCACCAACGGCACTTGCGTGCCCGTGTGGTCGGGGGCCGACAGCAACACCCAGGCCGGTGAGCCCGCGCGCGAGTAAAGAATCCGCCCGATCGGCGGAGCAAACATGATGCCGACCGTAATGATCACTCGGACGAGCGCTTCCCGGCCGGTCGCCTTGCCTTTCGCCAGTACCGCCGACAGCACAATGAGCAACGCGTACGTCATCGCCGCCGCGATATGCACCACGTCGGGTTTCAGTCCGCGCACCAACTCGATCAGCATGTACTGCGGCAGCTCAGTGGTATAGAACGACACATCGCTCAGCACCCAGCCGTGCAGCAGCAGATTGCCATGCAGCATGTCCCAGGCCTGCAACGCCTGCGATGAGCCGTCGGCGAAGATCGGCAGTTTCGACGCCTCAGCCAGATAGCCAACGAACAACAGCACGCCAAGGCCAGTGAAGGCACAGGGCTGAACCCACCGCGAGTGGAGCCAGGATCGACCGGTACCGTCTTGTCCTCCGACCGGTTGAACTTCTGGCGCCTCAATCTCGCAGACCGTCATTCCGCCACCTCAGCCATTCAGCCAGTACCCAAAAGCCTGATATGGAAGGCAGCGAGCCGTTTCCCAGCGATTGTCGGGGGCAAATCCGCCGGCGGAACAAGCCTTCATTTAACTGACGCGCGACCGGTCCAGAACGTTGCCTACAGACGGAAATCGGTACTTCACTTTCTGCTGCCTCGGGCGGACGCCGGAGAATGAAGCAGGTCAGTCCGGTGTTGAGGACAACATGCAGACCTGGGATGCGATTACCTCGCGCCGCAATGTCCGATCGTTCACAGACCAGCCGATCAAAGCCGCCGACCTGGACCAGATCCTGGAGGCCGGCCGCCGGTCACCGTCCTCGCAGAACTGGCAGCCGTGGGATTTCATCCTCGTCACCGACCGCGAGCAGCTGCGCGAACTCGCCCAGGTCTGGCGCGGAGCCGGTCACGTCGCCGGATCGGCGGCCACGATCGTGGTGCTCGCTCCAGCCGAAGACAACGCGTTCCGGCGAGCGCAGCTCGACCTAGGCCAGGCGATCATGGCGATCACGCTGGCGGCGGCCGACCTCGGGATCGGGAGTTGTCACGCTGGAGTTCAGGACGTGGACCGGGCCAGGGAGCTGCTCGGATTCCCGGCCGACCGCGATTGGGCGTTCCTGATCTCGCTCGGTTACCCAGCCGACCGGCCGCTGCGGCCAATCAAGAACCCCGACCGCCGTCCATTCGATGATGTTGTTCATCGTGGCCGGTGGTAACCAGCCCGGATTCAACCCCGGCGTGGCACACATCGCCAGGATGCAGAACTACTGGCGCGGCGGTAAGGACAACGACGAGGTCGACCGGAAGGCGGCCGAGCACGCGATGGCCGCCTATCCCGATCTGGCGACCTCCGTGCGGGCCAACCGCGACTTCCTGGCGGTCAGTGCGGCACCTAGTCAACGAGACCGGCCTGCGGCAAGTCCTCGATCTTGGGACCGGCCTGCCGACCGCCGGCAACGCCGCCACAATTCACCCATACGACCGCAAGGTCGTAGCAGGTTCTTATCTGCCGACGAGGCCGCCGGGTGCGGGGTTCGACGACGGCCCGGTCTCCCGGAGAGACGTCCCCGCCGTCGTCGCCGCCGTTCGAACGTCGGGTCGGCTCAACCGGGGCGAGCAGGTGCGATGCCACCCATGTAGATCGACTGTTCCAACAGCTCAGGTGTGAGCCGAACGCCGGTCAGGTGCTCTGCGAATGCGAGCGCAGCGGCCACGCAGTGATCGACGTCGTCGCTGTCCTCGTCCAGGTCGAATCCGGCCTCTTGCATTGCATCGAGCACGGCATCCGGCGTGCTGCCTTCGCGGTAGGCGGGTTCGAGCGGGCTGAATTGCAGGCGGATGTCGCTGTCTTCGATCCAGTAGAACCGGCTTACTGCTTCGATATTCTGGAAGTGGGAGACGATCCGGGTACCTGCGGATGCCGGCACGATCACCTTGGGAGTGACGCCGAGGAAGCCGTTGGACTCGACCCCCAGCGTCCACTTGCTGGTTTCGCCCGGCACCGCAGTCGCCGCGATCAGCAGGGCTTCGCCATCAAAAGTGTCCCAGGCCCGCATGCTCGGCTCGAGGATAGCGTTGACGCCCGTGAACTGAGCCTGCTGCCGCGTCGCGCCGACTCGCTCGAGAA
>Ga0099827_10001115_pt1 | contig 13457 bp, 6 predicted proteins | sample CZO8metaG_FD_79339 | JGI IMG/M metagenome (GOLD analysis project Ga0099827, IMG submission 79339) | Vadose zone soil microbial communities from the Eel River Critical Zone Observatory, Northern California, USA - CZOApr15con1.8 metaG | ecosystem: Environmental > Terrestrial > Soil > Vadose zone ...
TCGCCGTCCATGATCTGCACGTGGTAGATGTCGAAGAGGATCTTCACCCGCGGCGAGCCGACGCGCCTGCAGACGTCGGCGCCCCACTCGAGATGATCGAAGATCGCGTCGGCGCGGCCGAACTCTGGGTCGGTGTACTTGCTGTTGACGACCTCGATGCAGATCGTCACGCCTTTGTCTTCGGCGTGCGCCTTGATGCGGTTGAGCAGCGCGGTGCAGTGCGCCTTCCCATCCTCGTAGCCGATGCCGCGCCGCTCGCCGCCGACCGTGATGATGTTCGGCCATCCGTTCGCGGCGCAGAGGTCGATCTCGTCGCGCATCGACTTCTCGATCGCGTCGTGCAGCTCGGGCCGAATCAGGCCGTCGCGGATCGTCACGCCCATGGCCGGCGCCATCGTGCAGACCAGCCCGTATTTTTTCAGCGTCGGCCAGTCCTGCGGCCCGACGAGGTCGAAGCCCTGAAAGCCGGCGCGCGCCGCCTCGCGGCACATGTCGTCGAAGGTCAGCTTCGAGCCGGCGCCGAAGTTGACTCGCATGAGCGCCTGCCTCACGCGGCCCTTCCGCGCAACCGCCGCAGGCGGCTGCGCGCGAACCACTGCGGCCGTGCCCACCGCCGCGACGCCCGTCAGAAAATCACGCCGCCGCATGCCGTGTGATTTATATCAGATAAACCGGCTCCATGAGCCTCAACCTGCTCGGCGCTACCATGAATCCCCTCGTTGACCAGCATTGAAAAGGAACCCGTTGCAATCAATCCATCACGACGACCGTGCGGCCGCCCACGTGACCGGTTCACTTTATTTTGGCCTCGCCGGCGTGGCACCCCAGTCTTCCGGGGCGATGTCCGCGATGGACTGGGAGAACGTCCACCGGTGCCCCCCGAGATCTTCTGCGCTGTATTGCCGTTGGCCGAAGGGCATATTCGCCGGTGACTGCAAGATGCGCGCACCGCACTGCCGGGCATGCTCGAAATGTTTGTCAACGTCGTCAACATGCACGATGACGTACTGATTGACTTCGTTGGCGCGAGGTGGCCGATACTCGGCACCTTGACGGCCCAACATCACGGCTTCCTCGGCAATGTCGAGTTGCGCATGAGTGACGCTGCCACCCGGAGCCCCAGCGCGCAGGCGTTCCCTGAAGCCGAAGGTGGCGCAGAGCCAGTCGATCGCTTGACCCACGTCTTCGTAGACGAGGACGGGTACCACGGTCGCTCTCGGTGCAGACCGGTTCACCACCATAGTCACCTCCCTGGTCGAGGATGCTCCGCCAGGTCGAACCCGAAGCGGGTGGTCTTATTGCCGCAGCGCATATACGAACAGCGCGCTGCCCGCGGCAATCGCCACGTATTGCCGGCCCGCCACGCCGTAGGTGATCGGCGCGGCCGACACCTGTCCCCCCACGCTGCTCTTCCACAGCAGCTCTCCGGTCCGCGCATCGAGCGCGAAGAAATATCCTTCGCGTCCCCCGGCGAAGACCAGATCCGACGCCGTGGCCAGCACGCCGCTGTCGGTGACGTCGCTCATCTTGAACTGCCACTTCAACTCGCCGGACTTCGGATCGAATGCCTGAATCGCGCCCCAGGCTTCTTCGGGCAGGCGCTGATTGACGGCGCCCGGGCCCGTTCGCAAGGGCGGCACCGGCATGGTCGGGAAGCGCCCGACGTATTGATTGCCCGGACGATACTCGGCCGGCCCCTTCGTGTAAGTGGACGAGGTGTCCATCCAGCTGGGAATGTAGAACAGTCCGGTGCGTGGGCTGTACGACGGCGAGTACCAGTTCGTGGCGCCCTGATTGTTCGGGTACACGAGCGTCCCTTCGGTCGACGCGTTCAGCACGCGCTTGGGCACACCCTTCGCGTCGATGCCTTCCGCCCAGTTCACCCGGACGAACGGTTTGCCCTGCAGGAATTCTCCGTTCGTGCGATCGAGCACGTACCAGAAGCCGTTCCGATTCGCCCACAACATGACCTTGCGGTTGCGGCCGCGCCACTCCATGTCGGCGAGCACCGGCACCTGCGTCGAGTCGTAGTCGAACTCGTCATGCGGGGTGAACTGATAGTGCCACGCCAGCTTGCCCGTGTCGGGATCGAGCGCGACCACCGAATCGGTGTACAGGTTGTCGCCCGGCCGCGGATCGGCGTTCCAGTCCGGCCCGGGATTGCCCGTGCCGAAGTACATCAGGTTCAGGACGGGATCGTACGAGCCGGTCACCCAGATCGATCCGCCGCCACGCTCCCACGCGTCGCTTCCGGCCGGCCACGTGTCGTGGCCCGGCTCGCCCGGCGCGGGCACGGTGTTGAATCGCCAGGCTTCCCTGCCGGTCTTCGCATCGAACGCGGCGATGAAGCCGCGAATGCCATACTCGCCGCCCGCGGGTCCCATGATGACTTTGTCTTTGACGATGAGCGGCGCCATCGTGAGGGAATACCCCAGCTCCGGCTTCGACAGCGCCACGTCCCACACCGCCTTGCCGTTCTTCGCGTCGATGGCAATCAGGTGCCCGTCGATCGTTCCCATGAACAGCGTGTCGCCCAGAATCGCGAGACCCCGGTTCACGCGGCCGCAGCAGACGCGCGCGAGCGGCGAGATCGTCGGCGAGTACATCCAGAAGACGCGTCCGGTGGCGGCATCGAGCGCCACGACGTGGTTCGGGGCGAGCACGGTGTACATGACGCCGTCGACGACCAGGGGAGTCGCTTCGAATTTTTCGGTCGGCTCGGCCGGCCCCCGCGTCTGAAACACCCAACTCAGCTCGAGGCTCTTCACGTTGGCGGGGGTCACCTGCGCGAGCGTGCTGTATCGCTGGCTGAACAACCCGCCGGAGTACGTGAGCCAGTTGTGCGGCTCGCGGTCGGCGCGAACAATCCGTTCGAACGGCACCGGCTGCTGCGCCGTCGCACCGGCTGACAGGATCACGACGAAGAGGGCGCCGATCATCCTGCGGCGGAACGTCATGGACGGATTCCTTTCAACGAGACGAGGTAGCTGACGAGATCGCCGATTTCGTCAGAGGTGAGCTTGTCGCGATACGCCGGCATCGGCGACGTCCTCATGAAAGCGAATTCCCGCAGGCTCGACTTCGGCAGCGACAGGAGCCGCTCGCTGGAGTCGATCAGCTGGATCGAGAAGCTGTCCTGATTGAGCAGTCTGCCGGTGATTCGGGCGCCGTCACGCGTCACCGCCTCGATGAAGCGATTGCCCGGGCGCACAAGCACGCTCGGATCGAGCAGCTTCTGCCGGAGCTCGGGGGCCGCCCTGATGGCGCCGACCTCGCTGAGGTCCGGCGCGACGCGCGGGCCGACGCCGTTCACACGGTGGCAGCCGGCGCACTGTCCCTTGCCGGTGAACAGGGCCCAGCCGCGGGCGGTTCCGGCCGCAGCGATCGCTGCATCGCCCTCGGACCGCGTGCGCGCGGCCGATGGAGCCATGCTCCGCAGGTACGCCACGATCGTCGCCGCCTGTGCTTCGGCGAACCCGCTCGGCGGCATCGTCGTCCCCGGGATGCCCGCACGGATGATGGCGATGAGCTCCGTGTCGGACGTCGCCCGACGGAACTGACCGCGCGCCAGATCGATGCCCGGGATGCCATCTCCATTCGGGCCGTGACACCCCGCGCAACTGGCCTGATAGAGCCGCGTACCGCTCTCGACGTCCGCCGGCGTGTAGCCGTGGTCCTGCGCGCTCGGCACCGATGCGAGCGCGACCACTCCGACGGCGCACAAAAAAGAGTGTCCGTTCAGCAGCCTCATAGGCGCGAATTCTACAGCCAATCTGCTTGCGGGCGTGCCTGACCGTTCGAGGTCACGGTCGTCAGGGGAAGGCGGTCTTTCAAGCCGCACAGCCTGTCGGCCGACATTTGCCACGGAGACACAAAGACTCGGAGCCGCGCCGTGTCTCGTGTCTCAGTTGTTCGATTCCTTTGAGCAATCGCAGCCTGACGGCGTTCGCGGCCAAATCTTGCCGGGAGAACGAGAATCCCGACGCGCCTCATCCGGATCGCGGACTTGCTACACCGAGTCGGAAACAGCGCTGAATCACTACCGGGCGAAAGGGATGGTATCTTACGCGGCATGCATTCACGCGAGCTGACGGACGGCCTCGAGGTGTCAGCGATCGGTCTCGGCTGCATGGGCATGTCCCAGAGCTACGGCGCGGTCGACGACGAAGAATCGATCCGCACGATCCAGCGCGCGCTCGACCTTGGCCTCAGCCTGCTCGATACCGCCGACGCCTACGGCAAAGGCGCGAACGAGACGCTCGTCGGTCGAGCCATTCGCGAACGCCGAGGCGAAGTCGTGCTGGCCACGAAGTTCGGCCTGGTTCCCAACCCGGGCGGCGGCACGGCGACGGACGTGGACGCGAGACCCGAGCGCGTGAAGGCGTCGTGCGAGGCCAGCCTGCGGCGCCTCGGGGTCGAGGTCATCGATCTGTACTATCTCCACCGGATCGATCCGGCAGTCGCGGTCGAAGAGACCGTGGGGGCCATGGGCGAGCTCGTGCGCGCGGGTCACGTGCGCTTCCTTGGCCTGTCGGAAGCCGGCCCCGACAGCATTCGCCGCGCGCACAGGACGCATCCGATCGCGGCGCTGCAAAGCGAGTATTCGTTGTGGACCCGCGAGCCGGAACGGACGGTCTTTCCCGTCTGCCGCGAGCTCGGCATCGGCTTCGTGGCGTTCAGCCCGCTCGGCCGCGGCTTCCTGACCGGTACGGTCACGGACGCCGACCGGCTCGCATCGAACGACGTGCGGCGGCAGCTCCCGCGATTTCAGAAGGAGAATCTCGAGAAGAACCGCGCGCTGGTCGACGAGCTCGAGGCGCTCGCGCGGTCGAAGAACTGTTCGACGCCACAACTGGCGCTGGCGTGGCTGCTGGCGAAGGGTCGGGACCTCGTGCCGATTCCGGGGACGAAACGGCGGCGCTACGTCGAAGAGAACATCGCCGCCGCGGACATCGCGCTGACGCCGGCCGACGTCGCGATGCTGGACGAAGCCTTTCCGATCGGCGCCGCCGCGGGAGCGCGCTACCCGCCAGACAGCATGCGCCTGCTCGAGACCGAGCAGGCGCGCTGACGGCTAACCACGTACGTTTAACCGCAGAGAGCGCGGAGATCGCAGAGAACAATTCCTCTCCGTGCTCCGCAGTCCCTGCGGTTAATCACGTACGTCTAACCGCAGAGAGCGCCGAGATCGCAGAGAACAATTCCTCTCCGTGCTCCGCAGTCCCTGCGGTTAATCACGTACGTCTAACCGCAGAGAGCGCCGAGATCGCAGAGAAAAATCCCTCTGCGTGCTCTGCGATCTCCGCGGTTAAACGTGATCTTGTGCTCTACGGTCTCCGCGGTTAAACGTGATCTCGGGCTCACGTGATCTCGCTAGAAGTCGAACGTCGCGCTGAACTTGAGAAAGCGCGGTTGCAGCACCGAGGTCGGCACCAGCCAATTCCCATTCGGCACGAAGTTCTGGTTGTAGGTCAGGATCGGTGAGGTGTTGATGAGGTTGTACACATCGACGCCGACGTTGGTCCGCGTCCTGCCGAACCGCACAATCTTCGCGAAGCGGATGTCGATCTCGTTGACGCGATCGCCGTACAGCGTGCCGGGCTCGACCAGGTTCACCGTCACGTTCGGCGCGGCATTCGAGAGCGCCCGGCCCAGGATCGGCTGGATGGCGCTGTTCGGCACCGAATAGAGCGCCGCAAGCGCGCCGCCCTGATCGCTGCGGAACGTGCCGGCGACCTGGACGTCGACCTTCGGAATCAGCCACGAGCCGAGACCTGTGAGACGCGTGACGAGCCCGGAATTGACGTGACACCACGGATTCGTTCTGTTGATCGTCGCCACCGTCGGCGCGGCACCCGCTGCGAGGGCGGCACCGTTTCCGAACACGGTCGATGTCGCGTTCATCTCGGGCAGCTGTGCACGAACCTCGCACGAATCGCTCGCGGTTCTCCCAGTGTTGATGCCGCCCTGGAACGTCAACCCGGGCCGCGGACGCGCGCTGAGGTTGACGAGCATCCCGTCGAAATGGCTGTACTGATTGCCGTAGTTGTTGGCCAGGGTGATGAAGTTATCCGTCAACGAAGCCACGTTCTGGTTCGGGTCGAAAAGCCCCGTGATCGTTTGTCCACCCCCGCCGGGGAGCCGCGGATCCGAAGGCGCAACGACGCTGAAGCTTCCGAAGTCCGCCAGCCCCTGCGCGCGGTTGTCGGTCACGACGAAGTTGTTGAGCCACCGGCGGGAGTAGCCGACTTCGATCGACACTCGAGGCAGGATTTCCTGCTGCACGCTCGCGCCGAAACCCCAGTCGGACGGGCGGACGCCCCAACCGTTGAGGATCGCCGGGTCCTGAGTCGTGTCGAACACGGCTTTTCCAAACGAGAGATCGCTGATCTGCGCGCACACATCGCCGCCGCTGGCCGTGAGGTTTTGCGCGAGCGGATTCAGGAGATCGCAGTCGGGCACGAAATTGTTGTTGGAGTCGGTCCACGTGCGCGTCGTCGTCGTCCGAACGCGACCGGTCGGCCGGCTGCCGATGTAGTTCTGATCGTTCTGCGCCGCCTCGAGATACTTGCCGATGTTGATTTTGATCGAGGTCTTGCCGTTCCCCAGCACGTCCCAGGCCACACCCCCGCGCGGCGTGAGATCCTTGTAGCTGTCCACGCCCTTGGTCTCGGGGAAGGTCGTCGGCGTCGGCAGGAACCGCACCGGCCCGATTTGCGCTTCAGGGAACCAGCTCCACGCATGGTCGAAACGCAGGGCACCCTGGAACGTAAAGCGGCCCGTCGTCCACATTTCCTGCCCGTACCACGCGTCGTAACGCGTGCGATTCTGTTGCGGGAAGGCGTTGATGGTCTCGGTCAGCTGGTCCGGGACGCCGTTCTGCGTCCGGTACTGGAGAAATGTAGTGTTCGTGAAGTTCTTCCGGTTGTCGACCAGATAGCCGCCCTGATAGCCAACCTTCATGCTGTGCGCCCCGGTGACGTAGCTCGCCGATGCACGCCAGCCGTGCGTCCCCTGCCAGTCAGGGGACCAGTTCGACGAGCGGTACGTCAGGCCGGCGATATTGCCGTTATCGGCGCAGCCGCGCGCACACTGCTCGACGACCCGGACGATGTCGCGCGTCGGATTCCCGGGCATCTCCCAGCCGCCCCAGTGGCTGAGATACGTCCCGACGCCGGCCTCGAGAAGGAGCTTGCTGCTAACGGTGGACGTCCACGTGGCCTGCTGCACGCGCTGGCCGTACGGGCTGATGTAAGTGCCGGTCTCGGGAGCGGTCGTGGCGTTGCACGGCGGATTGGATGCGCCCGGTGCGCCGCAGATGATTTCGTTGGCGCCCGACTGCCGGCATCCGCCGTCGAAGCCCGGGTACGCGGCCCCATTACACGGGTGCTGCTCGTCCCAGAAGATGCTGAACTTGTTGCGTGGCGTTGCCTGCGCCGTCAGACGCAGCGCGCCGTTCCGCCAGCTGCCGGCCGCGACGGCGGGACGCGCCAGGTCGGCCACGTAGGTGCGCCTGGTCGGGTCACCGGCATTCGCGTTGGCGAACATGCCGGGAATCGTACGGTGACTGCCTTCGTCGCGGAACTGCCCGAAGAACCAGATCTTGTCCTTTACGATCGGGCCGCCGATGCCGATGTTCGTATCCCACAGCTTGAACAGCTTGCCGGGCGTGGTCAGGCCACGGGCGATCAGATCCTGCGTGTAGTTGTTGCCGACCATTCCGCTCGTGACATTGGACTGATAGACCGAGCCCTTCACGGTGTTGCCGCCGGTCTTCGGCACGATGCTGAAGGTCGGTCCCCCGACTTCCGATTCGCCCAGACCGCCGGAAGAGGTCGTGGCGATTTCCTGAGCGTTCCCGATGTCCGGCACGTAGCTCGACACGCCGGCGCCGTTGAACGCGGCGCCCGTGTTCAGGCCATCCACCTGGAGGCGCGCCTCGTTGTTCCGGCCGCCCGCGCCGCCGAACACCAGCATCCCGGGGGTCACTTGAATATCGAGGTTGCCGCCGGCCTGGGTCGTAGTCCCCGCAACGAGCATCATCAGACCTGCATACGCCCGCGCGGCAGGAATCGCATTGATGATGTCATTGCTCAAGACCGTTTGACGGCGGGTGCTTTGGGTGTCGACAACCGGACTTTCGCCGGTGACGGTGACCGATTCCGCGAGCGCACCCACTTTGAGATCCGCGTTCACCGATGCCGTGAACGAGCCGGTCAGCTCGATGCCTTCGCGTTTGTAGGTGTTGAACCCGCTCAGCGTGAACGTCACGGTGTAGGTGCCGGCGCGCAGGTCGACGATCCGGTACTGCCCGGTTCCGTCGGTGACGGCCGTGCGGACTTTCTCGATCAGGGCCGGGCTCGCGGCTTCGACGGTGACTCCCGGCAGCACCGCGCCCGAGGGATCTTTCACCGTGCCTGTGATCGACGCCTGGGCCGACGCGAAGCGTGGCACCAGCAGGACCAACGCCAGAAGCAACCCGCAACTGCGGACGACACGCATCGGCCCACCCTCCTTCGCTGTCCAACCGGCATCGCCCTGCGGGCCGGCTTCGCGCAATCGCGCGCTAGAAGTTGAACGTCACGTTGAGCCGCACGAACCGAGGCCCGAGAATCGTCGTCGGGTTGAGCCACGTCCCGCCGTTTGGCGCGACGTAGTCGTACTGGGACTCGAAAACGGTTCCGTAATTCGTGTTGAGCAGGTTCTGGAGGTCGACGCCGACGTCGGCGCGCCGGCCGCCGCCGAGGCGGATGATCTTTGCGAACCGCATGTCGACCTGCGTCCGCCGATTGTCGGCAATGATCTTGTTCGCGTTGTCGACCAGCGTGATCTGCGTCGTGCCGTTGGGGACTCCGCCCGGCGGGAGGCGCCCGAGCAGGCTCTGCACGACGGTGTTCGGCACATTGTAGTTCGCGTCGCTCGGGTTCATCAGCGGCTGGATGCCAACGAAAATCGTGGGATTGTTCGTCGCGAAGATCCTCGGCGGCTGCGAGCGCATCGTCGCGCTGACCTGCACATCCACCCTGGGAATGGTGTACGACGCCAGGCCTCGAAGCGTCGTCTCGACCGGATCCACGGAGCGGCAATTCCGCGGGTCCGGGCTGTCGACGAGCACAATCGTCGCGCAGGTGTCATTGATCGCGCGCCCCGTCGTCGTGCCGAACTGCAGTCTGGTGTTTCCGCTGAGACGCGCGTTCACGGTCACATCGACGCCGTGCCAGTAGTTGATGCGCGCAGGGCCGTAGTCTGTTTCAAACGTCACGTAGTTGTCCGCGGGCCGCGCCCCCGCTGCGGCCGTCAGCGTGTAGACCGGGATCGGGTAGCCGCCGCCGCCGGGAAGCCTCGAGTCTCTCGGCGCGTTGATCACCCACTTGTCGTAGTCCGACGGTCCAACGGCCAGGTTGTCCGTGATCGTAAAGTTGTCCCACCACCGCCGGTTGTATCCGACGTCGAGCGACACGCGGGGTACAAGTTCCTGCTGGAGATTGATGCCCCACTGCGAGTCCCGCGGGCGGATGTTCCAGCCGTTCAACAGGGCGGGATTCACTCGCGTCGAGGTCCCCGGGCGGCCGAAGTTCAGCGAGTTGCCCGTCAGCGCGCCGCACGTGTCGCCGCCCGGCACCACCTGCAGATTCGGGTTGAGAATGTCGCAATCGACGATGTAGTTGCCGTTGGTGTCGGTCCAGGCCCGGTTGATCGCGGTAAGGTTGTAACCCACGATGCGGTTCGCCGGGTTGTTCTGCGTGTAGATCGTGTCGTTCGTCGCCGGCCCCAGGTAGCGGCCGAAATTGAACTTCAGCGCCGTCTTGCCGTTGCCGAAGACGTCGTACGCGATGCCGAAACGCGGCGAGAGGTCCTTGTAGGAGCTCACGCCGTCGGTCCGTTCGAGAATGACCGGCGACGGGTTGAACCGGGAGGTGAGCGTCGTGCCGTTGTGCTCGGATGGGCTGAAGCTCGAGGCCTGATCGTAACGGAGAGCGCCCTGCACGGTGAGCCGCTCGCGCGTCCATGTGTCCTGGATATACAGGGCTGTTACCCTCGTCCGATCGGCGGTCTGGAACTGCGGCAGCCGGTACGTAAACTGGTTCGGGACGTGGTTGCTGAAGCGGTAGGCCAGCTGCGAGACGTTGGTATCGAACTCGGAGTCCGCGACAAGATAGGAACCCTGGTAGCCGACTTTCATGTTGTGCGCGCCGGTGACGTACGACGCGGAGGCGCGCCAGCTGTTCGGGTTGCCGAAGTTGTTGAGGTACGTGCCGAGACCGCGGTACGCGAAGTTGGCCGGATGGCCGTCGATCGCCAATTGCTCCGTCACGGGAATCAAGTCGAGGATGCCGTCGGGCGGCACCTGGCCGGGTCCGCCGGCATGCCGGTATGCGAACCGGGAGTATCCGGCTTCGAGCAGCAGCTTCGTGCTCGCCATGGACGTCCAGGTCGCCTGCGTGACCCAGTACGGGAAATCGAAATAGCCCGTATCCGCCTCCGGCGACCGCGCAGTCGCGCCGAGCGCGATCCAGTCACTGCCCCGCGTCCGACACCCCTGGCCGCTGGTCGTCAGCGTCGAGCCCTCGCACCGGGACTGACTTTCGTGGGAGAACGTCACCTTGTTCCGTTGCGTGATCTGCGCGGTGGCGCGGGCCGACCAGATGTGGCGCCCCTGAATGAGGCGCGGCTCGAGGCTGTCGTCCCGCAGGTAGTCCCAGTGCGCGGGATCGCCCGCGTACTTGTTGGCGCCAATGCCCGAGACGCCCGTGGTGGTCGAATAGGATCTGTAGCTGCCGAAGAACCAGAGTCTGTCGCGCTTGATCGGGCCGCCAAGCGATCCGCTCGCGTCATACGAGCTCTTGATGCCCGGACCCTTCGTGATGCCCTGTGCCCGCAGCGTATCGTCGATGTTGTCGCCGCGCGACCAGTCGCCCGCGGTGTTGAAGAACGCCTGCCCGGAGAACGTGTTGCCGCCCGATTTGGGCACGAGGTTCATGGTCGGGCCGCCGGTCTCGTTCTCGCCGAGGCCGCCCGACACCACGACGACGGCTTCTTCGATGTTGTTCGTATCGTAGGTGAGCGACGACACGCCGCCGCCGTTGAACGCCGCGGCCACGGTCATGCCGTTGATCGACATGCGTCCTTCGTTGGTCCTCCCGCCGTGCGCGCTGAAGAACGTCATCGTCGGCGTCGCGGCCAGGCCGTTGTTGTCGACCGTCACGCCGGGCATCACGTTGAGCAACGAGCCGTACGCGCGCGTCGCCGGCAGCGACTGGATGGCGTCGGCGCCGATCACCGTCTCGCGCTTCGTGTTCTGCAGGTCGACGACCGGCGACACCGCGCTGACGTTCACGGTTTCCTGCACCGTGCCGACCTTCATCTCGAGCGGAATGGTGAGCGTCGCCGAGCCGGTCAGCTCGACGCCGTCGCGCTGGACTGTGGTGAACCCGGGCAAGGTGACTTTCACCGAGTACGTGCCGGGACGCAGATCCACGATGCGGTACTGGCCGGACGTGTCAGTCACCGCCGAACGTACTTTTTCGATGAGCGCCGGGCTCGACGCCTCGACGGTCACGCCGGGCAGCACGGCCCCCGACGTATCTTTCACCGTGCCGGTGATCGAGCCTTGAGCCGACGCCAGGCGCGCCAGCAAGAAGACCGACGCCAGGAAAAACCCGCATGTGCGGACTGCGCGCATCGACCCACCTCCCTTCGCTGACCGTCCAGGACACCCGAAGTCTGACATTCCAGTTCGCTGCATCCTGCCTGCTTTTAAAGGAAGACACCAATGGTGTCAAGGATAGAGACACGCGGGGAGAGCCGATTTCTGGCCGACTCCATAAAACCAGATCGAGACCCAGTCATTTGGAGGTCAACGACGGCACCATTTTCAAGATGCGTCTGGTGTTGTACCGCGCTCGATACGCCGAGTAAGCCGGACCGTCGGGGTACCGCTCAGCAGGACCGTACGGATACTGGCTCATCGCGTGGAACGGCAAGGGCGCCAGCGTGTCCGGACTCGCCGAGTTGATATCCATCTCCTTGCTGAAGCCATCCGCCAGGAGCAGGAAGGTCCGCGTCCAGCCATCGGGCAGCGGCGCGTCTGTGCTTGCGTCGAAGGACACCGCAATTTCGTCGCCGGGCTTGGCGATGACGAACATGTCGTCGGCGCGCAGCAGCAGCTCGCGCACGTCGCCCTCGCGCGTGTAGTGACCGGGCATCACCTTCCACGGAGAGATCCCGGTGACCCGATGGTAGTCGTAGCCGAGAGGCTCCCGGCCATCCGGGCGAAGCTGTGCGGAAAACCCGCGAGCGTGGAGCGTCGCGGCGCTTGGGTCGACGCGGGTCACTCGAAGCCGGGGTGAAGGAGCAGCGCGCGCCGCGCGAATCTGATCCCAGTAGATGCGCATGTTCGTGACAAGGCGCAGCTCGCGATCACCCGGACGAAGCCGGCCGGCGAGATCGACGGCGATCGTCTGCGGGCGGCCGACAGGAATGCCCACGTCGGCAACCGCCGTGCGCCACTGTCCGGCGGCGTTCTTGATGTGCAAGGACGGAGGGCTCAGCGACAGGCCGGCCTGGTGCGCGGCGAGGTTGTCGCTGGAGAACGCGTAATCGGTCCACCCGGTCAGCAGGAGCACTGTCGGGGACAGGTCTCCTCTGCGCGGCGTGCGGAGACCTGTCCCTAACAGGTCTGTCCCGGGGCCGAGATCCAGCGTCAGCGCATGGGTAGTCGCATAGCCGCGGAACGGCGCGATCGCGAAGTCGTCCGGCCACCGGCGATCGATGCGCGCGATCAGATCGGTCACGTCGTGGCCCCGATCATCCCACGCACGCAGCGGGACCGGTTCATCGGTGACCACGTGGAGCTGGAACGGCTTGGGTGGATCGGTCATGCCCTCGTTAGGAAACACGTCGACGCCCCGCGGATGCGCGACCGACACCAGCTGGAGCCGATCGAGGAACATCCCCTCCTCGAGCTCGTTGGTGACGCGGATCTCATACCGTCCGCCGATGGCCTGGAGCTGGTCGCCGCGGATGCGGACGTATTCGATCGGGTCAGGAGTGTTTCGCGCGCCGGGGCGTTCCCAGTAGCCGAGCTCGCCGCCGCCCATGAAATCGGTCACGAATTCGAACCGGCGTCCGTTCCAGGTGAACAGGAACGGGCACGAGGACGGCTTGCGGTTCAGCTCCTGGATCGTCAGCAGCGACGCGTCGCCCGCCGCCGGCGTCTCCGCCTGCAGGATGCCCGACGGCCACAACACGCGCACGACATCGGCGGCCGCGCGTGAACCAAGACCGAACACGAGGTCGGCGGGCGCGACCGGCGGCGTCGCGGCGGCCGTGTCGAGTTGCGCGCTCAGGCTTCCGGCGCGCAGCTGCACCTTCGCGCCGACCGCCGACCGGTTGCTCACCGTCCCGGTGAGCCGGACTCGCGCCGAGTGGCGGCGGCTGTCGCCGCTGTTGCGCCA
>Ga0099827_10001119_pt1 | contig 13440 bp, 16 predicted proteins | sample CZO8metaG_FD_79339 | JGI IMG/M metagenome (GOLD analysis project Ga0099827, IMG submission 79339) | Vadose zone soil microbial communities from the Eel River Critical Zone Observatory, Northern California, USA - CZOApr15con1.8 metaG | ecosystem: Environmental > Terrestrial > Soil > Vadose zone ...
CAACGCAGAAAACGCCAATAGATGCGGGTCCGTGATACACGAAGGCACGGAAGATTATACAAGAAAAAATTACGCCCTGGTCACGTCTCGCCGACCGATACCGGAAAGGCGTCGAGGCCGTCTACAACCTGGCGGCCTACCTGAACCAGATGCGCGAAGCCCTGGCGACGTGGGAGGACCATGTCCGCGCCCTACTAGTGGTCTGATTCATTCGGGCGATTCCCAAATCGCGCGAAGCAGTTCAAGCTCTGGTCATGAGAGCAGGAACTGTCGTCAACGTCACCCCAGTGGATTGCCGTCGGCTTGAGGCGATCGTCGCGGATCGATGCACGCCGCAGAAGCATGTGTGGCGCGCCCAGATCATCCTTGCCACCGCTGATGGCTGCGGGACCGCCGAGATCATGCGCCGGTCTGGCAAAGCCAAGCCGGTGGTATGGCGCTGGCAGGCGCGGTTTATGGAGCAGGGCGTTGATGGGCTGCTGCGCGACAAGACGCGCAAACCGGGCAAGCCACCGCTGCCGGCCGCGACCGTCCAGAAGGTTGTCGACCTCGTGACCGGGCCGCCGCCGGGAGAAACCACTCATTGGACGGGACGGATGCTGGCCAAGGCGGTAGGGATCAGCTTGCGGTCGGTGCAACGCATCCTTGAGGCCCACCATCTCGTGCCGCACCGTATCAGGACATTCAAGCTGTCGAACGATCCGAAGTTCGCCGACAAGCTCAGGGATGTGGTCGGTCTCTATGTCGACCCTCCCGCCCATGCCGTCGTCCTCTCGGTCGATGAGAAGAGCCAAATCCAGGCTCTCGATCACACCCAGCCGGGACTGCCGATGAAGCCAGGTCGCGCCGGAACGATGACGCACGACTACAAGCGTAACGGCACCACCACGCTGTTCGCCGCGCTCAATGTCCTCGACGGCACCATTATCGGCCGCAACATGAAGCGCCATCGGCATCAGGAATTCATCCGCTTCCTCAATGAGGTCGACGCGCACGTTCCCAAGCGAAAGGCGGTCCACGCGATCGTCGACAACTATGCCACGCACAGGCATCCGAAGGTCCGCAAATGGCTTGCGCAGCATCCGCGTTGGACCTTCCACTTCACGCCAACCTCGGCCTCATGGCTTAATGCCGTCGAAGGCTTCTTCGCCAAGCTCACCAACCGGCGCCTCAAACGTGGCGCGTTCCGATCCGTCGCCGAACTTCAGGTCGCCATCGACCGCTTCATCGCAGAGACCAACGCCGATCCCAAACCCTTCGTGTGGATCGCACCTCCAAGCCGCATCCTCGCCGCTGTCAAACGTGGGAAGCAAACGTTAGAGTCATTCCACTAGCAGTTTGCTGAAAAACCTGAATAGCAGCGCATTTGTTCTTCGCTTTTCTTCCTCATACAAGCGTTCGGTCAGGTTCGGTTCCGAGTGCAGTCGGTTGGTGGCGACGCTTTCCCTATAGCGAGCCGACGCGAAGCTAGGCGGCCAGCAGTTTGGGAATGCGGATCAGGTTGTAGGCGATCAGGTTGAGCAGGAAATCGGCAGCGACGCGAGCGATGCCGCGATGCTTGGTCTTGCGCATTGTACCGTGCTGTTTGCCCCAGCCGAAGATGCATTCGGTCATCGCCCGGCACGATTGCGAGATGCCGTAGCCTTGGTGCCGCGTGGTGCGTCCGTCGATGGCGCTGCGGCGACGCTTGCCGGTTGAGGTGATGCTGTCGTTCTGTGCCACATGCGGCGTGACGTTGATGGCGCGCAGATTGGTCACATGGTCAGCAGTGTCATAGGCTTTGTCTTCGCCCACCGTAATGCGTCGGCCGAGCTTGTTGACTTTGGCCCTGAGCATCGTCTCCGAAGCGCGCCGCTCAGCGGTGCCGGTGGCGAGCGTGACCATGCCGGCCACCGCCAGCCCATGCCGGTTCTCCATCGTGGCGTGGCCAATGTAGCAGAGCTTCGCCTCCCGCCCGGCCGCCTTGCGGTAAAGTCGGCAGTCGGGATCGGTCGTGCTCGCATGCGTGTCGTTCTTGCGCTTTTGCCCATGGAAGTTGGCCCCGCCGTCATCATCGCCGCTGCCGTCCTTGGGGCGGAAGCTCTTCTGTGAGGCCCAGGCTTCGATCAGCGTCCCGTCGACCGAAAAATGCTCATCCGACAACAGCGGTTTGACCTGCGGATGGTTCAAAAGCTTGGTCATGAACTTGGCGAATACCTCGCCGCTCTGCAGCCGGTCGCGGTTCTTCGTGAACACGGTCGGGTCCCACACCAGGTCGTCGGGCGAAAGTCCCACGAACCAGCGGTACAGAAGATTGTAGTCCAATTGCTCCATCAGCTGGCGTTCCGACCGGATGCCGTAGAACACTTGCAGCAACAAGGCGCTCAGTAATTGCTCCGGCGGGATCGAGGGACGGCCTTCGCACGCGTAAAGCCGCGAAAGGCTACGGTTCAGCTCGCCCAACACATCGCGCACAAGCTCCCGGATCTTTCTCAGCGGATGGTCCGTCCGCACCCGCGCCTCAGGCGAAATGTACGAAAACAGCTGCCCTTGATCCGTAAATGCGCCCCGCATCCTCGCCTCCACTGATTCGTGATAGAAAAATTGAATCAGTGAACTCTCGTTCTGGCGAGGGTTTTTCAGCAAACTGTTAGAAGTCCTCAATGTTGAGCCACGTATTACTTGCTACATGGCTGCCATTAGATGAACAATGCCAATATACAACACGGGGGGAGTCGATGTCCGACGCGACCGCGCGACGCATCGCGCCGGCGAGGCGAATTGCAAGCGGCCGAGTGAAGGCGGTGCGCCCCAGAACAACCACTCTCGCGCCATCGCCAACCCCCCGCGACCAGGAGGTTGGTCACCGCAACTTGATGATGTTACATTGTAACATCATGCCAACTGCGTGCTAATAACAAGGATTGGGGCGCACAAGGCCGACGGAGATGGAACCTTGGCGAACGTATGGACGAAGGATCCAAACCCTGCGCCGGTGGGTTGCGTGAGCGCTGCCTCGTTGCGTAGTGCAGCGATGCTCGCATGGCTCGCCGCGCCCGTGCCGGCGCTGGCGCAGGACAACGTCGTGGCCACGGCCGCGCTGCCGCGCGATCTCAGCCCATGGGGCATGTATCTCAACGCCGATCCGGTGGTGAAGGCGGTGTTGATCGGCCTTGCCTTCGCTTCGGTCGTCACCTGGACGGTGTGGCTCGCCAAAACCATAGAGATCGTGTTGGCCAAGCGACGTGTGCGGGCGGCACTGAAAAAGCTCGTCCGCGTACGCTCCACCGCGGAGGGGGTCGAGCGGCTTGCCGATGCTCAGGGCGAGGTCGTGCAGTTCCTCGATGCGGCCGTGACCGAGTTGAAGGTCTCCACCGGTTCCACCGACAGAGAAGGCATCAAGGAACGGATCGCTTCCCGCCTCGAGCGCATCGAAGCAAGCTTCGGACGACGGATCTTGCGCGGCACCGGCGTGCTTGCCACCATCGGTGCGACCGCCCCCTTCGTCGGCCTGTTCGGCACCGTCTGGGGAATCATGAACAGCTTCATCGGCATCTCGAAATCGCATACCACCAACCTCGCGGTGGTTGCGCCGGGCATCGCCGAGGCGCTGCTGGCGACTGCTTTCGGGCTTGCGGCCGCGATTCCGGCCGTGGTGATCTACAACATGTTCGCGCGGTCGATCGCGGGCTACCGCGCGACGCTTGGCGATGCCGCGGCGGAGGTTCTGCGGCTCGTCAGCCGCGATCTCGAGCGCGTTGCTATCGCCCCCACACCGTCTGCGCGGCGAGCAACGCCGTTGTCTGTCGCGGAGTGAGCCCGCGTCTGCAAGCGCGGACTCGAGGATCGTCATGAGCATACGTCTGGATCACGGCGAGGACGCGCTTGACGAAGTGCACGAGATCAACGTTACGCCATTTATCGACGTGATGTTGGTGCTGCTGATCATCTTCATGGTAGCGGCGCCGCTTGCCACCGTGGACATTCTCGTCAACTTGCCGGCATCGACCGCCGAGCCGCAACCACGGCCGGAACGGCCGCTCTATCTCACGGTAAAGTCCGACCTCACGCTCGCGCTCGGCGAGGATCCCGTCAGCCGCGATTTCTTGCCCAGCACGCTCGATGCGGCGGCAAAGGGCGATAAGGACACCCGCATTTTTTTGCGCGCGGACAAGGCAGTACCGTACGGCGAGGTGATGGAGGTTATGAACCTCTTGCGTGCGGCCGGTTACCTGAAGGCCGCATTGGTGGGACTGGAGAAACCCTCGGGGCCATGATGGTGTTGAGCGCCGAATACGCCGCGGACCTGCGCCGCTGGCTGATCAGCGGAGCGATCATCGTGTTGGCGCACGGCGGGTTCGCCGCGGGAATGGTCAACTGGCGCGACGAGATCGAACCGGCGGAGCCCGCTGCCGCGATCGTGATCGAGTTCGCGCCGATACCGGCCGCCCCCGCCATGCCGCAGACGAACATTGCGCCCGGACCCGAGCAGGTGATGTCCGACGCCTCGCCCAGCAAGCCGGTCGAGAGCCTCGAGGAGAAGCAGAAAATCGAAGAAAAGGTCGTATCGAAGCCGGTGGAAGAGCCACCACCGGAGGTCAAGCCCGCGCCCAATCCGGACCTCGCGGTCGAGCCGCCCCGAGAGGTTCAGGAAACCCCGAAGCGCCAAGAACCGCGGCCGCCGGCGCCCACCACCTCGGCGCCGCAGACAATTCCGGAGCGGACCGCCGCGCTCCCGGCCGCGCCCGCCCAGGGTCAAATCACCCCCCAGAATTCAAGCGTACTGGTGACCTGGAGGTCGCAGATCCTGGCGGTGATCGAACGCAACAAGCGTTACCCCGAGACGTCGGCGCGCCGCGGCGAACATGGGGTTGCCCAGGTCTTCTTCAGTCTCGACCGGCAAGGGCGGCTGGTTGACAGCCGCATCGTGCGCTCATCCGGGGCGAGCGCGCTCGACGAGGAGGCGCTGGCGCTGTTGCAGCGGGCGCAGCCTTTCCCGCCGGTGCCGCCGGGAATCCCGGGCGACCGTGTGAATTTGCTATTGCCGCTGCGCTTCGTGAAATGAAGCTTGATTGAGGAGTCAATGATCCTCGCGCACGCTGGCAAGCTCTTTGGTGGTCCCCCCGGTGCTCGGACCTATTGTCGGCCGCCACGATTGGACCTATCTCATAAGCGTGCGGCCGAACTTCACCGGGCCGGTCAAGCCTAGGGACGTCGATGCCCGAGACGATTTCCGCTACGACACCCCTGCTTTCGCGTCCGCTCATGCTCATCGCGGCGGCCCTCGGCATCGTGCTCGCTGCAACGGTGGCGCTCTGGGCGCACTATGGTACCGCAGTGTTCTACGAGATGATCGTCGCAGGGATCGCCGCCTGCTTGTGAACGCTTACAGCAGCCAGCGGGATCCGGTATGACCGCACGCAGCACCCGCATCCTTGTGATAAGCGCGGCATTTCTCGCCGGGCTGGTGCTTTGCTTCGGCGTCGTCCTTATCGTGACTGGAAGGCTCTCGTCTCCGGTCGCGCAGCAAATCGCGGCCATCGGCGGACCGTTCAAGCTCACCGATCAGAACGGGCAAACGGTCACCGACCAGGATTTGAAGGGTCATCCCTTCCTGGTGTTTTTCGGCTTTACCCACTGCCCGGACGTCTGCCCGACGACGCTGTTCGAGGTCTCCGAGATTTTGCGCGCGCTCGGCCCAGACGCGGATCGCACGCGCGCGCTGTTCATCACGGTCGATCCCGAGCGCGACACGCCCGCCGTGATCAAGGATTACCTCTCGAGCTTCGATCCACACCTTTCGGGTTTGACCGGAGATCCGGCCGCGATCGCGGCAGTCGCAAAGGCTTACCGGGTCTATTTCAAAAAGGTTCCGCTCGACGAGGGTGGTTACACCATGGACCACACGGCCATCGTCTATCTGATGGATAAAGCCGGCCGGTTCGTCTCCCCGTTCAATCTCAAGCGGACGACCGATGCCGCGGCCGCGGACCTGCGTCGCTATCTGTGAAGTCGCTGAATCCCGCGATCGAAACGACCGGCGCCGCCGGAAGGCACTCCAGCGCCCGGTCGGGGGTAGGTCGGATAGGCTTTTCAGGAGTGACCATGGACGTCACTGCCACTGATCCGCCTTAACCGGCTCGTCTATAAGCGGGGTCAACCAGTGTTCCTGGGCCCCAGAGGTCGCTCAGAGGTCATCCGTGCCGGAATATTCCTTGCGAGTCCTGATCGGGCGGGTGGCCGTCTACGTCTTGCTAGTGGCGCCTTTTCTCGGCGCCGGTCAGGTGGCGGCAGAGCCGACGGGGGGCGCCCCGGCCGTGCGGGTGCCGGGATTTTGGGACCCGCGCCGCCGGCCGGAAAAGCCCGATCTGTCCCGCATCAGCGTGATCCGATTCCTCACCGAGACCGACTACCCGCCCTTCAATTTCGCCGGGCCGGACGGCAATCCGCAGGGCTTCAATGTCGATCTAGCGCGCCTGCTCTGCGAGGAGCTCAAGGTCGCCTGTACGATCCAGATGCGCCGCTTCGAGACGCTCATTGCAGCGCTCAACGGCAATCAGGGCGATGCCGCTATCGCCTCTATCACGGCGACCTTGGACATGCGTGCCAAGGTCGATTTCACCGATTCCTATTACCGCACGCCGGCGCGTTTCGTCGCCAAGCGCGACTCCCCGATCGATGATCCGCTGCCTGAGCGGCTAGAGGGCAAGAAGGTCGCCGCGGTCGCCGGCACCGCGCATGAAGCATATCTTAAGGCCCTGTTTACCGAGGCCGAGGTTCGCGCCTACCCGAGCGCGGACGTGGCGCGGCTCGCCTTGCGGCGCGGTGATGTCGATCTCTTGTTCGGCGATGCGATCTCGCTCGCCTTCTGGCTCAACGGCACCGATTCCGAGAATTGCTGTTCCTTCCGTGGCGGGCCTTACATAGACAGCCGCTACTTCGGCGAAGGCATCGGAATTGCTGTTAAAAAGGGCAATGACACGATGCGGCTCTCCCTGAATTGGGCGCTGTTCCGCGTCTGGGAGCAGGGTCGTTTTACCGATTTGTGGCTGCGCTATTTCCCAATAAGTCCGTTTTGACCCGTAGGTTCCTGCCGGTCGCTGCTCGCTCCTGGGGCTGAAAAAGACCGAGTTGCACTCAATTTTAGCGAACTGTGCAACGATATCGAAGCGCGCCGGTGATTGACTCGCAGCCATGCCGAATGGCCGCTGGAGTGCTGGAAACATGATGAGGCTTCTTGCGCGTTTCGCGCGCGAGGAAAGCGGTGCCACGGTCATCGAATACGCGCTGATCGCGGCCGGCATGTCGGTCGCCATCATCACCGCGCTTTCGGGCCTGGGCTCGAAGCTGAATATGGCGTTCACGTCGTTGCGATCTGCCCTTCAGTGAGCTCGGTAGAGCCTGTGGTTTCGAGGGCATTGTCTTTTGCGGAACCGACAACTCGGCCCAAATCCGCATCTGAATTTCGCAGGTGAGTGGTTGCACCGTAGGCGTTTTGATTGACGCCAGGGGGTGTAGTTTTTAGTGTCCGCGGCCGGAGAGCCATTAATGTCCACGGTCGAGGCCCACGTCCCAGCCCTGCGCGAGATCGCCGAAAACTCGAACGCCTGGCCGTTCCAGGAGGCGCGCAAGATCGCCGCGCGGCTGAAGAAGCATCCCAAGGACGAGGTGGTGTTCGAAACCGGCTATGGCCCTTCGGGCCTGCCGCATATCGGCACCTTCGGCGAGGTCGCGCGCACCACCATGGTGCGCCATGCCTTTCGCGTGCTCACCAACGACAAAATCAAGACCCGCCTGATCGCGTTCTCCGACGACATGGATGGGCTGCGAAAGGTGCCGGAGAACGTTCCGAATCGGGACATGATGGCGCGGCATCTCGGCAAACCGCTGTCGCGCGTGCCGGACCCATTTTCGACTGAATACCCGTCGTTCGGCGCGGCCAACAACGCGCGACTGCGCGCTTTCCTCGACCAGTTTGGCTTCGAATACGAGTTTTTGTCCTCGACCGACTGCTACACGTCAGGCCGTTTCGACGCCACGCTCTTGAGGGTGCTTGAACGCTTCGATGCGGTCATGGACATCATGCTGCCCTCACTGCGCGAGGAGCGCGCGCAGACCTATTCGCCGTTTCTGCCGATCTCGCCGCACAGCGGCATTGTGCTGCAGGTGCCGATCCTGGCCCACGATGCCAGGGCCGGAACGATCACCTATGAGGATCCGGACACGAAAGAATGTGCGACGACTCTCGTGACCGGCGGGCGGGCGAAACTGCAGTGGAAGCCCGATTGGGCGATGCGCTGGGTCGCGCTCGGCGTCGACTACGAGATGGCCGGTAAAGATTTGATCGATTCGGTCAAGCTTTCGGGCGAGGTTTGCCGCGCGCTCGGCGGCACCCCGCCTGAGAGCTTCATTTACGAGCTCTTTCTCGACGAGAGCGGCCAGAAGATCTCCAAGTCCAAGGGCAACGGGTTGACCATCGACGAATGGCTGCGCTACGCGTCGCCGGAGTCGCTCTCGCTGTTCATGTATCGCGAGCCGAAGGCCGCCAAGCGTCTCTACTTTGACGTCATTCCGCGCCACGTCGACGAATACCAGCAGTTTCTGGAGGCCTACGAACGGCAGGACCTCAAGCAGCGCCTGTCCAACCCGGTCTGGCACATCCATTCGGGCCACCCGCCGGAGCCGGACATGCCGATCTCGTTTTCGATGTTGCTGACGCTGGTCGCGTCCTCGAACGCGGAGAACGCCGAGACCTTGTGGGGCTTCATCGGCCGCTATCGTCCCGGCGTGACGCCGCAGACGCACCCGAAGTTCGACGCTCTCGTGCGCTATGCCATCCACTATTTTCGCGATTTCGTGCTGCCGCAGAAGAGGTTTCGCGAGCCGAGCGAGGGCGAGCGTGCCGCGCTTCTCGACCTGCGCGAGGCGCTCGCGCAGCTCCCGGCTGATTCGACCGCGGAGCAAATCCAGCAGGTGGTTTACGAAGTCGGCCGGCGCGAGCCGTTTCTCGACAAGACCGGAAAGATCAAGAGCAAAGACGGCAAGCCAGGCGTTGCGCTCGATTGGTTCAACATGCTCTATCAGGTGCTGCTCGGCCAGGAGAAGGGTCCGCGCTTCGGCTCGTTCGTGGCGGTGTACGGGCTCCAGAATACGATCGACATGATCGACGGCGCGCTGGCGAGATCGGCATAAAACGCGTGTCTTCATTTGTGCCGACGCCCGACAAACGCTGCTTGCCTCATCGTCAATGCAGCGCGTCGCTCGCTGCCGCGACCATTGCCGGCTGGCTGTCCTTGCGGGCAGACCGCAGGTGAGGGACACTGGGCCGTTGTCCTAAGCTCATCCCGCAATGACCCCTTCGGTCCTGGCTCTTATCGGAGCCACCATCGTCTTTTCTTCATTTCTCTCCGGCGTCTTCGGCATGGCCGGAGGCATGGTGCTGCTCGGCGTTCTGCTCAACTATTTCGACGTCGCCACCGGGATGATTCTTTTTTCAATCATCCAGCTGTTCGCCAATGGCTGGCGCGTTTTGCAGTGGCGCAGATACGTGCTGTGGCCCATTCTCGGTTGGTATGTGGTCGGCGCCGCCATCTCCTTTGCCGGCATGTGGACGATCGCGTTCGTTCCGGACAAGGCGATGGTCTACCTCGCACTTGGTTTGATGCCGTTCGTGGTGGAGGCTCTCCCCGCCGCCATGCGCCCAAACATCGAGTGGCGGGGCGTGCCGTTCATCACCGGCCTGGCGACCACGATCATCCAGATTCTGGCAGGAGTCGGAGGACTCTTTCTCGACATCTTCTTCCAGAAGAGCATGCTCGATCGCAAGACGACCAATGCCACCAAGGCCGTCGCGCAGTCCTTCAGCCACGTCGTGCGCGCGCTCTATTTCGGCTCGCTATCGGGCCTCGGCGATCTGCCGCTATGGGCGACCGGCCCGGCGGTCCTGTTGGCGATCGCGGGCACCTCGCTTGCGCCTTTCGTCATCGAGCGAATGACCGATCACGGATTTCGGCAGTGGACGCGCGCGATCATCTTCGCCATCAGCGCGATCTATCTCGCCCGTGCCGGCTGGCTGTTCTGGAATAGCTGAGGCGGTCGGGAGCATTCCGCGCTAACCCCGGCGCAACGGGATCGCAACGGTTGCATTTTCACGCGCAGCGCCGCTGCAGGGTGATCTTTCAGCAGCGACTCGCCCAAGCGGTCAGCTGAACATCTCCAGCTTGCCGTCGAGCGCCATCAGGCCGGTCTCTACGCCGAGCTGTGGATGGCGCTCTCCGACTTGCTTGCGGAATTCCGCGAGCGCCACCTTATGCGTATCGGTCTCCACTTGCGGGTTTGCGACCTTGGCCTCGCCATAGGCAATCCTTGCAGCGCCGCAATCGCGATGGTCGATTGCGATGACTTTCTTGATGTGATGCAGCTGAATCGACGTGCCGAGATTGTCCCAAAATGCCTTGTGCCACTCCTTGAACGCGGGCGCGACGACGCCGATTGCTGCACCGGCAATGACGAATTGGCTGAACTTGCCGGTTAAGTTCTGCTCGACGGTATATTTGTGTACCGGCTCCTGCATGCGGGGATCAATGCAGGACAAAACCATCGCTTCATAGTTCCCCTCGGCCGCAAATGCTATGTATGGAGCGAGCGCCAGGGCCGCACCACCTATCGCGATGGCCCGTACAAAGTGCCGGCGATCGAATTTGCCATCCAGAAGACCACTGCAACACGGGCAGGAAGCCTCACGTCGAACCATTTGCAATGTCGTCATTGTCCCTCTCTCGGCGGTGATCTCACGATATCGAACTTTTTGTGGAAGCATATCCGTTCACGCTCATACTACACATGCGCGGCCGACAAAAGTGCGCAACCGTTACCGGCGACGTGTGAGCGGGATCGAGCGCGGCTCGATCAACTTTGCCGTGCGCCGCTCAAGCACGTGGTAGCGGCGCCGGAAATCGCTACCCGCTAGTCGTGTCCGTCGTCGGCGCCAGGAATCTCATTCGAGTCGGGACCGACTGGAAAGGCTGCCCCGTCGAAAGCCGTCTTTCGCCGAGCTCTGCCAATCCGATCATCGGGACCGTTTCTCGGTACTTGCAACCCCTGCGCTCAAAAATGAAATAATGCAATCTCAAGTGCAACGGCATCTGCTACGCTGGTCGCTAAAGCCGTGGCCCCAAGCGCTGCCGTGCTTGAGGTCAGCGGCGCAGCCGGAGTTAACTGGCCATCGTACTTTGGCGGACGGGATTGATCTCAGGGACATCCAATCTCGCAGCCAAATGAGGGGCCGCGTGGCGAGGACCATCTACAAAATTTGCCCAAACGCGCTCTGGAGCGAGGCGGAGCGTGCTGGCGTATTCCGCGGTGCGCCCGTCGATGCGCGCGACGGCTTCATTCACTTCTCGTCCGCCACGCAGGTCCGCGACACCGCAACGAGGTATTTTGCCGAGGCTGAGGATTTGATGCTGATCGCGGTCGACGCAGACGCGCTCGGCGATGCGTTGAAATGGGAGGTCTCGTGCGGCGGTGATTTGTTTCCGCATCTTTACGGCGAGCTGCCCCTCGCTGCCGTGCTGTGGGTAAGGCCGCTTCCCCTCGGGATCGATCAACAGCACGTCTTTCCGGAGCTTATGCAGTGATCGGCCTGCTCGAGTCGCTTGCGCGGCCAATGCTGCGCATGCTCGACCCCGAGGACGCCCATCGGATTGCCATCCACGCGTTGAAATTGCCGCCATTCGCCAAGCTGGTCGCGGATGACCCGCGGCTCGCCGTGTGTGCCTTCGGGCTCAATTTCCCCAACCCAGTGGGCATGGCAGCGGGCTTCGACAAGCATGCCGAGGTAGCCCACGCGTTGCTCAAGCTTGGTTTTGGTTTTGTCGAGGTTGGAACCGTCACGCCTTTGCCGCAGTCCGGCAACCTGCGCCCGCGCGTCTTTCGGCTCAACCGGGACGAGGGCGTGATCAATCGGCTGGGCTTCAACAGCGAGGGCGCCGCCGCCGTGCTGCGCCGTCTTGCCGCGCGCGCACACGAAGGTGGCATCGTCGGGGTTAATATCGGCGCGAACAGGGAAAGCGCCGACCGCATCGCTGACTATGTGCGCTTGATCGAGACCTTTGCTCCGGTAGCGAGCTACTTCTCCGTCAATATCTCCTCGCCCAATACTCCGGGCCTGCGCGAGCTTCAGCAGGCGAAAATGCTCGACCATCTTCTGGCGCGGGTGGTTGAGGCGCGCATGCGCATGAGCAGAGTGGCCGGACCGACGCCCTTGCTGGTTAAGATCGCCCCCGACCTCACGCTCGGCGAACTCGATGACATCGTCGGAGCGGCGCGCAGGCACCGTGTCGACGGCATGATTATCGGCAACACCACGCTGGCGCGGCCGCCGACGCTGCGCGATCAAGCGACGGCACGGGAGCCAGGGGGGCTGTCTGGGCGTCCGCTGTTCCCGCTCGCGACGCGCATGCTGGCGGAGACCTATGTGCGGGTCGAGGGTGCGTTCCCGCTCATCGGCGTGGGCGGTATCGACTCGGGCCAAACGGCTGTTGCGAAGATCAGAGCGGGAGCGTCCCTGATCGAGCTCTACAGCGCGCTCGTGTTTCATGGGCTGCGACTCGTCGCGGCCATCAAATCCGAGCTGTCGGAAGTGCTGCGTCGAGCTGGGCAGGCGAGAATCGACGAGCTTGTGGGGGCAGACGCTGCCGCGATGACGGCGGAGAAGTGGCCGGCATAAGGTGCGGTTTCGCCGGTTCCTCCATGTCCTCCCGAAGTCAGGCCCGAAATCCGGGCGGCGCGTAAGTACAATCATTGGCCCTTGGCCACGCGCATGACGCGCACGACCAACCAGATCGGTATCACCACGGCGGCGCCGAGGAGGAGATAGCGCCAGAGCCAACGCACCGCATCGAAGCCCATGTCCCAGATGTGCAGCACGAGCCGTTTCAAGCTTTCGATGATGTTCCAGGGATCGAGCCCGATTACCTCCAGGATCACCCCGATCAGGATCGACAGCAGGATCAGCCGGAAGATGACCGACAACGGCGGCCCACCAAAGAACCGGTTGAGATAATTGTTGGCCATCGGCCGCTCTGTCGGCATGCTCATGAAAACATCCTATCACCTTGATTCGCCGTTGCGGTCGCGCCACGGCTGGTCTCGATCTTTTCCAGCATTCGCTCGAGTGTTTCCAGCCGGCCGGCCTCGCCGGGCGGCTTGTCCCAGCGTAGCCGGTTGATGCGCGGAAAGCGCATGGCCAAGCCCGACTTGTGCCGCGTCGAGCGCTGCAAACCCTCAAAGGCGACTTCGATCACTAGGCCCTGATTAGTCTCATGCACCACTTCGCGCACCGGGCCGAAGCGCTCCACGGTGTTGCGGCGGACAAAGCGATCGATCTGAATGAGCTCCTCGTCGGTAAAACCGAAATAAGCTTTGCCAACGGGCACGAGCACGTCACCGTCCTCGCCCTTG
>Ga0099827_10001121_pt1 | contig 13439 bp, 11 predicted proteins | sample CZO8metaG_FD_79339 | JGI IMG/M metagenome (GOLD analysis project Ga0099827, IMG submission 79339) | Vadose zone soil microbial communities from the Eel River Critical Zone Observatory, Northern California, USA - CZOApr15con1.8 metaG | ecosystem: Environmental > Terrestrial > Soil > Vadose zone ...
GAGCTCGCGTCCCGAGGCCACGAGGTGACCGTTGTCACCTCCCGGTACGATGCCGCTTTGCCGTCCGAGGAGGTCCTCGACGGCTTCCGCGTCGTCCGCGTTAAGCCAAAGGTCCTCCTGCTGCAGACGCCCATCGTCCCGAAGATGCGAGCGACCCTGCGTGGCATCGCTGTCGACGTCGTCCATGCGCACTCGCCGCCGCCCCTCGCGTCCCAGTACGCCGGTTCCGTCGCGATGGAACGGGGTATCCCGTACGTGGTCACGTACCACTGTGATGTGGACGTGCCATCCGCGCTTGGGACCCTCATCGAATCGATTTACCGTCGAAGCTTCGGAGCCACGACCCTTCGCAACGCGGATCAAGTCGTCGTCACGACCCAGACGTACGGGGCGACGAGCCGCGCGGTCTGGCGGTACAACCCGGCGGTCATTCCGAACGCGGTGGACCACCGCCGGTTCCGCCCCGACATCGACGCCGGGTGGGTCCGCGAACGCCTGAAGATCCTGGCGAGCGTCCCGATCGTGCTCCTCGTCGGTCGAATCGTGCCGCACAAAGGCATCGAACACTTCATCGAAGCCGCGCGCGACGTGCCCGAGGCGCAGTTCCTCATCGCGGGCGAGGGCCCTCTTCTCGGCCCGATGAAACGCTTGGCGGCCACGCTCGGCGTCGCGGCTCGGGTTCGATTCCTAGGACGCGTTTCGGAAGAGAACCTCCCCAAGGTCTACGCAGCCTGCGACGTGTTCGTGCTGCCGAGCGTCTCCCGCTTGGAGGCGTTCGGGATCGTCGCGCTGGAGGCGATGGCGACCGCGAAACCCGTGATCATCGCCGACATCCCCGGCGTCCGAGAGGTGATCGAGGACGGCCGCGAAGGCCTCTTGGCGGATCCCGTGAATCCGCGGGACCTCGCCGCGAAGATTCGACGTCTCCTGGCCGACCCGGAACGCCGGCGAGCGATGGGCCAGCGGGGCCGGGAGAAGGTCCTCGCCTCGTTCGGCATCGAGCGGGTGACGGACCAGATCGAGACCTTGTACCAGACGATCCTGAATCGCCGCCGGGCGCCTACGCCACGACCTTGAGGTCGGCCCGTTTCCCTTTGTTGGTCCACGCGGCCCACGTGTCCTCCGCGTACGGATACCCGGTGATGATGTGAATCCCGCCGAACTTGTTGAAGAGGGCGAGGTCCTCGTCGGAGGGCTCGTACACCCCGCTCGGGTGGGAGTGAACCGTGCCGACAACCGAGAAGTCCGCGGGGAGCGTATGGAGTTGAAAGATCGCGTGGCGTTTGCCGCTGACGGTCCCCGGGACGAGGATCAGCTCCGTAATCGTGCCCTCCTCCGCCCGAAGGATCGCGCCGAACTCGCGAGGGTACATGTCGCGCGACGCCTCGAGGATCATCCGGAGCGTCTTTCGGGCAATCGCGGAGACCGGCTTCATGGGACGCCCTCACTGTCGAGACAGCTTGTCCTCGATCCGGCGGTAGAAGTCGTCCCGGAACCGGATGAGCTTCGCACGCCGCTCGGATGCCGTGAGGACGACGTCCTCGGTGCCTTTCAGGGTCGACTCGTGCTGCCCATCCATGACCAGGACGCATTCCTTCGGTTTCACCAACTGGACGTGGACCTGCCCCGTCGCCGGGAAGACGTGTGGACGCGATGCGGGCTTGAACGGCGCAATCGCGGTCGCAATGATCGCCTCGACGTGCGGATCCACGATCGGTCCGCCCGCCGACATCGAGTACGAGGTGGATCCGGTCGGCGTCGCGATGATGATCCCATCCGCGCGGACGCGCTCCACGAGTTCGGCGTCGAGGCGGATCTCAAAGTGTCGAATCTTCGCGACCTGGGCGGTGTGGACGACCGCTTCGTTCGTGCAGTCGAACATCCGCTCCCCGTCGACGGTCACCTTGAGCCGCATCCGTTCCTCGACCCGGTAGTCCCCGCGCGCGACCCGGGCCAGGTAGCCGTCCGCTTCCTGCGCGTCCACCTCGGCGAGGAACCCGAGGGATCCGGAGTTGATCCCGAGCACTTTCGAGTCGCAAAGCTGGAGCGCCCGCAAGATTGTGCCGTCCCCCCCGATCGCGAGGACCACGTCCGCTTTCATGTGGGCCAGCGGCATCCCTTTGCGGTCGAGCGAGCGAGCGAGGTCCGATTCGAGGAGGACTTCATGGTCGGGCGCCAGGCGAGCGGCGACGCGTGTCGCGGCGGCCATGGCGCTCGCGATGTGCGGATTCGCGGTGATGCCGAACTTCACCGGATCGCCTCCCACACCCGACGGTCCCCGACCGCGGCGAGGTCCGTCCTCGCGCTCGAGTCGAAGGGCAAGTCGAGGTCGCGGCCGGCGAGGTCGAGTACAAGCCCGCCCGCCTCCCGGACGATCAACGTGCCGGCGGCGATGTCGACCACCCGGAGCCTGAGGTCGGGGACCGCGCTGTGCATGTAATACAGGTCCGCGGCCCCTCGCGCGACGAGGCAGAGGTCGAGGGAAGCCGCCCCCAAGTTTCGCACCCGCCGGGCGAGGCCGGCGATGCGAGCAGCGTCCCGGTCCGCGTTCGTCCCGAGGTAGACGCTGAACAGGAGGTCCTTCGGGTCGTACCCATGGACTCGGATCGGTCGGCCATTTAGTTTCGCGCCGTGCCCTTTCGCTGCGTAGTACGTCGCGCCGGACACGAGGTCCCGGACGAGTCCCTCCTCGACATCCGCAAGGCGCGACCGGCCGATCGCCATCGAGACGGAGTATGCGGGCACCCCTCGGAGCGCATTGTGGGTTCCGTCGATCGGGTCCAGGACGAGGGTCGCGTCCCCGCCACGATCGACGAAGCCAGCCTCCTCGCTCAGGACGTTCAGCCGGGCGTCCTCATAGTCCAACACCCGCAGGACGGCTTCTTCGGCTACGCGATCGATTCGGGTGCTCGGGGCACCATCGGCGCCGTGGCCGAGCACCTCCGCGGGATCGTCCGCGATCTCCGCGACCGCGTGCTGGACGGCGTCCGCGAGCTCGAGGAGGAGCTCCTTCACGCGGCGACCTACCATCTTTGTTAATATAGAATTATGGCTCTGTCACGCTCCGGAGCGGCGCACGCGAACAGTCCGATGCGCCCAGTCGCTATGCTTATATAGAAGTCCCAATATAGCCAAGCGTCCGAATCCCATATTCGGAGGAACCAACATGATGCCAGCAGGTACGCCGATTCTCGTCTTGAAGGAAGGGACGCGCCGCGAACGCGGCAAGGGAGCTCAGTTCAACAACATTGCGGCCGCGAAGGCGGTCGCCGATGCAGTCCGCTCGACCTTGGGACCGCGCGGCATGGACAAGATGCTCGTGGACAGCCTCGGGGACGTCGTCATCACGAACGACGGGGTGACGATCCTGAAGGAGATTGACATCGAACACCCTGCGGCGAAGATGCTCGTCGAGGTCGCGAAGACCCAGGACGAGGAGGCCGGCGACGGCACGACGACGGCCGTCATCCTGGCGGGGGAACTGCTCAAGCGGGCGGAAGACCTGATCGACCAGAACATCCACCCGACGGTGATCGCCGCCGGGTTCCGTCTGGCCGCAGAAAAGGCCCGCGAGGTCCTCGAGAAGGTCGCCTCAAAGATTTCGATCAAGGACACGGACACCCTCAAGAAGGTCGCGATGACGGCGATGTCATCGAAGAGCGCGAGCGGCCACAAGGAGATGCTGGCTGACATCGCGGTGAAAGCCGTCACGACCGTCGCGGAACAGCGCGCGGACGGCGCCTACTTCGTGGACGACGACAACATCCAGATTGTCAAGAAGCAGGGCGGTTCGATCGCGGACACGACGCTCGTCGACGGAATCATCGTGGACAAGGAGCGCGTGCACCCCGGGATGCCGAGCGAGGTGAAAGACGCGAAGATCGCGCTGATCGACGCGGCGCTCGAGGTCAAGAAGACCGAGATCGACGCGAAAATCGAGATCACGGACCCGACCCAGCTCCAAGCCTTTCTGAACGAGGAAGAGGCGATGTTGAAGCGGATGGTCGAGACGGTCAAGAAGAGCGGCGCGACCGCGGTCTTCTGCCAGAAGGGCATCGACGACCTCGCGCAGCACTACCTCGCGAAGGCGGAGATTTACGCGGTGCGCCGGGTCAAGAAGTCGGACATGGAGAAGCTCGCGAAGGCGACTGGCGGCAAGGTCGTGACGAAGCTCGACGAGTTGTCGAAGGACGACCTCGGCTTCGCGAAGCTCGCATACGAGAAGAAAATCGGCGATGACGAGATGACCTTTGTGACGGGCTGCAAGAACCCGAAGGCGGTCTCGATCCTCCTGCGTGGGGGCACGGAACACGTGGTCGACGAGCTGGAGCGGTCCCTCGAAGACGCGACGAGCGTCGTCGCGGTCGCCATCGAGGACAGCAAGGTCATCACGGGCGGCGGGTCGAGCGCGATGGAGATCGCGCTCGCCCTGCGTGACTTCGCGTCCACTATCGGCGGGCGTGAGCAGATTGCGATTGAATCGTTCGCGGACGCTGTCGAGATTATCCCGCGCACCCTCTCGGAGAACGCCGGACTGGACCCGATTGACATGCTCATCGAGCTTCGGAAAGAGCACAAGAAGGGGAACAAGGCGGCGGGGATCAACGTCTTCACCGGCAAGGTCTCTGACATGAAGAAGGAGAACGTGATCGAGCCGATCCGCGTGGGAACGCAGGCGATTTCCTCGGCGACGGACGCGGCGGTCATGGTGCTTCGGATCGATGACGTCATCGCGGCCAAGTCTGGCGGGGGCGCAGGACCCGGCGCCGGCAAGGGCGGCGAAGGCGGCGAGGGCGGAGGCGACGGCGAAGATTTCTGAGGCCCCCGCAGCGGGGGCCCCGGAGGTCCCCATGGTCTCAGAACCGCCCGGCGACGGGGAAGGTCACGTCCCCGACGTCGTCGACCGCGTCGTCCGGCGCCTCGGCGCGCACCGCAGTCTCCCATCAATCGAGAGGTCGAGCCCTCCCGCGTTGGGACCGCCGTCGGCCGTGACCGACGAGAGCCGGTTGGTCCGAGACCCCGCCCCGGAAGTCGTCGTCGATGCCTCGTGGATCTACATCACGTTGGAATTGCGGGGCGCGTCGCGGGAAACACTGGAAATCACCACGACGCAAGACCGTCTCACGGTCCACGCGTTGGACGCGGAGGGCCGCGTCATCCATCGGGAGGTCGACCTGCCTCAGCCCGTGGAACCGGACGCCGCCAATGTGACGTACCGCAATGGAGTGGTCGACGTCACGCTCCGTCGGATCCGGGCCCATCGCGTGCGGATCAAGCGAGGTACGTAAGATGAAAGAGAAGTCTCCCGCGCTCCAGGACGAGGAGGAGGCCCGAGAGGCCGCCGCCGAGTCGAAGGAGGCCGCACCGCGCGACGAACTCGCCGAACTGCGCCGCCAGAACGAGGAGCTCGTGACGAAGCTCAAGTATCTTCAGGCGGAGTTCGAGAACTACCGCAAGCGGGCGGACCGCGATGCGGAGACGGTCGTGAAGTTCGCCCACGAACTCCTGATTGCCCGTCTGTTGCCCGTCCTCGACGAGATGGACGCCGCGGTGGCGGCGCTCGACGGCAAGGCCGGAGAGGGAGTCCGGATGGTCCGCGAAAACCTTGCGAGGGCCCTCCACGACGCCGGCCTGCAGGAGATTCCCGCCAAGGGTCGGGTCTTCGATCCGTACGAGATGGATTGCATCGAGCAGGTGCCGGAACCGGAGGGGAAGGACGGCACCGTGAAAGAGGTCGTCCGGAAGGGATATCGGCTCCACGATCGCGTCTTGCGCCCCGCTCAAGTGATTGTTGTCAAGAACAGAGGTGAAACGAATGGCTAAGATTATCGGAATCGACCTCGGCACGACCAACTCCGAGGCCGCGTACATGGAAGGGGGAACGCCTCGGATTATCCCGAGCGCCGAGGGCAGCGCGTACGGCGGGAAGATGTTCCCGTCCGTCGTGGCCTTCACGAAGGACGGCATCCTCGTCGGCGAGCCGGCGAAGCGCCAAGCGGTCCTGAACCCCGACAAGACCGTCATGCAAATCAAGCGGAAGATGGGCACGGATTACAAGGTGCGGATCGAGGGGAAGGATTACACACCCCAGGAGATCTCCGCGATGATCCTCCGCAAGATCAAGACGGACGCGGAGGCGTTCCTCGGCCAGCCCGTCAATCAGGCCGTGATCACGGTGCCTGCCTACTTCAATGACAACCAGCGACAGGCGACCAAGGACGCAGGCAAGATCGCGGGCCTTGAGGTCCTCCGGCTCGTGAACGAGCCGACGGCCGCAGCCCTTGCGTACGGGCTCGACAAAAAGGGAGAGGGCAAGATCGCGGTGCTCGACCTGGGCGGCGGGACCTTCGATGTAACGCTGATGGAGATGGGCGAAGGCGTCTTTGAGGTCGTGTCCACCTCCGGGGACACGCAGCTCGGCGGCATGGACATGGACAATGCGATCATCCAGTGGCTCGTGTCGGAGTTCCGGGCGCAGCACGGCGTCGACATTTCCGGAGACAAGCAAGCGATGCAGCGTCTCCGCGACGCCGGCGAGAAAGCGAAAATCGAGCTCACGAGTGCGTCGGAGACGACGATCAACCTGCCGTTCATCGCCCAGAAGTCCGGGCAGCCCGTGCATCTCGAGAAGAAGATGACACGCTCGAAGCTCGAGCAGCTCGTCGAGCCGGTCCTCGACCGGCTGGATGGACCCATTCGCCAGGCGTTCAAGGATGCCGGGTGGCAGTATCGGGATGTGAACCACGTGATCCTCGTCGGAGGGCCCACCCGCATGCCGGTCGTCCAGGCCCGGTTCGAGAAGATCCTCGGTCGGCCCGCCGAGCGCACCGTGGATCCGATGCAGTGCGTCGCGCTCGGTGCCGCGATCCAGGGCGCGGTCCTCAGCGGCGAGGTCAAGGACATCCTCCTGCTCGACGTGACCCCGTTGAGCCTCGGCGTCGAGACGTTGGGCGGGGTGTTCACGAAGCTCATCGAGCGGAACACGACCATCCCGACGCGGAAGAGCGAGATCTTTACGACGGCGGCGGACAACCAGCCGAGCGTCGAGGTCCACGTGCTCCAGGGGGAGCGTTCGATGGCGGGGGACAACGTCAGCTTGGGACGGTTCTACCTCACGGGCATGCCACCGGCTCCCCGCGGGGTCCCGAAGATCGAGGTGACGTTCGACATCGATGCAAATGGGATCCTCAACGTCTCCGCGAAAGATATGGCGACCGGGAAGACCGAGAAACTCACGATCATGGCCCCCCAGCGGATGGACACGGGGAAGATCGACCAGGCGGTCCGGGATGCCGAGAGTCACGCGGAGGAGGACCGCCGCCGGCGCGAGTTTGTCGACCTGCGGAACCACGCGGACCAGCTCGTCTATGCGACGGAGAAGCTCCTCAAGGAGCACGGCTCCACCGTTTCGGAGGCGACCCGCAAGGCCGTCGAGGAGAAGCTCGAAGCCCTTCGAAAAGTCCTCACGACGGATGATCTCTCGAAGCTCCGAGCGGCGATCGACGCGCTGAACCAGGCGGCGCAGAAGATCGGGGTCGAGATGTACGGGACGGGCGGGCCGGGGCCGGCGGAAGCCCCACCGCCGGGTACCGGCGATTCCGGTGGCTCGTCCGATCCGGGCGTCGTGGACGCGGACTTCGAGGACGTAGACAAGAAGTGAGCGGGGATCGTCCCGCGGGAAGAGCGCCAGATGGCCGACGATGACTACTATGAAAGGCTCGGCGTCCCTCGCGGGGCCTCCAAGGACGAGATCAAGCGAGCGTACCGGCGGCTCGCGAAGCAACACCATCCGGACCTGAACAAGGACAACCCGAAGGCCGCGGAGGAGAAGTTCAAGCAGATCTCCGAGGCGTACGAGGTCCTGGCAGACGACGAGAAGCGACGCATCTACGACCAGTTCGGCGCGGACGGCCTCAAACAACAGGTCTGGGGCGGCGAGGGCTTCGACTGGTCCCGCTTCACCCACGCGGGAGACGTTGAGGACATCTTCGGACGAGACTTGTTCGAGTCGTTTTTCGGGCGCGGGGGCGGTCTCAGCGGGTCGCTGTTCGAGCAGTTCTTCGGTGGGGTTGGGGGGCCCGTCGGTCGACGTCGGGGCCCGGCGCCCGGTCAGGACGCGCGCGTCGAGGTCGAGTTGAGCCTCGAGGAGGTCGCTCGAGGGGGTCGGAAGGAGGTAACAGTCCACTACCCGATGACGTGTCCGGCGTGCCGCGGGACCGGGGCCGAAGGGGAGCGACTCGTCACCTGCCCGACGTGCAACGGCCGCGGCCAAGTGAGCAACGCCCAGCGGCGGGGGTACAGCCAGTTCATCACGATCACGACGTGTCCGAAGTGTAACGGCCGCGGGCAATGGCCGGAGCGCCCGTGTCCGCGGTGTTCCGGAGAGGGGCGAATCGCGGAGCAGCGGACGATTGCCGTGGAAATCCCGCCCGGCGTCCCGGACGGCGTCCAGCTTCGGGTCCCTGGTCGCGGCCTCGCCGGGGATGCGGGCGCCTCATCGGGAGACCTGTACGTGGCCGTCCACGTCCGGCCGGACGAGCGGTTCACCCGCGACGGAGACGATATCGTCTATGAGTTCCCGATCACGTTCGCCCAGGCGGCCTTGGGAGCCGAGGTCGAGGTCCCGACCCTCGATGGCACGAGCCGGCTGCGGATCCCGGCCGGGATTCAATCCGGCACGGCCCTTCGCCTGCGCGGGAAAGGCCTTCCCCGGTTCCAGGGGCCCGGGCGAGGCGATCAGTTCGTCCGGGTGATCGTCGTAACGCCGACGCGGTTGTCGGCGGACGAGCGTCGACTGTTCGAACAACTCCGAGGGTCCAAGGAAGAACCAGGACACCGGGGGGCGTTCGATCGGTTCCGGAAACCCTAAGGTGAGGGGATTCCTGCCAGATAGGACACGAGCTTGATCATCCCGTAGAAGGCCACAAGGGCCCCCACGACCGTCACGATCGCCAGCGCATCCCGAAGGAGCAAGCCCTTCGCATCGAGTTCCGCCCCGACCTGAGTCTGGGCGCCCTGATCTTGCAGAATATGTATCTCCTCCCCGGAGACATTGCAAAAGGTCAGTATGAATCGGTTCCGCCTTGGAAATCAGCGATGTGAATCATTTCTGGTAGCGTCCGAATCGGACAGGATTATGAGCCCGGCATCGGTTTCCGGACGCCGATGCGCACGGTCCTCGGGATCCTGACGGAGGATTTCCGCCTTTACCACGACCTCGTCGCGGCCCTGAAGGCGCGCGACGTGCCGTTCGCCAGCCTCTCGTTCGCGCGGCGCATCCCGGACACGGTTGGAGTGGTGCTGACCTCACCCGCGGAGGCCCATCGGATTCGTCGAGGTCGTGTCGTGCCCGTCGACGACATCGATTCGTCGATCGGGAAAGCGCTTCAGCTGCTGCGAGGGAAATCGGAATGGGAGGAACTCCGGATCGGCGTCGACCCGGGGGGAGAGCCTGGGGTCGCGATCATCGGGGATGGCGAGGTCATCGATACACGCATCGCCCCGACCCCCGAGGCGGTCGCGTTCCACGTACGGCAAGCGATTCGAACGTTTCCCGCCAAAGACGTCCGGGTGCGAATCGGACACGGGGACCCGACGAACCGCGACCGAATCCTGAACGCTCTCTCGAGGGACGGCCTTCGTGTCGAGATCGTCGACGAAGCGGGGACTACGCACCGGAGCCGGCAGCCCGACGTCGACGCAGCAATCGACATCGCGCGGACGTCCGGGCAACGCGTCGAACCGCCATTCGAGATCCGACCGACGCCCGGCGAGGTCCGCGAAATCCAGCGCCGATCCCGCCTCGACAGCGGTGGCGTCGTCACGATCTCGTCCGAACTCGCCGGGGCCGTGGCACGCGGGGACCTCTCCCTCGAGGACGCCATCGCCCGCGCTCGACGGAAGGAGCAACGGTCAAAGGGCTAAGCTGTACCGCGCCTCGAGTTCCTTTCGGCGCTTGAAGTACATCTCTTCCGCGATTTCGCCGGCGGCAAGCTTCGTCTCCAAGGTCTCGAGTTCCCGATCGAAGTCCGATTTGAAGGAGGTCGTGTACTCCTTCACGACGCGTTCGAGGAGATCCAAGAGATCCTTTCCTCGTCGCGTCACTTGGTACACGATTCGCGGGCGTCCGTTCGGCGGGAAGATCGCTGCGCGGTCCACGAGCCCCCACCCGAAGAGTTCCACGAGTTGTTTGTCGACGGAGGTCCGTCGGATTTTCATCTTCTTCGCGAGGTCCTCGGGGTGGTCGAACCCTTGCTGGAGCAACCGGAGGATTTGTCGTCGGGTCTCCGACGACGCGATCCGCACCAGCTCGAGGGGCTCCGGCATGGCCATCGCGGCGAGTCCCCTCAGCATACTTCAACGTTCTTCCGCTGGGTCGGATAGCTCATCTCCCTCGAGGGAGAAGCAGAATCCCCAGCGGGGGAGGTTGTCATTTTTATGCGCGAACTTTGTATAAATATCCAGGAGCATCTGCCATGGTTCATGTTCGGAAACAAGTCGGCTGGAACCGTTGATGGAACCGCTCGCGTCCTCTTCTCGCACAAGCAGCGGCGGTCGAGGGACGTCGGTCCTGCGGTTTCGCCTTTGCAGACACAACGAGCAATCCGGGCCCGGACGGAAAGGTATTTTGTGCAGATGCAATACCTATGGAGCAAGCAATAATGAAGCGGAGCGAAGTTCTGCAGAAACTGGAGGAACGTCTCGCCCGCGGTGAGATCTCCGAGAAGACGTACCTCGAGATCAAGGCCCGGTACGAAACGGAGCCAGAGGAGCCGGTGGTCACCGAAGAGGCACCGACCTTCGGACCGGGCTTGGAGTCATCGATCCAACAGGCCGTCGCTCGGGCGCAGCAAGAAGCCTCGCGTGCCGCGCAGGACGCGATGCGCGTCGCGGGGGAGGCGATGCGTTCCATTGACTTCGCGGGCTTTGGCGCGAAGGTTAGCGGTGAATCGATCCGGATCATGGGATCCGGGATGGTCTCGGGGAATCCTGTCAAGACCATCGAGTTCCGAGCCGCGGGCAGCGCCCATGTGCGCGGGAACCTCGAGTGCGAGTCCGCGCGGGTCTCGGGGGCGTGCGACTTCGACGGGGATGTCCGCTGCGTCGAGTTCCGTTCCGCGGGTTCGAGCCGGATTGCGGGTTCCCTCTTCGCTCAGGATGTCGATGTGAGCGGATCCGCCGAGATCGCGAAGGGTCTCGAAGCGGTCGATGTTTCGGCGAGCGGTTCGTTGGACGTCGCTGGCGATGTCAAGGCACAGGACTTCCATTCCTCGGGCAGCTTGAAGATCGATGGAGTGCTCAAGGCCGTCGACGTGAACATCGAGCTCGGCGGGACCTCCCGGGTGAAATCGATTGAAGCGCAGGACATTTCCGTGCGGGCCACCGGAGGCTTTCTCCGCTCCCGCGGAGATCTCACGGCGGATTCGATTAAAGGTCAGGACCTTGATCTGGAGGGGACGACTGCGGGCTATGTCGAAGGTCAGGACGTCCGCATCGGACCGCATTGCCGCGTGGACCTCGTCGTCGCGCAAGACCTCGTTGTCCACGAGTCGAGCGAGGTCAAGGAACGGCGCGTGCAGAGCGGCTGAAAACCATCGTTGCGACGGCCGGTTTGCGCATCTGGGTATTCGGGCCATAACCTTGATATAAGCCCGGGGAGTTCGAACCGTCGTGCCGGAGCGGATTATTCTCAAGGTGGCCGAAGCACCCCAGTCCGATGTCGGGCTCGGTCGCGCGCGGGTTGATACGAAGACCCGCGTGGCACTCGGTGTGGACGTCGGGGAAATCATCCAAATCCTGGGCAAGAAGTCCACTGCGGCGAAGCTGTTCCGGGTTATGCAGGAGGACGAGGGCAAGGGAATCATCCGGATCGATGGCCTCGTGCGTCGGAACGTCGGCGTGAGCCTCGGCGACAAAGTCGAGGTCCGCAAGGCCGAGGTCCTGCCCGCGGAACGCATCACGATCGCGCCGATCATCAGCGAGGGCCACAAGATCTCCTTCGGTCAAGGGATCGAGAACTTCGTGAAGCGCGGCCTGCTGAAGCGACCGCTGAACAAGGGCGATGTCGTCATCGTCCCGGGAATCGCCCTCATGGGCGGCGCGCTTCCTTTCATGGTGATCAGCACGGCCCCGAAAGGGGTCGTACAGATCCAGGACGACACGATCATCGAGATGAAAGAGGAACCCGTCCGCGAGGGCGAGGTCCTCACGCCCACCGTGACGTACGAGGATATCGGCGGGCTCAAGGAGGAGCTCATGAAAGTCCGGGAGATGATTGAGCTCCCCCTGAAGCATGCGGAACTGTTCGAGCGCCTCGGGATCGACCCGCCCAAAGGCGTCCTCCTGTACGGCCCGCCCGGCACGGGCAAGACGCTGATTGCCAAGGCCGTGGCGAACGAGGCGGGTGCGAACTTCTATTCGATTCAAGGCCCGGAGATCATGTCGAAGTACTACGGACAAAGCGAGGAACGCCTGCGGGAGAAGTTCGAGGAGGCCCAGAAGAACGCCCCCAGCGTCTTGTTCATCGATGAACTCGACTCGATCGCGCCGAAGCGGGAGGAGGTAACCGGCGAAGTCGAGCGACGCGTCGTCGCGCAGCTCCTCACCCTGATGGACGGCCTCTCGGGTCGCGGGCAAGTCATCGTGATCGGCGCGACGAACCGCGACGAGGCGATTGATCCGGCGCTCCGCCGGCCGGGTCGGTTCGATCGTGAGATCGAGATCGGCGTGCCGGACCGAGTGGGCCGCAAAGAGATCCTTCAGATTCACACCCGCGGCATGCCCATTGAGGGCGCCGAGGAAGAGCGGGACCGGCTTCAGTCCGAACTCGCGGACGTCTGCCATGGCTTCGTCGGCGCCGACCTCGCGGCGCTCGCCCGCGAAGCGGCCATGAAGGCGCTCCGGCGGTATCTCCCGGATATCGACCTCGACAAGCCGATCCCCGCGGAGACCCTCGAGAAAATGCGCGTCACGCCGGACGACTTCAAGCAGGCCCTCAAGGAGGTCGAGCCGAGCGCGATGCGCGAAGTCCTCGTCGAAGTGCCCCGCGTGAACTGGTCCGACGTCGGCGGCCTCGAAGAAATCAAGATGAAACTGCGGGAGGCCGTCGAGATGCCCCTGAAAGACCCGGACGCGTTCAAGCGGATGGGCATCCGGCCGCCACGCGGAATCCTGCTGTACGGTCCCCCGGGATCCGGGAAGACCCTCCTCGCGAAAGCCGTCGCGACGGAGTCCGAGGCGAACTTCATTTCGATCAAGGGTCCCGAGGTCATGTCGAAATGGGTCGGGGAGTCGGAGAAAGCGGTCCGCATGATCTTCAAGAAAGCGAAGCAGGTCGCGCCCTGCATCGTCTTCCTGGACGAGCTCGACGCGATCGCGCACGTCCGCGGGTTCGATACGGACAGCGGCGTCAGCGAACGGGTCGTGAACCAGCTCCTGAC
>Ga0099827_10001122_pt1 | contig 13437 bp, 11 predicted proteins | sample CZO8metaG_FD_79339 | JGI IMG/M metagenome (GOLD analysis project Ga0099827, IMG submission 79339) | Vadose zone soil microbial communities from the Eel River Critical Zone Observatory, Northern California, USA - CZOApr15con1.8 metaG | ecosystem: Environmental > Terrestrial > Soil > Vadose zone ...
AGCTGCTCCGCGCTGCGGAGGAGCTCTTCCCTCCCGAGGTGGAGGTCGAGATCTGGGAGGGGCTGAAGGCGGTCCCGCCCTACGACGAGGACGACGACGTCGAAGCGGCGCCGGCGGCCGTGGCAGCCCTCCGTGCCGCTATCGCCGGCGCCGACGCCGTCCTGTTTGCGACACCCGAGTACAACTCCTCGATCCCGGGCCAGCTCAAGAACGCGATCGACTGGGTCTCGCGCCCGCTGGTCACGAGCCCGCTGCGGAACAAGCCGGTGGCCGTCGTCGGAGCCAGCTCCGGAGCGTTCGGCGCGGTTTGGTCCCAGGCCGAGCTGCGGAAGGTGCTGGCCGCGACCGGTGCGCGGGTCGTGGACGCGGATGTGGCTGTGGGGCACGCCGCGACGAAATTCGACGAGGAGGGGCACCTCGTCGACGAGGCGAACGAGCAGCTCGCTGAGGTTGTCGACTCGCTCCTCGCCGAGACCCGGCCGGCTAGGCCGGTGCTGGCAGCAAACGAGGCGGCCTAGACCGCACGAACATACGTTCGTAACATCCTGGGTCCACTGCAAACCCCTTGTAAAGAGCAGCGCACCTTGCTATCTTCTCCCTCAACCTTAGGGTGAGACTTCGCGTCTCGCCGCCAAACCCGGGGGAGGCCAGGATGGCCGCACGGCCCGCAACCGCTGCGCAGAAGGCCCAGAGGGAGCTCGAGGACTTACAGCTCGTCATGCGCATCCGGAACGGCGACGGCGCCGCGCTGGAGGTCCTGATCCGCCGCTACACCGGGTTCGTCCGGCTGAAGGCGAGCTCCTACTTCCTCGCCGGCGGCGACTCCGAAGACCTCGTTCAGGAGGGGCTGATCGGGCTCTACAAGGCCGTCCGGGACTTCCGGGCCGACAAGGAGACGTCCTTCCGCAGTTTCGCCGAGCTCTGCGTGACCAGGCAGATCATCACCGCCATCAAGACGGCCACCCGCTTCAAGCACGCGCCGCTCAATACCTACGTCTCCTTCAGCCACACCCCGGCCGGCCAGGAGTCGGACAGCGAGTGCACCCTCGGCGACGCCCTGCCCGGGCCCAGCGTCGACGACCCATCGGTCTGTGTCATCTCGACCGAAGAGCTCCAGAGCCTCGTCTTCACCCTCGGCACCGGCCTCTCGCAGCTCGAGGCGGACGCTCTCCGGCTCTACCTGGAGGGCTCGTCCTACGAGGAGATGGCCGAGGACCTCGGCTGCGACACGAAGACGATCGACAACGCGCTCCAGCGCGTGAAGCGCAAGATCCTCACGCACCAGAAGTCGCGTCAGGTCCTGCTCTAGCGGGAATGTGGGCGCGCCCGCCGGCGTTTGTATACTCGTAGTGTCCTCGCGGCGTGGTCTCTTGGCACCCCGCGAATGCGCCCCCTCATTAACCGGAATCGAGAGGAGTGAAGATAGCTGACCCACCTTGCTGAACTTGATTTTCGATCGTTCGTCCACGAGGCCGAGGAGCTCGGCTCCGTCGACGAGGCGATCCTGGAGGCATTTGCCGTGGCAAACGAGCTCGAGGCGGAGGAGCTCGCCGAGCTGCGCGCCGAGCTCGAGGAGAAGGGGATCGAGATCGTCCTGGTCGAGGACGAGGCGCCGGCACCTCGCGTGCGCACCGCCGTGGACGTCTCCGGAACGACGGACAGCCTCACGCTGTTCATGAACGACGCCGGCCGCTACCCGCTGCTCACCGCCGCGGAGGAGGTCGCGCTCGCGAAGCGCATCGAGCGCGGCGACCGCGCGGCCAAGGAGCGGATGATCAACTCGAACCTGCGCCTGGTCGTCTCGATCGCGAAGCGGTACCAGGGCAGCGGCATGCACCTGGGCGACCTGATCCAGGAGGGCGTGATCGGCCTCAACCGCGCCGTCGAGAAGTTCGACTGGCGCCGCGGCTACAAGTTCTCGACCTATGCCACGTGGTGGATTCGGCAGGCGTGCCAGCGTGCCGTGTCCAACCAGTCCGCGACCATTCGCGTCCCGACGCACGTGCACGAGCGGAAGGTGAAGCTCGCGCGTGCTCGTCAGCGCCTCCAGGTCGCGACCGGCGAGGATCCGACTCTGGAGGAGCTCGCTCAGGCGACCGGGCTCGAGCTGCGCTACGTGGAGGAGGCTCTCGGGGCAGTCGAGGCCTCGGTCTCGCTGAACCAGTCGGTCGGATCCGACGGTGACGGCGAGTTCGGCGACCTCTTCGCCGATCCCAATGCGGAGGATCCCGCGGAGGAAGCGGCCGACGCCCTGCGTCGCAGCTCGGTGCGCGACGCGGTGCGGCGGCTGCCGGAGCGCGAGCGCCGCGTGCTCGAGCTGCGCTTCGGCTTCGACGGCGAGTCAACCTCACTGGAGCAGATCGGCCGTGAGCTCGGCATGAGCCGCGAGCGGGTGCGCCAGGTGGAGCGGGACGCGCTCGCGCGGCTGAAGGACGAGCTGGCCGAGGTCGTCTCGATCTCAGCAGGCGAGCTGGCCGACGCCGCCTAATCATTGGGCGGGCATTGCCCGCCCAATGTCACTGTGCCAATCTCGTAGCGGTCTGCAGATCGAATCAGCTTCTGCTGGCCGTTTTTCGGCTGTTCAACCCGCAGTGCTCCCTGACGCCGAATCGGAAGGTCGGCCATTGGGACTAGGTAAACGCCGCACGTCTCTGGGCAGTAGACGCCGAAGAAGTCCACCTCGCCCTGGTAATCGCGTTGCCTGATCCGCGGATTGGGATGATGGGCGTAGTTGCTGCACATGCTCCATCGAACAGCGCCGCCGCGCAAGCGGCCGGTCTTGCATTGAACACGCCGAAGTTCGGTCCCGTTGTAGATGACGAGGTCGTAACGGGCGTTTTCGCCAAACGGGAGGAGAACTTCGAATCCGACATCCCTCAGCGCAAGCATGATTGCCAGAGTCGTCCGGTCGCCGATGTCCTTCGGGTGCTCCACGTGATCACCTTGCCAGGAGCCTCGGCTGGGCCGTGTCCAAAACAGACAACATGGACTTCGCCTACCATAGAAGAGCGCCGGAGTAGCTCAGCTGGTAGAGCAACGGTTTTGTAAATCGTTGGCCGCGGGTTCGAGTCCCGCCTCCGGCTTCCCGTGTAGAACCGGCCGTCTGCGGGCAGGATCGACCGTAAGCTGCCGAGCGTCACGGTCACCTACGAGCTGATAACCGTCACCCGCGACGGGAGAGAACGCATCGCCACCTTTGCGTCGGAGGAACCGCTGTCGCCCGGCAATGTGATCCGCTTCAAGGGTCGCGACTGGCTCGTCGAGCGGATCGAGGAGGGAACCCGTGAACGCGTCGTGGCGAAGCCGGCGCGCTACCGGCTCCGCCTCGTCCACCCCGACGGCCGTGAGGAACTCGGGGCGTTTCGCCGTTTCCGGCCAGACGGGCCGCGGCTCGGGCACGCGTTCACGACGCTCGAGGAGGGACAGCCCGCGAGCTGGCAGGTCGTGGACGAGCGGCTCGCGTACGACGAGGGTCAGCCGTACCTCGACATCGTCGCGGAGCGCGACTACGCCGAGGTCGAGGAGCTGCCCGACCACGAGCTCGAACACGTTCTCGCCATGCGCGAGGCCGGCTTTCCGGAGGGCGCCGTCTCGACGATCACGCAGGCCGTAGAGGCCGGACTCTCGGTCGAGCTGGTCGCACTCGAAGCGGGCGAGGCGCCCGACTGGGACGCCGCCGAGCGCTACATCGACGCGCTCATCCTCGAGGAGATCGAGGACGACCTGTTCGAGCTGTGCGGCGTCGATCCTGACAAGGATCCCCGGGAGACTTGGCTGGCCACCGTGAAGGGGCGACTGCACTCGGACCGGCAGTACTTCAGGGCCGACATCGAGGGCGACCACGACGAGATCGAGGAGTGGGATTTTCGCGACGGTCGCGTGTTCGCATCGGTGGGGAGCTTCGACGACGAGGCCGATCCGCTCAGCGGCCATGGGTGGACGTGCAGGCTCGTCGACGCCAGCGCGCTCGGTGCGGCAGGATTCGAGCGCGTGAGGAAGGCGGAGGTGACCCCTGAGACGTAGAGCCGAGCCCAGTCCGCTGCCGCGGCGGGAGGAGCTGGGAGCTCTCGCCAGGTACTACGACCATCTGCACAACGAGCTCGAGCGGGCCGGGCACGAAGGGTCGGTGCGCCGCCAGCTTCAGGATCGGCTCGTGAGCGTCCGAGAGCGATTCGACCGTCTGCTCGAGGAGTGGGTGCCCGAAGAGGAGCTTCGCGAGGCGTGGCGGGAGTACATCCATCATCGCGTGCCGGAGCCGTCGGGCCCGCCGCCGATCGAGCCGGTCGTCTTCCAGGGACGCACAGAGGCCGGATCGCTGGTCGAGATCCGCGGCTCCGGAGACGAGTTCCAGGTCTGGGTGGACGGTTCGCTCCAGGAACGCATTGCGGCGGAGAAAGACCTCTCGGTCGACCGGCCCGTTTTGCATTTCCGCTGGGACGGCCACGAAATCGAGGAGACGTTCAGCGCCTCCTCGGACGCCTTGCGCGCACTCGCCGATTACCTGGACGAAGGGGGATCGCCTCCGTGGGAGTACGCGTCGGAGCTGCTCGCGGACGGGCTGATCGACGTGCACTTCGACCTCACGCCACGCGGCCGCCGCGCCCTCGCGAGAGTCGAGGCCGCCGCCCCCTAGGACCGCAGGTACGTCAAGACCGCGAGCACGCGCCGGTGATCCTCCGCCGTCTGCGGCAGCCGTAGCTTTCCGAAGATGCTCGTCACGTGTTTCTCCACTGCACGGAGCGTGACTACGAGGCGTTCTGCGATCGCCTGGTTCGAGCGGCCTTCGGCCATCAACCCCAACACCTCCCGCTCGCGTGGGGTCAGCTCCTCGAGCGGGTCGTCGCGGCGCCGGCGACCCACGAGCTCAGACACGACCGCGGGGTCGAGCGCCGACCCGCCTTCACCCACGCGGCGCACTGCCGCCGCGAACTCCTCGAGGTCGGACACGCGGTCCTTCAGCAGATAGCCGACGCCCTCGGCATTCTCGCCGAGGAGCTCCATCGCGTATGCCGGCTCGACGTACTGCGAGAGGACGAGCACGCCCGTGTCCGGCCAGCGGTCCCGGATCTGCTTGGCGGCGCGGAGTCCCTCGTCGGTCTGCGTCGGCGGCATCCGGATGTCGACGAGCGCGACGTCGGGCTTGTACATCCCCACGTGGCGGAGAAGATCCTCGGCCGTTCCGCCCTGAGCGACGACCTTGAAGCCTGCGTCCTCGAGCAGCCGGGCGATGCCCTCGCGCAGCAGGACGGAATCGTCGGCGAGAACTACGCGCACGTTCCGCCTACTCCAGTGGTATCTCGGCGCGGAGGCGGGTTCCCGCGCCCGGCGGACTATCGACGGTGAGCCTTCCGCTCAGCGATGCGATGCGGTCGGCGAGACCGCGCAGGCCCGACCCACGGCCGGGATCGGCTCCGCCGACGCCGTCGTCCGCGACCTCGACCAGCGCGTATCCGTTCCTGCGGCCGACCGTCACCTTGATGGAGGAAGCCTGGGCGTACTTCGTCACGTTTGCAAGCGCCTCCGAGACGACGTAGTACGCGGCGGTCTCCACGGGAGGCGGAAGGTGTCCGTCGGGGCCGACAATCGTCACCGGCAGGGGCGCGCGCGGCGAGCGCTTCCAGGGCAGCTTCGAGGCCGCGGTCTGTGAGGACTGCCGGGTGGATGCCGCGCGCGAGCTCGCGTAGCTCCTCCAGCGCCTGTGCGAGCTCGTCTCGCGACTTCTCCAGCAGCTCCTCGACCGCAGCCGGGTCGCTGCGGAGCTGCGTCTGGGCTAGACGGAGCGAAAGGGAGAGCGACACGAGGCGTTGCTGCGCGCCGTCGTGAAGGTTCCGTTCCAGCTTCCGTCTGGCATCGTCGCCGGCCGCGACGATGCGCGCGCGCGAGGCCTCGAGCTCCTGTTCCTGCCGCTTTCGCTCGGTGATCTCGCGGACAATCATCAGGAACTCGTCGTCCCCGCTGCGTGCAAAACGGCCTTCGTAGTGGCGTGTCTCGCCGGCGATGTCGAGCTCGTACTCGATGACATGCGCTGCGCCCTCGTCGAGCGCTCGCTCCCCAGCTTCGATGACCCGCGCCGCGAGCTCGCGCGGCAAACGATCCCAGACCGTCAGCCCGCGGACTTCCTCGACGATCAGGTCCCGCTCGTTGGGCGCGTTGTAGCCGAGATAGCGACCGTCCCGCGAGATGTGGAACATGAGATCGGGAATCGCGGCGAGAAGGCCCCGGTACCGCTCGACACGCGCCCGGAGCTCGACTTGCAGCCGGTCGCGCTCGAGCGCGATCCGAGCGGCGCCGACGACGGCGTCGAGAAGCTCTGGCTCCTCGCGCAGGCTGGCGTCGTGCACGAGTGCTGCCACTGGGCGGTCCGAGTACTCGATTCGCGTGGTCACGCGCTCTGCGGTGTCCTCCGGCAGGTCGAATCGGTTCCCCTCCACGTCGACGTAGTGGTCTCCGTCCGGATACCAGTACGCGAGCTGCAGCGCCGGATCGTGGAGTGCGTGGCTGAACCCCGCCTGCACCTCGTCGCGCGTGGGCCGCTCGGGGATGTCCCAGAAAATCTTGCCGATGCTCGTACCGCCGGCAAGCCGGCTGCGCAGCAATCCTCCGAGGAAGAAGAACGGCACCGCCGTGAACGGGACGAGCGCCGTATAGCCGACGACGGTGGCGGCAATCTTCGAGATCGGCGAGAGGATCGCGGACAGAATGACGAGGAAGATCACCGATCCGCCCGCGAGCAGGATCGGCGTGAAGATCCTTCGCGCGTGCGGCGAGCCACCGCGCCAGCGCCGAACCAGCAGTGAGACAGCGACCAGCGCAAGTGCGATGGCGAGGATCGCGCCCGTCCAGTTGATCGCCGTGCTCGCCGTATCGTTGTCAGAGACGAGGAAAGCGTTCGAGGGGCAGCTCTTGCAGCCGCCCACGAGCCGCCTGGTGAAGAACGACACAAGCAGCGAGAAGCCGATCGTCACCCCGTACGCGGTTCCGACGACCGCTCGCTCCAGCCTCGTCGTAAGCCGTCCGCCCGGGAACGCGAGCAGAAGGTGGACGAAGACGGGGACGAACAAGCCGCCGAAGACCCAGCCGAGCGTGAACGGGATCGAGTAGTTCGACTCGTTGAGCGCGCCGATGAAGAGCGAGAAGCCGACGGCAACCATGAGGGCTCCCGTGCGGTTGTGGGGACGTCGCGACCAGCCGATCAGTCCGGCGGAGATGAACGCCAGGCAGATGAAGAGGTAGATCGCGATGACCCGGAGGGGATTCGCTTCGCTCTTGCTCGTCAGCGTGAGCGCGATTCCGATCCCGCTCGCGGCGAGCGCCGCCGGGCCGAACGTCAGCCAGAGCCGCTGAGTGCGTGTCACGCCGCGAGCAAAGCCGCGATCGCGGCTCCGGACAGATCCGCCTTCGGGACGAAGCCGACAGCACCGCAGCATTCGATGCAGCGGCCGTAGTCGGCGCCGTCGCGGCTCGACGTGAGGACGATCTCCGGCGGGTCCTCGAGCTCCCGCAGGCGCTCGGCGACTTCGAAGCCGTCGACGTCGGGAAGCTGGATGTCGAGCAGAACGAGGTCGGGATGGAGCTGCTCGGCGGCTCTTATCGCCGTGACCCCGTTCTCGGCCTCGCCGACGATCTCGTAGCCCTCGGCTTCGAGGAGCGTCCGGGCGCTCGCGCGAAAGCTCGGATGATCGTCGACGATCAGGACTGTCACCCCCATAGTCTCGTCCCCCGTCGAGCCCGACCGAATACGGTTAGCCACACTGTTTCAGGCGGACAACCTGGCTTTCCGCCTGGGCGTGGCCGTCGGCTCGGCGGCGGCCGGAATCTCGACGTAGAAGACCGAGCCTCGGCCGTCGCTCGGCTCGACCCAGTTCCGCCCGTTCACCCGGCGGACGAGCTCGCGGGAGATGTAGAGCCCGAGCCCCGTGCCCCCGATGCCGCGCGTCATCTGGGGGTCGAGGCGGTAGAACTTCTCGAAGATCCGCCCCTGCTCCGCCGAGGGGATGCCGAGCCCTTCGTCGGTGATGACGAAGCGGACGAAGTCGTCGACAGGCTCCACCCGGATGCGCACGTCGCCGCCGTCGGGCGAGTACTTGACCGCGTTGTCGATCAGATTCGCCAGGACCTGGCGCAGCTGGCCTTCGTCGGCCGCGACTGCGGGGAGGTCGTCCGCTGCGCTTTCCAGCTCCAAGGACATGCCCTCGGGGAGATGGGTACGGGCAGCGTCGAGGACTCTCTCCGTGAGCGCGCGGGCGTCGCAGCTCTCGATGTGCACGGCCAGCGTGCCGGCATCGAGCTGATTGGCCAGCAGAAGGTCGTTGACGATGTTCGCAAGCGTCGAGGACTCCTCGACGATGATCTCGAGCAGCTTGGTTTGCAGCCCCTCCTCGAGCTGGAGGTCGTCGCGCGCGAGCGTGAGCGCAGAGCCGTAGATCGCGGCGAGCGGCGTGCGCAGCTCGTGAGAAACCGTGGCGACGAGCTCTTGCCGCATCTGCTCGAGCGCGCGCGCTTCGGTCAGGTCACGGAACGCGTACACGGTCCCCTCGTCGAAGCCGACGCCCGAGATCGAGATCCAGCGCTCCCCGCGAGGGAGCTCGAGCGGAAGCGTCTCGACAGCCGCGGGGCCGGGCGCGCCTGCGACCGGCACGCGTGAGGCGAGCTGGTTCCACCCGGGCAGCACCTCTTCAGCGCGTCGGCCGACGACCTCCGTCCGCGGCAATCCCGTGATCGCCTCCGCGGCTTCGTTCCAGAGGCGAATAATCGCTTCGCGGTCCACGAGGAACACACCGTCGCCCACCGTCTGGAGGACGCGTGCGGCCTGCGCCCGCTCTTCGACCTCTCGGTAGAGCTGCGCGTTCTCGACAGCGGTGGCCGCTCGGCGGGCCAGCTCCTCGGCCAGCGCGAGGTCGTCGGGCCCGTAGCGCCGTCCGGACTCCGCCGACACGAACGAGATCACGCCCAGCGTGCGTCCGCGCGCGACCAGCGGGACGCACATGTAGCTCTGAAAGCCCAGTTCGCGGACGAGGCCGAGGTGAAGGTCGTCGACGGCGAGCTCGGCGAGCGCCTCCTCCGTGATCTCGGGGACGAGCTCGCTCTCGCCGGTACGCAGGACGCGTGGGGGACCCTGGGCGGCCTCCGGATCCTCGGGATAGCGGCGGCCGAGCTCGAGTGCGAGCTCGACCTTGCGTGGCTCGACGTGCTCGACCGCGAGCGTGCGCAGCTTCCCGCCCTCGAGCATGTCGACACGCGCCCAGTCCGCGATCCGCGGGACAGCCAGCTTTGCGACCGCCGCGAGCGTGTTTCGGTAGTCGAGCGAGCTGCCGAGCGTGGCACCTGCCTCGACGAGGAACCGCTGCGCATCCTCGGCGCGCTTCCGGTCGTCGATGTCGGTGTGGGAGCCGAACCACTTCACGACCTCGCGACGGCTGTTCCGCATCGGCACGGCGCGCGTCAGATGCCAGCGATACGACCCGTCGGCCGCGCGGCGCAGGCGAAGCTCGTTCTCGTACGGCCGGCCGGTGTCGAGCGCGTGCTGCCAGCGCTCGAGCGTGCGCGGGAGGTCCTCCGGGTGGATGACGTGCGTCCAGCCCGCCTCGACCATCTCGGCGAACGACGCGGCGAAGTAGTCGAGCGCGCGCTGGTTCACGTAGTCGAGCTCGCCGTTGGGCTGCGCCGTCCAGATCTGGTCGGGCTGCGCCTCGGCAAGGAAGCGGTACCGCTCCTCGCTCTCGCGGCGGAGCTCGGCGAGCTCCTGCTCCTTCAGCAACTCGGCCTGGCGGCGCAGCTGCTCGGTCTTCTCGTGCAGCTCGATGAAGACCGAGACCTTCGAGCGCAGGACGTCCGGGTTGAAGGGCTTGAAGACGTAGTCGACGGCCCCGGCCGAGTAGCCGCGGAAGACCTGCTCTTCGTCCTTCGAGATCGCGGTGACGAAGATGATCGGGATGTGCTTCGTCCGCTCGCGCTGCTTGATCAGCGCGGCGGTCTCGAAGCCGTCGAGCTCCGGCATCTGGACGTCGAGCAGGATGACCGCGACCTCATCCTGCAGAAGCTGGCGGAGCGCGTCTTCGCCGGAGTGGGCGTAGAGCAGGTTCTGGCCGAGCGGCTCGAGGATCCCCTCGAGCGCGAGCAGGTTCTGAGGCTTGTCGTCGACAATGAGGATGTTGGTCTTGCTAGTCATCGTGGCTTGACCCTTTGGCCATCAGGCTTGCGTCCTGTCGCGTACTGCCGCAGTCTCGACACAGAGCCCGTAGACGAACTTCCCGATCTCCTCGAGGGGGAGGATCGCGTCGGCAGCGGTGGTGGCGATCGCCGCATCGGGCATGGCACGGCGCGCGGCCCCGGCGGGATCCTGGATGATGGCAACGCCTCCTCGCTGTTTGACGAGCGCGAGGCCGGCGGCGCCGTCCTGGTTGGCGCCCGTGAGGATGATCCCGATCACGGTAGGGCCGTACGCGTACGCGGCGGACTCGAAGAGTACGTCGATCGACGGCCTTGCGTACTGGACGCGTTCGTCGAGAGAGAGCGCGAAGGAGCCGCGCTGGACGAGGAGGTGATAATCCGGCGGCGCGATGTAGACGTGCTGGGGCTCGATCGGCATCTTGTCCTCTACGTCCTGGACGGGCCGCGCGATTCGCAGGCGCAGTAGCTCGCTAAGCGTCCCCTCGAACGTGTCGGGATGCCTGTGTTGGGCGATCACGATCGGCTGGTCGAGCTCGCCGGGAATGTCGGAGAGCAGGCGGCCTACCGCATGAAGGCCGCCCCACGAAGCGCCGATGCAGATGAGCTCGTACACCTACCGGACCTTCTTGTACAGGCGCTCGTTCGAGTCGAGCTCCTCGTAGCAGTCTTCGTGCGGGCTGAATTGGATCGACTCCCTCGTACCGAGCCCGAGCACGCCGAATGTCGCGAGGCTCTCGTAGAAGAGCCGGTGCACATGCTCCTGCAAGCGGCGGTCGAAGTAGATCATCACGTTGCGGCAGGCGATCACGTTGAACTCGTTGAACGAGCGGTCCGAGACGAGGTTGTGTTGAGCAAAGACGACGTTCTCGATCAGCGAGCGCTGGAACTGTGCTCCGTCGTACTTGGCGAGGTAGTACTCGGAGAAAGCCCGCGTGCCGCCGGCCTTGATGTAGTTCTGCGTGTACTCGCGCATCTTGTCGAGCGGGAAGACGCCCGCCCGAGCACGCTCGAGGACCGCCTCGTTGATGTCGGTCGCGTAGATCCGCGTGCGGTCGTAGACGTCCTCCTCCTGCAGGAGGATTGCGAGGGAGTAGACCTCCTCTCCCGTCGAGCAACCCGCCACCCAGATGCGCGTGAACGGATACGTACGCAGCAGGGGTACGACCTTCGAGCGGAAGGCGACGTAGAAGCTGGGGTCGCGGTACATCGCCGTGACGTTGATGGAGAGGTCCAGCAGCAGCCGCTCCATGCAGGCCGGGTCGTGGAGGAGCTTTTCCTGGAGGGCCGAGATCGTGGCGACGCCCTCGGCGTAGGCGCGACGCCAGACACGTCGTCGCAGCGATGCCGACGCGTACTCGCGGAAGTCGAAGCCGTACTTGCGGAAAACGCCCTCCAGCAGGAGGGAGAGCTCGATCTCCTCGAGGTCGTCCCGGGCGGGGGGGTGCTCGCCGGAATCCGCCGGCCCGCGGGGTGCGTCGACCGAGGAGCTCATTCCTCTACTTCGACCGAGGAGCTCATTTCTCTACTTGTACAACCAGACCCGCATCAGCGAAAGGAGCTGGTCGGTGTCCACCGGCTTCGTGATGTAGTCGGACGCGCCGGAGGCGATCGACTTCTCGCGGTCGCCCTTCATCGCCTTCGCCGTGAGCGAGATGATCGGCAGCTGCTGGAAGACCTCTTCCGCGCGGATGGCACCGATCGTCTGATAGCCGTCCATCTCCGGCATCATGATGTCCATCAGCACGAGGTCGACCTCCGGGTTACGCCGGAGGAGCTCGATGCCGTCCTTGCCGTTCTCGGCGTACAGCACCTCCATCCCGTGCGCCTCGAGGACGCTCGTGAGCGCGAAGACATTCCGCACGTCGTCGTCGACGACGAGGATCTTCTTGTCCCTGAAGACCTCCTCGGCCGAGTGCAGCTGCTCGAGCATGCGTCGCTTCTCCGGGGGCAGCTTCCGCTCGACACGGTGCAGGAAGAGCGACGTCTCGTCGAGCAACCGCTCCGGCGAGTTCGCATCCTTGACGACGATCGTGTCCGCGAACTTCTTGAGCTTTGTCTCCTCGCGGCGGGTGAGCTCCTTCCCGGTGTAGACGATCACCGGGATCGACCAGAAGCGATCGTCCTCCTTGATCTTCTCGAGCAGGTCGAACCCGCCCATCTCCGGCAGCTTGAGGTCGAGGACCATGCAGTCGTACCGCTGCAGCTCGAGCGCTTCGAGCGCCTCTTCGCTCGAGCCGACGGCTGTCACGTCGACGTCCTCGCCGCTGCCGATCAGCTCGACCAGCGCCTGCCGCTGATCCTCGTTGTCCTCGACGACCAGCAACCTCTTCAAGCCGCGTTCGATGAAGCTGCTGATCTCGCCGAATGTCTCCTCGAGACCCTCCTTCGAGATCGGCTTCTCGAGGAACGCGACCGCGCCGGCCTTGAGGGCGTTCTGCCGGCCGTTCCCACCCGAGACGATGTGCACCGGAATGTGGCGCGTCTCGGGATGGTGCTTCAGATGGTCGAGCACCGTCCAGCCATCCATGACCGGGAGCTTCATGTCGAGGATGATCGCGTCGGGCTTGAACTCGTGCGCGAGCGCAAGCCCCGAGTCGCCACGCAGGGCAACGATGCCCTTGAAGCCGCGCTCGCGCGCAACGTCGAGCTCCGTGCGGGCGAGGTCCGGGTCGTCCTCGACGATCAGCACGACCCGATCGCCCTCCTGGATGTCCTCACGATCGTCGCGGACGTCGCTTGGCAGCAGGAGCGCAGGGTCGAGCTCCGGCGGTTCTTCCACCGGCGGCGGGGGCGGCGGCATCCCGTTCCCTGTTGGGGGAACCTCCCGGTTCCGCCAAACCTCCTCCACCGGTCCGCTTTCGCGGACGGGCGGCTGCGCCGCCGGGAACGTGGCCGGCAGGAAGAGCGTGAACGTGCTTCCTTCGCCGACGTTGCTGTCCACGTGGATCTCGCCGCCGAGGAGCCGCGCGATCTCGCGGCTGATCGACAGACCGAGTCCCGTGCCGCCGTAGCGGCGGCTCGTCGTCCCGTCCGCCTGCTGGAACGCCTCGAAGATCAGGCGCAGGTTGTCGTGCGGGATGCCGATGCCTGTGTCCTCGACCGCGAACTCGATCACCGCGTCCGCCCGCGAGAGCGCTTCGCTCGCGAACTGCCGGCCTTCCGCGAGCCCGAGCCGCAGCTTGACCGCGCCCTCCTGGGTGAAGTTGAGCGCGTTGGAGGGCAGGGTCTTGAGGACGTGCTGCAGGCGCTGCTCGTCGGTCTCGATCG